>Ga0172371_10002161_pt1 | contig 31341 bp, 26 predicted proteins | sample Lak12m_FD_114543 | JGI IMG/M metagenome (GOLD analysis project Ga0172371, IMG submission 114543) | Freshwater microbial communities from Kabuno Bay, South-Kivu, Congo - kab_022012_12m | ecosystem: Environmental > Aquatic > Freshwater > Lake | place: Democratic Republic of the Congo: South-Kivu...
GGACGCCCTGGCAAGGAAGCTGAGAGAAGTGCTTGACGGAGAGTGACGGTCCGGGAAGATCACGAACCGGAACAATTATCAGAAGTTTCATCTGCCTCTATACTGCCCTGTACCGCGGCCTCTTCCAGGTCTTCAACGGTCTCTGGATTCAAACCGGAAAATTCGGCGAGGTCTTCCGTGGTCATGATGATGGATTGCCGGCCTCGTAATTCTTCCGGGTCTTGGTCTTGAGCTGAAAGAAGAAGAGCACTCTATCTCGGGGCGCGGGGACCACCTTGAGAACCACTTCGGCTCCCACCTCCAGCTCGCTGGGATCGCAGTCTACGATCGGACATATGATTCGCACTCCGTTGTCGAAGTCAATCAACGCATACACCATCGGTGGATTGAAGCCGGGGGGATTGGCGGCCGTTTGCACAGTGAAGGCGTAGATTCGTCCCGCCTCGGGGAAGTCTACCCAGTCAAGTCTGTCGGACATGCATTCCGGGCAGACGATACGAGGAGGCCAAGCGATGTGCCCGCAGTCCGCGCATTGCGTGGTGGTGAGCCGGTTTTCCCTCAGATGGTCGTAAAAGGGATAGATCCGGTTCTGATCCTGTGTTTGCAGTGGCACGGGGTCCAGGCTGTACACATTAGGACCCACAACATAGTCGAACGCATCCTCCAGTCCTTTCATGAGTCCCTCCCGTATATGAGTATGTGATGCTCGCCCAGGCCGCTCAGATTGTGGGTGAGAGCAACCCTTGCGCCCGGGACCTGGCGTTCACCTGCCTCGTCCCGGAGTTGCACAAAGGCTTCGTAAGCCTGTCTGATACCGGTCGCACCGAAGGGGTGGCCGCACGCAATAAGACCTCCGCTCGGATTGACCACCACCCGGCCACCGTAATCCGAAAGCTTGTCCTCCGTGAATCTGCCCCCTTCTCCCTTGGGGCAGAAGCCGAGTTCCTCGCATTCCACGATCTCTGAAATAGAAAAGCAGTCGTGCACCTCCGCTAGGTCTACGTCGTCAGGACCGATGCCCGCCATGGCGTAGGCCTTTTCCCCGGCCTTCCTAAGCGCCGGCCACGATGACCAGTCCTTGTGGTAATTGGCCCAGGGATATCCTTCGTTGATCTGGGCAGTGCCAAGGATGTACACGGGTTGAGTGCACAAGTCCCGTGCCAGACCTTCCTTTGCCACAATCACACCGGCAGCCCCGTCGGTGTTCGTGGAGCAGTCGAAAAGTTTCAAGGGACTGGCGATGAGCTTGGAATTCATCACCTGATCTAGCGTGGCGCCTTCTTGATGATGGGCGAATACGTTGTGCCGCGAATGGTTGTGGTTCTTGACCGACACGAGCGCCATCTGCTCTTCTGTGGTGCCGTATGACTTCATGTGGGCCTGAGCAACCATGGCGAACAGGGGCGGGGGGGTCACACCGAAGCATGATTCCCATTCGCGGTCGCATCCTGCCATGGCATTGAGGAAGACCTCTTGATGGGAGGGGATCAAGACCTTTTCCGCGCCCACGATCATGACCATGTCCGTCAAGCCGGCCTTGATTGCGGCGTAGGCTGTTCTGATCGCTGTGGTGCCGCTACCGCACTGGTTTTCCACGCGGCAGTGAAATTCGTTCGGTCTCACTCCGCACCACTCCGCTGCAAGGGGCGCAGGATGCCCCTGAAACGCGGAACGCTCGGGATAGACTGTTGAAATAATGAACGAGTTGATGTCAGCCGGCTTTATGTTGGGATTGTTGTCAAAGGTGGCCTTGCCGGCCTCCGCGATAAGGTCTCTGAAAGTCGCGGCCCGTCGCCCCCATCTTGTCATGCCCGCTGCTATGACTGCGACTCTACTACCGCTTGCGCTCATGGATTCCTCCTCACCGCCGTGTCCACGGGCTCTTGGCGCCACCCGGCGCTCAACGCGTCCTCTATAAGCCCAGGTAAGCCGTCTTGATGTGGGGATCCTCGAGAAGTTGGCCGGCCGGCCCTTCCAAGTTGATCTTGCCAGTCTCCAGCACATACGCGAACTCTGCGACCCTCAGGGTACGGTTCACGTTTTGTTCCACGAGGAATATGGTCACTCCTTCCTCGTTGATTTTCTGCACAATCTGGAACACGTGGGCCACCATGATCGGCGCGAGACCCAGGGAGGGCTCGTCGAGCATCAGCAGCTTCGGCTTGGACATCAGGCCCCGGCCGATAGCGAGCATCTGCTGCTCCCCGCCTGACAGGGATGCAGCCAACTGATGCTTGCGCTCGGCCAGCCTGGGGAAGAGACCCAGGACCCACTCCAGAGTCTCTGACAGGTTTTTGCGAGCGATCCTATTGTACGCACCCATCTGGAGGTTTTCGAGCACCGTGAGGTACGGAAATACCTTGCGTCCCTCAGGAATCAGCGAGATTCCTAACGCAACACGCGCGTGGGGCGGCGCGTCCTGAATGCAGTCTCCGAGGAAGCGTATGCGTCCGGCCATGTGTGGTCTGATGCCCGAAAGAGCGCCAAGGATCGTGGTCTTTCCCGCGCCGTTGGGTCCTACCAGCGCTGTGATCGCCCCCACGGGCACGGTGAGGCTCACGTCCCACACCGCTTGAAGCCCGTCATGAGCTACCGAGAGATCGTTGACCTCAAGTAAAGGGGTCCCAACAGGTTGAAGGCTTGCATTCTCAGATTTCAAGCTCTTCTCCGAGATAGGCCTCGATCACCGCCGGGTTCCCGGCGATTTCCCGTGGAGTGCCTTCTGCGATTTTGCAGCCATAGTGGAGCGCCATGATCCGGTCGCACAGCCCTACGACCGCCTTCATCACGTGTTCCACCATGAATATGGTTATCCCAAGGCGCTGATTGATCTCCCGGACGAGATTCATGGCCTCGACCGTTTCAGCCGGCGTCAGACCCGCCAACACCTCGTCCAGGAGAAGGAGTTCGGGTTCAGTGGCGAGGGATCGCGCCAGTTCCAGCCTCTTTCGATCAGCCATAGTGAGGCCGGCAGCCGCAACATGAGCTTTGTGGACGAGGCCGACGAACTCGAGTATTTCATAGGCCTCCCGTTCAGCTCTTTTCTCGTCCCGGAGGCGCACCTTGCCGTAGAGCTTGCCTATAGCGACGTTCCTGAGGACGGTCATCCTCGGGAAGGGCCGCACCACCTGGAAGGTCCTGACGAGGCCCTTCCGGCAGATTTCGTAAGGCTTCCAGCCGGTTACGTTTTCGCCTTTGAAGTGGACGCTTCCCGCGGTCGGCGCATGGAATCCGGGGATGACACTGAAGAGGGTGGTCTTTCCGGCACCGTTGGCCCCTATAAGACCGGCGATCTCACCCTTCTTCACATTGAAGTCCACGTCCACGAGTGCCTGGACTCCGCCAAATATCTTGCTGATCCTGAGGAGTTCAAGCACCGGCTCCGCTCCCGTCTGCGGCCCGGGCCAGGAGCCGGCCCTTGAAGGGCGCCACAAGCCCCAGAGGCATGAATTTCACCGTTACGATCATGATCACCCCCAGTATGATCATGTAATAGTAGGGGTAGCTGGCCCAGAGCGCTTCCGAGACGAGTGTCAGGAGCACGGCCCCCACGACCGCGCCCTCTACTTCTTCCATACCACCGAGAAAGGCCATCACAATGACCTGGAATGAAACCATGGGGTCAAATGCATTGTATGGATCTATGTAAGAATGGCGCAGCGCCATGATTGCTCCCACGACGCCCGGGAAAAACGCGCTGATCCCATAGGCTGCCCACTTCTGGAGGGTTGTATTCACCCCAAGAGCGCTCGCGGCTTTCTCATCCTCTTTCAAACTGAAAAGGCCGGCCCCGAATCGAGAATTCTTCACCACGTAGGCCGTGACCACAGCCGCCGCTGCCGTCGCAAGCATGGCGTAGTACAGCGTTGCGAGGGACGGCGCGGACATGAGGATCCTCCCGACAGTGCCCCCCAGCTTGATTTCCAGGTTGACCACCACGTGGAGGATGAATTCGGTTAGGCCCAGGGTAAGGATGACGAAGTAGGGGCCGCGAACCCTGAAGACCACCAACCCGATGGTGAGCGCGAAAACCGAGCTGAGAACGCCGGCCAGCACAATTCCGAGAAGAAAAGGGAGCTGCGGCCAAGTCATCGCCATTATATATGCACCAAGTCCGAAGAACGCCGAGTGGCCGAGCGAGATGTAGCCGGTGTATCCCGAAAGGATGATCCAGCTCTCCGTGACTGCCACCCACATGAGGACGTCAAGCACCACCGACACGTGGTAATCTGAAGTCCACCGCGGCAACAACGCCAGGACAAGGAGAGCGATCCCAAAAGGCCCTGTGACGAGACCCCGTCGTGACACCACTCAGTAAACACCCTTTCCGAAAATACCCCGTGGACGGAGAACGATGATGAGGATGAAGAGAGCATAGCTCAGAATCGGTCTCCATCCTGGGGAAGTAAGGCTGACCCCTACCGTTTCCACGAGTCCGAGAAGTATTCCGCCGAGTAGACTCCCGAGCACATTCCCAAGACCGCCGAGCACGATGACGATGAAAGCGGTGATCGTGTAGGGCATGCCCATGAAGGGCGTCATCTCATAAAACATGCTCAACAAACACCCTGCAAGCCCGGCTAACGCGAAACTCATCGAGAACGAGAAATAATAGATCGCGTCCGGATTCACCCCTACCAGAAGCGATGCATCCTTATCCTGGATCAATGCCCTGATGGCCTTGCCCAGCATCGTTTTCTGAAGGAGCACATAGAAGAACACGCACACGAAAAACGACAGACCAAGCGCCCACAGCCTGTTCTTCATGAGCGGAACGCCCAGGACGTGCACCACTTCGGTCAGGTACGAGTAACCCCGAGCGTCCGTCGTCCATAAGAGGGAGGAGATGTTAGTGAAGATGATGGAAAGGCCGTAGAATATGAGCAGTGAATTGGATTCAAGGACCGCCACCGATTTCGAGGTACTGATGACCGGAAAGAATATCCAGCGGCAGATCAGCGCCCCCAGCGCCGCCGAAAGGCCCATTACGGCAACGACCGACACCAGAGGGCTGATCCCGTACAGGGTGTACAGCCAGAAGGTGACGTACGCCCCCAGCATGATGACTTCGCCGTGAGCGATATTCAGGAGTCGCATGGTCCCATAGATCATGTTGAGACCCACGGCGATCAAGGCGTAGATTCCACCGATGATAAGACCGCTGAACAACACTTGCAGTATTCGCGTCAAATCCATGGGGTCCTGCGATGGTTAGACTGTGAAGCACGCTGCGTCAGAATGACTCTGCACCACAACAAGGCATCTGTAAATGCGCATCAACCCGGGCGCTGCGTGACAGGAGCCGGAGACGCGCGGAGAGTTCATTCGTCCCCTTCGTCGAACAAGGCTTGTGCGGACCATGCTGACTGATTCCAGCGTCCGCAACATAGCTGACTCCGGAAACAGACTGGCGGGATCCCGCGATCTCGCCGGGCCGTCTCCACCAAGCCATCCTCAGCTTCGGCCATTATCTTGGGCAGTTACTGTGTAGCCATTGCCGGAAATCGTGTCCGATTCGCTCATGAGCGATTCCATTATTCCCGCGCGCGCGGGAATGGCCGGAGAGCGATGTGAGTCAAGGTATCCGCCATTCAGCCTGGATCATTTTGGCCACGCCGGTTTTGGAAACAAGAGCTTTGCGGTCGCCGCGGATTCGGGCCATACGATTTCCAGGTCACCTTTTTCCCACTGGAGTATCATACTCGGCGTTTCCGTGTTCTCGAGACCAGCAAACTTGATCGGGCCGTTGATGGTTTGGAAGGTGTTGCCGGCGATGCAATCTCTCAGTTTCTTCGAGTCGGTACCGCCGGTCTTTTCGATGGCCTGCTGCATGATCTCGCAGGCAGTATACGCGAGTACGGAGTTCAGCGGGTCAGGTTTCTTACCCCACTTGGCCACGTATGCATCGAAGAATTGCTTTGCTCCGGGCCACTTGGCCTTCTCGCTCCAATGCCCCATGGTTGTGATCCCTTCGGTGGCGGCCTTGAATTTCGGCTCAAAGGCCACTGTAGCCGGGCCCACCAACCCAAATAGGAGCTTTGGATTGAGCCCCACTTCCTGCGCCTGGGTCACGATGGTAAACGAGTCGGCCGGATAACAGAGGGCAATCAGGGCATCCGGGGCCTTAGCCTTGGCCTCGGAGAGGAGTGTGGTCAGGTCTTTGGCCCCCATGGGATAGTCCTTCAGGAGAACGAGATTGAAGCCCCCCTTCTGCAGGTATGGTTCCAGGAACTGGAGGTTCTCTCTCGGAAAGAGCTCTTGAGCGTATATGACGGCCACATCTTTGACCTTGATGTGTTGGAGCAGATCAACCAGCGCCTGCATCTGCTTGTCGGGCAAGCATGCCGTGATGAACCAGAAATAGTTGGTCTTGATATCTCGAAGTTTCACCGAAGCGGCTGAGCTGCCGACGATGGGACACTTGTACTTCTCCGCGAGGGGAGCCACCGCGAAGTGAATAGACGTCCCGTAGGGCGAGAGCACGACTTGAACCTTGTCCTGGGTGATGAGCTTCTCATAGACCTTCACCGCGGTCTGCGCCTGGCTCTTGTCGTCGTAGTAGACGAGTTTCACCGGGACTTTCTTGTCGCCCACCTTGAGCCCGCCTGCTTTGTTTACCCGCTCCTCCCAGAGCTGGTACGCCTGCATCTGGCCGGCCGCGCCGGGAGCGTACATGCCGGTCAGAGACATGGAAAATCCCACAGTGATTTCATCTGCTGCCGGAGAAGGCGGCACACCCACCCACACGAGGCACATCAGCACGGTGACGGAAATCCATACCACAGTTGCTGCTCTTGTTCCTTTCATGGACTCGCTCCTCTCAACGGTATTCGCTCAGCATCGCTGAACAGATTGCCTATAGCGGTTATCAAAGGTTTTGCCACGTGTCGCGCGTTCTGTGAGCGCCGCTCTAGGCGCCTTGTTCCTCGTAGAGTTTCCTGACAAGCTTGGCTTTGTACTCGTACTTCGGCAGCGTGTCTGCGGGCACGAGTTCCACGTTGGCCCTGAATATAAGCTTATCCCTGATGTCAGATTCGAGTTGCTTCTTGAGTTGCCCTAGATCTCCTGCATCGGGGCCGTACTCCACCACTACGTGTATGGGTGGGGCCCAACCTTCCGGCGGAGGAGCCGAGAGTCGCAGCTCAATCATGCCGGTGGTCTTGGGTGTGAAGGCCGCGATCGTGTCGCGCACCGCCGAGGGATACACGTTGACTCCCTGAACGATGAGCATGTCGTCGGTTCGACCGAAGACTCTGATGGCGAAGCCTGTTCTCCCGCATTCGCACGCAGTCGCGGTGACCTCCACATGGTCTCGCGTTCTGAAGCGTACAAGTGGAATGCACTCCCGGTCGAGGGAAGTGTAGACCAGTTCGCCTCGCGTGCCCACCTGTATCGGGAGGACTTCACCCGTATCTGGAGCGATGATTTCCGGATGCACGATCCCTTGCCCTATGAAGTGCATACCGCTCTTGTACCTGCATTCTGACCATATTTGCCCGCACATGTCTCCGTTGCCCATCATTTCGAGGAAGACGCATCCGAAGGTCTCTTCGACCTTTTGGCGGACGGACGGAATGGCCGCTCCCGGTTCCCCGCCGGCGAGGATGATCTTGATGCCCAGGTCGCGAGGGACTATCCCCCGCTTTTTCAGTGAAGCGGCAAAGTGGAGCGGAAACGAAGAGGTGGAGAGGAAGGCGTTCGCTCCTACGTGCTGGAAAGCTGCAATGAGCCTGTCCGTTGCGCCGACCCCGACGGGAACCAGCGTCCCGATGTGCTCCAGAGCGTCCGCGTACGAGGCTGCGATGAAAAAGGGTGCCACGACAAGAGGCACCGTGGTGTCCGGCCTGAAACCGCCGGTCCAGAAAGCCCTGCACGCTGCCTCACGCCACACCGAAATGTCGTGGCATGTCAGCCCGATGAACGTCGGGCGTCCGGTGGTACCACTCGTGGAATACACGCGCTTGACCTGATCTCTCGGACAGGAAATGTGGGTGCCGAGCGGGGGCTCCTCGAGCTGGCTTACACGCAGTTCCCCCTTTTCAGTGAATGGAAGTTTGGCAAGGTCTTCGAGCCTGCGAATGTGGCCCCGTTCTACACCCGACTCCCTGAATTTCTTCTGATAGAAATCAGAACAACTCCAAACGTAATCAAGCTGTTTCAGCAGTGCTTCCTCATGGAGGCAATGATACATCTCAGGAGGAAGTGTTTCCATCTCTTGGTTCCACTGTTCTCGGTAGCTGGGCATCGTCTCTGTCTCCTCATGCAGAAAGACAATCGTTCCGGATCGTGATCCCAAAGAGGGCCGATTCGGAGACGAATCGGCCCTCCCGGTCACCAGCCCGGTGGTCGGGACACGGTAATGTGAGGCTGAACCTCTTCCTCGGTTGGTATCCAGGCCGGCTTGATGTTCTTGCCCAGCGGATGAATCTCGTGAGCGCCTCTGCCTTCGGGGAATCCCTTCTGTGCCAACTCTTCTCGAAGCTTAGCCGTGGCTTCGTAGTCTATTCGATATTCGCACGCCTCCGCGTCGATCTCTTCGATGACCACCCCGTAAAAGGTGCGCGATGCCTCGAGACTCAACCATTCGTCCTTCACATCCTCAAGGACCAACTCCGGCTCTCTCTGAAGGGGGTTGCCGAATCCTCCTCCTCCGCTGGAAGTGTAATAGATGTGGTCGCCGGCCCTCAAATGGACGCCGGTGGCGTACATCCCGGCATTAAGCTCCTTGGGGGTGCCCTTGTTGATGATGAGGGAGCAGCCGCCGCCGTTCGTCCCTCCGCTGATGCCGAACGGTGGGAACTTCTCACGGTCGCCGTGGATGGTCATGGTGACATCCGTAAGCACGTCCAGTTCACGAACGAGCGCAAAGCCGCCCCGCCTGTAGCCGTGGCCGCAACTGTCCGGTCGGGCCTCGTAACGGGTGTACACCACGGGAAACCACCGTTCTTCCAGTTCCTGGGGGATTGTCCGAGCATTGCAGAAGCGCATGAAAATGAGTGACTTGCCGTCCTTAAAGGTGCGGGCGTTCTCGCCGCCAACCGCGTAGGTGTACTGCACGAAGGCCTTGTTGGTCCTCGGATTGAATCCGCCCATACAGAGATTGGTGAGACTCACGGCGGCAGGATAGACCCGCCAGGGTTGCACCGAGGCCAAGGGGCCGGCCAGACACGCGATGGTCACCGCCTCCACTTTGTCGAATGCGCCCGAGCAGTAACCGGTCGTGGGGGCCGGTTCTAAAACGTCCACGCAGGTGCCCGGCTTTGAAATGATCTCAATGTTGCGGATAATCCCGTGATTGAGCGGAAACAGTCTCGGGAAACAGATCATGAACCCCAGGTAGTTTCCCCCGATGAGCGTGGCGCGGCTGGCACCCCAGGAGCCCTTGGGTTGGGGGTCCGACCTGGTCCAGTCGAAGGTGAGTTTGGTACCCTTCTTGGTCATCTTGCAGTGGACCCATATAGGCGGCTTCCCTTCCGTCATGACGTCCTGGTCACCGTAATCGTCGAACTCCCACTCTCCGTCGGGGAGCGTTTCCACCTCGGCCAGCATGAGTCGTTCCGTGTAGTTGAATTGCTCCTCGAATGCGAGTTGTACCGTATCATTCCCGTACCGGCTGACCAGGTCTTGGATCCGGTGCTCGATGAGACGAGCGGCCTCGAACTGTGCGGTTGCGTCACCGCGGCGCTCGATGCTCCCACGAATGTTGAGCGCGATAAACCGGTACCAATCCTCGTCCAGCTTATCGTCCTTGAACAAGCGTATGGGCGGGATGCGTATTCCTTCGGCGTAGCAGCTCGTTGCCTCAGGATTGAAAGTGCCCGGCATGGGACCGCCCATATCCGGCCAGTGTATCACCGTGCAGGCGAAGGCCACTATCTCGTCATTGTGAAAAATGGGTTTTATGAGCCGCGTGTCGTTGACGTGCGAGCCTGTGCGGTAGGGATCGCTAAAGAGATAGGCATCTCCCGGCTTCATGGTTTCTTTGGGGATGTCCTTGAAGAGTTCCTGAACGGAGGGCTCAAAGGAAGCATAGTGGGCCGCTGCATCCGTATGGCCGTGCGCCACCAGGTGGCCTTCCGGCGTGAGAATTGCGTTGGACCTGTCTCTGCCCATACCGATCACCGGATGGTACGCTATCCGCTCGATGGTGGTGGAGGCTTCATAGCACGCGGCCACAAAGGCATTCCGAAGCACCTCAAAGGTGATGAGATCCATCCTGAGATCTTTGATCTCGTCCAGTCTTTCTTTGACCCTATACTTGCCTTCCATGGACTGCGTCATGGTATCCTCCTACCTTGCCACCTTAATGATCAGGTTTCCGTACTCGTCAACGCGGCAGTTCGTTCGCGGCGGTAGCACCGTTGTAGTATCCGGTTGCTCCACGATTGCCGGGCCTTCGAAGGTCGCACCCACAGGGAGCAACCCGCGCTCGTAGATCTCTGTCTCTACGAACCCCGCGTCTTTGAACCATACCTTTCGAGCGGCCTTCCTCGCGTCGTCCAGCTTGCCTCGCCGGTCAATCCGGACAAGGTCCGGTTTGGGAATGACACCCATTCCGATCACCCTGAGGTTCACCACTTCCACAGGTACGTAGCCCGGCGGCAAGTTGTACCCGTACTTGGCCTTCATCGCGGCGAGGAATTTGGCCGTGACCTCATTAAGGTCCGTGATTGTGCCCGGCGGGATGTCAACAGTGAAGAACTGGCTCTGGCTAAAATACTTCACGTCCATGAAACGCTGAATGACCATATCTTCTTCTTTGAGCCCTTCGCGGGCAAGCGTCTTCACCGCCCTCCGGACCAACTCGTCCATCTGTTTGTTGAGCGAGGGATAAGCGATTTCGTGCTCGGTCTTGTGGACCGGATCAGTGAACTCGTGTTTTACGTCCACCCGGATGGCGCCAAAAGCCGACGCATAACCGGGCAATGGAGGGACCACAACAGAGGTGGCGCCTGATTCCCGTGCAAGGTCGCACGCATAGAGGGAGCCACCGCCTCCATAGGGGATGATCGCGAAATCTCTGGGGTCCCATCCCCGTGAGACTGTCTGGATGCGTATCGCCATCATGAGGTTGGTCATCGCGACCATGTACATGTTGGCCGCAGCCTCCTCCGCGTTCCAACCGTAGTGATCACCTACCTTTTCTTTGAGAGCCTTGAATGACAGACCCCCGTCCACCTTCATGGTGCCTCCGAGAAAATAGTTCGGGTCTATGCGACCAAGCACGATCTGGCAGTCAGTGTTGGTGGCCTCGTCGCCGCCCATGCCGTAGCACGCCGGGCCGGGAACAGCCCCCATGCTCTGGGGTCCCACATTGAGGATCTGCCCCTTATCCACCCAGCCGATGCTGCCGCCGCCCGCGCCTATGTAGACCGTGTCCACGGAGGGAAGACAACAGGGAACGTTCCAGAGGATCTTCCACTCATGGGTGATTGCAGGAGCCCCTCGGTAGATCATGGACACGTTGTTGGTCGTCCCGCCCGTTTCGAAGGCGATGACGTTGTCGAATCCTGCAAGGGAGCCGATGTAACCCGCCATGCCCACGGCCCCGGAAACCGGCGAGGAATGAAACGTACGGGCCGGCACGTGTATAGCCTCGTCCATTCCTATGACACCGCCACCGGAAGTCGTGACCAGGATCGGACCGCTGTAACCCCATTTGTGTTGAAGCAATTCGTACAGGCCGCCCAGGTAGGTTTTGAGAATGGGGGAGATGTAGGCGTTGAGCACCGTGGTGCAGGTGCGCTCAAATTCGAGCATCTGAGGCAGGATGTCGCACGACAGTGTCACATCCACGCCGGGCAACTCCTCTTGAAGTATGTCTCTGGTACGCCGTTCGTGCGCGGGATTCATGAATGAGTCCATGTAGCAGACAGCGACAGATTCAATGCCCCGCTTCTTGCATTTCCTGATGGCCGTCCTCACATCCTCTTCATTGAGAGGCACCAGCACCTCGCCCCATGGGCCCACTCGCTCTTGTACCGTCAGGACGTTTCGCCGGGGAACGATCAACTCCGGAGGGTCCCAATCCAACTCGAAGGCGGAGATCCGTTCGGCGCGGCCGCCGCCGAGTACGTCCCGAAAGCCTTCCGTCGTTATCAAGGCCGTTTTTACGCCCTTTCGTTCCAGAATGGCATTTGTGGAGACTGTCGCCCCATGTCGAAAAGATTGGGTCTCCGGGCCCTTCAGGCGTGCCTGCGCCAGTCCGTTGATTACGCCTTCGTAGTATGTCGGCGGAGTGGAAGGTACTTTCCCGAGTCTCTGTTCACCTGTCTTAAGGTTCACTCCAATAACGTCGGTGAAAGTTCCGCCGATATCCGTGCCAACGACCCATTCAGCTTCGCTCATGGGGGTTTACCTCCTTGTCAGTCCGGATTTGTTACGTTGCTTCAGCGTGACGTTTCGCCACTCGCCATCAAGGCCCGTTCACACAAAGGGGACAGCCCTCGAAGTGTGCAACTGTCGCTGGCGGGCTCTCTGGACGGCTTGTCTGCAATCAACAGGATCTCAAGGGAATCGTCCGTCAGGCAGAAGAGAGCGCTGACGGGCAATCCGTTTTGAAAAGGCGTCAAATGGCCTTTCAGAACGATGCAGGCGTTCTATCAAGAACCGTGCCAGTAAAAAGCACCTGCCGACCCTCTGCAACCGATTGATATCTTTAGGGCAACCAAAGAATCCTCCATTTTAGCCGGTCAAACTGAAAGATTCTTTCAATGTAGAGGAGAACGGATCTTTCAGTTGATACGCCGTCAGAGAGGCACAAGATTCCGCCCTTGGATTCATACGGATTGGCCTTCAGAGGATGAGAAGCGACTGTCAAAGTCCTTCCGCTGCGAATAACGAGCCGCAGTTCGCGTAAGAGTGTGATGGCCGACAACAGTTGCTCGACCTGCACCACTTGATCGCACAACGGTATCAGCGGGCCTTAGCACGCACTTGGAGGTTGTCTTTTCCTGCCGCGTGATTCAGAATGGGAGACTGGATAAAATGGAGACCAGACTGTCAGGCGCTATGCAAAGTGTTGAGGGACTTCCTGTGCGGTGAGCGGCCTGTCGCAGCACGAGCTGAAGACGGGTGGGGACACGCCGGGCGCCTGCGTAGCGTACGACCGAATGCCTTGTCCATGTCACGCGTCACGGGACTCCAGTCCCGAGGAATGCGACAGATGACTGAAGACACCTCTCTCTCAGCCGATCTCTCTTCAACACTCACGGATATGGCGTGCAGCTTCATCTCTGAAAGCGGGACCGGACACCTCTCAGTGGCACTAGTGCAGGATGCGGTAGACTTCTGCCTTTCCACCCATCGGGGCGAAGCTGAACCCCCTTACTCCCTGGACGGTGACGGTTTTGTGGAGTCGCTTTGCCGCCACATCGGACGCGGCTCTCTCGATCCCACCATTCCGTTGATGATCTTTGCAGCGGTGCGAGACGCTGCAGCCGCGCTTCGCGAGAAGAGGGTCGCGAACCATGCCGATGCGAAAACACTCACAACGGTGTCGGCCCGTTCGGCGTTCGCTGTACAGGAGATAGGGACGAAACTTGGACGGTTGTACATAAACGCCCGGCGGGAAATCGGCGACGAACAACGCCACATTGACCACCTCAAGAGCCACATGCTCAAATTCGTGTCTAAGCGGGGCAGGGGCTGGATTGACGTGGGCGGGACAAGGATGTGCCTTCTCGATGTACCGAGCGGGTGGCTCAGTCTCGCCGAAGCGATCAAACTCTTTGCCGGTGAAGATACGTACAAGCGGGTGATCTTTGAGGCAGGCCAGCGAGGGACCTTCCTGGGGACGGCCCTGGAACGGCGCATCATCACCCGGAGCCCTGAAGGCTTCAGGGAAGCTGTGGACACCTTTTCTTCAGCCGGCTTTGGGAGCTTCCAGATCCGGGAGCTGAGATTTTCCGACGGCTTTGCCAGGATATCGTGTCCCGACGCGTTTGAAGCCTGGGCGTTCCTTCAAACGGGAAAAACCTCGTCGGCGCCGGTGTGCCATTATTCCACGGGCGTTCTGCTCTCTTTCATGGAGCAGATATCACGGCGAAACGACATCACAGCGACGGAGGCGAAATGCATTGCCAGGGGCGATGGTAAATGCGAGTTCGTGATAGGAACCCAAGAACAACTTCGCAAGCGCGGCGTCACCGTGCCCGAATGGGGCATGACAATAAAGGAGAAAGCGGAATACCTGGAGAACCTTCTGGAGGAGAACAAGAAGGTGCAGACGGCCATACGGCGCAGAAACCTCGAGTTGTCGGCACTAAACAAGATTATCTCCACGGTGAGCCGGTCCCTGGATCTTCGCGAGGTGCTGGAACTGGCGGTCACGGAATTGCACACCATAGTCCCCGGCAAAGCCGTAGCGATCTTCGTCACGGATCATGAGAAGCAACAATTGATCCTGGCTTCGCAACGAGGCTTTTCTGAGGAGTTCGTCGCACGGGTAAGCCAACTGCGCTTCAGCGAGGGCCTCGCCGGAAGGGTAGCCCGAGAGCGAACAACAATAGCGTACGACGACTATGCCCAAGTCCCCGAGGCCCTGGAAGCCGCGGCGCAAATGGAAAAGATCAGGTCCCTCCTGTCAGTGCCTTTGATGTCGGTACACAATATTCACGGGGTCCTCAACGTCGCGAGCACCACACCGTACCACTTCCCGCCTGAAGAGATCAGCCTCATGACCGCGATCGGATACCAGATCGGGGCCGCGATGGAGCGTGCTCAACTCCACGAAGAAATGAAACAAAATGAACGGCTGGCCTCCATAGGGACAGTATCGTCCATCCTTGCCCACGAGATCAGGAACCCGCTTTCGTCTATCAAGACAAACATTCAAGTACTCGCGCGAAAACTGGACCTCGAAGGATTCGACAAGAAGCGCCTCGATATAGCCCTTGTGGAGATAAGGCGACTGGAACGGATCCTCAAGGAAATGCTGGATTTCGCCCGGCCCTTGACGATGACAAAATCAGCGCATTTCATAGACCATGTTATAGACAGGTGTCTCGAATTGCTTGACGGAAGTCTGAAGGGTGCCGCCATCAAGGTGGTCCGCAAGAAAACGCGGGGCAAGAAAACAGTGATGCTGGGCAGCGAAAAGATTGAGGAAGCCCTGCTCAACATTCTGCTCAATTCCATCGATGCGATGTCCGGCGGAGGAACCCTCCGGATAGCCACGCGCTGGGTCCAGCACGGGGAGGGAAGGGGCGTCAGAGTTGAGATTCGCGACACAGGCAGCGGAATCCCTCCAGAACATCTTGGCAAGATCTTTGATCCTTTTTTCAGCACCAAGACCCGTGGCGTGGGACTTGGACTCACTAATGTCAAGAGTATCATAGAAGTTCATGGCGGGATCGTGGAGGTGGAAAGCCGCGTCTGTGAGGGCACGCTGTTCACCATTACCCTGCCGGAGAGGTGAAAGACCGCCTTGAAAGCGTTGATCGTGGATGATGAAGAAGCCATTCGCGAAACTTTGGAGATGTTGTTGCGCGAAAAGGGCTATGACGTGTGCACCGCAGCGGATGGCCATGCCGGGCTGAGGATATTCGAGGAGGCCCAGCCTCAGGTCCTGATACTGGACATCCGCCTGCCGGGCATGGATGGACTCGAGGTGCTCCAGCGAGTCCGTGCCTCGAATATCCCCGTTACGGTCATTATGATGACCGCGTTCCACGACATGGAGACGACCGTGCAAGCCATGAAGCTCGGAGCGTACGAATACATCCACAAACCCATAGACCTCGACGAGTTCGAATTGGCACTGGACAAGGTCGCGGGAACCATAGGGTTTTCCACCCGGCTTGACAACCTCATCAGGGAGATTTCAAAGGATTACAAGGTAGACGATATTGTCGGAAACACGCGCTGCATGAAGGAAATCTTCAAGATCATCGGGCTCGTTGCCTGCACGGCAACCACGGTCCTCATCCGGGGAGAAAGTGGAACAGGCAAGGAACTCATCGCGCGGGCGATCCATTTCAACAGCCCGCGCGCAGCGGAGCCGTTCATTCCGGTTAATTGCTCTACCCTGGTGGAAAACCTGTTCGAGAGCGAACTCTTCGGTCACGAAAAAGGTTCGTTCACCGGCGCGGCCCGCCAGAAAAAGGGTAAGGTCGAACTGGCGCAGGGTGGGACCATTTTCCTCGATGAAGTGGGGGATATTACGGCCAGCGTTCAGGTGAAACTACTCCGTTTCCTCCACGAGCGTGAATTCGAGCGGGTGGGCGGTGAAGAAATCCTCCGATCGCGGGCGAGAATCATTGCGGCCACAAACCGGGACCTACCCGCCCTGGTGGAGGCGAAACAGTTCAGGGAAGACCTTTATTTCAGGCTCAATGTTGTCGAAATTTACGCTCCGCCCCTAATGCAGCGGCAAGCGGATATTCCTGTTCTGGTGGATCACTTGCTCAACAAGATCAATGCGAGCTTGAATAGGAACGTTACCAAGATCCACAAAGACGTCATGGACGCGATCCTAGGGTATCATTGGCCGGGCAACGTCAGGGAATTGGAGAACGTGCTGACCAGGTCAGTTGTTGTTTGTAAGGGAAACGTTCTGCTGCCTGAGTATCTTCCGGATTTCTTCGCAAACCGGTCGCAGCGCAGCGCGGAGTCCGGACCGATAAAACCGCTGGTCAAGGTAGTCGAGGAACACGTCTTGCGGACCCTGGAGTTCACCAACTGGCACAAAGGAGAGACCTGCAAGCTTCTCGGGATATCTCGCCCCACGCTGAGGCGCATCATGAACGAATCTGATTTCGGGAGGTAGCCTCTGTTGCCGGAGCGTGACACCGATGTGCGCTCAGACAGTGCGTATGGCTCCTCTGTTGCCGGAGGCCGCGCCGGCTTATGATCTCTTCTGCGTCAGCCTCCTTCTTTCTTCGTCCCTGATTTCCCTCCTCAACAGCTTGCCGACCTTCGACTTGGGGAGCATGTCGCGGAACTCTATGTACTGCGGTACCTTGTACGCTGCCAGGCGGTCTCGGCACCATCTCGTCAGTTCTGTTCCGCTCACGCCTCGAGTGTCTTCTTTCAAGACCACGATGGCTTTGATTCGCTCTCCGACCTTCGTGTCGGGAACTCCTACCACGCAAGCGCCGATGACGGCAGTATGGTCCTGCAGGACCGCCTCGATTTCCGAACAGGAAACCCGGTAGCCCTTGTGCTTTATGACATCAGCCCGGCGATCCATGTAAGATAGCTCGCCATTTTCCTCGATCCGAACGAAATCATTCATCCGGTACCAGATCTTCCCGCCGATCTCTACATAGGCCCGGGCGCTTTCTTCGGGCTTGTTCCAGTATTCCTTGGCGATGAATTCCGAAGTGACCAGCAGCTCGCCGGGCTCTCCCACGGGCACAGGCTCCAGGGTCTCGGGGTCCACAACCATCGTCTTTCTGGAGTGTAAAGGCCTTCCAACCCTCGTTGGAGCAGGCTCCTTGTCCAGCGGACTCATGGCAGCGAATCCCACCTCGGTGGAGCCGTAGATCTGGAAAATCGGCTTTCCAAAGGCACTCTTCCAACGATTGAAAATCTCCACGGGAAGTACATCACCGCCGCTCCAGCAGTAGCGCAGAGAACTCAAGTCAAACAGATCCAGCCGGTCGTTCTCAAGGATCATGCGGTACAGAGTCGGAGCGCCGAGGAACAAGGTCACCTTGTGTCGTTGTATCGTGTCCAGGATTGCATCCACCTGGGGAATGGGTATCAACACAGCCGAGTTGCCCTTGTTAAGGATCATGCCCAGGAGCACGCCTTGGGCCAGCTGGTGAAACAACGGATTCACCATGATCAGGGTGTCCTCGCCCTCCCCGACGTGTCCCTCGGTCATCTCCGTAACTTCGTTGACGAAGGACACCATGCCCGAATGGGTGGCGATGCAGCCTTTGGGGAATCCCGTGGTGCCGCCGGTGTAAAGGATGTAGCACAGGTGCTTCGTGGGATCTATGTCCACCTGAGGAGGTTCGGGAGGGTAATCCCTCAGGAGTTTGCCGAAGAGGAAGACGTCCGCGGCTCGTTCGATCGCGCCCTTAGGGACAGTGTCGAACAAGAAGCCGAATATCCGCTTGTACAGGGGCAGCATCTCGACATACGTCGTGACGATTATCCGTTCGAGGCTTGTTTCATGAAAGACCTCTTTCACGTACCTGAAATTTGTGTCCAGGCACAGGATGGTCTTCGCACCCGAGTCATTGATCAGGTATTTTATTTCACTGGGAGTGTAGATCGGCGACACGGCCACCGGGATGCCGCCGATCACCTGAGTGCCCAAATAGCAGATCAGGAACTGTGGGCAGTTCGGGAGGTACAGTATCACCTTATCACCTGGACGGACGCCCAGGTCATGCAGGGCCGTGGCAAATCTCGCTATATATTCCTTGAGCTTCCGATAGGTGAGGTGCTCGCCGAGATAAATCAGGGCGGTCCTTTCAGCGTGTTTTTCACAGGCCCGGTAAAAGCCTTCGATTAATGGTTCGGTCGCCCTTGACATGTCCAATCCCCTATTGGCGTTGGTTCAATCAGCTTGAGGCGGCTCCGCGCCGGGTGAGGTTGCAGGTCACCATCTCCTCCGCAAAACCTTCGCTCATCCAGATCCCAAGCATCTCGCACCATCCCGGTGAACGACGGCTTTCATTCGTCCTCGATGCCGAAATAAGCCGATTTCACGTCCTGGTTCTCCATCAGCTCCTGAGCGGGGCCTTCCACAACTACCCCGCCGTTTTCGAGCACGTACCCGTAATCAATGATGGGAAAAATGGGCCTCGCATATTGCTCGGAAATCATTGTGGTCAGGCCGATTTCGCGTGTGATGTCCACGATGGAGTTGACCAGGATGTCCTCCATTACCGGGCTGAGACCCAACAATGGTTCGTCCAGCAGAAGAAACTTGGGCTGCGCCATGAGAGCGCGGCCTATGGCCAGCATCTGTTGTTCACCGCCGCTGAGAAAGCCGGCTTCCCGATTTCGAAGCCTGACCAGAGCAGGGAATATCGTGAAGACATACTCCAGGGTCTTTTTCTCCTGGGCCTTGGTCGCGATAATCCCGCCGATCCTGAGGTTCTCGATCACTGTGCTTTCCTTGAATATGCGTCTTCTCTCCGGGCACAGGATGATCCCCATGCGAGCCCTGCGGCTGGGCTCCACGTCCATGATGCTTGCTCCCTCAAAAAAGATGTCGCCCATGACCGTGATTCTTATGCCGCCCTTCATCTTTTCTTTGCGCGCGGTGTCCAAAATCATGCCGGAAACAGTGAACATCAAGGACGTCTTACCCGCGCTGTTGGCTCCGAACACGCCAATTATCAGGCCTTCATCACACTTCAGACTAACGTTGTTAATGGCGACGGCGTTTTCGTAAAAGACCATCAGGTTGCCTATTTCAAGGAGACTCACTTGCTCCCTCCTCCGCCCAGGTATGCAACCTTGACGTCCTCCCTCGTCATGGTTTCTTTCGAAGGGCCTTCCGCGATTTTGCATCCGAAATTCATGACAAGGACCCTGTTTGCAACCCTGAACAGCTCTCGCAGCCGGTGCTCGACCATGATCAGGGTCACGCCCTGCATGACCATTTTCTCCAACAGGGGTATCATGCTGGTGATCTCGGACATGCTCAAGCCCGAGAAGACCTCGTCACACAAGATGATTTCCGGCTTGAGCGCAATGCACCGGGCCAACTCCAATCTCTTCTGATAGCCCAAAGGGAGAGAGCCCGCGGTCTTGTACGGCACGCGGGCGTCCCGTTCAAACCCGATTTCTTCGAGGATGTCTATGGCCACGGAGTCGAGGTCGCCCAGTCTACCTGCCGTCGCCTTTTTGACCCGAGGCGAATTGAGAGGCACGATGAGGTTCTTGTATGCCGGCAGACTGTGGTATGGCCTCATGACTTGAAAGGTCCTGACCAGGCCGAGGTTGGCAATCCGGTTCGGTGACATCCCGGTGATGTCATGGTTCTTATACGTGACACGCCCATGATCCGGCTTGACGAATCCGGTGACGAGGTTGATCAGCGTCGTCTTGCCGGCCCCATTGGGCCCGATAACGCCCAGTACGTCCCCCCGATTGAGGGTGAAACCGACGTTCACAACCGCCTTGACGCCTCCGAACGATTTGCTGATGTCTTTGACGTCGAGCAGAATATCACTGGCCATGATCAAACCTTTTCCCAGCGTTCAAACTGGTGATACTTCCGTTCGAGGTAGTTCATCAAACCTTCAGGTTTGTACAGGATGAACAGCAAGAGAATGAAGCAGTAAAGGACCACCCTGAGTTGTCCGAAACCTCTCAGCGCCTCCGAGAGAGGCGTAAGAATCAGCGCTCCGACGACCGGGCCTGAGAGTGTCCCCATACCTCCCATCACCGTGGCTGCGATGGGCAGAATGGAGAAGTCCATGGCAAAGAGCGACAATCCGAGCCATCCATAGAGGTGCGCCTGATAGGCCCCCGCGAAGCAACCGATCAACGCCGCAATGAATACCGCCAGGACCCGGTATCTGAATATGCTGATGCCGGAAGCCAGCACCGCCTGGTCATTGTCCTTGATCCCCATCATGATAAGGCCTAAGTCCTCGTTTACGAGCCGCCTCAGGCCGAACAGGAGCGCGAGCACTCCTATCACGATCACGTACTGTTCCCAGAATTGGTTGGGCAAAATATCCAGGCCGGTGATTCCCTCGGTGCTTCCGAACAGGCCCAACGCGATAATGATGTGAGTCGTAAAAAGCGGCAGCATGAAGGTGACGATGGCAAAGTACACACCTCGCAACCTGAGACACGGCATGAGAACCACCGTGCTCAGGCACGCGCCGATCACGGCCGCAAGCGGAATCGTCAGGACCGGGGGAAGAGCGAAATACGCGTTCAGAAGCCCGGCCGCATAACCTCCGAACCCGATGAACATGGCCCCGCCCAGGCACACGAGCCCCACATACGCGGCCAGAAAATCGAACCCCAGGGCCAGGACGGCAAAGATTCCAGCGGCGCAGAGAACTTTCTGCCAGTACAGGTCCAGCACGAGCGGCATCAGAAGGAGCCCCCCTATCAGGATCAGCCTCGGCGCCAGCAGGTAAGCCATTTCTCGCCACGAGGAGAGACTGTACAGCCCCTCGCTGCGGACCTTGATGCTCCGGTCCAGCCTCTTTTTTCGACGGTCCTGTGCAGACATCAAACCCTCTCCTCGAGCTCCTTTTGCTTGCCCAGCAACCCCGAAGGCTTCAGGAGCAAGACCAGTATGATGGTACCGACCAACACCACGGATTCCCATAACGCCCCGAAAAAGAAGGTGCTCACCTTCACGGCAAAGCCGACCAGGAACGACGCCAGGACGGTGCCGGTCCAACTGCCCAACCCGCCGATGATGCACACCGCCAGGGCGTAAATAAGGACGTGGTAGCCAACCTCAACGGTTATGTTGCCCAAGGGGAGAATGATCACTGCAGCGAGTCCGGCCAGAGCCGAGCCGATGGCCAGGGAGATCATGGCCGCCCGGTCCGAGTTTATTCCCAGCATCAGCGCGGCCTGCTCATCCTGTGCGATGGCTCTCAGAGAGAGGCCTATCTTGGTATAGTGGGTGAACAGCCACATGGCCGCCACGAGAACTACTCCCGCACCCACCACGATCAAGCGCTGGTAATCCACGAACACGCCGAGAACTTGGATCTTGCCGTCAAAGATCGGACTCAGGAAGTAGTTCGGTCCGATGAAGCCCTTGAAACCGCCGATCCCCTGCAAGCGCAAGCCTTCGAGAATGATGAGGCCGCAGGCGAACGAGGCAATGATTTCGGAGGTCGGCATTCCTCTCAAGCGGATCAGTACGAGCCGGTACAAGGCCAATCCGACCACCGAGGCGACGGCAAGGGAAATGAGGACGGCCAACCCGTAGTTGATCTTGAAATCATTGACGCAGGACCAGGTCAGAAAGCCGACCAGCACGTAAATGGAGCCGTGAGCGAAATTGGGCACGCGACTGACGCCGTAGACCAAGCTGAAACCGATGGACATGAGCACAAAGGTCACGCTGTTGATCAGGCCGTAAATAAGTACCGTTTCCATGGAAACCCCTTCTCGACCGACCATGGGCCTTCCGCCCCACAGCCTGAGCACGTCCTGCATGGTTGTGCCCGGCGCGATCCTCAGCCCCAAGATCGGCGGGCCGATCTTGGGGCTGGGACACTACTTCTTCATCCATGGCGGCAACTTGATCTCGCCTGTCGCTGCCGTGAGGGGAAAGACCTGAACGCGCTCTCCGTCCTGCCACTGTACCCAGCAGCCAAGCACGCTGGTCTTCGGGTCATAGCCGTAAATGACCTGATGGTTCTCATTGAAGCGGATCGTGCCGCGAACGGCTTCCAGGTTGGTATTTTCCAAAGCGGCGATCAGGGCGTCGTCATCCAGTTTTCCAGCCCGTTCAATGGCGTCCTTGAGCACGTACATGGACTCGTACCCGCTGACGCAGCCGGTGCTTCGGGGAGGGACGTTCCAGCGCTTCAGGAAAGCATTGTAGAATTCCATAGCTTTTGGAGTTGCCTTGGTTGGAACATTTCCCGTTTCGGAGAGGGTTGCGATGGTGTAGGCGCACTTGCCGTCGGTGGCTTTCCAGAAGCCCGGGTCCTCAGCCGCGCCGATGAATCCCACCGGCAGAGCCGGCACTTCCATCGCTGCCCACTGCTTGAGCAGGATCGAGGTCTCAGGCGCATACGCCCAGACGAAAAGGATTTGGGCCCCGGAGTTCTTGCACTCGGTCAGTGCCTGCGAGTAGTCGGTCGCGCCGATGGGATGCTTGTCGCGGCCGACGACCTGCCAACCGGCCTTGGCGGCCAGAGTCTCGACGATCTCGGAGGCCTTTCGGCACATGAGGCTGTCGTCTATGGAAATGAACAGCTTGTCAAAGCCGTGCTTTTCCTTGAGTAGCTTCAACACGTCCAGCGCCTCCTTTATGTACCACTTGACACTGCCGCTTTCTCGGAACGAGTACCTGAACTTCTTCTGATCCTTGGCTAACTTGTCCTCCCAACTCGGTGTGTAGCAACCGATGCTCACGACGTCGATCTTCTTGTAGCGCGCAAAGAGATCCATTGCGGCCATACCGCACTCGGACATGCATGGGCCTCCTGCCACCAGATCCACCTTAGACTGAAGAATCAGCTTCTCGATGGCCAACAAGACCGCACTGGTGGGCACGCCCGGTTCTTCGTCGCGACTGTCTATGATTTCCAGCTTGAAAGGCCGCTTCGCCCCTCCCAAGTTCACACCGCCGGCAGCGTTGATCTCCTCGGTGGCCAAGATCATTCCGCGCTCGCCGTTCTGGCCGTAGTTGCTGGCCCGTGGGATAGGCGCGCCAACCACGATGGGTGTTCCTTTATCGGCAGAGGTGGCCACAGTGAAGGCAAGTGGGGCTGCCAACCCGGCCAAGGCCACCACCATCATGATTCGACGAAATACGCCTGTTTTCATCAGCGCTCTCCTTTCTGGACTTGCGTTTCCCGCCAAATGGGCTGTTTGCTACGATGGAAGGAATTACCCTGACGGAGGCTCATGCCTCCTCGGGCATGTCGCTACAGACAATCAAGAGAGCACAGTGCGCCTGACTCTGTGAGGGACTTCGCGGCCCTCGGGCAAACTTCCCAGGGCAGCCGCACCGCGGTTTTCGTCGGTCAAATACGATAGGATGGGATAGCAGGCTTCAAGCCCGCTGTATTCCTTAACATGGGCAGATGCCTCTGTCCAGGCAGATTCGTCGTGAGACCCCGCCGGGCTCATGGGCCCTTCCGGCGGGCCAGTTCCATTTCGAGATCGCATTGGAGGCATCGCCGCGCCTCGGCTTGAGCCTCCTCGGGGCCGAAGCAAAGCTCCACTTCACCGAATCCTTCCGTTCTATGAGCTGCGGGAAGGGTAGGTGGGGAGCGGCGCACCAGTTCGGCGAAACCTTGGGGCCTCTTGGCGTCGTACGATTGGATATCGTTGATGGCAGAGGGATCGGGTTCCTGAAGGCCGAGCCCGCCCAGGTACCGATCCATCGCATCGGCTGCCCTCCTGCCCGCGGCAATTGCCGCCACGACGGTTCCCGGCCCGGTGGCCACATCGCCGCCCGCGAACACTCCGGGTGCCGATGTCTCCATGGTCCGGTCATCAACAGCGACGAGGTTCCGTTCAATCCGGCATTCCCCGTCTCCCGTCAAACAAGAGAGATCGGACACCTGACCGATGGCGAACACCACCTGATCCACATCAACGATGCGAGTCGCTTCTCCCGTGACAGGAGAGAAACGTCCCTCACAGTCGAAGACGTTCAAGCATTCGATCAGCTCAATGCCGGACACTCGGCCGTCTCGATCTAGGACTCGTCTGGGTCCCCAGGAGGGCATCAATCGGATGTTTTCTTCAAGCGCCTGCTCCAGCTCCCAGCGGCTCGCGGGAATCTCGTCTCTCTTTTCAAGGCAGGCAAGGATCACGTCCCTTGCACCGAGCCTTCGGGCGGTCCTGCCAACGTCCACGGCCACGTTACCGCCTCCGACCACCAGGACCCGCTCCTTCAAGGTCTTGATGAGACCTTCGTTGACAGCGCTGAGAAACTGCTCGCCCCAGTAGACGTCCTCCATCCGGGCCCCTTCCAGATCTATTTTTCTGCTCTCGGCCAAACCAAGTGCCAAGAAAACCGCGTCATACTCTTTTCGGAGGCCGTCGAGCGTCATGTGGACTCCCAGCGCCTGACCGGTCTTGAGTTCGATCCCCAGGCGGAGGACCGCTTCGATCTCCTTGTCCAGGACCTCGGCAGGCAGGCGAAAAGAGGGAATACCATACCTCATTGCGCCTCCGGCCTTTTCTCTGCGCTCGAATATGGTGACCCGATGACCTTTTCTCCGCAGAAACCATGCAGCGGTCAGACCCGCGGGACCTGACCCGACAATTGCGACACTCTTACCGCTTGCTTCTTCAATCTGAGAAAACCGGAGCGGGAAGTCTTGGGCCACATCTGCCGCAAAGCGTTTCAGGGCACAAACGGCTATCGGCTGGTTCACTTCCCCGCGACGGCACGCGCTCTCGCACGGCCGGGTGCAAACACGGCCGAGGACGCCGGGGAAGGGGACTTTCTGCATGATCAAGTCGTACGCGGCCTGGGCCTCTCCGCGGGCGATGAGCCGCAAATACCCGGGTATGTCTATGCCGGCAGGGCAGGCATGAGCGCACGGGGGCGGTCCGGTAGGAGCGCTTTCTTCCGAGGCCATTGCCCGGAGAGGTCGCACAATGTCAAGGAGCGCTATGCCGTTGGGACAGACCGACTCACAACGGCCACAGGTCGTGCAGAGCCAGGGCCACGGGCTGTCTGCGAGGTCTTCCACCAGCTGCAGCTCAATATGTCTGATCAGGCGGCGGGCATTGAACCCCTGCTTTCCCGTGATGGGACACGCGGAACTGCATAGGCCGCATTGCTCGCACGTCCGGAACATCTCCACGTCTTTGAATTGCTCCTTCAAGACAGACCCCGTAGGCATCTGCTCTCCCTCTTATTCCAGACCAAGGTATTTCACCATGTCGTGCATGGTCCGAGCGAACTTGGGACCATCCGCAGCGGAACACCACACATTCCACAGTCGTTCGGGGTCGTAGCCTTTCTTGGCGATCTTTTTCTTGGTGCGGATCATGCGTTTCTCGCAGGCGTAATTTCCCGTGATGTAGTGACAGGTGGGAAATTCGCAACCGGCCACCAGAACTCCCGCGGCGCCCAGGTCAAAAGCCCTCTCGACCATCTTGGAGGATACGCGGGCCGAACACATGACCCGAATCAACCGGGCGTGCGTCGGATACTGCAAGCGACTAACTCCTGCCATGTCCACGCCCCCGAGGGCGCACCAGTGACACACAAAGCCGACGATCTTGCGGTGGGGCTCCTCATCGAGGACTGCTTCAACCTGGGCCATGATCTGGGGGTCCGTGAAGTGAACGATGCTGATGCTCTCCGTCGGGCAATCAGCGGCGCACAAACCACAGCCCTTGCACAGGGCTTTGATGACTGACGGTTCCTTGTTCTCGGAAAGCGTGATGGCACTGTAGGGACATCGCTTGGCACAGAGCCCGCACCGATTGCAGTCGGTGAGGGTGATGTCGGCCACGATTCCGTCTGCCTCGATGAAGCCCCGGTTCATAGGGATGGAAAGCCGCATGGCCGCTGCCAGGCCTTCTTCGATACTCTCTTTGGTACTCTTGGGCGATTTTGCACACCCAGCAAGGGACAACCCATCCGCGGGAAAATCCACGGGCCCCAGCTTGACGTGTGCCTCCTGAAAGAACCCGTCAGTGTTCACCGAAACCTTGAGCTGGCCCTTGATTTCCTCCACGTCCCGGCAGCCCTGAAACGATGTGGTGAGAACGAGAAGGTCAGCGGGGAGAATCAGTTCACGGCCCAGAAGCTCGTCGTTAACCCGAACCTCCAGGCAGCCATCAAACCCTGTTACGACCGGATACTGCTCCTGGGGAAAGCGGATGAACTTCGCTCCCGCGGACTTGGCCTCGTCTTGGAGCACGTGCTCTTCCCGAACCAGGCTCATGTCGCGGTACAGGACGTAGACATCGAGATCATTTCTCAGTTGCTTCAAGGAGTGCGCATTCTTTGCCGCGACCCGGCAACCGATGCTACAGCAACCGCGGTCCTGGTTCTTTGAATCCACACAATTGATCATGACCACAGTGCGGATCCCGTCCAGTTGATTGGACTTGAGGCGGCCTTCAAGCTGCAACTGTGTGATCACCCGGGGGTCTCGGCCATACTCGAACAAACCTTCCGGTTCTCTCTCTCTCATGCCGGTGGCAACCAGGATGGTGGAGATTCTGAGCGTCCAGTCATCGCCGCCGCTTCCGTTGCGGAGTGTGACGTCGTAGTTGCCGATGTAGCCCTTGATCCCGGCGATCACGGTGCTGGTGTGGACCTTGATGAGGGGGTTGGCCTCGACCTGGGCGATCTTGTCCCTGACCAACTGAACGGCCGGCGTCTTGCCGTGCTCGTCGCCGATGGCCAGGACCGTGTTCAACAGCCCGCCCAGTTGCCTTTCCTTCTCCACGATCACCACCTGGAAACCCTGGTCGGCCATGACAACCGCCGCAGTCATGCCGGCAACGCCGCCGCCTATGACCAGACATTCCCCGCCGACGGGCAAGCGAATTCCCTCACCTTCTTCCAGAAGGACAGCTTTTGCCACTCCCATTTTGATGAGGTCTTTGGCTTTGGCCGTGGCCGCCAGGGGCTCCTTCATGTGCACCCAGGAGACCTGCTCTCTGATGCTGACAAACTCAAGAAGGTACGGGTTCAGTCCCGCTTCTTTCACGGAGTTCTTGAAAAGAGGCTCATGGGTCCTCGGGGTGCAGGAGGCGATGACGACGCGGTTGAGTTCGTGCTCTTTGATAGCGCCTTGCAGCTTGGCAAGGTAATCCACGGAACAGGACCAGCGTCCCTCATCCGAGTAGACCACGTGAGGCAGGGCTCGCGCATATTCGACCAGGGCGGGCACGTCAATAAAGCCCGCGATGTTGGAGCCACAATCGCAGACAAAAACCCCGACGCGTGCTTCTTCGTTCATGGCCATCAACCGTCTATTCTCTTCAGCACAGCCTTGACACCGGCAGCGGCCGCCTGGACGACGGATTCCGCAATGTCAATGGGACCGGTGGCGCCGCCGCAGAGGTATATGCCCTCGACCTTTGTTTCAAGAGGCGCGGTGAGCGGATGTTTCTCTTTGAAAAAACCCAACTCGTTGAGTTCGATGTTCAAGACTTTTGCCAATTTTTCATTGCGATCGCTCGGGACCAGTCCCGTGGACAGCACCACCAGGTCGAAGGTCTCCTGTTTGATTTCGCCTGAGGCAAGATCTTCATACCGCACGGTCAGGTCCTTGGTATCCGGGTCCTGACCCACGTCGTAGGGCCGGCCCTTGACATAACGGACACCGTGGCTCCCGGCCTTTTGGTAGAATTCCCAGAAGTTCTTGCCATAGGCCTTAAGGTCGTTGTAGAAGACCGTGGCATGGACCGACGCGTCGTGCTCCTTGGTGATGATAGTCTGTTTGGTGGCGATCATGCAGCAGACCTTGGAACAGTAGGGCACGCCTTTGGCCAGACCGCGGCCCGCACATCGAAACCAGGCGATGTTGTGGGCGTGCTTGCCGTCCGACGGTCTGACGATCTGACCCGCAGTCGGGCCGCCGGCATTCATCAGCCGCTCGAACTCCAGGTTCGTGATCACATTGCCGTAGAGGCCGTAACCGTGGAGACCCTGCGGAGGCTTCGCTGCCATTATTCCAGAGGCCACCACAATGCTGTTGACCTGAATTTGCATCTTCTTGTTGGCCTGCCAGAGCCGCACAGCGTCCTTGCCTTCCTTCTGGCACGCCTTCACGCACAGTGCGATGGGACATTCCCGGCACTGGCTGCAATCCACCACACATCCGCCGACGCAGGCCCCTTTTTCTCGCATCCGGCCGTGACGGCAATCAGGGGCGATGACGACCTTGTTCGGGACGGCCTGAGGAAAAGGCATGGAAATCAGTTTGCGCGTCCCGCCGATCCTGCCGTCCATCTGGTCCGGAAGGGCCACTGGACAGGCCTCCACGCACGCGCCGCAACCGGTGCATTTCTCTTCGTCAATGAAACGGGCATTTTTGACCAGGGTCACATCAAAACCACCCTGGACCTTCTTCACCTTCCTCACTTCGGTATTGGCCAGTATCTCGATGTTGTGGTGGTTGTCGGCCTGATACATCTGCGGGGCTTCGATGCAGATGGAACAGTCGTTGGTGGGGAAGGTCTTGTCCAGCCTGGCCATCATTCCACCGATGCTGGCAGTATCGTCGGTCAGGTAGACCTTTGACCCGTAGGCCGCGCTGTTGAGCGCACAATTGATGCCGGCGACGCCGGCTCCGACGATAAGAATAGCCTCTGACATCGGTTATCCTTCGAATATTCGGTCCGCTTCAGATTTCCGTGATGACGACGGCCTTCGACTTGCACACCGCCTCGCATGTCCGGCAGCCGAGACAATGATGGGGCCGGACCGGGATCGCTTTCTCAAAGACGTCGAAGACGTCGCAAGGGCAATATTTCGCGCACTCTTCGCAACCGTCGCAGCGTTCACTCTCCACATGGACAAGGTAGATCTCGAAATTCCGGTTTTGCTTTGGCATGTTGATTTCCCTTGAGCTTCGGGCCCAATGCTGATCACCCGCGTGAAGTGCGGCCCCTCTTGCCTCCGAATCTCGCCTATTTTTTTAACTGGCCCGATTTGTCATCAATCAGTTCCGTCAGCACGCCGTTAAGTTTCTTGGGGGGGATGAAAGCAAACTCACAGTCGCGAAAGGGCCTGGCTTTCTCACCCCGCGCGTCCGGGATGAAAGGGTACCCCTTGGCCTCGAGCTCTCCTATGGCTAGCCGGGTGTTGTCCACGTTGAAGCTGATGAGCATCACCCCTTCCCCGCGCTTCTCGACGAATTTTGCAACATCGCCGTCAGGTGTCGTGGATTCCATTAGTTCGAAACCCACCTCGCCGACCCAGTATCGGGCTACCCGAATCTTTTCGAGTTCGTCTATGTACGCGTCGTCAGGGCCGGTTTTTCCCAGAAGCGGTTCCCAAGTCTTGCGGGCCTCGTCGAGGTTCTTCACAGCGATGCAGATATGGTCAACCCTATTCACCTTCATTTCGCGTCCCGTCCATTCCTGGATAGGGTCCGCCCGGGGCCACCGGAGCGCCGAGCGGACCGTTTAGAACAACGTTCAGAAAGTCACTTTCGCAACAGGTACGGAAATCGCCCTGTCAGGGCAGACGCACCCGCATTCGTTGCAGTCTTCGCACAAGAACTCAGTGACGACGACTCGGTCGTCTTGCACACGGATTGCAGCGTCGGGGCAGACCTCCACACACAGGGGCTGAGCGACTCCGCCGCACATGGTGCATTTCTCCGGATCTATCTGAGCAGCCATCTCTTTCTCCGTTTATTTGACCACCCTGGCCAGACGTCTCAGGCACACGCCCTGGCCTCGTGGAATGGCTTTGAGGGTTTCGATTTGGTATTCCACGTTGAAGAATACGTTGATGTCCGCAAGGGATGTCTGAAGAATGGCATCGCAACAGCATACGTCCTCTTCCATGGGGACGTCGTATTCCTTGGCGAAAGTCGGCCACGGGCACCTTTCCCACTTGATGAATACTTCAAAGGGGTTTTCGCCCTTTTCGATATTGACCTGAGCCCCTTGGGTCTTCCACTGGCCTGCAAGCTGGCCGGCGAGGCTCATCAGCCAGGCTTCCTCGCCCTTGAGCCAGTTCAGCCGAGGAAGAAGGCTGCGCCCGAACTCGACTCCAATAACTCGGGCCGCTTTCATGCTCACCTCGATCGGGTCGGCGCCGGGCCCGGCTATTTCCAGAGCAGCCCTTCGCCAGCGCATGTAGGTCTTCCCGATCTCGCTCTGGGCGCTCCCGAGGTCTTTCCACAACTTGGTGATTTCCTTTTCCGCGTCAAAAGCCATTGCTTTTCTCCCTTTCCAGGTGGAAGCTATATCCTGAGCCCGATCCGGTAACCGTCATGAACTGCGCTTGAGAGGTTGCGAGGCATCAGAGCGTCACCGACGACGTACATTTGGATGCCCTCTCCTTGAACCGCGGCCTTCAGGTCGTCGTTCGGCCTGCGCTCGGTGAGGACGATGGTGTCGTATTTCAGCGGGAAGCGATATCCGTCGAACGTTCGGACCAGCAACTCGTCCAGGCCGACCTCGACGATATCGCAGGCGTTGTAGGCGTTGACCTTGTTCTGGCGGAGGTAGATCATGTACCGCCACTTGAAGGAGGGGTTCACGTCGAATCCCGCGCTCTTCTCTTTGCCGACGATGGTCACTTTCTTGCCCTGTTTCGCCAAGTACAGGGCCACGCCGATTCCGGGCTTGCGATTGCCCCAGACCACGACCTTCTCGCCGACCTGAGCCTTGCCGGAAAGAACGTCCAGCACATGGACGATTTTCGGATTGTCCGCACCCGAGTTCGGCAACGGGGCGTACACCGGACCTGTGGCAAGGACCACCGCATCGGGCATCTCTTCCCCGATAAGCTCGGGAGTTACCTCTATGCCGAGACGGAATTCCACGCCGTACTTCTCGCACAAGGTCTTCTGGTACGTGACGCAGGTCATGAGCTCGTCATCGCCGTAAGGTGCCTTGGAAGCCTCCAGCAGCGTCCCGCCGAGTTTGTCGCGCTTGTCGTACACCTTGACCTCGTGACCGCGTTGGGCCGCCACGTAGGCGCACTCGAGGCCGGAAGGACCCGCGCCCACGATAATGATCTGCTTCTTTTCGTCCGCGGCCACGGGCTGGGGA
>Ga0172371_10002162_pt1 | contig 31335 bp, 25 predicted proteins | sample Lak12m_FD_114543 | JGI IMG/M metagenome (GOLD analysis project Ga0172371, IMG submission 114543) | Freshwater microbial communities from Kabuno Bay, South-Kivu, Congo - kab_022012_12m | ecosystem: Environmental > Aquatic > Freshwater > Lake | place: Democratic Republic of the Congo: South-Kivu...
CCATCTTCCAGTATTCTGACAAGCTCAGACCGGAATTTTTGTAATGATGAGAATCACTGGTTGAGACCATTAATAAAATCCGGTCAGGTCCATGTCCATGCTTTCTTGCCTGAATGGCGCGTTCAATTGCTTTCTCACGTATCGTGATCGCCGTAATAGAAACTGAACTGGTAAGGTTGTCGATGAGCTTGCTCGAACGGATACGTTTTAGTACTTCATCGGCATCCCTGAACTGAGGCATCCCCTGAGGATTGCCGAGATTGGTTACTTCGATGTGTTTGAAACCGGCGAGGATCAACTGTTCAGCAACCCAGATTTTCGCTTCCGTCGGTATGAAATTCTCTTCATGCTGAAAACCATCCCTGACAGTGATGTCGCCGATGGTCACTTTTTTTGGATAGTTCATTAAGCGATGCTTTATAGCTTCATCTCCGGTATGTTACCTTCAACGATTAATGTTCCTTCGGTAGCCTTTTTGATCTCATCAATGCTGATCCCAGGCGCTCTTTCCACAAGCCTGAATCCATGAGCAGTAACGTCGATAACCGCAAGATCTGTGATAATCCGTTTAACGCAATTCACGCCGGTCAATGGCAGCGTACACTTCTTAAGCAACTTCGATTTCCCGTCTTTATCGGCATGGGTGGTTGCCACAATGATGTTTTTAGCTGCAGCAACCAAATCCATTGCGCCGCCCATTCCTTTAACCAGCTTTCCTGGAATCTTCCAACTCGCGATATCCCCGTTCTCAGAAACTTCAAAAGCCCCTAGAACGGTCAGATCAATATGTCCTCCCCTGATCATCCCAAAACTCGACGAAGAGTCGAAAAAAGCAGCGCCGGGGATTGAAGTGATCGTTTGTTTACCTGCATTTATCAGATCGGGATCAATTTCGTCAGCAGCAGGAAAGGGACCAATACCAAGCAATCCATTTTCCGATTGAAGGGTGACATCCATCCCCTCCGGAATATAATTAGCGGTTAATGTCGGAATGCCGATGCCCAGATTGACATAATACCCGTCTTTGAGTTCCTGGGCAATCCGTTTTGCAATACCATGTTTATCTAAGGCCATAGTTTGAAATATTGAGAGATTAATTAACTGCTTGTAGTTCTGAACTCAATCCTTTTTTCATAGTTTGTGCCCTGGAAGATCCTTTGAACATATATTCCCGGAATATGAATATGATTAGGATCCAGTTCACCAAAGGGTACCAGCTCTTCAACTTCTGCAATTGTAATCTTACCGGCGGTAGCCATTGCTGCATTGAAATTGTTTGCCGTTTTATTGAAAATGAGATTTCCATGGGTATCACCGGTTTTGGCTTTGACAATCGCAAAATCGGCAGTCATTCCGGTTTCGAGAAGATGCATTTTTCCGTTGAACTCCCTCACTTCTTTACTTTGCTGAACCTCAGTTCCATAACCTGCCGGAACATAAAAGGCAGGAATACCTGCACCACCGGCCCGGATCCTTTCTGCAAGGGTCCCCTGGGGAATTAATTCCACTTCGAGTTCACCACTTAACAACTGACGTTCGAATTCCTTGTTTTCTCCAACATAAGAAGCGATCATCTTTTTCATCTGATGTTTCCTGAGGAGAACCCCAAGACCAAAATCATCAATTCCGGCATTATTTGAAATACAGATCAGGCCTTTGATATCGGTCTCCGCAAGCGCTTTGAGACAGTTTTCGGGGATACCGCACAAACCAAATCCGCCAAACATTATAGTGGCATTGTCCGAAATCCCCTGAATAGCATCATAGGCATTTTTCACGACTTTATTCATACTTAATATCTGTTAAATAAAGAATTTCTAATATCAATCCGTCTCTTTGATTAGATGGAGGAGAGGGTTGCATATTTCTACCCGGTCATTAACGGAAACATTAATTTTACCGACTTTCCCATTTAATGGTGAAAGTATCATATTCTCCATTTTCATGGCCTCAATGATCATCAACAAACTTCCCTTTTTTACCTGATCTCCCTCCTGAACATTGATTTTAATAACCTTACCGGGCATCGGAGAGGTAATATGGTTATTACCTCCTGCTGAGTACTCAAAACCCACCGGAGAAATTGTCTCAATCAGCGTATCCAACCTCTTAAGGGTGAATAAATGACCCTTCAGGCTTAAAAAGGTATACCCCATGCTATCTTCTGAGAAAAAGATAGAATGGCTTTGTCCATTCATTAAAAACGTTACACAATTTGCTTTGCAATTCCATTCTCTTACTTCGTGCGTTTTTCCATTAATCTGGCAGAGAAAATGGTTGTCTGTATATTTTGGAATCTGTACCGTCAATTCCACTTCATCAAGACTGATTCTGATCAGCATCAGATCTCTCCAGTATCCGATGGTTTCCCAAAGGTTAACCTGATTGGTCGGACTACCCGAAGAAAGATCACCGTTACCTATAAACGATAGGAGATATCCGATAACCGGAATATATTTCGGGATCATTTCTTTCTCAGCTTCTATCTCTGAAATCAGTCGTTCCGTATGTTCATCGCAGAACCGGGTCGAAATGGAATTAGCGCCGAATTCCGGGCTATGCATCAATTGTTTAAGATAACTGATGTTGGTTTTAATTCCATGGATGAAATAAGAACCGAGCGCTTCTTCCATTTTTATTTTCGCTTGTTCCCGGTTTTCATCCCAGATAACAAGTTTGCAAATCATAGGATCAAAGAAACTTTTTATCTCCGCGTCCGTGGTAATTCCAGTATCAACCCTGATACCTGACATTGCCGGTTCTTTATATAGGGTCATCTTTCCCGGAGAAGGCAGGAAATTACGAGATGGATCTTCCGCATAAATCCGGCATTCGATTGCATGGCCATGTTGGCGGATATCTTTCTGCTTTAGAGCTAATTTGTTTCCGGAAGCAATCAGGATCTGTTGTTCCACTATATCTATCCCGGTAACCAGTTCAGTAACCGGATGCTCTACCTGAATCCGGGTGTTCATCTCAAGGAAATAAAAATTGAGAGATTTATCGACCAGGAATTCGATGGTGCCGGCATTGTTGTAGTTAATCTCCTTTCCAATCTTAACTGCGGCTTCACATATCTTCTGACGCATCTCTGACGTTACTGTTGGAGATGGAGATTCTTCAATAATCTTCTGGTACCTGCGCTGAATGGAACATTCCCTTTCAAACAGATGGATTACGTTGCCGGAATTATCACCCAGAATCTGAACTTCGATATGACGGGGTTCATGGATGAATTTTTCGATATAGACGGACTCATCTGCAAAATATGCCTTCGCCTGTCTGCTCGTCGATTCAATCGCTTCCTCTAGTTCATCCACATTCTCGACAATACGCATCCCTTTACCTCCGCCGCCGGCGGCTGCTTTAAGAAGGACAGGGAAACCTATCTTATGGGCGGATTTTATAAGAGTCTCTTTTGATCCTGTAATTCCAGCCGTGACCGGTACACCGGTTTTTTTTACAAATTCCCGGGATTCTATCTTATTACCCATGATCTGCATGGAATTAACGTTCGGCCCGATAAAGATAATGCCGGCTTTGTCGCAGGCGTTGACGAAAGCCGGATTCTCGGCCAGGAATCCATATCCCGGATGAATGGCATCACAATTGGAGGTTTTTGCCGTTTCAATGATCTTTGTAATATTCAGGTAGGTATCGCGGAGTTCAACTTCACCGATACAGTATGCTTCATCTGCTTTCCCGACATGTAAGGAATCACGATCCACTTCAGAGTATATGGCAACTGTCCGGATACCCATCCTTTTTGCCGTTCGAATCACTCTGACGGCTATTTCGCCTCGGTTGGCAACTAACAGTTTTTTTATCATCTAATCCAGCCCGGTTTACGTTTCTCTAAAAATGCAGTCATTCCTTCCTGTCCCTCGTCACTGATCTTGATATTTGCAATCATTTTAGCGGTAAAATCATACGCTTCCTCCAGTGTAAGATTGTTACTTACGTTAAAGATAAGGTTCTTGCAATGACCCATAGCTTTTGGTCCGCTTGTTCTCAAAAGAGTAACCGTTTCACTTAACTTTTCATCCAAAATTTCAGCAGGCATTGATTTATTCACCAGGTGAAATGCTTCCGCTTCCTTCCCGTTGATCCTTCTGCCGGTAAGCATCAGTTCCCTTGCCTCAAATTCACCCACCCGTTTGATAACGTATGGAGAAATACATGCCGGAACGATACCGATCTTTACCTCACTGAGTGAGAATACCGTCTCATCAGTACAAAATGCGAAGTCGCAGGCTGCCAGTAATCCGTTGGCGCCGCCCACCGAAGATCCGTGTACAAGGGCAATGGTCGGCCTTCCACAGGAATAAATGGAATAAAAACATTCTGAAAGGAGAAGACTTTCATGGTAATTTTGTTCGAAATCATTTTTTGCACCGTCTTTCAGCCAGTTAAGATCTACACCGGCACAAAAGGATTTACCCCGTCCGCGTAATACAATACAAAGGATATCCTCATTGTCGAAATTTTCATAACAATCGGTCAGCTCAAGGAGCATCGTTTCATTAAAAGCATTATGTTTTTCAGGACGATTCAGCCATACAGTACATACCTGGTCAAGGATCTCTATTTCGATGTTTTGATAGTTCTTCATTAAGTTACATTCTAAATACGCCGTACTGGGTTCTTCCGTATACTTTATTTTGAGAGATGGCGATAGCGAGTCCTAATATTTTCCTGGTATCTACTGGATCGATGATTCCATCATCCCATAGGCGTGCTGTACTGAAGTATGCCGATCCTTCCTCTTCATATTTTTTAAGAATGTTCTGGCGTAAGCGTTCACGCTCTTCATCGGTAAACTGTTTTCCCATCGACTTAAGTTGTTCTTCCTTGACGGTAGTCAGAACCCCTGCCGCCTGTTCCCCTCCCATTACAGAGATCTTGGAATTCGGATACATAAATAGAAACCTTGGTTCATAGGCCCGTCCTGCCATTGCATAGTTTCCTGCCCCGAACGACCCACCGAAGATCACGGTAAACTTTGGAATATCTGCATTTGCAACCGCATGAACAAATTTTGCCCCGTCTCGTGCAATCCCTTCCCGTTCATATTTTTTTCCTACAATAAAACCAGTAATGTTCTGAAGAAAAAGGATTGGAATGTTACGTGATGTACACAACTGAATAAAATGGGCACCTTTTAATGCAGTCTCTCCAAAAAGTACACCATTGTTGGCCAGGATGCCGACAGGATATCCCATTAACCTTGCAAATCCGGTGACCAGGGTAGGGGCATACCTGGCTTTAAACTCATGAAAAAGACTTCCGTCTACAATGCGGGCAATGATTTCGCGTGAATCTACAGGTTTTCTGAAATCAATCGGCAGTATACCATATAGATCTTCAGGATCATAATAAGGTTCCTGGATAGGACTGGTTTCCAGTTTCTGATATTCACGACGCTGGATGGATTCAAAGATATTACGACATATCTGGATGGCATGGGTGTCATTTTCAGCCAGGTGATCGGCAACTCCGGAAATGGAAGTATGCACCTCTGCTCCCCCCAGTTCCTCAGCCGTGACCTCCTCACCGGTTGCAGCCTTGACAAGAGGTGGTCCACCGATGAAAATTGTTCCCTGGTTACGAACAATGATGGTTTCATCACTCATGGCCGGAACATAAGCTCCTCCTGCAGTACAGGATCCCATAACCAGAGCTATTTGAGGGATTCCTTTTGAAGATAGTTTAGCCTGATTGAAAAAGAATCTGCCAAAATTGTATTTATCCGGGAACACATCTGCCTGCTCAGGTAAGAAAACGCCGCCTGAATCGACCATGTATACACAGGGAAGCCGGTTTTCAAGCGCTATCTCCTGGGCTCTGACATGCTTTTTAATAGTTTCCTTTACATAGGTTCCTCCCTTGACTGTCGCATCATTGGCAATGATCATAGTTTCCTTGCCATGGATCACCCCGATACCGGTAACAATGCCTGCTGAAGGGAATTCGTTGTTGTACAGTCCGTTTGCAGCAAAAGCAGAAAGCTCAATAAATGGTGTGTTTTTATCGAGTACCAGGTCGATCCTCTCCCGTGCTAATAATTTTCCCCTCTCTTTATGGCGCCTGACTGATTGTTCTGAACCACCTTTCCGTATGGCTGCTAACATTTCCTTATAAGTGCTGAGAAGCTTCCCAAACTCCTCTTTATTCCGGAGAAAATCTGCTCCCTTTGTGTCAATTTTACTTTCAATACGAAACATGCGTCAAGTTTGAATAATCCTGAATAATAGAAGAAGCTCGATAATGAATAGCAGTAATATAAAAGCCTACTAAATTAAGAATAATTCTAATTTGTAACTTTGCAACTCGAAAATTAACGGTGTAATGGCAGAAGATGCTGATATTGTAAAGGTTGAAAAAGAACTGAACAAACTCATTTCTTCAGGACGTCTTGATGAGGACTCAGAATTTATCCGGAAAGCCTTCCAATTATTATGCAACCAGACAAAGAAGGATGGGAACTTCACCGGGATTAATCAGGCTTTAGCTGTTGCAAGAATAATGTTGGAAGAGATATATCTTATGGGAGAGGCGGTTATTTGCCTTTTTCTTAAAAGCCTTTATGATCATTCTATAATCAGCAAAGAAATAATTGAAAGCGATTTTGGTACACATGTTTGGAAACTGATTACCGGACTTCAGAAGATTGATAATCTCGATACGAAGCTATATAGAACCAACGCCGAGAATTTCATCAAATTATTGCTTACTCTATCAGACGATATAAATGTAATTCTGATTCGTCTGGGACAGCGTATCTATGAGATGAGACATATCGAACTTTACCCGGAAGAGAAACAATCCTTATTAGCTGAAGAGACTGCGTTACTCTATGTTCCGATAGCTCACCGGATTGGTCTCTATACCATCAAGACCGAACTGGATGACCGTGTTTTAAAATACACCGAGCCAGGGAAATATTCACAAATTGATCGTAAGATCCGGGAGACCCAGAAGGATCGCGACCGTTATACCGTAACTTTTATGCGACCGATTGAACTGATCTTAAAAGAAAACGGATTTGATTGTGAGCTGAAAAGTCGCGTAAAATCTATCTCTTCCATAAACAGGAAAATGCAACGACAAGAGGTGGAATTCGAAAAAGTATATGACCTTTTCGCAATCAGGATCATCATAAACAATATGGTTGAAAGTGAAAAGTCGGATTGCTGGAAAGTTTATTCTTTGGTCACGGATATTTATACCCCAAATCCAAAACGCTTGCGTGATTGGACCTCATTCCCGAAACCAACCGGGTATGAATCACTTCATACAACGGTTGTTGGTCCGTCGGGAAAGTGGGTGGAGGTGCAGATCCGGACAAGACGGATGGATGATATTGCTGAAAAGGGCTATGCGGCTCACTGGAAATATCAAACCGGCGGCAAAAAGGAAATGCAGACTACTCTTTATGCCTCAATCAGGGAAATGCTTGCGAAACCGGTTAAACTTGGTCATGAAAAACCAATTTCCGGCGATAAACGCGAACTATATTCGGATGAGATATTCATTTTCACTCCGAAAGGAGATTTAAAGAAACTGAAGGCGGGTTATTCTGTCCTTGATTTTGCATTTGAGATTCATACACAGATAGGTTTTACCTGTACAGGTGCAATAGTGAACGGGAAAATGGTCCCGCTTAAACATATCCTTCAGAATGGGGATACTGTCAGAATTATGAATTCCAAAAATCAAAAACCGAATCCCGGTTGGCTCGGGATTCTTAAAAGTCCCCGCACTATTGCCAGGGTCAAACATGCCCTGAAAATGGAGATATATAAAGATGCAGAGTGGGGGAAGGAGATAATCAGAAATAAACTAAGTCAATTTGGTGAAGAACTTACTGATCCTGTTATTAATAAGCTGATCAGCGCCTTCGGATGTGAACATATTCTAGACCTGTATCAAAAGTTTGGAGAAGGAAAGATAGATCCTGCCAAGATAAAAAAGGTTCTGGTTTTGCCGGAATCTGTTTCAACTGTACCACAACAGCAGGAAGAAAGTTTTCCTGCCAGGATATCGGAAGTGCTGACCGGTAAGGAAGATTTTGTGATTATCGATCCTGCTATACGTTCCATCCATTATCATTTTGCCAGGTGCTGTAGCCCGGTACCGGGAGAAAAAATTTTTGCTTTTGTAAGTGTTTCACAGGGGATAAAGATTCATAAGACTAAATGTCACAATGCTTACCAGCTGATAACACGATATCCATACCGGGTGTTGGAAGCCCGGTGGAAAGAAAACCTGGGAAATAATGAATCATACTCCGGTCATAGAAGTTAAAGAGGTACATAAATCATTTAAAACGGTACAGGCAATCAGGGGAATAAGCCTTCGGATTGAACAAGGACAATTCGTGGCAATCCTTGGTCCGAATGGCGCCGGGAAGACCACCCTGGTGGAGATGATCGAGGGAATGCAAAATCCCGATAAAGGTGAGATTACCATTGAAAACAGGCTATGGAAGGGAAATGAACTGTATCTCCGGCGTATCATTGGCCTTTCTCTTCAGGAAACAAGGTTCATTGATAAACTTACAGTTTGGGAAACCCTGCGTCTTTTTGCCAGCTTCTTTGCAATTGGTAAAGATCGATGCCAGGAGGTCATACATCTTATCGGATTGGAGGAAAAACGGAAATCGTATGTAGTTAATCTGTCGGGCGGACAGCGGCAAAGGCTTGCTCTTGGAATAGCCCTCCTTAACAGTCCAAAGATCCTTTTACTTGATGAACCAACCACAGGGCTCGATCCCAATGCGCGACGCGAAGTCTGGTCGATACTAAATAAGCTAAAAGAACAATCCCTGACATCATTAATTCTTACGACGCACTATATGGAGGAGGCAGAGCAGCTATGCGATTATATTGTTATTATTGATCATGGGAAAGTTTTAAAAGAAGGTACTTTGAATGAGTTACTTGGTGATTCTCAAAACGATATACCGATAAAGCCGGTTGAAACGAGGAAAATAACGTTGGATGATCTTTTTATTTCTTTAACCGGGCGTCATCTGAATGAATAACCGTTTACATAACAACCAGCTTTATCACCTGATCATGGCAAATGTGAAGGAACTCATCCGTGAACCAGGTGTGCTTTTCTGGGGAACAGTTTTTCCTATTCTCATGTCACTCGGATTAGGGATTGCATTTATGAGCAAAAAGGATATAGTAGTAAATATTGCCGTTATCGGGAAAAATCACCTGGTAAGAACTCCGGGTGACAGTACTTCTATTCTCAGGTCATTTTTCGAAAATAACGGCGCCACCCTCGAAAAATCCAAGGATGGAACTCTTCTGAGGAGGTTTATTGTAAAGGATGATAAACTGGGAAATACTATTTTTCTTTTCAGTGATCTAACCTGGACTAAGGCTATGGTTCTTTTAAAACGGGGAAACTTGAATTTAGTTCTGGATGAGAACATGGGGAAAGTCCAATATCATTTTGATCCTAAAAACCCCGATGCCCAGCTTACCTATTTAAAACTCTCAAAGATATTGGATGACCCCGTAAAAAGTGTTGTTGGCGCGGGTGAAGAAATCAAACCACTGACTGTCAGTGGTACCCGCTATATTGATTTTCTGGTGCCGGGACTGATCGCGATGGGAGTTATGATGTCGACCATATGGGGCGTGAGCTATACTATTATTGAAACCCGGGCGAAAAAATTATTGCGGAGGATGGTGGCGACTCCCATGAAGCGGTCGAACTTTCTTATTTCGCTTATCACCGTCCGGATGGCCTTAAACTTTGTCGAGGCTTCTCTTCTCTTTCTCTTTGCTTATGCGGTGTTCGGGATAACTATTCAGGGAAACTTGCCGGCCTTGATAATGCTGTTTGTTGCCGGAAACATAGCATTTGCCGGCATCTCAATTTTTAGTTCCTCCCATACTTCAAAGACCGAGGTAGGGAATGGACTGATCAACGCTATCAGCATGCCTATGATGGTTCTTTCCGGAGTCTTTTTCAGTTATCATAATTTCCCCGACTGGAGCGTTCCTGTGATTCAACTATTTCCCCTGACCATGCTGGCCGATGGCATCCGAAGTATATTTATTGAGGGAGCTGGTTTTACAGAGGTCGCAATGCCTTTATTAATCCTGTCGGGAATCGGATCCCTGTTTTTTGTAACAGGCCTGAGAATTTTTAAATGGCATTAACCGGAATTGGGATTGAAGCATGAATTAACTCCGCGAGATCCATCACTTTCACCTTTGATTGTTTAGCAAAAGTTTTCTTGCATAATGGACATGCAGTAGCCAATATATCGGGTTCATCTTTCAGCAGGATTTTAAGTGCTTCTTTGGTAACAATATCACGCTGTTGCTGGCTTGATGACAATATCGCCAGACTTCCGCCACAACATAAGGCATTTTGTTTTTCCTCCTCGTTGGGGACAAGTTCGGCAATTTTTCCAAGCAATTCACGTGGGGCATCATACACTTCACACCCGCGTCCGAGATCGCAGGGATCATGATATACAACCCGTTTTAAGGAACTTTGCAACGGTATTTTTCCGGTTTTGACCAGGTCTAATAAAAACTGGGAATGATGCTGAATATGAATCGGAAGGTTGTACTCTTCACGAAAAACCCTGTAACAAATCGGGCAGGATGTAACAAAAAGTTTGGCCCGGGTTTGCCGGATCAGGAGCTTATTGAACTCAACCAGCTCATTGGCTTGTTTGTTTTTCCCATCTAATATCAGAGGACGTCCGCAACAGACGCTCCGGTCTTTATCAAGAAAAACATAAGAAATGCCTGCCTTGCTGAGAATACCTGTCATAGCATTGGTAACTGAAGGGATAAGATGCGACATACAGCCTGCAAAATACACCACTTCGCGTTGCAAAGGAGTTCCATCCTCCAGATAGGAAAACCTGGAGACATGACTGGCGCTGAATTCCCTTCGTTTGATCAGCCGGAGCGAATCGGTTTTAATCTTAACAGGGCAGGCTTCCTGGCAACGGCCACACAACATGCAATTTAATGCAATCTCTTCTCTGACAAACTGGTCGCGCATTGCCCTGATGAAATATACTGCCTGACTGTTGGTTATCCCGGCTTCATTCAACTGGCAGGTATCGATACAGATCCCACACCTGGAGCAGGAATGCAGTTCAACGTCTGAGAAACTGGAGAACCATTTTTTAGGCTGAATATTACAGCGACGGAAAATGATCAGTAACAATTCCGAAGGTATATGCATGTACCGGGAATAAGGCAGCATAATGAAAAAAAGTCCCAGCGCTAGTGAATATGCCCACCAAAGGATATAGGCCATATAGTCTGCAGGTATAGGTGTAATTCTGACCAGAAAGTTACCAAGAGGTTGGGTCATAAAACTACCTCCGCCATCGAAAAATCCAGCCGTATAGCTTTCCGCAAAAAGACGCAGGGGAAAAATCAGCCATAAACATATCAGGGCTATTGTGTCTGTGAAATGATGTTCGGGGCTTCGCTTTATTCCAAACCATTTTGAATACTGACGCTTGATAATGGCCAGAGCCAGCCCGCTAAGTATAAATAACAGCAGAAAATCCATCATAAACCTGAAAAAGGCAGGGACGGTATAAGTCTCAAAAAACAAGACAAGTTTATCATGGATAAAAAATTTCAGGAAGATCGGATAATAAGGCGCATTCAGGTGGGTTCCGCTGTATATACGGCTTTCAAGGTTTCCCATAACGATCAGTAAAAACCAACCAAGTGCAAAAGTCATGTGCATATATCCCATTAGTGGGTTTCGCTTCCACATACGCCGGTGAATCAGTCCCTCCATGAATATTTCATACAGGATAGTCACAATTTGTTTTGGATTTCGGAGACCTGAGGCAAGCTTAACCTTATCAATAGGAGGTAATGCTTTTATCCATTGGTACCAGCTACGGGCAACGACTACAATTAAATAAATGAGTCCTAAAAAAAAAGGAAGTATAAATAAGTTAAAGTTTATCATCCCATACGTTCTATGGCGCTGTTTATGGAAATGATCAGGTTACGCATATTAACTCCTCTCGGGCATATAAGCTGACATTTTCCACAAAACATACATTTTTGAATTTCCTCTTTAAGAAGGTGCGTCTCACCCCTTCTGAGGAAGGTATGAACCCTCCGGATATTAAAATCTACAAAATGACCGGCCGTACATGTTGCAGTACAGCTTCCGCAACCAATACAGGCGTTTATTGAAGGATCATTCAGCGACAGGAACTCCCGGATCCTTTGGTCGTTTCGATCGATATCAATCGACCGGTCCTCCAGAATGGTATAACCGAATTGTTTCAAGATTTATCCGATAGATTTTAAATATACTTGCACCTGAAGAGCTGTTGATCTTGCATCGGCAATGGAATTAATTATGCTTGTAGGTCCTTTAAGCGCACCCGTCAGGAATACACCCGGGATTGCTGTATTATTGTCCTGAGTATGTTCATCCATTGATAATAAAAAACCGTCATCCCCTGTTTGCAACCCAAGCATTGATGCAAGCTTGTTCGTTTCCACCGACGGAATAAATCCGACCAGAAGGATAAGCACGTCAACTGTCATTTTAAGGGGCTTGCCGGTTAGGGTATCTTCAGTCTTGATCAGGATCGAACGATCTTCATTTTCTGCGCATTCGGAAACTCTGCCCCGGATGAAATTTATTCCCCATTTTTGCTGGGCTTCAAAATAGAGCTCCTCAAAATGGCGGTCAAACATCCTGAGATCCATGTAAAATCCATACACATCGGTACCCGGGAGGGCCTGTTTGATCTCAATTGCCTGCTTAACGCCTGTAACGCAACACACCTTTGAACAATACAAGTTGCCGACCTTTTCATCCCTTGATCCCACACAATGAACTATCCCAACCCGCCGGGGAGTTTTTCCATCTGCAGTGACAATTTTTTTCCCTTCCCTGAAAATTGCTTCCAGATCGGCCGAAGTCAGAACATTATCATAAATTCCATAACCATATTCTTCTTTCTTCCTGGCATCGAAAAGTTCATAACCTGTCGCAAGTACAATCGCCTTTCCGGTAACCGGTTCATCATTTTGAATATAAACGGTAAATTTATCTCCTTCGCGTTTAATACTAGTGATTGTCGCCTCTTTCAGTACTTCAATATCAGAGCTCATACTTTTTTCAGCCCAATCGAGAACTTCATTTGCAGGACGAAAGGAAGGGAATAAACGATCCCATTTCTTCACATGACCTCCAATATGTTTTTCTTTTTCAAGGAGTGTCACTTTACTTCCGCTTTCAGAAAGAGAAAATGCAGCTGTAATCCCAGCTATTCCACCCCCAATAACAATCACTTCCCGGGACATATCAGAAAAATTTTAAAAATGCCGGGGAGGCAGGTTTGCCAATAAATTTACCATCTTTTCCCAGAAATTTTGATGACTGATCATAAGGGATCCCGATTTTATCAAGAAGCGGTTCAACGGGAACCTGGTGAACCTGTAATCCAAGATCCCACGGGTTGTATCCAAGGATCATACCAGCAAGCTCCTCATAAGTCAGAACCGGTATGCCAAATCCGTTTTCACCATAAGTGATTCCTTCCATTTCACTGATAGCATATTGCCACCGGTCGAGGAACATCGGGCATCCGGGGCAATTAGTAAGAATAAAATCGGGTTTGTAGGGACGCATGGAATCAAATTTCTTTTTCGAGCACGCAATAGAATACCCACGGTTCGCCTGAATGAGATATTGTCTGAACCCGAACCCGCAACAATGCCTTCTTTCAGGGTAATCGATCACTTCACCTCCCCATTCTTCGATCATTCCTGTCAGTACATAAGGATATTCCGCACCTCCGATTCCTTTGATTGGAAACATCCTTGAATAATGACATCCGATATGTTCTACCGCTCTCAAAGGCTTCCCGGTTATATGGTTGATAAGACGTAATTTACCTTTACTGGCAATCTCATTTCTGAATTTGTAGATAATATCACTGGCATGCGAAAGGTTATCTGGCACCTCGAATTCCCGGCCCGTCGCATTTTTCAGATGCTTTCTGACACATTCTTCCACCTCCGGGAAATGATGCCATGTTTCAAGGATTTCAGTATAAAGACCAAAAGAGGTAATGCAGGAAGTTGCCAGGTTTTTATATCCGGCTTCGGTCATAAGGGCAAATTGCCTTGCAACCATGGTCATCGAAGTTTCGAAGCGGACAATATCGCTATGGTAGCCTATACCGGAACAGGTAGTATGGGATGGATTTTCATATATATCCTTGTCAAGTACCTCTTTTAAAATTCGCAGAAATGTCTTTTCGGAACCAGGAAAAAAATTCTGCCGGACACAACTCCGTACATAAAAATAATGATCCCCGGCGATCTCTTTCTGGTACTCTTTCCAGATCCGCCGTTTCCCTTCAATCTTCATGATGAGCGGGTATGATCTTTATCATTTACCGTATAAATATGCCTGATATAGTCGCATGATAAACTTTCATCCAGGTTTATTCCCAATTCATTGGCTTTCTTTCGGGAAAATTCTTCGATCTTTTCATATCTTGAAGTTCCACCGGTTTCGTCAAAAATTTTCCGGATCTCATCAAGCGCTTCCTGGGGTATTTTCCGTAGAATACCTGGGCCATTCTGCTGGTAATTTGCCCCGAGGCGTTCCATCACCGCTTCAATATTTGCATGTTCCCATTGCCAGATCGGTCCCTGTTCGGGATGCAATTCAGGTAAAATATTCGCAGGGAAGAGACAATAACCATATTTCAGTATCCACTCGCCTACAGTTCGTTTGATGGCAAGTTGCTGACGTCCTTTTTCCGATTCAACGAAATATCCAAGTTCCTGGGAAAGCGATCGGAGAGCTGTGATCAGAAGGCCAGGGGCATTACCTCGCGGGCACCTGGTAATGCACGACATACATTCACCGCAATACCAGATCGTCTCGCTTTTCAGTAATACTTCAATTTTCTCATCATCATGGGTTTGCAGAATGTCAACAATCATCCTTGGTTGGTAATTGTAAAACTCGGCAGCAGGGCAAATTGCGGTACAAGTTCCGCAATTCAGGCATGCTTTAAGACCTTCAATAAAACGTACATCCTCCGTAAGCTTGTCGTAGAGCTGACCCATAGGTGACAAAGATACTTAAAAAGGATTAGTTTTTTATGAAGACAAAACTTAGTATGTTGACTCCCATTTGCAGAGCTTTAAGCCGCGTAGCTTCAGAATCGCCATGCACGGCCTGATCTTCCCAGCCATCGCCTAAATCGCATTCATAGGTGTAAAAACAAACCAGTCGGCCTTCATATATCAGACCGAAACCCTGAGGAGGTTTGCCATCGTGCTCATGGATCTTCGGAAGTCCTTTTGGGAAATCGTATTTCTGGTGATAAATGGGATGACTGAACGGTAGCTCAATTAAATCAAGCTCCGGAAATATTTTTTTAAGCTGCGGACGGATATACTTGTCAAGTCCGTAGTTGTCATCAATGTGGAGAAAACCACCGGCCATCAGATATTTCCTCAGATTCTGGGCTTCCTGGTCGGAGAAAACCACATTACCATGACCTGTCATATGAACGAAAGGATAATTAATAATTTCCGGATTACCCGCATCAATAGTTGCTATATCTTCACTGATGCTGGTTTTCAGATTTTGGTTTGAGAATTTTACAAGGTTCGGTAACGAGGTGGGATTAGCATACCAGTCACCTCCCCCGCTATATTTGAGTAATGCGATCTGGAAGGAAGGAGGAGAAGAAGAAGTTGTGAGAAACAGAAGACAAGCAAAGAAAAGATATTTCATGGCTAAGTGTTCATTTGATTCATCATGCTTATTGTTTGGCAGGCTACGATCCCGGCGGTTTCAGTTCTTAAACGGTTATTTCCAAAACTTATTGGAATAAAACCAACCGATTTGGCTTTGTCAATCTCAACAGGGGAAAAATCACCCTCAGGGCCAATCAGAATTAAGACACCGGATCCTTTCGTATAATTCCTTGTCAATCCTTGTTCCTTTCCTGTTTCACAATAGGCAATGAATTTCTGACAATCGTAAGGCATTGTGATCATATCGCTGAATGCGACAAGTTCGTTTAACCTGGGTTTATAGGTTCTCAAAGACTGTTTCAAAGCGGAGATTATCACTTTCTCAAGACGCAAAGTTTTGAGAGATTTTCGTTCAGAATGTTCACAAAATACCGGTGTAATTTCATCGACACCGATCTCAGTAGCTTTTTCAACAAACCACTCAAACCTGTCGATATTTTTTGTAGGAGCAATACCGATATGAAGATGCCAGCTTTTTGCCGGTGTAGAGGGTAATTTATCATCAATGATGATCTTGCATTTTTTTGGATCGGCTATTGCAATACTGCAACCATAGAGACTGCCTTTCCCATCGGTAAGATGAACCGTTTCCCCTTCTTTCAGACGCAAAACTTTTACACAATGACGCGATTCTTCCTCATTCAGCTCATGAAAGGAACCATGTATTACCGGTGTATAAAAAAGATGCATGATTTATTCAGGTTATTCCGGTAGTCTTGGTGATTAAATTAAGCCGTTTGAAGTTGTAAAACCTGTTGACGTATAAAAGGTAAAAAGCAAGACCGCCCAACAGAAGGATTGTACATGACAAGTACATATTTGCCAGACCGATGATTTCGGAAAGAAACCCCAGAAGTAATGACCCCATCCCGATTCCCAGGTCAAAAGCTGTACTTATGGTTGCATTGGCGGCGCCCCTTCGGGTTATGCCCACCATATTATTCACCATAGTCTGTATGGTTGGCATCAGGATTCCACTGCCGATCCCGATAAAAAATGCAGATATCAGAAAGCCGAAAGTTGTTTGAAGCAATGCCAACAAGAAAAATCCGACAATCGATATGACAAAACCTGCGATCATTAATAGATATGGTCCCCTTGAATCAAATATCTGACCTGTAAACAATCGTGACAAAAAGATGCCGATCGCGATGATAATGAAAAACTGGCCGGTTTTATCAATGTTGATTTCCTTTGCAAAAAGGGTTATAAAGGAGATGACACTTCCGTAAGTCATACCGAAAAGGATCTGGGGAATGGCAACAGGCATACTGGTCTTTTCAATAAACCGGTCCCCTGTGATGCGTATTGGTCCGGTATGAAGGTGGGTTTTCGGAAACTTAACGAAAAAGATCATGATCAATCCGATAAAAGCGAACATCGCCGCAGTGATAAACATAGTTGTAAAACCTGAAAGAGCAAGAATGTACAAAGCGATCAGTGGACCCAGAGCCATAGAGATCGTGAATGACATGCCAAAATACCCGATACCGCGTCCTCTTTTTTGAACGGGGATTATATCAACCACAGAAGTTGATCCCGACGTTGTTGTAATTCCCCATGCAAAGCCATGAATAAAACGAAGAAGCAATAACATCGCCAAAGAATGCATCAACGGGTATATTCCAAGTATCAATGAAAACAAGGCAAAGGAACCTATATAGATCCATTTTCGCCCCCATATATCTATAGCCATCCCGGTGAAGGGCCGGATTATCAGTGCAGAAATGGTATACGCCGCAAGGATATATCCGACATCATGTTTATGGGCGCCGATGATATCCACTACATAAACAGGAAGGGTCGGCATCAGGAAATAGAAACCGATGACCATAAACAGGTTTCCAAGAGCAAGAAGTATGAAACTCCTGTTCCATAATTTCCCCGCACTGTCAGCGCTCATATGGCTTCAGTAAAAAAAATAAATTAAAGAATAGAGTTACTCCAGGATTATTTTCTCTACACGGGTTGCCGTTTCAGTAGTTATCCGGATGTAATAAATACCTTTCGATAAACTGCCAAAGTCCAACTGTTTCGAAAAGATTCCTCCTTCAGGCAAAAATCTATCCGTGAAAACTTCTTGACCATGAATGTTGAAGACCGAGAGGTAACAAGCCTCCTTTTTATTTGTTATGGAAATAAAAAACTTGCCGGTTGAAGGATTTGGATAAATAGAAATGCCAATGTCATCTTTGTTCTTTTCATTTGAACCAACCGGACCGGCAATACTGATTTCATTCAGGAAAAGATTATTGCCATTCCGGTTATAAGCTTCGAACATTACCTTGATATTGTTATTCCCTGCCCATGGCGACAAATCAATATTGTAACAGGCGACTCCATAACTCCCGTTACACCAGTCATCAACTGATCCGGGATAGAATTCATCCAATGTAGGAGGATGGGTGACGAAAGTACTTGGTGTACCATCCGGCCCCATTCCCCATACTCTTGTCCACGTGCTGCCACAATCAGTGGAAATTCTGACAATCAGTGAATCTTTTAAAGATGATCGCTGGGCGTAAGCATGACGAAAACTAAGCGTAACCGTTGTATATCCCGAGAAATCCATTGCAGGACTGATAAGTTGATCACGTTTGTTGACCGCGTTGTAATTGAAGAAATTCATCCATATTGCTTTGGTGTCTGAAGTCATACCGGGAACGGAAATAGTATCCCAGGTTATACTCAGATCGGGGTTGTAAATTGTCCAGTGCAGTTCATCGAATCCATTTGCAAACGATTCCACTAATGGCAGGCCATATCCCCCATTAGCAATATACCTGTATTTTGTAATAGTGCCTGAACCGACAGCGTTGTACGAGGTTAGCGTGACATCATAAATTGTAGTTTGATTGAACTGAACAACCGGGTTCTGACTGTTTTGATTGGTTCCGTCAATGAATGTGACGGTACCGGGTGTAAACTCCCAATTCCAGCTTGAAGGACAATTATCGGTTTTATCGGTGAAATGTACCGTTGATTCCATGCAAAGCACATTTTTATCGGCGGTAAAATCTACTACCGGCAGTAATGTATTGCTTACGGTAATATAATCTGTCTTTGTGATAGAGTCTGTGCCTATTGAATTCCAAACCGTAAGAGTCACTGGATAAGTTCCGGTGGTGTTATATACGATATCAGTTGGGTTTTTAACATTGGAAGTTGAAGGATTGGCTCCCGGAAAGGACCACAGGAAATTGGTTGGGACTCCGGAGGAAAGATCAAAAAAATCGATTCCGCAAGTGATGGGTATCAGGGTCTTTGTACTTGTAAAATCAGCGTCGGGGGCGCTTTGATACATATCAGAACCCCATAAGCCTCTACCGTAAGAGCTGGCACGTATTGCATCCTCACTGATGGAGTCATTGTCATAATAGATCTCCAGTTCTGTTATTCTTCCGTTGGCTGGTAGTCCCAGGCTGAATGGAATCCAGTCGCTCATGGTAGAATCCTTGTAATAGACACCTGCGTCAGATCCCACATAGAGGCCTTCCGGTGCATTTTTATAATAGGTTATGGTATTTATATTAACATTTGGTAAAGTACCTGTGATATTTGTCCATGTAATGCCTTTATCACTTGATTTATAAACCTTCTTAGCAAGCGTCATATAAAGAATGTTCGGATCGGTCGGATGTGCTTTAAGGTCGGATGCTGTTCCGGCTGCGGGTAAATGGGAAGAAAGATCATACCATAACGGGTTATCATTCAGGCAGTCCTCAGTTCTGAACAGTTTATTATCATACCTTACTGCATAGAGGATATTGGGATCAGCCGGCGATTGTTCAAGCACCGCCATATCGGAATTGTTATTCCCTGCAAGTTTATCAGAGATCTTTTTCCAGACAAGGCTCGATAATTTAACATCATTACATCTCCAGACATTCTTATAACCGACAAACATAACCTTAGGATCGGGAACTCCAAGGATGAACGGGGTTACCCATGAACCACTTTCGTCGATACCATACACCCCGTTTCCGGCAATGTGCTTTTCTGATCCATTATTAAATCTCCTGTAGATATCACCATAGTAGATGGTATGGTAAGTATAAGACCCGTTAAGATAATCGACGGCACATTCCATACCGTCACCACCACCGGTGGCGACCCACCCGGTAGGAGTGAGGGTATATGTCCCATTATCCTGGAAACCATTAATTACTTTATTCTTGACGGTCTGGGCTTGTCCCAGTTTGTAAATCTGTCCTATTGTCATACCTACGGTATGATCGTTCCATGTTGTGCCGCCGTTATTGGTTGAATAAACACCACCGTCGTTTCCGGCATAAAGTTGACCGTCTACAGGAGAATATCCGAGGAAATGACAATCGGCATGAACGGCAGGAACAGAACAATCACCCCACCAGTGTGAGTTTATTTGCCAGGTAGTCCCTCCATTTGTCGATTTCCACACATCGACGCCGCCAACATATATCGTTTCGGAACTGGTTGGATTTGCAGCAATCGCCAGGTCATACCACCCCTGGCCTCCCGTTCCGCTTCCATTACATGACCAGTCGAGGATATTCGGGGAGGTTGAACGGGTTGTAAAGCTGACCCCGGAATTTGTGGAACGATATACTCCTTTGAACCCACTTGCTGAATTGGATTGGAGAAAATATACATAATCCGGGTTGGCAGCAGTAACGGCAATTGCACCGCGCTGGGCGCTTGTAAGTCCGTCGGTAATTTTGACGAAAGTTACGCCATTATCGGTTGAACGGTAGAAGTCAGCTCCGACTGCAGCATAAACAATGTTGGGATTATTTGGTCTGAAATGAATATCCTTAAAATCACCGGAAACACTTTTTGTCCAGTTCTCGCCTCCATCTGTGGAGCGGTAAACGCCGCCACTGGTGGCAGCCAGAAAGATCTGGCTGTTTGCAGGATGCTGTATGATCCTTCCGACCGTTTTATTATCCATACCGGTTTTGGAAGGCACCCAGTTATTGCCTCCATTAGTGCTTTTATAGACACCCAGTCCGGGGGCATCTCCTGCATCCCGGTCGCCGGTACCAATCAATATTTTCTCGGGGTTGGAATAGTCAACAACTATCGCCGAGACCCCGAGGGTCGGCATGGTATCAGTATGTGTGGCCCATGTAGATCCGCCATCGGTCGTTTGCCACATTCCACCCGAAGGGGAGCCTACATAAAATTTATTCGGATCAGTCGGATGCCAGGCAACAACATTCAGGCGCCCAAGTCCTTTATACCCCGGATCGCCTGGCGCCGGAATTTGAGCAGGGCCAAGACTGATCCAATCACCTGATGCAGATCGCGAACTTTTTAAATATTCTGAATAAGCTTTAAAAACTGCATCAGGTGAAGGAAGACTTCCGTCGGGATTCACCCTGCTTTGCATCATATATTCCCAACGCTTGAAAACCTTCCACCCGCTGCTACGCGTTATTTTCCGGTCTTTCCAATAAATATTAAATGCACGCTGGGTCTGGAAAAAATTCGCATCAGGATCCTGCATCATTTGTATCCAGTATGGGTAATTGGCCGTATCATTGACAGCCTGGGAGGTCTGAACCTGATTCTGTGCAAAACCAAAACGAACAAAAAGTAAAAGTCCTGCAATAATTAGTAAATTTTTTTTCATATCAAATATGTTTGATTTTGAAATTAATGGGAAAGTTCAAAGATACAAAATTCTTACCCGTTCAATTCCTTTGGGCCGATTTTTATTTGGCGTACCATGATCATAACTTCAGCAATAAGTAATGCTGTAAATAAAACGGCGAATAACCAGAAAGTAAGTTGAACTGATGCACTTGAAACTTTAGATACGGCAGCCATGGTTGGCATAAGGTCCTGGATTACCCATGGCTGGCGTCCTACTTCTGTGACGATCCAGCCGGCTTGTGTTGCAAGATATACAACCGGAATTGTCCAGAGACAAAAACGAAGCAAGATCCGCTTTGTTGATATTTGATCATTGGAAATCTGAAAAAGCACAATAATAAAAAGTATGATAAAATATAATCCCATGAAAACCATAAAATGAAAACTGTAAAAAGTCAACTGAACATTAGGAACCGCTTTTATCGGTGAAGCTAAATAAGCGTACCCGAAGTATGGAAAATTTTCATGCAATTGCATCTTCCCCAACTCCTGTGCCATATCGTCATTCGTCTTCAATCCCATGTGGTATTCAGTCAGACCGTTTAATGCTTTTTTCCCTCTGGAAATCTTTTCCTCCATCGAAAAAGCGTTCTCTTTTTCAGCAGGAGGTATGCTGTTGTACTCCGGTTTGTATGAACCGTTTAAAATATCTTCAATCCCCGGTACAAAGGCATCCGGGTCCCGGTATCCAAGGAAAGAGAGTAATTTTGGAAATTCCAATTTTACGGCAAATGCATTTTGGCCATCGTCAGGCTTTTTTAAAGGATTGAGAATCCCGAAGGCCACAAGCCCGGCTCCTTTTTGACCTTGATATAATCCTTCCATTGCCGCAAGTTTCATAGGTTGTTTTTGCGTTACCTGGTATGCAGAACCGTCGCCGCTGTATGCAAGAAAAAGAGAGGTGATCAATCCGAAAACAGAAGCGACAAGCATACTCCTTTTTGCCATGAATGTTTCCCGGTTTTTCAAGAGATACCATGAACTGATACCCAGAACAAAAATTGCAGCGGTAACATACCCCGACGAAACGGTATGTAAGAATTTGTTAACAGCTACAGGGGAGAAAAGGACATCCCAGAAATTTATCATCTCATTTCTTGCAGTATCCGGATTGAATTTCATACCTGCAGGATATTGCATCCAGGCGTTGGCAACGAGAATCCATAATGCCGACAGGTTTGCGCCAATTGCTGTTAACCATGAGGAAGCAAGATGAAATCTTTTACTGACTTTATTCCATCCGAAGAACATGATCGCCACAAAGGTAGATTCAAGGAAGAATGCCATAATCCCTTCTATGGCAAGAGGCGCGCCAAAAATATCACCGACAAACCAGGAATAATTAGACCAGTTTGTGCCAAATTCGAATTCGAGGATGATTCCGGTAGCAACTCCGATCGCGAAGTTGATACCAAACAGGGTCATCCAGAATTTCGTGATCCTTTTCCATTCAGGATTACCTGTTTTAACATAAATGGTCTCCATGATCGCTATTAAAAAAGATAATCCAAGGGTTAGTGGCACAAATAACCAGTGATACATGGCAGTCAGCGCAAATTGAGCTCTTGACCAGTCGACAAGGCTCATATCAATACTTTCGATCATAAATCTGAATTTATATGAAGGGAATTCAAAAATATAAAAAAAATGGATAATTGTACCTTCAGGAGTTCTATTTGTGGTTTATCATCTGTTCCCTGACATAATTCCCCCGGTCTTTGTCATTACCGAACCTGGATTTAAGAAAATTTGGAAAAAAGATTAACCGAAGAAGGATAAAGATGATAAATAATTTGATAATCAGGATAATCCAAAGTGTCCGGCGGAGAGTAATACTCATGCATCCGAAAATCTAAAATTGTCACTCGTCACTCGTAATTAGTAACTCCCTACCAACTCCCCCCGGCTCCACCACCGCCGAAACTACCGCCACCGAAACCTCCAAAACCGCCACCGCCACCGAAACCTCCACTACCCGAAGAAAAATCATTCCATGAACCTCCTTGACCTCTTCCCATGGATCCAAGCATCCAAAGCGCTGTCCAGAACGGAAGACTCTTTCCGACAGAATGTCCCTTAGCACGACTTCCGCGGATTAAAGTAAATACTACTATAAGGATAATCAGGGGAATGATGAATCCGTATGGACTTGATTTTTTATTGTGTTTCTTAATATATTGATCGGCTGTATACTCTCCCTTCGCAAGAGATATCATGGCAGAAGTGGCTGCATCGATGCCTTTGTAATAATTGTCTTCTTTGAAATTAGGGATCATCTCATTTTCAACGATGCGTTTGGCCAGCGCATCCGGAATAACACCTTCAAGTCCATATCCTGTCGCAATAAATGCTTCCCCACGCTCACCAGGGATTTTTGGTTTGACAAGTATCACGGCCCCGTTATTCTTTCCTTTTTGCCCTACACCCCATTGCTGCCCGAGCCGGTAAGCAAAATCTGCTTTATCATACCCGCCAAGCGACTTAATGATCACAACTGTAAGTTGTGTAGAAGTTGAATCATTGAATGTAACCAGTTTGTGTTCCAGGCTGGCGACCTCATCCTGATTCAAAATGCCGGCAAAATCATTCACCAGTCTCGGTGGATCCGGTCTTACAGGAATATCCTGCCCCTGAACTGTTAACAGAGTTCCAAAGAGCAGAATCAGCCATCCGAAAAGTATTTTAAATATTTTTTTCATTTTCAATACTCAATATTTATTATTGACCGCCGACTGCTGACTTCTGACTTCTTCTATTCCTTTCCGAACGAAATTTCGTCTGGAAGTTCATTGACATCATCCTTCCTGTAAGGAAAATGCTTTTTCAAATGTTTCCCTGTTTCCGAAACGGCTTCAATCAAACCCTCTTTAAACCTGCCTTCCTTAAAATCCCTGATCACAGCCTCCTTTATATGATCCCAGAAATTTTCAGGAACTACCCGGTGAATACCCTTATCTCCGATGATGGCGAACTGCCTGTTTTTTACGGAAAGATATATCAATACACCATTGCGGAGATCAGTTTTATTCATTCCCAATTGTTTGAAAAGGAAAGCAGCCCGGTCAAGGACACTGCCGCTGCAACTGCTTTCAATATGAACGCGGATCTCACCGGAAGTATTAAGCTCGGCTTTCACGATGGCTTGCCTGATCTCTTCCTGTTCCTGGCCGGAAAAGAAATCTCTTGCTGACGTCCTCATGATTTAAAATATTATTCTACAAGTCAGTCAAACTTTACTGCAGGAGGTTTTTCTGCGCCCTCTACAGCCTTGAAAAATGCCTTTTCCTTAAATCCAAACATGCCTGCAAAGATGTTCGAGGGGAATCTCTTCACCTGCATATTGTAATCCTGAACCACTTGATTGAACTTCATACGTTCAGTGGAGATCCGGTTTTCTGTTCCCTCAAGCTGAGCTTGCAATTCGAGAAAATTTTGTGTTGCTTTCAGTTGCGGATATTGTTCCACGACAACCATGAGCCGGGCAAGGGACGAACTGAGGTTGTCCTGTGCGGCCTGGAACTTCTGGAGTGAAGCTTCATCCAGATTTTTCGGGTTGATCTGGACACTGGTGGCTTTGGCACGTGCCTCGATGACAGCGGTCAGGGTTTTTTGTTCAAAATTTGCCACTCCTTTAACGGTTGCGACCAGGTTAGGGATCAGATCTGACCGGCGCTGATATACGTTCTCAACTTGTGCCCATTGTTGTTGTACTGTTTGGTCGGTGGTTACCAACTTGTTGTAAATACCTGTTCCCCAAGAAGTCAGGATAATTATTACAATAACAATAACGATCAGAATGATCCAGCCTTTTGAAAGTTTCATATGTGTAAAAATTTAAATGTTTAGACAAAGATATAAAAAAAGTAACAGGAAAAAAATTGAATTACGGATGACTAATTACAAGTGACGAGTTAATTTTCAAATTTTCACATCACTACTGCACCACTCACTCTTTAATGCATCTCACCGGCAACGAATTCGCCTTACTGCTCTCGTATAGTGAAACGCTCTGGTTACGGCTGTTAACCCCACGGATGATGATTTTATTGCCTGAGCCTGGGGTGGAAGTCCAGAAAAGGGTTCTTGCCGGCGGATCTGTGTACTCATAATCACTCTGGGCAAATGATACCATGGGAAAGAGTAAAATGAATCCGATAATTACCCGTGTCCTCATGACAGGTTAGGGTAAAGATTGTTCAGGTAAGAAACATTTAATCACTTTGTCTGAAAATTCGGGTCTCGCGAATAATGGTATGTAATAAATTTCAATTTGTCGACTTCCACTTATAGTTTGGAATGTGTTTTATAACAATGCTCCGGACATTTTCATCTGAAATCGCATCATAATCCTGAATCTCCGCGAACGCATTCTCCATGCTTACGAGGTCCTTCAATTTGAAAATTTCTCTCTTTAAACCTATTTCGGAAATTCCGGGAATTTCATTCCTGATGGAACTTTCAAGGACCTTTCTTCCAAATGAAGAGAGTTCATCTCCTATAGTGCTGTTTCTTCATTGATATAATATCCCGATCTGAAGATTTCTAAAAATTCCTTAAAGTTTGTTTTGTTGAGATCAATAACGATATCACTATCCAATGTCATGCATGGAACGCTTTAAACATTTAGAGCAAGACTTCCTGAGACCATATAACCTATTTCCTCTTGTTCGAGTAGTTGTGTTATGGTTCTTAAAAGTTCAAGAAACATTGATTTCAAAATGTAGATCGAAGGTATTGTAAAAAAGTGACAAAGTGACAAGTCAACCGGTTTCTGTTAAACCATGAACTGACGGTCTGATTCAAAATCCTTTAATCCTGTTCTCTTTGAAGGATTCATAGACCTGGTCGAAGATATTCCGGCTGAGTTTGAGAAGACGGCGATCTATTAGTAAAGTCCCCCATCCATCGGGCAAACTATTGCTGAACACTCCGAACAGACCATTAAAAGGATCACGTTTTACGTCATCAAAGCCGTGCTCCTTTTGATGAAATCGGCAAGATCTTTTCCCTTCAGCATGTTTTGAGACAACAAGGCCAGGTCAAAAAGTTGTTTTACGGTTGCAACCTGTTTACTGTCATCGGGTTCAAGTAAAAGATGACCGATCAAACGACTGTTCGAATTGACAACCAGATTATAGTTTTCCGGCATTTCGCCCATAAAGTTATATCCGCCGCCGAGCGCCGACATATCTTTCATCCGCCGCATAAATTCATTCTGGGTAATTAAAAATGGCGATTCAGTTTCACTTAAACTCTCAAAAACAAGGGTGAATTTTTTACTGTCGATCTGCTTCTCGATGAGTTCTTTCAATGATTTTTGCTGATCTTCAGTAAGTTTTGAAGGTAATGCATCTTCTTTCTTTACGAGTTTATCGATCGTTTCGGCGTCAACCCGGGTAAACCTGGTTTTCCCCAGTTTCTGTTCCAGAGTGTTAATAAAGTGAGCATCAATGATACCGTCTAACAAAAGAACATCATAACCGCGCTCCTTCACAGGTTCTATAAAACTGAATTGTTCCTGTGTATTGGTTGCATAGATGTAAATTAGATTACCATCCTTATCCTTTTGAGCATGTTTCACATGATTCTCATATTCTTCAAAGGTGAAATATTTATTATCAACATTCTTCAGCAGGCAAAATTTCGAGGCCCGCTCATAAAAATCGGGTTGTGAAATGATACCATATTCAATAAATACCTTGATGTCGTCCCACTTAGCCTCAAAATCAGGACGGTTTTCCTTGAACAAAGTCTCAAGTTTGTCAGCTACCTTTTTTGTGATATGATTGGAGATCTTTTTTACATTGGGATCACTCTGCAGGAAACTGCGGGAAACATTCAAAGGAATATCCGGTGAATCAAGCACCCCGTGAAGCAAGGTCAAAAAATCAGGTACAATTCCTTCAACGGAATCAGTAACGAACACCTGGTTGCAGTATAGTTGAATCTTGTCTTTCTGAACTTCAAGTGCACGCTTCACTTTTGGGAAATAGAGGATCCCTGTTAAATTAAAAGGATAATCCACATTAAGATGAATATGGAATAAAGGTTCATCAAAAGACATGGGATATAATTCACGGTAGAACTTCTTATAATCCTCGTCTTTCAGATCGACCGGTTTTTTCTTCCATAAGGGATCGATGTTGTTGATGATACGTGGTTTTTCTACCTCTACCTCTTTATCCTTTCCGTCTTTGTCCTTTTCACCTTCAACTTTTTCCCAGGTTTTTTCATTCCCGAACTGTATAGGGACGGGAAGAAACTTACAATACTTTTTAAGAATTTCAAGGATTTTATACTCTTCCAGGAACTCTTTTGAATCATCAGAAATGTGAAGGATCACTTCGGTACCACGGTCAGGTTTATCAAATTCATCCATGCTGTAATTCGGACTGCCATCACATTCCCAACGAACCGCCTTGGTATCACCTTTTGTCAGGTAGGTCTTTGTCAGGATCTCCACTTTTTTTGAAACCATGAAGGAAGAGTAGAAACCTAATCCGAAATGTCCTATTATGGCGTTCATCTCGGCTTCCGACTTTGTTTTGAACTTTTTGATGAACTCTTCTGCGCTTGAGAATGCAATCTGGTTGATATATTTATCCACCTCTGCTGAGTTCATCCCAATCCCTTTGTCTTTGACCGAGATCGTTTTCTTCTTCTTATTAAGAGTAACTTCGATGGTCAGGTCAGTCATATCGCCGTTGAATTTACCAATTGCAGCCAAAGTTTTTAGTTTTTGTGTTGCATCAACGGCATTCGAAATCAATTCTCTAAGAAATATTTCATGTTCGGAATAGAGAAATTTTTTAATGATAGGAAAAATATTTTCCGTCTGGACGTTAATTTGACCTTTTTGCATTGTTATTAAAGTTTGTGTTAGTTTGGAAAAGCGCTGTCAAAGAAAATGCCATAGTTAAACCGGCTGCCAAAATGACGCTGGCGGTTCAGAGGGTAAACCATAGCGCTAAAACTATGGCAGCGGCTAATGCAATAATAAGAAAAACAACATTCTTCATTTCATGAGGTTCACCTTCTTTTTCTTCTTCTTTATTCTCCATTAGTTCAATTTTTTATTTGATAAAAATACGCCGGAAAATCGGATTAGAAAATCCTTAATCCATTTTTTTGTAAACACTTCACAGGATTTTTTTTTACATTCCTTCAAGGGGTCAATAAAATGTCTAATTTTACCGGTACTTTCTTCCTTGAAACAAACTAAACTCAAATCTATATGAACACGATTGATTGGAAGAACCTGCCATTCGGTTATTTTAAGACTGACTGTAACGTCAGGAGCTATTTTAAAGACGGGAAATGGAGTAGCCTTGAAATTACTGACTCCGAATTCATCAATATGCATATAGCTGCAACTTGCCTTCATTATGGTCAGGAAGCCTTCGAAGGCCTTAAGGCCTTTACCGGCGTTGATGGGAAGGTCAGAGTTTTCCGCCTGGATGAGAATTCGAAACGGATTAACCGTTCAGCGTTAGGTCTTCTCATGCCAGAAGTCCCATTTGAACTATTTCATGAAGCGGTTGTAAAAGTCGTCAGCCTGAACAAAAAGTATGTTCCCCCCTATGGGGAAGGGGCATCCCTGTATATCCGGCCATTACTGATCGGAACCGGAGCCCAGGTGGGGGTTAAACCTGCCAGCGAATATTTGTTCCTGATTTTTGTAGGCCCTGTGGGACCCTATTTCAAGGAAGGTTTTAATCCGGTGAAGATGCAGATCGTCCGTGATTTCGATCGTGCAGCGCCACTTGGAACGGGTCATATTAAAGTAGGCGGGAATTATGCAGCCAGCCTCCGTGCAGGCGAACGCGCCCACAAGGATGGTTACGCCTCTTGTATTTTCCTTGATGCGCGTGAAAAAAAGTTTATTGATGAAGCAGGTCCTGCCAACTTTTTTGGAATTAAAGGAAACATATACGTGACTCCCAATTCAAATTCTATACTGCCTTCTATAACAAATATGTCGCTAAGGGAAATCGCTGCCGACATAGGTATGAAGGTTGAGGTTCGTCCGATACTTGTTGAAGAACTTGCAGAATTCGATGAGGTCGGCGCCTGCGGAACCGCTGCAGTCATTTCACCTATCTGTGCCATTCATGACAGGGATTCCGGGCATGTTTATCAATATTGTAATGATGGTAAGGCCGGCCGGAAATCTTTAGCCCTGTACAATCGTTTACGCGACATCCAGGATGGTAAGGCGCCGGATAAATTTGGCTGGATAACTATAGTGGAGTAGTTCCAGGTCCCAGGTTCCAAATCTAAAATCCCAATAGCCTACTCATTTCCTTTTGAATCTTTCCGGCTTCATCACGCGCCCTTTGGGCGAAATCAGGTCCATTTGAGGCATAAATGATGTTTCGGCTGGAGTTGATCAGAAGACCACAATCTTTTGTCAGTCCGTATTTGGCGACCTCTTGTAAACTACCTCCTTGGGCGCCGATTCCGGGAACCAATAAAAAATGGTCAGGGATTAGCTTTCTGATATTGGCAAGCATATCGGCCTGTGTAGCTCCGACCACGTACATTATGTTTTCAACGCTGCCCCAGCGACTTGATTGCGAAAGTACCTGCTCAAAAAGGTGTTTTTCACCGTTACTGAAAAACTGGAAATCCATGGCTCCTTTGTTGGAAGTGAGAGCAAGAACAATGATCCACTTACCGGGGTAGGAGAGAAAAGGTTTCACTGAATCTTCACCCATGTATGGCGCCACCGTCACCGCATCAAACTCCATCCCGGAAGAGCTGAAATCGAACACAGCCTTAGCGTAATATTGAGAAGTATTCCCAATATCGCCACGTTTGGCGTCGGCGATTGTAAATACCTGGCCGGGATAAGTTGTATTGATATAACTGATTGTCTTTTCCAGGCCCATCATCCCTTTTAAACCCCAACACTCATAAAAGGCAAAATTGGGCTTATATGCTACAGCAAGGTCGATGGTCGCATCAATGATGGCTTTATTAAAAGCGAAAACAGGGTCAGGTTCAGAAAGAAGGTGAGGTGGGATTTTCGAAAGATCCGTATCAAGTCCGATACACAAGAATGATCTTTTCCGGCGTATCAGGTGCATAAGTTCTTGACGAACCATAATTTACAATTTTAGATTTATAAATTATCCTATATTTTTTATCTTCTATCCTGTATCTTGTATCCTGAATCCTGTATCATTTTCTTCTCCAATTTCACCGTCTCACCATTTAATTTACCGCTTCCTTCAACCTCTCCGCATTTTCAGCCAGTTGCAAAGCATCGATCAGAGGTTGTACATCTCCGTCAAGCACTACCGGCAGGTTATAAATGGTCATATTGATACGGTGGTCTGTTACCCGGCTCTGGGCATAATTATATGTCCGGATCTTTGCAGAACGGTCGCCCGTAGAGACCATAGTCTTCCGCTTTTTGGAAATTTCATCAAGGTATTTCTTATGCTCAAGTTCATAAAGTCGGGTACGTAAAACCTTCATGGCCTTCTCAAAGTTTTTGATCTGTGATTTTTCATCCTGGCATGAAACCACAATCCCCGATGGGATATGTGTAAGCCGGATCGCTGAATAGGTGGTGTTTACAGACTGGCCTCCCGGACCTGATGAGCAAAATGTATCTTTTCTTACATCGCTTTGCTTGATCTCAACGTCAAATTCATCGGCTTCGGGTAAAACTGCAACAGTAGCGGCAGAGGTATGAACGCGGCCCTGTGTTTCCGTCTGCGGAACCCGTTGAACCCTGTGAACACCTGATTCATATTTCATTTGTCCGTATACGTTCTCACCGCTAACATTAAATATGATCTCCTTAAAACCTCCCATGGTACCTTCCGTCATGTCGACCAGTTCAACTTTCCATTTCTTGTTTTCGCAA
>Ga0172371_10002163_pt1 | contig 31330 bp, 37 predicted proteins | sample Lak12m_FD_114543 | JGI IMG/M metagenome (GOLD analysis project Ga0172371, IMG submission 114543) | Freshwater microbial communities from Kabuno Bay, South-Kivu, Congo - kab_022012_12m | ecosystem: Environmental > Aquatic > Freshwater > Lake | place: Democratic Republic of the Congo: South-Kivu...
ACGCTGCACTCCTGCCGAAAAGGCAGGAGTTATCTGCTTTGCCGACGGAGTGAGTGAGCGCGACAGAATGCTTGAGCTGATTGAGATTTAAGGCTCAGCAACCTTAAAGTGGGACAGAGCCATATTTTAAGAAAATCTGCGGGTATTTATATTTTCAGAAGTGTATTTTATTCATATGAAGAAAATCACGCAGATATCAACCAATGCAAAAACCGGGGTGAGCGACATCCTTCGCCAGATGGAAGGTGCGGGGTTTGGCGCAAAACGCCTGGGCATCGCCGCGAATATACTTGAGAATATGATTCGCGACAAGAAATGCACCAAGTTCATGACCGTAGCAGGCGCGCTTGTTCCTGCCGGGATGAAGGGCCTTATTATCGAAATGCTTGAAAAAAAATGGGTTGATGTTCTCGTAATTACCGGCGCGAATGTGACGCACGATTTGATTGAATCATTTGGCGGAAGGCACGAGCAGGGGAATTCAAGCGTTGACGACAAAAAACTTTTCGACAAAAAAATCGACCGCATTTATGATGTTTTCATGCCGAATTCAGTTTATGAAAAGCTTGAGGACGGCCTTGCGCCGATACTTGCAGAACTTCCGAAAAAAGAGATGTCAAGCCGCGAATTTTTGTTCGAAATAGGAATGCGCATAAAGGCAGATGATTCTATCCTGAAAGTTGCCGCAAAGAACAACATTCCGATTTTCTGCCCGGCAATCGCTGATAGCGGCCTTGGCTTGCAGCTTTTCACGCGCGCCGGAGTGGATGCAATCCACATAAACAATCTTCTTGACATAAAAGAGCTTGTCGAAATCGCATGGAATGACGAAACCGTCAACGGCGTATTTATTCTTGGCGGCGGCGTGCCGAAAAATTTCGTGATGCAGGCAATGCAGTTTTCGCCAAAGACGCATCGCTATGCTGTGCAGATAACTATGGACCGCCCCGAGCCCGGAGGCCTTTCAGGCGCGACACTTCAGGAAGGCATATCGTGGGGAAAAATCGGAAAGAATGCGGAATATGTCGACGTAATTTGCGACATAACTATCGCGCTGCCATTCCTTATTGCTGGCTTAAATGAAAGACTGAAAGAGTGATAGCTGAAATATTATCGGATTGCAATAATCACGCATAAAACGGCGAATATTATGGACGCAACAGTAGAAGACATATATGAAATATCATTAAAATCCGCCAAAGCTAGAGAAAAAAAGATATTCATATATGAAAAGAGCGACCTTTCAAAAATTATCGGGAACGAAAAGGCTGAAGAATTAAGAAAACTATTTCTTAAAAATGGAATAACGGTTAAGCAAATAACGAATGTGCCGTTAATTCCATCATTTTCAAAAAATGATGAGTTTGTAAATAACTGTATGTTTTTTAGATACCTGCCTAAAGAAACATACACTATCGACAACGAAATGCTCATTTTTGACGATACGGTTGCATTCTATAATATTGAACCAAAAATAGAATTAACAATTATCAAAGACAAAAAGTTCGCCGAAAATCAAAAACAACTCTTTATGAATCTTTGGGAACAAGGCCAAACTCCGAAAGTGGGCTTTGAATATAAGCCAAATCACAGTTTTTATAACCCCATTAATTTCACCATACAAAACAAACATGTAATTGTATATCCCGACAAAGATGCTTTAGAATCCTATCGAGAATTCGAATACTATGATTTAGATAACTATTTGAAGGATATTTTAGCTAAGAATCAAGAATATTTCAAAAATGCAGATTATTTGATTATATTTTTATGGAATTACAAGGGAGAAAAAATGATGGATGTGTGGAAATTTGACCCGAATTCTGTTGATGACCGGTCCGGTCCAACGGGGGGAGTGAAGATTTTTCAAAACGGTAAAGTATGCAAAAAATTAGGCATGGCAAGCGGAAATACTTTATTGGTTCTCGGTTATGAAGAAAAACTAAGAAGGCAATCACAGGATTTAATGTCGTATTTTAAAGGCCCTTCTCCGCATTTGCCTTTAGAACTGCTTAATGGAATAGACTTTTTTAGTGCTAAACAAAAATTAAATAAATTGATTTAAATAATGAGTTATCATACAGAATATCTTTTTTTAACCAAAACGGATATATACTATGCGGGTGCAAGTAATATTGCTGCTTATGTTTGAGAAACTGTCTTTTCTGATTCCGAAAAAAACGCTTTCTGAAGATACGCCGTTGTCTGGCACTGATTTGCGCATTCTTGAAAACAAGCTGAATGTCTGCTCAGGCAACATTTCAAGGGCAATGTTTGAGATGATCGGGTTGAAAGTCAGTGTTCTTCCTTCCATAATAACTGTCGCTTCTTTGAAAAATATTCCGAATTATGCGGATTCGGATAATAATATTGTGATTCTTTACAATGGGATTATCGGGACGTCAAACGGTTCGGTGATGCTTTCTGCGCCGATTAACAGCATCCTAAAAATGGCGGAGATATTTCTTCACAAACAGCACGGCTATTTTGAAGAACTCAATGCCGAAAATCTTTCGGTCATAAAGGAATTTTCCATTATACTTGCAGGATATTATATAACCGCTTTAAACGAACTTACAAATTTGAGCTATGCAGTCCATAAGCCTTCATTGTCTGTCGGTTCGCACGGGCTTATGGCAAAGATGATGGATAACCTCAATATGGCTCTCGAAAGCGCTGAAGTCGAGGTCCTTCTTTTTGGAAATGATTTTTATATCGAATCAGAAGACGTAAAACTTCGGATGCTGCTGCTTTTGAAAAAAGAGGATGCCCTTAAAATAATTAAATTAATTGACGAGAAGAAATGAATATTGTCTGTTTCTTTTTGAAAATTAGCCCGACAGACTGATAATTACATCAGCACAATTCCTTTTTTGGTTATATCGAATTCCACCCATTTGCGGCTTACTGCAGTGTCTCTCATTTTAGATACTCTCATTAAGCGCTTGTCCATCTCAAATTTCATATCTATCTGCCCTTCTGCAATGTAATTGATTATGGCCACTGTCTTTTCGTCATGTATGCCTTCCTCTATTGTAAACAGTATTGTCGATTTCTGCGCAATTGCTGTGGATATAAAATTTTTAATGAATTTCAAAGAAAGCTCCAGGTCTGAATAAAGAAGAAGTGTTGAAAGCGAATCGATTACAATCCGTTTTTTCTCTTTTCCTACATCCGTCATGATGTCCTCGAAAATCATGGAAAGCTGGTTCAGGTCGGAAAGCCCGGTTATGGCATATCGCGATGAAGATTGAGTGCCTATGCGGTATGAAAAGCAGTCAAAAAAAACTATTTTATTTTTCGATTCCCAGCCAAAACGCGACATTGACGATTCTATTGTTTCCGGCCTGACATCGAAAGTCAGGAATATGCATTTTTCATCGTTTTTTAATCCTTCGTACATGAACTGCTGGCATAAAATGCTTTTTCCGACTCCGGGAGTCCCATACAAAAGTACCGAAGTGTTTTCGGGAAATCCTCCTTCAAGCATATCGTCAAGTTTTGGAATCCCTAAAGAAATATTATTTAATTTGCCAGCCATAAGAATCATCAGCGTAGTTCTATAACTCTTATTCATCTACTCGCGCGATGAATTCGTCGCAATCGTCTCCAAGGCCTCCGCAGAGCGTTTCTGTAACTGTGATGTGCTTTCCGATTTTTGCTTCAAGAATTCCTGCAATGAGCCCTGCTTCGAAAAAGCACACCTGTTTTCCGACAGGCGGCATTTCCCAGCATGTGGAGCAGCGTTCGAGGCGGTACACATATCTTCCGTTTTGCGTGCCAACAACTTTCAGGTCTCCAAATCCTAGGTCATTAAAAAATTTCACGAGAAACAAGTTTGCGTCGGGAAGCTTTCCTTTTATTCTTTCTGCAAGGGCATGTTTTGCGAACTTTTTTCCCGCCATGTACAGCGCGGAAAAGTAGCCGACGCTAAGCCATTCAAGTGAGTAGATTATTGCCCTTTTCGACATGATGCTTTCTTTTCCCCGTTTTTTTCCGGAGAAATAATCGTCAAGTTCTGTATTTATTGCCTTTTCCCAGCGTTCTATCATTTTAATCCACTCCATCAATTACCGGTGACTGCGCCGAATCAGCGGTTCGTCATTAGCATTTATTTTATCAGACGTGTTCTGCTTGATAAAGCATATAAAAACCATATGCCAGAACAACTGATCCGAATATTGAAAGAACAAGGTATATTTGGAAAAAATCATCTGCAAAAAGATGCAGGGGGCGGGCAATTTCAGACACTGCTAAAAAAAGTATTCCCTCGCAGATATATTTCCAGTAATTTACCTCAACGACAAAATTTTTAGAATACTTGTAGATAAACCACGCAAGAGAAACGAGAAGTGATGCGGTTATCCAACTGGACAGCACAAATATGGTTTCAAACATACCTAAATTTTCAAACATTTCTTACATCCTCCTCATTTTTATAAGTTCCGTATACTGCAATCAGTACGCCCAGCGGCTGAAGTATGCCGTAAAAAAATACGTATGCTTTGAATGGAAACCACCCCATCACGAACGGTACGAAAAGCAGCGTATTGACAACCATATAGAACGACATACCCATAAAGAAAAGCTTCCAGAACATCGGTATCGGCCGATTTTCATAAAATCCTTTTAGGTATTTGTTGAAATAATATATCGCGCTTGTTAGAATTAAAACGAATATCGATCCAAGAACATATTTATAGAGATACATACTAATATATTATTGAGCCTAAGATATTTATATATCAATGGTATGAAGATATATTATCGGTGAGTATGTGGTTGAAAAAATACTGACGGGAATAGATGGTTTAGACATTCTTCTTGAAGGCGGTGTGCCGGAAAAGCATACCGTTCTGCTTGCCGGAACATCAGGTTCTGGAAAAAGCATTTTCTCAATGCAGTTTCTTTTGGAAGGGGCTGAGAAAGGAGAACCCGGCCTGTATCTTACATTCGAAGAGGATGAAGACAGTATTCTCAAGGTTTTTGAACAGTTTTCATGGAATCTGAAGAAGCACCTGAAAGCGGATAAGATAAGAATAATACGGTATGATCCTTACAGATTTCAGGACGTTATGGATATATTGTCCAGCAACATAAAGCAGCTGGGTGCAAAAAGGCTTGTTATTGACTCGATTTCAGCTATCGGGCTTTACATACAGGACATAAGGGAGATAAGAAAGACGCTTGTTGACATACAGACCCTGACAAAAAACACGGGCTGTACAACGCTCATAATAACAGAATCTCCTTCAGACAATCCGAGGAAATTAAGCAGATTTGATGTGGAGGAGTTTGTTGCTGACGGCATAATTGTCTTGTATTACACTCCGGTTTCAAACGAATACACGAGGGGAATTTTTGTCTGGAAGATGCGCGGAACAAACCATTCCCGCAAAATTCATCCATTCAAGATAACGCCTACGGGCATAACCGTTTATCCGAAAGAAGAAGCGCTTGTAAAGCTGTAATCCCCGGCCACGATATTTTTTAAGGCTGTTGTTTTTTGAGCAGCTTACGTCTTTATGCTGAGCCAAATATTTTTTGAGCGAAGCTCTCATGAACTCTCTGTACGCTATTTATGATTCATCGGCGGTATAAAAAATGGAAAATAAAAAAGATTCTGAATCATCAGCATCGGGCTCTTCAGATAACGGGGCTGCACCAATTAGCAAGTCTTACAAATATGCCGGCATTCCGAAAAAAAATTCTTCATTCACATCAAAAATCGACACATACTTGCGCGCAAAGCTGGCCTCTCCGAAAAGAGAGGAAAACGATGTCGAAAAATTGCGGCGCGCCCTGAAAAAAAGGAATCTCCTGAAGGAAAACGACATTGCTTCAACACCAATGCAAAAAAGGATGCTTGACACAATGCACATGATTCTTTCGAATTTTGTGCGGGCAGAAAGCGCCAGGACCACAAAATCTGCCGCAAACATATTCTTCGGGGGGTTTGTAAAAATCTCTCCGGCCTATTTCGAGCCGCTAAAGGAAGCCATTGCGATATCCGATATGAACATTATTCCCGAAAGTTATGTCGGCATAGTGAGCGCTATAGCGTTCTCTGCAGCATTCTCAGCCGCGCTCATTGTAGCTGTCGCATCCAGTGTTTTTGGAATAGGCTTTTTATGGACTTTGCTTGGAATGCTCATATTCCCGGTTTTATTTTTTCTTATTGCATTCACTATCGGTTATACTTATCCTTTTCAAAGAGTTAATGCAAAAAAGCAGAACATAAACACGAATCTTCCGTTTGCCATAAATCACATGGCAGCAATTGCGTCTTCAGGGGTGTCGCCCGAGAAGGCATTCGAGATGATGGCGCAGTTCGAGGAATACGGCGCGGTTTCGACAGAATCAAAAAACCTTGTCAGGCAGATAAATGTATTTGGCAAAGACATACTGAACTCGATAAGATTCATCGCAATGCGCACGCCATCAAAGGAATTCAAAGAGCTGCTATACGGCATTCTTTCCATAATCGAAACAGGGGGAAATATGAAGGACTATCTCAATGAAATGTCCCAGCTCGCACTTTTCAATTACAAGCTCGCCAGGAAAAAATACATCGAAACGCTATCTACATACGCAGATATTTACACGGCAATACTTATAGCTGCGCCGCTTTTCCTTGTTTCGATACTTGCTGTGATGAACATAATCCCTGGTTCGGCAATAGCCGGGCTGAGCATAGAAGACTTTATGAGGATGGGTGTATACATATTGATACCCGGTTTGAATATGGGATTCCTTTTATTCATTTCATATACCCAGCCGGATGTGTAGGCTGTTGAGTCATGAAAATCGTTGTGCATACCCCTCCCTCGCGGTCGGGGCTTGACTGCGATTTTTCGGCGAATCCGAAAAAGCTTGGAAACCGCAGTTTCCATGATTTTCAAGCCTTCGAAATTTTCGCTCCATCGGAGCTCAAATATTCAAAGTGATTTTTATGATGGCGTATTTGCAAAAAATTTTCAAATCCCTTAAAAAAAACGAGGCGCAGAGCGTAACTGTTTTGTCAATAACGAGCGGGGTATTGCTCTTTTTATTTAATTATTTTTATATTGATCCAAAATTGAACAACGAATTTTTGTTTAATCTCCTGACGCTTCTTTCCATGATTGTTGTGGGCGTTTCCCCGGCAATGATGCACTACGGCAAATACCAGAGAAGCAAAGAAGTTGAAGATGCGTTTCCGGATTTTATTCGCGACATAACTGAAGGGCTGTGCGGCGGAATGACGCTTCCACTCGCCATAAAATATGCCTCAAACAATAATTATGGCGCGCTTAATACGTACATAAAATCCCTTGTTGCCCAGATAACGTGGGGGGTTCCTTTTGATACGGCATTACATCATTTTGTCGAGAGCATAAATAATCCTACAATTACGCGGGCAATGTCAACAGTGATTGAAGCCCACAGGTCAGGCGGAAATATAGCCGAAGCACTGGATGCGGTGGGCAAATCCACAGTAGAAATAGAGAAGCTTCGCCGTGAAAGGGCGTCAAGAATTTCAAGCCAGATGATGACGGGTTATGTGATTTTCTTCATATTCATTGTGATCATGATCGGCATGAGAGAATTTCTTCTTCCTGCGCTTACCTGGGGGTCAGTAGGAGATACCGGAAATGATATGATGGCTGCATCTAAAGCAAATGTGAATGTCGAATTATATGGAAGAATGTTCACTCATCTTGCGATAATACAGGGATTGTTTTCGGGCATTGCAATAGGTAAGCTTGCAGAAGGCAGCATATCGGCAGGAGCGAAACATGCTGCGATAATGTCTTTGATGGGCTATCTTGCTCTTATGATATCACACAGCTTTTTCAGCGGTGCTGCCATAGTTGGCGGTATCGGCGCCTGAATCAGATAATCTTTATATAGATAAAAAGGCAATATAAATCACTCAACGAAACTTTTGCGCGACTTATTGGGTTTTTGAATATTTGCCATACCATCAGTTAAATAGTTTCAAATGTGATAAAATGAGATTGTTAAAGGGAGTATCTCCGCTTATTGCTTCAGTTCTTTTGATTGCCTTCACAATGGCAATAGCAGCAGTTTTGACTGCATGAATATCAAGCTTCACTACAGCGCAAAGAGAAAAAACAGCAGTTTTTGAAGAAAAAATACAATGCAATTATGGTTTCATAGAAAATGATATTGATTTTACAGAATATAATTATACAGATGATACAAAAGCGCTTTTCAAGACGCGCATAAAAAATACAGGCACTATAGATTTGGCAATTGGCAAATACCAGACCTGGTTTGAAGATACGGCAGTTCCAGTAGTTTGGACAATCGAGGATCCCGTAAATTACACAGGCATAAAGAAATTGAATGATAAGATATTCACATTCAATGTTAGTGGAGGGAGACTTACCAAAATAAAAATCATCGGGCATATTTGTGATGGAATAACAGCGACTATCAGCGAACCGCTTGGTGGATGGACTTTCGGACCCGTATCAGAATCAGACGTTTTGCCGGTTAAACAAGTTTGATGCCAATCGATTTTTGCGTATGGGTGCCTGATAAATTCTTGAAATTGCATGAATCATATACAAGGGGTAATTATATGTATCAACAACATAAAAAAGGAGTGTCTCCGCTTATTGCATCCGTTCTTTTGATAGCATTTACGTTATCTATAGGAGCTTTTATGTCAACATGGCTCCAGGACATAACAAAGAAGCAAACTTCCGAGGCCACAGAGAGCTCAAAACCCGAGTGCCAGTATGCCTCGCTTAATATTCAGAATATATCATTTACGAATGCCACTACAAAATTGCGGATTGATGTGGAGAACACAGGAACAAAATCAGTCGGCATCAGCAGCATAAGGATAATCTATTCAAACGATAGCAATGCCGAGGCAAACTTCTCAAGAACCGTAATAAAAGCCGGCGATTCATACACTCTTGTAATGTACAACACTACGGACAATTCTTCAATAAGGGAAGACATAAGAAAATTGAGGCTTGTGACCGATTGCCCGAACAACAACCTCGAATATCTTGGAAGTTCTATTACGGTTATTTGAGTAGGAGCCTCGCGATTGAACTCAAGGTTTTTGGGAAGTCCGCTAGAGTGAACCGTAAAAACCTATGTTCAGCGACCGCCAATCAATAGAACTAAGCGGCGAGGCTGCCGTAGCATCCGAGAGTTCGGGGACTCGCCGTAACGTTGCAGGGGCGCATATCTAAGATGCATTTAATATATTTCTATGTCGTGTACAAATTCATCTATTCTCATTCTTCCAATTTTGCTCCTTTTACCGGATTCCATCTTAGAAAAACCGACATAATCAAAAAATTCCCCTGTTTCCACCCACATCGTTAAATCATTTTTAATTTTTTTTATATCTGGTGCTACGTCTGATAAATATCTAGTTAAATGATTGTCTAAGTCATCCCTAGCATCTTGGTATGGAATGGAGTTAGCACTTTGAACAGTTGCTCTATAATACGGATTTTCTATTTCCTTATCACCGAATTTTAGTTTATCTACTTTGTATTTTTCAGTCACAATTTTGCCATTAATTATATTAGCCCCTATTTTTTTACAACGGCTATTGAATTCTAATGCCGGATTAAAATCACTACTTACAAGAAAATCATAGCTCATAGCACAATCAGGTTCCCAGCAGTGTTTTAATCCATATTCGTGACCTAATTCGTGAAGAATTGTTCTATAAAAGAAATTCTCTGGATAATCATTCTTTTGTGGAACTCTAACACCCGCGAAATTTGAGAATAACCCTGCACATCCAGCAAGCTTTGAAGATATTATTTCAGGATCTTCTGCAAGAAGTATGTATTTCTTATCTGAAGCCATATCAAGATACTCGCCTTCTTTAAATGATTCATCAATTTCTTGGTTTGACGGACCCACACTATACCAAACCATTCCCTTTTTCCACGGAAGAATATCTGTTGATACTTGAAGATTTAAGTTCGGTAGTAGGTTCTTTATGCCGTCTTTTATCACATCTGCTATATTGTCCATCTTTTGTCGATATGGATTTCCAAACCCAGAATCTAAATAAATTATACGAATTTCATCTTTTTTGTGATTTATTGCATTAGTAACACACTTCGGTAGAATTATTGGTTCTGTTTGCGTGGGGTCGAATGCTACGGGTATTTGAGTATTATAACGTTTATCAAAACCATTTACGTTTCCTAAATATACATCTGATTTAGGATCATCGGCGTTCTTTAAATTGATGACTTCATTAACAGTACGCCTTAGTAATTCTTTATCAGTAGAATTGTTGATCTCATCATAAACCAGTTTACCTAGACCAGCTAGTCCGCCAGCGACCATTATACCGCCGCCAACAATACCCGTACGTCTTAAAAATTCTCTTCGTGTCATTGACATATAATAATCACCATTGAGTAGATACCACTTATTAGTGGCTTCTGCTTAAATACGTTTCCTTTGATATCTCAATATATTAGATAATGATAATGCATCCCGCTCAGTAAAACAATGAAAATCGAAAGGCGCGCCGCCCGAATTTCGTATAACTCGGCGGGTTTGTGAAGTTTGCGCGGGGGATAAAAAGCGTAGTTTATTATACAATTCTACAGAAAAATAAACCCTCCGGCACGCGCCGGAGGTCTTGATTATTTAATTTATCGGGCTGCGCGTTAATACTCTCCGCCCATGCCGCCCATTCCGGGAGGCATGCCGCCAGGCATTCCACCGCCCTTCGAGAGCTTTGATGCGGAAATGATGTCGTCAATTCTTAGTATCATTTCTGCAGCTTCTGATGCGGATTTTATCGCCTGCGTCTTGATTTTGAGCGGCTCGATGACGTTGATTGCTTTCATGTCGCTGATTGTGTTTTTCATAACGTCAACGCCGGCAGTTATCATGCCTTTGTCGTGCCTTGCGCGCAATTCAACCAATATGTCAATCGGGTCAAGCCCTGCGTTTTCTGCCAAGGTTCTTGGGATGATTTCCATTGCGTTTGCGAAAGCATTCACGGCAAGCTGTTCCCGGCCTCCGACCTGGTCAGCGTATCTTCGGAGCTCTTTTGCGACTTCTGCTTCGGGAGCCCCGCCGCCCGCAACCATGAATCCTACTTCAAGTGCTGCTGCAACGCATTTTACTGCGTCGTCCATTGCGCGGTAAATTTCCTCAACAACGTGTTCTGTTCCGCCGCGCACAATTATCGAGACCGCTTTTGGGTCTTTGCATTCGCGAACGAATGTCATTGCCTCGCCTCCGACTTTGATTTCTTCAACAACTCCGGCATAGCCGAGGTCTGTCTTTTCAAGGTCGTTAAGGCTGGTTACAACCCTTGCGCCGGTTGCTCTTGCAAGCGCGTTCATGTCTGATTTTTTCACGCGCCTTGCCGCGAAAATGCCTTTCTTTGAAAGGAAGTGCTGGGCCATGTCGTCGATGCCTTTTTGGCAGAAGAGCACGTTTGCGCCCGATGCCACGATTTTGTCAACCATGGTTTTCAGCATTTTTTCTTCTGACTCGACAAATGCCTGGAGCTGCGACGGGTCTGTAATCCTTATCTGCGCGTCAGTTTCAGTCTCCTTGATTTCAAGAGCAGCGTCAACAAGCGCGATTTTTGCGTCTTTGACTTTCTGAGCCATGCCCGAATGCACTCGCTCTTTGTCAACAATTATGCCTTTGATAAGCTCGGTTTCATCTGTCGAGCCGCCGGCTTTCTTTTCCATTTTCAGGTTGTCGAGATTTATTGTGACTTTACTTCCGTCTTTCTCTGCGATTGAAACAACGCCATCAACAGCGATTTTTGCAAGGTGCGTTCCTGCTGCTTCCGCGCTTTTTCCGGTCATTGATGTTATTGCGATGTTTTTGAGGACTTCCTTATCATTTAATGTGAGCGGCATTGCTATTTTCTTAAGTATTTCAAGGGATTTTGCTTTTGCGAGCCGGTATCCGGATGCGATTATTGTGGGGTGCACGTTCTGGTCAAGCAGCGCCTCGGATTCTTTCAGAAGCGCGCCTGCGATAATGACTGCAGTTGTTGTTCCGTCGCCGACTTCCTTGTTCTGGGTTTTTGCGACTTCAACCACCATTTTTGCTGCCGGGTGATCGATTTCCATCTCTTCAAGTATTGTTACGCCGTCATTTGTTATGACGACGTCGCCGATGGAGTCTGTAAGCATTTTGTCCATGCCTTTTGGGCCTAATGTCGAGCGGACTGCGTCTGCCACTGCGCGCGCAGCTGCAATATTCTGCCGTTGTGCACTTCTGCGGTTGTCCTTAAACGCCCCCTCGGGCAGAATGAAGATTGGTTGTCCTTGTCCTTGTTGATTTGCCATGCATTACACCTTTATCAATATGATTAATAGCGATATTGAGAATACTTTGGTTTTATATGCTAATTGCTAGAATTATGCGCGGGAAGTTTTAAAAAACTTTACTTCACTTCAATCCATGCGGTCGGAAGCTTTCCCAGAGGCACGCCGAGAATTGCGTTGATATCTTCCTTTTCCAATTGATATTCCTGCAGAAGCTCTCTTAAGTCTTCGATGCGAGCCAAACCATCAGAAAGGCTGCTGATTTTTTTGAAATCAATTCCATGAGGGGATATATCTCCATAGATGACTGAAAGATTCGCGATGTCTTCCCGAGATAATATGGGTTTGTCGTCCGCTGTTCTCAAGATAAGCTTGCCGCCAGCGATGCCATTAAGAATGCGGTCTGCCACAGAAGTGCATTCTTTCAGATTCAATATTCGTTCTTCATATTTCGGCCTCAGCCCGTCGTCCAAATCTGCGCCTTCTATGACTGCTTTTGCGTTCCATATTCTTTCTCGCGGCGAATACCCTCGTTGCAGTCTTGCTTTTTCGAGGCGCTCGTCCCTATTAGACATAAGCGAATAAAACGTGTTTCTTTTCAGATTCTCCTGCACTGCCTTAAGATGTTCGCCAATCATATCTTTTTTTGCAGATGATGAGGATATCTGTCCGTAAAGAGCTACAGAAGGTATAGACAAGTCGATAAGGGTATATCCTGTCGGCAGGATTGTTTCACCATATTTCGGCTTTCTTTCGGGAATCGGAGGTAGTGTCGGCAGCCTGCTAAAGCAGGGTGCACAAACATTCAATATTATTCTTTCATTATGCATTTCAATTATTGCTTCTTCAGGAATGTTATTTTTGATGAGATTCTTTTGGTCAACATATTTTCCTTTGGAGTATGTGGCGTCGTTATTTTCCAAACACTTGATAAGCCCATATTCGGCTTCGATTAAGTCTTGATTTGCACTCATGAATAATCCCAATTACTTTTCGAAAACAATATTTATAAATCTTTTGCAATTAACTACGATGGAGTTATTATGCGATATTGCATCACCTTCGAGAATTAAATACTTATCTCGCTCAGAATATCCTATGCTGACTGAAAAATACAGGCCCAAGTCCCTCAAGGAGTTTGCAGGCAACGGCACTGCAGCAGCTGAAATTCTCGCATGGGTCAAAAACTGGAAAAATGAGCCTAAAAAAATACTTCTTATTCACGGAAAGCCCGGCACCGGAAAAACCACATTGACGGAGCTTATTGCAAAAGAGCTGAACTATCATCTTGTTGCTACAAACGCTTCAGACATGCGCTCGGCAAAAGCATTGCATGAGGGCTTTGGGCATTCCCTTGAACAGCAGTCGCTTTTTTTCCGCGGGAAACTGGTTGTATTCGATGAGGTCGACGGCCTTTCGGCAGGAGACCGTGGAGGAGCGGGCGAAATACTCAAAATCGCAAAAAATTCCAAATTCCCGATAATTCTTCTTGCAAACGACATCTATGTGAAAAAGCTCGACCCTCTGAAAAAAGCAAGCAAAATCGTCGCGTTTCACAGCATATATGCGGCAAGCATAGAAAAGCGCTTAAAAGAAATTTGCGAAAAAGAAGGTGTTTCCTGCGATGAAAAAGCTCTAAAGGCGATTTCAACAACCTGCGGCGGAGACTTGAAGGCTGCAATCAACGACCTTGAGACGATTCTGACCGGAAAAAAAGAAGTCACTTACGAGAGCTCCAAAATACTTTCGCCGCGCGATTCAGAAATGTCAATTCAGGATTCTCTCCGTGTTGTGTTCAAGACACTTTCGGCTGCCAATGCGAGTGAGGCGATGCGCGATTCCGACAAGCCGGTGGATGAGTTGATTCAGTGGATCCGCGAAAATATTCCGCTTGAATACGAGCGGCCGGATGATGTCGCGCGTGCATATGTAGCGCTTTCGCGGGCAAATATTTTCATGGGGCGCATTGTGCGCCAGCAGTACTGGGACTACATGGGATATGCTTCGCAGATTGCAGGCGCAGGGGTTGCGCTCGCTAAAACCGAGAAATATTCTAAGTTTGTTCTTTACAAATTCCCTACAAGAATCGCGATGATGGGGCGTTCCAGAATAGAGCGCGCAATACGCGATAAATTTGCCGCAAAACTGGCGGAGCACCTGCATTGCGGAAGAAGGGCTGCGCGCGAATATCTGCCGCTGCTTTCCGCGATTGAAGAGGCGCGTCCCGAGGAATATGAGCAGTTCTTAACCGAGATTGGTGCCGGGGAAGCCGACGATGACGAAGGAGAAGAGGCGGAATAATTATTTTTTCTTCATGCGGTTGAATCTATTGTAACTTTACTACACTGCTTTTCCAATGCAATATTTAGTGATGGTTCGTAGTTTTCCACAATATGTCGCTTATAAGATTATCCGACATTTTGTATGCCGCGCCCAATAAATTTATCTCGGCAGGCTTTTTTCGTTCGCCTTTTTTCCAGATGTATATATAGTTCTGTCCGGAAGGTTCTCTAAAAAATGACGGTATTTTCTCAATTACGTATAATCCAAATGAAGCCATGACGTCTTCCATAGGAACGTCAACAATTTTTCTGATTTCCTTGTAAATTTCAGAATATTGTTTTTTATACTCGTGAAGATTTATTTGGTTAGTTTCAGCACAAATTTTTTCGATGCGCTCTGCTTCTTCAAAAAGTTTGTTTATTTTGTCTTGTTTCTCCTGTTCTTTCGGCAAAATCTGTAAAAATTCAGAACACGGATCAATAATTCCGATGCCATTGGGCTTTGTTATTCGATATATTTCTTCAAGCATTTCAGAACCGCTTTCAGAATCCACTCGTATCGGTAAACAACCTGCATTGATTATCAGGTCTGAACTATTGTCTTCAATTGTTTGAAGATTTCGCGCATCGTCTTTTCTATAAACCACATTCTCTAACTTTTCAATAATGTTATCGCCGGAGTAGTTCAAATCAATGGCGATGTATTTGACATGCGGATGTGCTTTTGCAGATGGTCTTAGATAATCATTTTTAAAAGGCAAACCCTCTTTAGTAATATAGTCTCCAGCACCCAAATCCACGATAGTTCTCGAGTCAGTTTCGTCAATTAAACGATTAACTATTTCCAGCGTCGGTATTTCTGACATAGCATCATTCTCCAAGCTCGTTTTGAATCCGTTCTAGCATTTTATAACCCGTACCCAACAAGTTTATCGGTGCATGATTCTTTTTTTCACCCTTTTTCCATAGGTACGTGTACTGCGGATCCTCATGACGTTCTAGGTCGTAGGGTATTTTTTCGATTATTTGCAATCCAAAGGAATTCATGACGTCTTCCATAGGAACGTCAACAATTTTTCTGATTTCATCATAGAGTTTCGAATATTTCTCGTTACTCACATCAAGGTGATATCCACCACCTTCATCAGATATTTTTCCAACTCGATATGCTTCGTTAACAAGTTCTTTTAGTTTTTTTTGTTTCGTTTTTTCTTTTGGCAAGACCTGTAAAAATTCGGAACCGACTTCGATAAATCCAATGCCACCATTTCTCGTTATTCGGTGTATTTCCTCAAATACTTTATAGCCATTTTCAGACGATAACACCCATCCAGAACATCCCGCATCAAAAGTTATGTCTGAAACGCCTTCTTCAAGCGGGATATTTCGTATATCGCCATAGATGTGTTTTGTGTTTGGCAAATCTTTTGGCATATTTTCCGGAGTATAGTCATTATCGATTCCTATGAACGCGGTCTCCGGATATTTTTCGGCAGCAGGCAGAAAGTAGTCGTTTATATGTCCATTAGTTTTATCTTTCTCGCCATAGCCGGAACCCAAATCCACGACTACCTTTGGCTTTTTTTCATCAATTAGTTTTGCGAGCATTTCCAGCGTTGATATTTCTGACATAGCATATATTTACTACTAAGTAGTATATAAACCTATCGGTGGCGATTGCTATCGATTATGTCTTTTTTGTCATTTTTTGCGGCTTATTTTTCGATTTTGGGTTTAATATCACTTTCAAACGTTGAAGCTCCGTACTTCAGTACGGAGCGAAATTTTCAAGTTCGAAGAACTTGAAAAGCTTCGAGTTCGCTTAAGCGAATGAGATGACTTTGAAACGGCTTGAAAATCATGGAAACTGCGGTTTCCAAGCTTTTTCGGCTTCGCCGAAAAATCGGTAACAAGCCCCGCCCGAGAGTCGCGGGGTACGCATAACGATTTTCATGACAATAACCAATATGCGGGCAAGCTTTGCAACATTAGCTATAAACTCGCAGCTTTGTTGCGTCGGAATGCGTGAATTCAGGTAATTTTTTTTCATAGAAGTTTTTCGAATTCATCGCGTTTCAATCCCGCCTGGCGAATTATTTCGATTAATGTACCTGTATCGATTTCCTTATGGTTCGGAACAACGAGCGCTTTTCTTGGATTTGAATTCACTTTTTCCAGAATAATATGGCTGCCTTTTTGCCTGATCGGCTCGAAGCCGAGTTTCTTCAGAATTTTTACAAGCTCACGCCCTGAGAGTACAGGCAATTTTGTCATCCGTCGACACCTCGAATCGCGCGACAATTGTATTTTCACTATTGATTTCTTCAGGTACGCCCATTTCTTCAATATAAAGCTCGACCGCTTCTTTCAGGTTTTTTAGTGCTTCTTCTATTGTTTTGCCTTGGCTGACGACATCGATTTCAGGGCAAAGTGCGACATATTGTTTTTCACCCTTCTTAATTATGGCTGTGAGTTCCATATCAATCACAAACAATATTGTGCGCGGGAGTTTTTAAAGCAGTTGCAATTACATAGAGCACTGTTCTGCATTTCTTTTCAGCTCTTTTTTTGTGAATTCTTTAATCGGTTTATCGAAGTCCGCTTGTCCTGTAGTCTTTAAAATATTCATATATCTGCTGCCTGGCCTAAAAAGTGTGTGCTTGATAGCGCCCTGATTCAGGGTTTTGTCAAAATCAACAAAAGAATTCAAATCGATTGTAAGTTCTTCGCCGATTCCCTTGCATATTTTGCATGCACCGGCAGGATTGTTAAAAGAAAAATGAGCAGAGCTTAGCTTTTTCGAACCTGCTCTTGAAAATAACAGCCTCAAATAAGTGTAAATCTCTGTGACCGTACCTACTGTCGACCGCTGATTGCCATGCATCGGCCGCTGGTTTACCATAATTGTTGACGACAGCCCCTTTATTTCGTCAATATCCGGCCGTTCTGTTCGCTGAAGCATCCTCGCTGCAAAAGTGCTTAAAGATTCCAGATATCTCCGCTGCCCTTCGGAATAGATTATGTCGTGAGCAATTGTGGATTTCCCGGAACCTGAAACGCCAACAAGGCAGGTTATTTTATTGCGCGGAATTTCGATATCGATGTTTTTGAGATTGTGTTCTTTTGCTCCAGATATTATGATGCTGTCCATTATTAATATATTCTTTTTCCGCTTTTTAAAGATGCTTAAATCCCGAACCATTTTTGCATGAGCTATCTGGGAGCTAAGTGGGGCATGATGCAATGGAGTATCTTATCACGCCACTATATTATTGACACCCAGCGTAACCGGATGAAGCGGAATCATGTGCATATTGAAAGGGTTCTTGAATATGTGCAGAAGAAGCAAATACATCGCGATCTGCTTCATTATGGGGCTCTTGTAAGTCACCTCTATTTTTTCGCACACACTCTCGAAAGCTTTGAGATAATTCTTTATTTCTTCGGATCCCCTCACTTTGATGTCAATTCCGTTTTCTTTCAGCAATTTTTCGAATATGAAATAGCCGCCTTTCGAGCTTATTGTTCCTATCGCTTTGACGCCGTCAAGGCATGCGCCGTACCATGCGGTATGAAAGCGCGAGCCGGCGCCATATGGCTTGTCAATATTTGCGCCTTCGACTACCGGTGCTCCTAAATACTGTGAAATATGCGTCAGCTTAAGGTCATCACCAAAGAAATTGAAGCCGTCATGCGAAGGATTTAATTCATCCGACAGTTCCAGCAGGAAGTCCGCAGTTTTCCGTTCGCCTAGATACATATCCTCCTTCGGACAAGGCTCTATGCCCATGCCGCTATGATATTTTCCGTGGTTGAACGTTTCGTCACAAACCACTATTCCGAGGCCTGTAAAAGAACCTGCTATCGCATTTTCGGAGATGTGCTTAAGCGTTTTAGAAAGATTGTACAATATTTTCTGCTCTCCGGACATGCGTAAAACTTGGTGCGAATGTTTATATGTCTTGTGTTCAGAAGGGCATTATTTTTTTGTATTTTTCCGCGCGATAATGCATAATGTCCCGTGGTTTGCGGTTATGTCGCATTTTGGGGTTTCTTCGCGCGCAAGAATGAGTTTTTTCATCAGCATAACAAAAACACCGGGCTTTTTTGTGGTCGGCATCCATCGGTCGCTATAGCATATTTCAAAGCCGCACGCGCGCAATAATTTATTCATTTCAGGAAGCGTCCACAATGCATGGCCTATACCTTCGTCAGGCTTGGCGTTTATCCCAAGCGGTTTTTCCCCGCGCCCTTCTTTCAATACGAGCATAAGGACGCCTTTTGGTTTCATGGCGTTCTTGAATCTGATAAGTGCGGATTTGGCGTCTTTTTTCGGGATGTGAAGAAAGGAATATGATGCATATATTCCGCCGAAAGCTGCTTTTCTAAAGCATAGTTTCCTTAAATCAGTGCACGCAAAATTTGCATTCGGATGCTCTTTTTTCCAAATTTCAGCATTTCTTTTGAGAAATCTATTCCCACATATCCGAATTTTTTTTCTTTGAAATAATGCGTAAAGTTCCCGGGTCCGCAGCCCGCATCCAGTATCAGGGCATTTTCCGGAAGAAGTGAAAGAAATTTGTCCGTTTCTTCTTTGTTGCTTATGTAATTGCGCGACTTATCCGCGTATGCATTTACAATTTTATCGTATTTTTCAGGTATTCCTGAAAAGCTGCATTTCATCAAAAGTCCCTTTTATTTTCCCCTTCCGAGTTTCACATGCGCGCGTGTCATCTGTCCGGCTGCCTGCGCTGCCAAAATCGACAGCTCGCCTGCAAGAACTGCTGCGGCAATTATTTCGGCGAATTTCTTTGAGTTCTCGCCGGGCTTTGTACCCGCACCTGCGCAGCCCATAATCGAAAGCGCCTCTTTCTGCGTCGCAAGAGCGGTTCCTCCGCCGACTGTTCCGACATTTAAGCTTGAGATGTAGACTGAAAGATACAAGTCTGGTCGCTTCGCTTCGCTTGCTCTCAGCTTTTGAGGTCCTCCGGCCTCAAAATCTTTTCCTTCCAACTCCGCAGTTGTTATGCTGACGCTTCCATCCACCACATGCGCAGGGTCCTGACCGCATGCGATGTAAATTGCGGCAATGATGTTTGCAGCATGAGCATTAAACCCGAGGCTTCCTGCCATTGCAGAACCGACAAGGTTCTTTCTGTAGTTCAAATCAACTATTTCTTCAGGAGTTGTTTTGAGGACTTCTTCAACAATATTTCTCTTTATTGTCGCTTCTGCAAGCACTGTTTTTCCGCGCCCTTCTATGAGATTCATGGCTGACGGCTTTTTGTCAATGCACATGTTTCCCGAGATGCTCAGGAATTTCGCCTTTGTCTTTTCTTCGATGACTTTTGACATGGCGTCGCTTGCGATTGTAATCATATTCATTCCCATCGCGTCCTTTGAGTCGAATTCAAAGCGGATGTATACATTTTTCCCTGCAATCCATGTTCTTGCGCCTGTCAGTTCCCCGAATTTTGTGGTTGATTCTGCGATTTTTTTCAGCTCGTCGAAATGCGAATCCACCCATTCCTTGATTTCAAGGGAGTGCTTTATGCCATTCGATTTAAACAAAGGTGCTCTTGTCATTTTATTTGAAACGATTCTTACAGTTGCTCCTCCGGAATTCGATATTGCAGAGCTTCCGCGGTTGACTGATGCGACGAGGGCGCCTTCTGTTGTTGCAAGAGGCACGTAGAATTCTCCTTTTGCGAATTCTCCTGCTGCTTTGAGCGGGCCTGCAACGCCGACAGGGACCTGAATCGCGCCGATGATGTTTTCTGTGTTTCTTGTCGAGACCGATTCGATGTCAAAAGAATAAACTGCCATTGCCTTGAGGCTTGCGTTTGTTTTTTTCTCGATGAATTCCCTGCGCACTTTTATCGCTTCTTCTGCAGGGATGTCCAGCTCGTGCATTTTCAGCTTGCCTGACAGTAATTGCTTTAAAACATCTTCGTTTTTTGGCATGGTTATGTATATGCAGAAAAAAGCTTATATACCGAATCAAGTAACACTGTCAAATGAGCCGAACAGGCGGTAACCCCGGGCATCCTAACATAACCATCATATCGCGCTTTTGGTGTCTCTCCTTCCGCGCATCCCTCAATCCTCTAACGGTATTTCATCAGTTCGATGATTAGTTTCTCAAGCCACGATGAAGCGTAATATTTCGCTTCGTTAAGCCAGACTTCGCGCATTCCTAAATTTTCTTAGAATTCGGCTTCATTTAATGCGCGATTCATGTTGGCAAGATTGTATATTTCATCCGTTGTTTCTCTTGGAACGCCTGATTCGGGATTGCTAGTCACTTTGATAACTTCGTTTATGCATGATTCTACATTTCCTCTCGCTGCATAGAATACGGGCATAACCAATGACAGTTTTGCAGTATACTCTTCTTTTATTTCAGGAGGGCAATCAACTAAGAACTCCTCTGCCGCAACAATATGCTCTGAAGGGTCTTTTCCATTTCGGGCAAGCTTTTTCGCAGAATTTGCATACTGCCCGACAATATCGGGTTTGTACATATCGGCCGTTTCTTTTGCGTATAAATTTATCGTGTCTATGCATCTCCGTATATTTTCTAGGCTGGATTCAAGCGGCACTAAGGGGATGCTCTTTATACTATAATCAAGGCAACCCATCGCCTTCCGCAGTCATCCATAGGCATAAATTTCTTGTATCATTATCCAGACCATACATATAATCACACCACTATTTGACTATCATGCGATAAATAAATTATTAAATCTATGTTCGCCGCCCGAAATCGTTGATTACATTTTATAAAATCACGCACTCAATCAAATTTATGAAAAAGCCCGAGCTTCTCCTTCCTGTAAAATCAATGCCAGGCATTTATGCCGCACTGCCTTACGCAGATGCAGTATATTTCGGGGCTAAAGTGTTCAGCATGAGGGCACGCGCAGGAAATTTCACAAATGCAGAGATGAAAAAAGCAGTCGAAATCTGCCACAAAAATAACGTAAAAGCGTATCTTGCAGTAAACACCATCATCTACCCGCAGGACGAAAAAAAGCTCGAAAAACTAATGGATGCGGCGAAAAAGGCGAATGTCGATGCAGTCATCTGCTGGGATGCCGCAGTAATCGAAGCCGCGAAAAAAAGAAAAATCCCGATTCATATCTCGACGCAGGCAAATATCTCAAACGCAAAAACTGCGGAGATGTACCGAAAGCTCGGGGCAGAACGGATTGTTCTTGCAAGAGAATGCAGCCTTGCGGACATAAAAAAAATAAAAAAAGCGACAAAATCAGAGATTGAAACATTCGTCCACGGCGCGATGTGCGTCTCAATTTCCGGCCGCTGCTATCTTTCAAGCTATCTTTACGGAAAATCGGCAAACTGCGGCGACTGCATCCAGCCCTGCAGGCAGAAATGGACGCTTACAAACAAGGACAAAAAAGAACTTGTATGCGACGGAAAATATCTTCTTAGCGCAAAAGACCTGTGCATGATAGAGCATATTCCCGAATTAATAGAATCTGGAATCGATGCCTTCAAAATCGAGGGCAGGCTGAGGGATGCAAGATACACAGAAACCGCAGGAAGATGCTACAGAGAAGCAATAGACGCATATTTCAACAATACATTTACAAAAGAAAAAATAATGCATTGGAAAAAAGAACTAATTGCAGTTTACAATCGCGGATTCTCAAGCGGGTTTTATTTCAAAAAGCCGACGGATTTCACATACGACATCGCGGATTCGCAGGCAACTTCAAGAAAAGTGCATGTCGGCATTGTCACAAATTACTTCCCGAAAATTTCTGTGGCTTCAGTCAAAGTGCTTTCAGGAGCCATAAAGCGCGGCGACGAAATAATTATAGAAGGCAAGACAACATATCTTGCGCAAAAAATCGAGTCGATTGAAAACAACGGCATACCTCTGGACAAATTGTCAAAAGGCGAAGTTTCGGGAATAAAAGTAAAAGAACGAGTCAGAAAAAACGACCGGGTTTATGTCATCAAAAAAGAAAAATAAAAACTATATAAACTATCGCGCACATAATAAAAGAATAATTCTACAAAAGGTCACAGACAGAAATGGTTAGGATAAAATTTCTAAATGAATGCTATTTGTCGCAAAGCAATTGCGCAGTTTTTATTAGTTCTACAAGTGCTAATTGCTGAAATTCCCAGAGTAGTTTAAGGTGTTCTTATGCAAATATACCTAAAATTTTGTAAATCCTGTGTGTCTGAAACCGAGAATAAAAGCGGAATGTGAAGAAAATGAAAGAAAAACCAACTCTTGAGTATATTTGGAATCGTGTGAAAGAAGAAACAAAACCCAGTAACTGTTTGCCCATATACCGAAAGGTTGCTGAACTTAAAGGATATTCTTTAGATGAAGCGAATCTTTATTTGACCACGATTTTCCCGAAATTGAATAAATATGGCGGCGAGACCAACGTTCCTTTGCAAGATGCTTCGAATGCACCGGGTCATACTACTATTGATAAATCAATTACTAATGCTTTAGGAATTTTCTTTTCAGGTGAAGGTACAGAGGATGTATAACCGATTTTGTCAGGACGGGCAGATTACAATTGCAAGAAAAAGAGAAACTGCAAAAGACGTGGGAAAGCTGTTCGGATGGTAAATCAAATGCTCTTTGCCTGAAGCGCCGGCATTTCTTTGTATTGTTTCATAATCCCGGAGAAGCGCGACATCAATTCTTTGGCGTCTTTCTTCGGCACTTGCGAAGGATTTAGCCCCAAATAATTCTTGCCGAAAGGAACGACCTGCTCGAATTCGTGTGAGCAAATTACTGTTCCGGGGTCCAGATTATATGTCAGAAGAATCTCGTGAATTTCCTTCGGCGTGTCTGAAATTGACGCGCCACTTTCATAAATCGATTTTTTCAGAGTATGATGCACACTTCCGATATTTATTTTCTGGTATTCGTAGCTTATGTTCCTGCCTTTTTGATCTTTATATGCCAGCGGAACGAATGCAAGCGCCCATGGTTCTGGTGCTTTTGTTCCGGTGTCATCCGCAGTCACGAGGCTTGCAAAAAAGCGCAGTCCTTTAGCAGTCTCGTCATCATTTACGCGCAATTCTTTCAGGTAAAAATCAAGCGGAGAATTCACTTTTACCATCTTCCTTGCTTTGGGAATCAATTCAGAGTATGTCCGGACCGGGATGCTTTCAGTCTCAAGAAAAAGTCCGCCAAGCTCATTTAATATTTCGGGCGTAGTTGCCATGATTAGCCTTTTGCCTCCAAAATTTATAAATCCTGTCGGCACTTTTCGTTCATTTTTTCCCTTCAGTCTGCCGTATTGCATTAGGGGGTATGGGGCGGACGGCAGAAACATCACATATTTGATTAATGCCGTATTTAAGATTTTCATGAGCGTAAACTGCCTGCAAGCTCGTATTCCTTGGCTATTTTGTATTCTTCTTCGCCTGCCGCCTTTTGTAGGATGCATATTTTGTCGGCCCCAAAAGAGAATTTCGGGGACCATCCTGACCCAGGAATATCTTTTTTTGCCTGCTCATAAGCTTCCTGGCCGATATCTTTGCCTACAATAGTCATGTGCGGGTTGTAATTCTTGCGTTCCTTGTCTGCGCGATCTTTATCCTCGAATTTTTCCAGCTTTTCGACAAGCATTTCGTGGAGAAGCCCTAGCTCTTCGGATATTTCTACGCCAAGGTAAATTCCCGGATATTTCTCATTTGTTCCGAAAAAGCGGATTCCTTCCACAGTTACTTTAAACGGCTTTGTTTTTTCGGCAATTTTTCTGACATGGCTGTATACTAAGTTCAGTTTTTTCTTTTCGACCTCGCCGAGGCTTTCAAGTGTCATGTGCGGCGGATATTTCAGAGCTTCCGGCGTGCTATCTTTTTCATGCGCTCCATATTTTTGATTCCATCTCCTCTGAAGAATGCTGATATATCCAGTATACTCTTTTGGCGGGACAATGGCTATGATTGTGTATGGCATATACCTATTGAAGAAACCCAGTTTTAAAAATTACATCATCACAAGTCGTGACTTACACGCCATCATACTTTCCATTTTTTCATCGCTTCGGCAAGTTCTTTATGTGTCTTCGCATACTCTTCGAGAGTTATCTCGCGCAGTGTCGCATCAACCGCCTGCCGCATGGCACGCGCGCCCGCAATCGTGCCCTTTGGATGGCCATGAACGCCGCCGCCTGCCTGTATTACAACATCGACGCCGAAAATCTTTATCAAGTCCGGAACCTGGAGCGGTGAAAGGCCGCCCGAAGCAACAGGAAGCGCTTTTTTCAGGCCACCCATTTTAGAAGTGAGCGCTTCACAATTATGGAGCACCTCATCTTTCTCTTCAAACATCTTTCCTACAGCTGCGCCGACATGAAGCTGGTCAATTCCTGCAATCCTTGAAAACTTTGCAAGCACTTTCATAGAAATCCCGTGCTTTGGGTTCTTTGTTATTGCGGCATGCCCCGCGCGATGCCCGTGAAGAATCAGTTTGAAATTTTCATTGCGAAGTGTCTGGAGCCCCGACCAGCCTACAGTCAACACATCTACCATCGCATATTCGCCGCCCGCGTCCTGGACAAGCTGCGCGCGCCGGAGCATTTCCTTTGTCTCTGCAGTGACATTGATAAGATATGCCTTTCTTTCATTCGCCTCTGTCTCGGCACTGTCACGCGCATCAAGAGTCTTTGCAAGCCTTGTTTCGAAATCATTGAATTTCTGCGAAGAGAGATTTTCGTCATCCTTTACAATGTCACAACCGCCGACCCACGCATCGTAAGCGACTTTTGCATGGTCCTCGGAATTCAGGCCGATTTTCGGCTTGACAATTGTTCCGACAAGCGGCCGCTTTCTGATTGCAAGTGTTTTTCGCACTCCGTCGATTCCGTATGCAGGGCCCCTAAATGAAGAAACAAGATTGTCCGGCAGCTCCATATCAAGAAGTTTGAGGTTCTTTGCGATTTTCATTCCGAAAACATTTCCTGCGACGCTTGAAAGGATATTCGGGATATTTCCGCCTTCGAAAAGCTCGCCGGGATACGCGATTTTCACGACATTTTCCTTTATCGAAAAAACTTTTGCGGCCATGCGCTCGACATATTTTTTTGAAGTGGAAATGTCTGTCCATGTGCCGATGGAAGACTCTGCGGCAACGCCTCCTGCAGCTTCTTTCATAGAAACGCCGTTCGGCTCAACAAAAAATGTGCAGGTGAGATCTGTGTCTTTAACCCGGTATTTTGAGCTTACGTAATCGGCATATTTCATAAGGTATTCCCTGCATATATATGTCGTTTCTAATATATATGCGCTTTTGAAAAGTCATCTTGAGAAGGATATAAGAAAGATGTTTAAGTAAGGTTAGCTATTCAGTTCTTTCCAGCTTTTGAATACATCTTTTTCAGTCACAACACCTGAAATGAGATTCCAGGGCGTGCAGTCAAACGCAGGATTAAGAATTTTTGCGCCATTCAGTTCCCGCGCGGATGCTACTTCATTTACATCGCGCATCTCGATTTCTATGGACTTTCGCCTGTCGATTTTCAGCGAATCTCCGATAAAATAAACCGGAACTTTGTGCTTTTTCGCGCAGACTGCCATCAAATAAGTTCCAATCTTATTGTATACGCCTTCAGGCCTTATCGAGTCGCAGCCGACAAGAAAAATTCCCGCATACTTCATATACAATCCTGCGGCAGAATCGACAACATAATCCACAGGAATTTTTGCAGCGCGCAATTCCTGCGCGGTTCTTATTCCCTGCAATTTCGGCCGGGTTTCAGTTACAATGGCATTGAAATGAATCCCCCGGTTTTTTGCGGTTTTCATCGCAAGAATCGCTTCCGAGGAATGGCAATGCGTCATTATTACCGCGTTATCCCTTATCAGTTCCGCGCCATTTTCTGCGGCGTTTTCAGAAGCGACATCAAAAAAGCCTTTTAATTCTGCCAGCGCTTCTATGCTTTTTCGTCTTTTCGCCGCTTCAATTACATTGTATAGCGGCACTGCTGTTTTTCTGGAATTCGAAAGCGCGTCTGCTGCGGTAAAGAACTCTTTTTCAAACCCGCTCTTTTTTGCAGTATGAATCAGCGCATCAAGTGCGGCGAGAGCTATGTTTCGCGCGCCCTGGATTTTTAGCGACTTGATATCCTGAACAGTTTTTGCTACCGGCTTGTCCATATTATTGATATGGTCGCTGTCCTATATATAAAAGGCGCGAAATCCAATAACATACTCATGGACAAGAAAACGCTTATCGCTTATCTGAAGCGCAGCGGATACCTCAAATCGCCTGAAATAATTGCAGCGCTTGAAAAAATCCCGCGCGAGAATTTCGTTCCGGAGGAACTCAAGGATCTGGCTTACGAAGACACGCCGCTTGAAATCGGGCATTTTCAAACCATAAGCGCGCCCCACATGTACGCGATAATGCTTGAGCTTGCAGAGATTAAGAAAGGCGAAAAAGTCCTTGAAATCGGCACAGGAAGCGGATACGGCGCGGCTTTGATTTCAGAGCTTGTGGGCAAAAAAACCCGCGCATTTTCCGTTGAAATAATACCTGAGCTTGCGGCAAATGCCGAGCGTAATTTAATCCGCTCAAAAATAAAGAACGTCGAAGTGATTCTTGACAACGGAAGTTTAGGCCTTGCTGCAGAAGCTCCATTCGATAAAATTATTGTTACCGCAGGCGCGCCTGAAATACCCCGGGAGCTTATCCGGCAGCTGAAAGAAGGCGGCAAAATCATAATTCCTGTCGGCGCGGCATTCCAGGAGCTTTTTGTCGGGATAAAAACGCGCGGAAAAATGGAATACACCACTCACGGCGATGTCATTTTTGTGCCGCTGGTCGGTTTCTCTTTTTCTTTAAAGAAAAAGAGACAAATCCGGGTAGAGAAAAAGAAATAGCGACCTCGACTGCGTCGAGGTCACAGGAATGAAGCGTTTTATTCATAGAGTCTATTGAATGGCTGCGGTTAGTACTTCATGAAATCCTTCTCAAGCGTACATGCGCCGCACCGCTCGCAGCCGACAAATTCTTTTGTTTTCGCACCTGCTTTTTTAAGCGCGGCTCCCGCGATTTCTGAAAGCCTGCCTAGCACTCCGGGATCCGGAGGTCCTATGCCTGAAAGCGCGCTTCCGAACGGCCTGTAAGGTATCAAGACAGGCTTAACATTGTGCGCAACCATCTCCTTGATGCCTGTTTCGATATTCTCCGGCGCATCGAGTCCGACGATCATAACCGAGCTTGCCTTGAATTTTCCTAGAAGCTCTGAGGTGCGCTCCCATGCTGCATAGTAAAGTTCCCGCTTTATTTGCGATTTTCCCGGGCAGATTTCTTTTCGCCTTTTTTCGTCCCAAACTTCCATATTTATCGAAAATCCACATGCTCCTGCGCTGACAAGATCGTCTATGCACTTCAAATCGTCCGGCGGGCTGATTTCAATGGAGATCGGAATGTCGCTTTCGGCTCGCACTGCTTTGACGTATTTTTCATAATATTTTATACCGTGATCCGGCGTGAATGTATTGCCTCCTGTCAAATGCAAATAATAGTCCGGATTTTCTTCATATGCAGCCGCAACTGTTTGGGCGAGCTGGCCGACTGTTTTCCATTCGACGCCCTTCCGGTATCCCAGCGTGCAAAATTTGCATTGCAGATTCTTTTGGAAGTAGCAGCAATTGTTCCAGATTCCTGCGATGAGCGTATTTTCTCCTTCCTGAAGAACTATATCTGCCATTGTCGTGCCGTCGGATGTTTTTTTCGAATACCATTCAGGCGCGCGGATCATCGAGATGTTTGCTACAGGCTTCCCGTATTTTGCGAGAAGGACTTTTTCACCTGCCTTTTCGATAGAATATGGCGACGTTTCGCAGAATTTTTCGCCATAGATGATATTCAGGACAATGCTGTCATCCAAAAGGGTATGTATTCCCGCATTTCCCGTGCGCCTATGATCTGTCGGATGCTGTAGCGAATAAATTTCTTCCGCAACCTCGCTGTGCCTTACTCCCCAGCACAGGATTTCTGATTTTATGTCAAGCAGATCTTTTTTGCATATCATATAGCTCACCTTCGTGCAGTTTCTAAAAGATACTTTTTTACAGCCCCTTTTACGCGCTCCATCTGTTTATAAGTCCCGTAGGCGAGCTGAACAAATGTCTCGTCAAGCCCGCAGGTTCCGAAGCCGTTGCCGAGATTAGTTTCTATCTTGTTTTGTCCTAAAAAATCATGAAATCCGTATGCGTTCTCTGCCGAAGGAAACACGACGACGGTTTTGTTTATGTTATTCTCGATTACGCCGAATCCTTTACTTTTGAGAAATCTTTCGAAGTCATATTTTGTCTCTTTAATTCTTGCTCTCATGCTTTCGAAATATTTTTCTTCCTCAAGCGCGACCATCGCCGCGTTCACAGAGGCGGATGCTACGCTGTACATTGTTTTTATTCCTGAAATTTTCTCTATCTGCTTTTCTTCGCCGGCAATGTAGCCGACTCTTAGGCCGGCTAAGGAATACCCTTTAGAGAAGCTTCTTAAGACTACTATGTTCGGCACGTCTTCAATTTCTCCGATTACACTTTCTCCTCCGAAATCTATGTATGTTTCATCGACTGCGACGATTCCTTTTGTTTTATTTGCGATAGAGATTATCTCGCTCTTATCCAGAATGCCGAAAGGATTATTCGGATTGCACAAAAATATCAGGGAGCGGTCTTTCAGATCTTCATCGCTGTATTTGAGCGCATATTTTTTTCCGTCGAAGCAATTCATTGCTTCGTATTTCAGGCCGTTCCTTTTTGCAGCATCGAGGAATTCGTAATATGTCGGCGTGAAAAACAAGATGTTTTTGCCGAATGCGCGCAACACCAAATCAATTCCTTCGTCTGCGCCGCATGTCAGGACGATGTTTTTCTGCTCGATGTCATGCTTTTTTGCAAGCTTTGCAACGAGCACACCGTAGTTTTGCGGATAAAGGTTCGCGTCGCTGAATGCATGTTTGCGGATTTTGTCGATGATCTTTTTGGGCAGCGGTTCCTTAATGTCGCCGAGCTTTAGGTTTATTTCGCAATTATTATGCATATCCTGCATTGAAATCACCACTTTAACATAGTATAAATTATACTCTTAAAATATATTGTTCGTCGGAAACCGCCGAATATATAAATGTGCGCGCCTAAATGGTGTTATGGACACAGAAAATATCGAATCCGCGCTGAAAGACTACGGCTTGTCCGAGAAAGAGGCGCGCATCTATATCATCTGCCTGCGGTTCGGCTCGGCATCTGTTGTAAGCATTTCGCGCAAGGCAAAATTGCCTAAAAGCACATGTTACGACCTGCTCAACGCGCTTTCAGAAAAGGGGCTTGTAAGCACAATCATCAAAAACGGCGCGCGTTTTTTCGAAGCATCGAATCCTGCCGTGTTTACGGATGCGCTTGACGAAAAGAAAAAGCAGATAGAGTCTGTCCTGCCGTCGCTTGTCGCGATAAAAAATTCAGTTGTAGAAAAGCCGAATGTCACATTTTACGAAGGTATCGACGGCATAAGGACGATTTTTAATGACATAATATCATCGGGAAAAGATGTCCGCATCCTTGGCAATTTTTCGAATTTCAAAAATGTCGCGCGTCATGTCGCGCCGAGATTCATAGAGCAAAGGGTTGCAAAAAAGATATTCTGCAAATATATTTCCGAGGCTTCTGCAATTTCTCGGAAAGTGAAAAAGGCGGACAAGAAAGAATTGCGCGAAACCCGAATAACCGATTTGATGAATAACCAGAACGCTGAGTGCTATATTTACGGCACGAAAGTCGCGCTTGTGGTAATGTCGCGCGACGAGCCCGTCGGAGTGATAATTGACAACCAACACATCGCAGGGCTTCAGACCATGCTTTTTGAGAATTTATGGGGGGTCTCTAAGTAATTACCCGTCAGAATCCGTGTGCAGAAACTTCCATCCGCTTTTCTTTTTTGGCGCATCTCCCTTTGGCTCTTCCTTTTTGTCAGGAATGCTTTCCATGGTGACGGATTCGACGCGCCCGATTTTTGAGACGATTTCATTAAGCCTTGTCTTTTCCTCTTCGTCAACAGGGAAAGCCGCCTCGAATCCAGCATGATGCTTGTCCTGCTCGTAGCGCGGAATCACATGGATGTGAAGGTGCTGCACTGCCTGCCCCGAAAGCTCGCCGTTGTTAGAGCCGATTGTGAAAGCCTTTGCGCCAAGTGTTTTTGTCAATGCGCCCGCGACTTTTTTGACTACAAGAAAAATGCCCCTGACATAGTTATCCGGCAGTTCAAGCAAAGTTGATGCATGGTGTTTTGGAATAATGAGCGCGTGTCCCTTTGTGCGCGGATTTACGTCAAGAAATGCCAGAAAATTCGCATCCTCATAAATCTTGAATGCGGGAACTTCGCCTCCAATAATTTTGCAAAAAATACAATCTGCCATACATCACACCACTCACAAATATTCTGCAAAAGCCTAAAGTCATGAAAAGCCGTTGGCTTTTCAAGCTTTTGGGAACCCTGCGTCCCAAAACAAGCCCGAAGCTTGCGAAAGGATTTTGCAGAATATGCAGTCAGCCATATGCTATAAACACCCGGACTCATTAGTTCTGTATTTTATTGCATTCAACATCGGAATTTGACGAAGTTTATTTTTCAGAGCGGAGGAATTTTGAGGCAACCCACAAAATTCCGACCTCGAAAAATAAATTTGGGTGGAGAAACCTGCAAGGTTTCGGAACCGTTAAATTCCTGTTCTA
>Ga0172371_10002164_pt1 | contig 31324 bp, 31 predicted proteins | sample Lak12m_FD_114543 | JGI IMG/M metagenome (GOLD analysis project Ga0172371, IMG submission 114543) | Freshwater microbial communities from Kabuno Bay, South-Kivu, Congo - kab_022012_12m | ecosystem: Environmental > Aquatic > Freshwater > Lake | place: Democratic Republic of the Congo: South-Kivu...
AGCAATACGATTGAAGATGCGGCCAAGAAATCCCGTACTATTGAACGAAGGCTGAAGCATGTTCAAGATTTGCCGTCGACTACGCCGCAGGCCCTTCCGGATATAATAGAACCTCCGGAAGAATAATTTGCTTACGGTTTAGTTGCTGATCCCTTTTGGGGAGGTTTCGTTGCACTCACGTGTACACCCGTCGTGCGAATTTTGTTCTTCGTCAGGTGTATACATGAAACATTTTCAAAGTAAGTATCCCGTACATAATTTCTTCGTAGCGTAAAGCCTGTGTTACTGGTATAATTACCCCACTCTTTAAAAAGGAGGTGCGTCAAAACAACTGATGCATCGTTTCGCTGTCAAATGTCTGTGTCTGTTTCTGTTTCTTTGTGTTTATCCTTCCGTATGCCGGGCAGATTCTGAGGCAGTCGAATACCTTATTGAATTAGGCGAGTCTGAGCTCAAGAATGGAGATATTGGAGAGGCTGAAACGCATTTTCAGAAAGCCTTGATGGTATCCCCATATAACGCCCGGGCTAAAGAATATTTACAACAGATCGCTCAGAAACAACCTCCTGTTCCGCAACCTGGCCCTGGGCAGGATAAGATATTGTATTCTGCGGCTCCTCTCATAACCGCTAAAAGTGCCGAACCAACTCCGATTGCTTCCGTATGCCCTGTTGAGGAAGAAATCACATCAACGTGTACTATTCCTGCCCGTGAACAGAGCCCAAAAATGACCGAAGCTGTCGGTAAAGCTTTAGATTCTTTTGAAGCGGCGGAAGAAACTACTTCGATGTCCGGCGTGCTCCCTGCGCAAACGGTAGAAGATTTAAACGGAACAACAGAATCCCGGTCTGTTTACGCTACAGTAGTCCCGGAAACGGTTCCTGCTGAAAAGAGTGCCCCGGCGACGGAGCCGATAGTACAGTTAGATGAACCCCGGAGGATTTCTCAGGCCCGGGGGATCGAAGAGGCGGTCTTTGAGAATAAAAATTCTGCTATGAGTGAAAATATTCCTTGGGCTCCGGCAATGGATACCGGCGAGCCGCAGGGAAACCAAGAGGAGTTTGCGGAAGAAAACGAAGCGCTTCGTGAATATCAGCCGCTGAAAGTTAAAGGACAGATTCAAGCCGGTATAGGCGTTGATTCGAATCAGTTGTATTGGAACCGGTCTTTTCCTTTGATGCAGCAGATCGCCGGAAATAAACCCTGGCAGTATTTGTGGGGTCCGCGTAGATACAATAGCTATGATACGGGGATCTATTCGCGGTACAGTCTGACTTTGGATGATCAACAGCCGGATTCGCCGTTTTCCATCCATGTGAATATCGTTATCGATCCGTATAGTTTTGTGGGAGTCAGGCAGATAGAAGGTTTGCGGTCACTCAGTAAAGGCGCTGACGGTACTTTTACCGTTCATGATCCGGCAGCCGACCGCGTCGATGTTACCCTGAAGTATTTCCCGGGCGGCAATACGACGTTGGATGAAGTGTACCGGTCTGCTTCCGGCAATATCGTCAACGTCCCGCCGATAAAGGTAAAGCATTTTACGGATACATCTTTGACGTGGGCGCCCGGTGCGGACGAGACCTGGGGGGCCAATGACCCTCATAACGGCCTGTATCAGTTAGCGCGGACAGAGCTTGAGTATAAATACCGTATTATCCGGGAATTATTTTTTGATTACAAAGACCAGTCGGCGTCATTACGGGTTTTTCCGTTCGCCTATGAAGACCAGGCGTACATCAGCGATGATCCGCTTAAACTTTCCGGGAACAAGATATATTGGGAAGAAAACCCCTGGTTGGATTATTTTGAACCGTCGGTAGCGTTTGACCGGCCGGGTTCGCCGATAAAGAAAGCGACCTGGGTGAGAAAGTATTCTTTTATTTCCAAAGATATGGATTTAAGAAACCTGACGTTGTTGCGAGGATTCAAACTGCAATCGCGTGCCGAGGGATTAGAAAGTGAATATACGGCAGCCGCGCCGCTTAATTTCTGGCAGGATTACGGGAATGTGAACACGCTGGACCAGGCCGTGCGGTTAAAATACGGGCAAGACGAGTATTTAGGGCTGATCATTACCTCAAAAAGCGGTTTTTACAAGCAAAAGATGGAAGGTAAGAATATGGTAGCCGGTATAGATGGCGCCGCGTATATCGGCGATACGCTGAAAGCTTCGTTCGAAATCGCCGGCAGTTACACTTCGTTTGATCATGCCTTAGACGTGCGCGAGACCTATAAAGGCGTCAGCATATTCGCCGGATTGGATTGGGAAAAAGTGCGTTTTTATACAGCCTATCTTGATAACGAGTTTTATCCGGGATTGACCAGTTACCGTTACACCCGCGACGATACGTATTACGGGAAATATGTCGTTTTTGATAAGCTCAGCGGTGAAGAATTGGCTTTTATGAAAGGCAATAGCATTGAACGCGGCCGAGTGGTCAAGGGTATTTCTTATAAACAGGATTTTTTGGATAAGAAGCTGGCCTTTGATATCGATGTGCGCAACGCGTTCAACGATTCCGGAGAGAATAAAGAGACGGTCGCTCGGTGGGATACTACGGTTACGCCGAATAAAAAGCTGACCTTAAAATCGTTGGTCTGGTATGAGTTCCTGCCGAAGACCGTTCAGGGCCAAGATCCGCTGATCACCGCGGATAGGTCGTACGCTTTAACCGACTTTTTCGCGCTGGTCAATGAGCCGTTGGAAAACGCGAGCATTACGGCGGGAAAGGACCCGTCGATCGGCTGGTTCGGTTTCGGCGGCAAGTATGACCTTTTAAGGGACCTTTCTTTGGAAGGAATTTACCAGTATACGAATGACCCTCGCGATTATCCGCGGACATTGCTGACGAGTACTTTTTATACTGACGTCACGGATAACGGGAGGTTATATGATAAAGTTGTCCCTTTCCTTTATGACCAAGATTTGTTCGGCCTGCCGCCGTACGGCTATTATTCGATCATAAAAGGAAAAGTGCTTTTAACCGTCGGCAAAGCGGCCCTGACTTTGCGCTACACGAAGAACCAGAATAAATATGATGTCGGCGTCGATGATAACGTCAACCATATCGGTTTTAATCTAAAATATAAACTGCGCAAGGATCTCGAATGGCTCTATGATTACACGTATACTAAGTTTGTCGACTTGTATGAACAGGCCGTCAATCATCAGTACCTTTATTCCGGCCATCACAACTTCTTTACCGGGTTACGGTATCTTTTGGATAGTACCCAATCGATTGATTTCTTGTACGGACAAGTGTACGGGTACACCGACGGCTCGAGTCTCTGGGCACTAGGCCCGGCGGATACCATCCATCTGTTCAGATTGATATACAAAGCGAAATTCTAACAAAAAACGATTATGGATTCGTTGTTGCACTTGACCAATCGTATGACATTCATCTTTTGTTACCAGCAAAAAGAACTTCCGAAGATATGTATTCTTGTAAAATTACGGTTGTTATAGGTGGAATTTTTCATTTTTATTGCAAGAAATATCCTTCGGGCGTATACTTATCAGCAAATAGGGGTTGTCTGATTTGCGGTATGAAAAAAGGAGAAATAAAATGAAGATGCTTTATAAATGTATGGGTTTATCCGCACTATTCTTTTTGCTTGTCGATGTTCATTTAATCTTTGCTCAGCAGAATCAGACATCAGGGACCCATAAAGAAGAACTTGTTCTTACCACATATTATCCGGTTCCGTATGGAGATTATAAAGAATTAAGAACACAACGTATTGCAATCGGCAGTACCTATTCTCAATCATCTGAAGTGTGCTGGGAGGGTTCTTGTAACCGGCCGATAGATTCTAACGCAAATCTAGTCGTTGAAGGAAACGTCGGCATCGGGACTGTGTCCCCGAGTGTAAAATTAGATATTGTTCAAGGAGGGGCTGCGAAAGTCGGGCAGGCGTATTTTAGTTCAGGAGGCAATTACGCCCATATAGCAAATAATGAATGGAATAATGGCTCTTCCTGGCAAAGCAACGGTACTCCGGGCGCATTGATACAAGTAGCTAACCAAGACATAAACTTCTATCGGCATGACGGGCATGGTAATCATACGCGAATAGGGGCTATTACGGCTGATGGCGATATGATGGTTCAAAGGAATTTGTATGTGAATGGTTCCATTGTTAATGAAGAAGGAAAACCATTGGTCCTTGTCAGTGTTGCGGGTGATGATTGTGGATGGGGGCATGCGTATTTGGGGTGCCCGGCTGGTTATGCTTGGGCTGGCCAATGGCATACCGGACCTCAACGTTGTGATGGTTGGCCTGAAGGCGTCGGGTATGAGAATGGAGTGATTGATAGCGGGTGGATGGTTTTATGTGTAGCCCAATGAATTTGTTCAATAGGAAGATAGGAGCTGGATGATGAAAGAACTCCCTTGTGGTTTGAAAAACATAGCCTTTTCAATCGGAGCAGGACTCTTTTTATATGCAGGAATTTGTTTTGGACAGAATTCAACTCAAGATGTCTTTTCCGTCAAGCAGCAAGAAACCTCTTTGCAGCAGATAGAAGAAGAGTTTCCGGCACTCTATAAATTAGAGAAAAGAATCCAGGAGTTGCAAGATCAGATACAGTCTATTGTTACGCAATATAAACAGAATGAGATAGATCGGAAAATAGCCGAAGAAAAGATACGGTCTTTATTAAATGAGCAATTAGAGATAAAGAACAGTAAGGAGTATGAAAGAGAGGTGGCACTCTATGGATTCTTTGCGAGTGTCCGGGTTAATCCTAAGCAGCAGAATCAGAGTGGTACCTTTACTCTTTTTGGAAAGAAAGCCGAAACAAAACCTATTTTTTCTCTCGACCGATCCTTGGCGTCGATGATGAATAGCCAACAATAGCATTTCCTGTTTTTGGGGGAATCCGTGACAAACGAAGAACCCGACGTTCCTTCGGCTGATTTTAGATTTTTGCGTTTTGATAAGATAATTTTTATCGCGTGCATAACGAGTCTCCCTTCCTCTTTTTTCGATTCTTTCCTTGGATTACATAGACTACATTTTGGGGTTTACAGATAGGATTTTTAATATACAATAAAATCTCATAGTAGTAAGTTGAGGATTTCTTAATGCCTGTGAGGACTGGTTAGTGGAACGTTAAGAAACGTCCCGGAACATCACGGAACCTTAAGAAACCTTTTATTGAAAAGAAGTTAATAACGATAGGCTATGTTGGATATCAAATTTATCCGTGAAAACTTTGATCTGGTAGCCGAAGGGATCCGCCGGAAGAATTCCAAGGTGAATCTGGAAGAATTTCGTTCTTTGGACGCTCAACGCCGGCAGATCATCTCTAAGAGTGAAGAGAAAAAGGCCGAGCTCAATAAAGTCTCTAAAGAGATCGGCGTATTCATGAAAGAGAAGAAGCCGGTCGACAGCCTGAAGAGCAGGGGAAAAGAATTGTCTACAGAGATCGGCTCGCTGGACGAAGAGCTGAAGAAAGTCGAAACGGACCTGCGTGAAGTCGTTTTGCGTATTCCGAACCTGCCGAATAAAGATATTCCCACCGGGGATGCTTCACATAATAAAGTAGTCAAAGAGTGGGGAGGCCCGAAAACGTTTGATTTTCAACCGAAAGACCATATCAGTTTAGCCCAGGAATTGGGGTTGCTGGATTTCGAACGCGGAGCAAAGATCTCCGGGTCGGGCTTTATGCTGTATACCGGCAAAGGCGCGTCGTTGGTCCGGGCATTGATGAATCTGATGCTGGATCTGCACACGCAGTCGCACGGGTATACGGAAGTCTTTACGCCGTTTATGGTCCGGCGCGAGTGTATGATCGGTACGGGCCAGTTACCGAATCTGGAAGAAGATATGTACCGTTCAAATGCCGATGACCTGTTTCTTATCCCGACGGCGGAAGTTCCCATAACGAACATGTACCGCGAGGAGATCCTTAAAGAAACTGAACTGCCGCTGTATCGGACCGGGTATAGCGCTTGTTTTCGAAGAGAAGCCGGATCATACGGAAAAGATACCAAAGGTTTAGTCCGGGTACACCAGTTCGATAAAGTCGAGCTGGTGAAGTTCGTGAAGCCCGAAGATTCGTACGGCGAATTGGAGAAACTATTGCAGAACGCCGAGGCCGTCTTACAGTTGTTAGGCCTCCAATACCGGGTGCTTATGCTTGCTTCCGGGGACATGAGTTTTGCCGCGGCAAAGTGTTATGATATCGAGTTGTTCGCGCCGGGGATGAACCGCTGGCTGGAAGTGTCCAGTTGCAGCAATTTTGAGGATTTTCAGGCGCGCCGCGCGAATATCCGTTTTAAACGTAAAGACGGTAAAACCGAGTTCGTGCACACGTTAAACGGTTCAGGCGTGGCGTTCCCGCGTTTGATCGTGGCGTTACTGGAGACCTATCAGCAAAAAGACGGCAGCGTTATGGTACCGGAACCGTTAAGAAAATACTGGAGGAATTATGAACGGATCGAAAAGTAGCGGTGGGGGCAGTCCTAATTTGTTCAAGTTTCTGGCAGTGCTCATTTTTATACCGTTCGCGTTATTTCTGGTTTTTTCCGGTTTGTACAGTATCTCCAAGAGCATGTATCCCTTGAGTCAATATTTGTTATGGGGCATGGCCATCTATACATTTTTATACCTGTTTTTAATGAAGATGGAGGCGGTATACACGGTCAATAAGACGATCATCGATACGATCTTTTCTTTTTCCGCTTCATTGAAGAACGTGTCGTACGCGCTTTCGATCGTCGTGGCGCTGATCCCGTTCGCGTTTCGTTTGATCAACTTTATTCCTAGCGATACGGCTTTAAAGGCGCAATTCTTTCTGATGGGGTTCTTTTATATGCTGCACTTGATTAATGCCTGCAGCCATTTGAAAGAATCTTTGTCCGGGAATATCCTCGATTATTTATTCGGATTCAGCATGATCTTTATCTTCAGTTTTACGTTATTCGTCGTTTTCCTGGGGTTGATCAAGAATGTCAACGTCCCTGCGTTATATAAACATTCTTTCCAGCTCTGGAAGGATTTTAACCTGGATATTATTAAGAAGCTTTCAGGGTTGATGTAAGTTCAGCGTCCTCCGTGGGGAGGCTACGCGCTATAGCGTTTAGTAAAAAAGTATAAGGCCCGGAAGATGCCACAATTCAGCGAGAAAGACTGTGTTTTACGCGAGCGGATATATTATTCGGACACGGACGCCGGCGGCGTGGTCTATTATGCCAACTATCTGACTTATTTTGAAAAGGCGCGGACTGAATGGCTGCGAAGGTTGTCTATTGATGTCGCTGCCTTGGCGGCAGAAGGGACTTTGTTTGTCGTTTCTTCGGTCACGGTCGATTATAGATCTCCTGCCCGTTATGCCGATATATTGAAAGTGTATGTAGCGCTGGCCAAACTTTCTCCGGTACGGATGCATTTCGATTATCGCATCGTGCGTGAAGGCACGGACGCGTTGATCTGCGAAGGACAGACTGTCATGGTCTGTATCAATAAGGAATTCAAGCCTGCGGCGATACCAGAGGCGTTAATGAGTGTACTTCAGTAGGGCATGAGTGTAAGGCTTAATGTCTATATCGCGCAGGGGTCAAAGTATTCTCGTCGAAAAGCAGATGGGTTGATTCAGTCAGGGGTCGTGACCGTCAATAACGCGGTCATGCGCCTGCCGTATTACCAGGTACAGGCTGCCGATGCGGTATGCGTACACGGCCAAAAGATCGTGCCTGAAAAGCGGTTCTATGTCCTTATGAATAAACCGCGCGGCTATACGTGCACGCGCGAGGATGTTCACGCGGAACGGAAAGTAACCGATTTGTTGCCCGCAGGTCTACGGGAGCTATATCCGGTCGGGCGTCTTGATAAGAACAGCCGCGGTTTGTTGCTGCTGACAAATGACGGGGAATTTTGTTTTCAGGTAACGCATCCTCGTTTTGAGATCGAAAAAGAATACCGGGTCGTGGTCTCTCCGGCGATAAAAAAAGCGGATATCGACCGGCTGCAGGGAAAAAAAGGCTTGTCTATCGGCGGAGAATGGTATAGTATTCGTTCTGTAAGGGTAGTGTCGGACGATATGGCAGGATCAATCGTGCTTTTGACTTGTGCTGAAGGAAAAAAACGGCACGTGCGTTTGATTTTTTCGGCAATGGGGTATTCAGTCCGTGATCTGCAGAGAGTGCGGATCGGCACGCTTCGGGTCGACGGTATCCCGGAAGGCGGATACCGGCACTTGCACGAGAAAGAGAAACAGTCTTTTCAGCCGGTTCAAAGCAAGCGTAAGGAGTAGGAGATGTTTTTCAAGAAACTGTTACAGGACAAGATGTCGTCGTTGGCCAAAGAGCGCCAGCATATGGATAAAGGCAGTTATTGTACCGCGCATTTATCTTCGGACAGCGTCGACAATATGAAATGGTTCCGTCCGGCAACGCCTGAAGAGGTCCTGCATGCGGATAAGACCGAACAGGCCATACTGAATATCCTTCAGCGTAAAGGTACCATCTTCGGAAAGAATTGCGACCTGACGTACCGGATTAAAAGACAAGGGTACAAGATTGCGCCGGAAAGCATCATTACCGAGGCGGAAGGAAAATTCATCCCGCGGGTCGTGAACAGATCGAACGCCGATTACGCGACGCTGTTATGGCGGATGATCTATCGTATTCAGCCGTCGTACGTGCCGATCGATTGGCACCTTGATTATCAAAGCGATTACCGGTGGGACAGCGTGTTGTATTCCGCAAAGACGGTAAAAGTCCCCAAACCGGGGATCGATATCGGCTTTCCTCTGATGTTCGGGCGTTTATCGCACGTGGTCTCTTTGGGCCAGGTGTATACCGCGACAAAGAAGGAACCCTATGCCCAGGAAGTCATCTGTCAGTTATTGGATTTTATGAGCATTAACCCGCCGTATTTTGGCCTGCAATGGTCCTCGGCGGAAGAGAGCGCTTTGCGTGCCGTGAACATGGTCATAAGCCTGAGTTCCATTAAAGACTGGTTGTTGCAGCAGTCGTACGGCAAAGACGCGCTTCGGGAGATCAGCAAGTATCTGTATTCCGTCGCGGAATTCCTGAGTACTTCTTCGGATAATGAAGATATCGCGTCGTTCGGCGATTTTGTTTCGCAGTGCGCGGTGATCGTGGTGTCTCTTTGTATCGAGGATGTTTTTGATGCAGTAAGACCGATGCAGACCGCGGCGATGGACGCGTTAAAGAAAGCCGTGCTGACGTATGTTTATGAAGAAGGGACGAATCCGGATGCCTCGACATGCCTTCATGCGTATACGGTCGAAGCATTGTTGACCGCGGTGCATTTCTCCTGTTTCGTGCGTGAAGGCGCGGTGTCCCGTGACGCAATAGAGAAAGTCTGGGGCGTCGCTTTTGCCCAGCGGCTCTATATGATGTGCGATGTCTTGTATTACATAATAAAGCCGAATGGGAACATCCCGCAGCTGGGTGATAATCCGACGCTGCATTTTATGAAGGCGTATCCGGTACGGACGCTGCAATTGTATCCCTATTTGTATGCTGCCAGCCTGTTTTTTGAGGAACCGAAATGGGCGTTTAGTGAGTTCCGCGACCGGGAAGACGCGTTTTGTGAGACTGCGTTGCTTTTCGGCCGATCGGGCATCGAAAAAATCAAATCTTTTCCTGCCGGCAGCGTTACCGGGATCCCAAACAAGGATTTCAGAGACAACGGATGGTTCGCGTTGCGCTTTCAGGATAATTATTGTTTTGTCAGCGCCGGCGGAGTGGGCAAGTCAACGCAGGCCTGTTACGCGCACAACGATAAATTGTCGTACGAGTTGTGCCTGCAGGGAGAGGATATCATCGTCGATCCGGGGAGCTATACCTATTATGATCTGAAAGAGCGTAACACGTTTCGCGGGACATCGTATCACAATACCATCGCGGTCAGGAATGAAGAACAGAATTATTTAGGGAATACCGCCTTTTCCATGAAACATCAGACGCATTGTAAAGTCCTGGATTTTGGAGCGGATGAGCAGACGTTTTGGTTCGAGGGGGAGCACGCCGGGTATAAAGGAGCCGGATTCCTGCACCGCCGTAAGATCGAGTTCTTTAAAGCCGAGAAGAAGTTCACGGTCAAAGATGTCTTGATCGGAAGGCAGATCGAAGTGAAATGGCAGAGCAGCGCGGTCGTTTCGCCGCATTTTAATATTTTACGATTGGATGTTCATGGAGATCAGCGTATGGATATTGTCGAAGACCGTTTTTACTCGGAAGAGTACGGGATTCGCGTTCCTACCAAAAGAATATTCACCTCTTCATTGAATTATACGATACGTCTGTTACGATAAACCCAGGATTAGAAGCTCCATATAAGCGTTTTTTTGTGTATCGGGTACGATGCCCGGAGTATAATTTCCAATTACCAATCTTCAATATCCAATAAATTACCAGATGGGAACCCTCCCCGAAGAATGAGGGGATAATCAATTGCCAATGAATAAAAGAGAGAATGCAATAGAAGGCGTAATGGATTTAATTGGATATTGGTAATTGGTTATTGATTGGTAGTATTGATAATTGGACATTGGATATTAAATTGACTAGTGTAAGAATAGTCTAACAAAAGACAATTGTAGTATGAACGCACTTGTATTATTGTCCGGTGGATTGGATTCATCGTTAGCGGCATTGCTGATGCAACAGCAGGGTGTCGCGGTCACCGGCGTATTTGTCCATACTCCTTTTAACAGCACCGAGCCGGTAGCGTATCTACGGGAACAACTGCAATGCCCGGTGGATGTCATAACGGCGGACGCGGAATATTATGAGATGTTAAAACATCCCAAGCATGGGTATGGCCGGCAAGCGAATCCTTGCATCGATTGCCACATTTATTTTCTTAAGAAAGCCCGCGAGCATATGCAAAAATGTTCGGCTTCCTTCGTCACGACCGGAGAAGTCTTGGGCCAGCGGCCGATGTCACAGCATAGAGAGACGATGATAGTGATTGAAAAAGAAGCCGGCTTGGAAGGGTTGGTCGTGCGGCCGTTATCGGCTTTACTGTTAGATCCGTCTGTCCCTGAACAAAAGCAATGGGTCGACCGGCAGAAGCTTTTATCGATCTCCGGAAGGAGCCGGAAACCGCAGCTGGCATTGGCTGAACAGTTTGACCTGCGGCAGTATACGGCCCCTTCGGCAGCGTGCGTGTTGACAGACCCGACGTTTGCCTGCCGCATTCACGATGTTTGTAAATATGAGGATATTTCTTTCGCGCAGATAGCATTGTTGAAGATCTGTCGGCATTTTCGTATTGATGGGGTCAGAGTTGTTGTCGGCAGAGATGAGCAAGAAAACATCGTCCTGCAACAATGGCAGCAAGAATCGGTGGTCCTTTCTGCTGAAGCGGTCCCTTCGCCGGTGATTCTGATCCTTTGTGAGGAGGCTGTGCGGAAGCCCGCAGTTTTGATGAAGGCTGCCGAGTTGCTGGCCGCGTATAGCTCAGCCCGGAAACGCGGATGTCCTCAGATCGCGGTGCAGGTTTTTTTGAAAGGAAAGAAGGTCACGGAATTGGCCGTTGCCGTGAAAGAGAAGAAGGATTTTGCTTCATGGCTCATTTAGCGCGCCGGTGCAAATATTGTCAGGAGCCGCCGGTCATTTCTTTGCCGTACGCGACGCTTTCTTTGTGTTCCGCTCACTTCATCTCATTTTTCGAGAACCGGGTCGTTCAGACGATAGAGAAGAAACATATGTTCCGAAAAGAAGAACCGGTCTGTGTCGGGCTTTCCGGCGGGAAGGACAGTATGTCGATGCTTTCGGTCCTGAAGAAACAGGGATATACGGTCTCGGCGGTCCATCTGGATATGGAACTGGGAATTCTCTCGGAAGTCTCGCGAAAGATCGTCACTGAATTCACCGGTGCGCAGGGGATCCCGTTAAAAATAATCCCGGTGCGCGATGAGATCGGCAAAGGATTGAAAGAAAGCGCGCGGATCCTGAAGCGGCACATCTGCAGTATTTGCGGGATGGTCAGGCGGTATATACTGAACCGTGAAGGGTTGAGCCATGGTTGTGTCGCGACGGCTCATACGTTGGACGATGAGAGCGCTTTCTTGCTCGGCAATATGTATTCCGCGCAGACGGATTACGATGTTGTGCATGAACCGGTATTGGCCGCGCTGCCCAAGTTTGCCAAAAAAGTGAAGCCATTCTGTTTTATTTCCGAACAGGAGATCCGGCTGTACGCTCAAATACAGAACATTCCTTTTGTGCGCGACCGTTGCCCGTACGGCAGCGGCGCGACCACGCATTATTACAAGAAAGCCGTGGATTTCTTGGAAGAAAAGATGCCGTCTTCGCGGTTGCGTTTCTACAAGAATATGCTTCGCCAGAAAGCCCCGCACAAAAAAGCGGAGACCATTTCAAATTTCTGCGCGGCCTGCGGTTATCCGACTACGAAGACCACCTGCGGTTTTTGCCGGCTTAAAGAAAAGATCAATGAGAATAAAAACGATGGAAGATAGAGGATAGAAGTTGGTTTTGAACTATTTTCTCTTTTTTAGATTGTTCCCTGATTGATTATTACCCCGAAAAAGTCAATAATCTTTATAAGGAGTCTTTTTCGGGGTGCCGCGACAAGCCACGATAAAACCTTTCGGTTTTATCGGTCGCCCCTGCGGGCAAATAATGCACGCTTCGCAGGCATTATTTGGGCTAATGCAGGTCCGCCAGCCCGACTATTCCCGAGACCCCGAAGAAGATATTGGTGAGCCAGACGGACATTTCCGGGATCAGGATCCCTACTTTTCCCAAGGCAGCGGTGATCGAGAAGAGAACATAGTAGATCAAGCTGAAAAGAATGGCCATCCCCATGAGGGAGAAATTTATATGCCGTCGGCGGATCTTTAAAGCGAACGGCAGCGCGCCTAATACCAAAAAGATATGATTGAACGAATCGGCGATCTTCTTTTGGATCTCGACCTTTAAGGTCGTGACCATCCCTTGCGTTCCCAAGCCTTTGAATTGTTTGATCTGCTTGCGTATCTCTTTCAGGGACATCATTTCATACCCTTCTTTACTCTTATCCACGACCTGTTGCGGGGTTTCGGTGATTTCCAGCGGTGTCTGCATGAAATATCGCGGGACGTTCACCAATTTCCCTTCTGTGTCGACATCGTAGACCATGACATTGGACCCTTGCCAGACTTCGTTCTGGTAGATAACGTCTCTGGCGACGATCTTGCGGACAATATCGCCATTGCTATTATGTTGAAAGAGCGTTGCGTTCGAGAGCGTGTTCGTATGCGGCTCGAATGAGCCGATGAAATAGATGTTGCCGTTTTCTCCCAAAAATGCGAGATTGTTGACTTTATCCCGCGGCAGTTGTTCTCTTTGCCGCAGATTGATATTCTTGGTCTTCTTTTGAGTGGGGGGGACCACTTTGTCCTGGACGAAGAGCGTGGCGCAGCTGAGTACGGCGGCCAACATCAAGATAGAGACCGAAATATTCATGATACTTATCCCCGATGCGCGGATCGCCATGATCTCGTGCGTTTTGTTAAGCGCCCCGAGTATATACAGGCAGCTGATCAGGAAAGAAAACGCGCTGACTTTGGTAAGCATAAAAGGGATCGAATAAAGATAGTAGCGCATGATGAGGATCGGGGGCACGGCATTTTTAAACAACTCGTCCAGGCGCGAGAACATGTCGGAGATGATGTACAAAAACAGGAATGCAACCAGCACCATGCAGTAGCTTTTAAAGATCTTTAGGACGATATATTTATCTAATATACGCATTCTTGAAATAAAAGAATAAACCGATAGAACTCATGATTACGTTGGGGATCCAGACTCCCACGGGCGGCGGGACGACTCCTTTTAAGGCCAGTGATTCGCCTAACAGAGAGAGAAGATAGTAGACGCCGGCGGCCATGAACGCGATGGTGAAATTAACGCTTTTTTCCCTTTGATTGATGCTGATCGCGACGGCGAACCCCAGGATGATAAAAACAAGTACGGATAACGAGAAACTGATTTTACGATGGTATTCGATGACATAGGGAAGCGAGGGGATCCCTTTCGCGTTGAATCCCGCGATCTCTTTCTTTAATTCTTTGAGCGTATAATCGCGGGGATTTCTCGCGACGCTGTCCGGCAAGTCTTTGGGGATCGCGATCGTGGTGAACATCACTTTAAAATTGAGCCGGTAGAATTTGGTCGGGTCTTTCGGATTGACTTCGTCGCGGAACCCCTGCTCAAGCTTTATTTTTATGGTATTGTCTTCGGAGATAAACTCTCCCCGTTGCGCGACGGTCGTGCGGGAAGGTTTCTCTTTTTGGATCTCGTAAATGATCACGTTTTTCATTTTGTTGCCTTTGAGATCTCCGACGTAGAGGATGTACCCGGGAAAACTGTCGATGAACACACCGGGTTCGATAAGGCTGTAGATGTTCTTTTGGGCAACGCTTTTCAGCAGTGCCCGGGATTTGTAGTGCAGTTCGGGGATGACCTTATTCTGCATGAAGATCAGGAACAAAGAACAGATAATGCCGATGATCAGGAATCCGTCAAAGATACGGAATAAGGATACTCCGGCATTGCGTATCGGAATAAGTTCATTATCCGCGGACACTCTGCCGATTGACAGGAGCGTCCCCAATAAAGAAGCCAGCGGCAGCGTGAATTCCAGCAAGTAAGGGATGAAAAAAAGAAAAGCTTTCAGGGCCACCAGGATCGGGATCCCTTTGTTAATGACCATATCCGAGATCTTGATCAGATTTCCCAAGAGCATGACAAAGGTGATGCTGATCAGGGAAAAGAAGAAAGAAGCCAGGAAATCCTTGATAATGTAATAGCGTAAGATCCTCATACTAACAAATCCTCTCGTATGTATCTTGTTGAGCGTCCCTACCGGGAATATATTATATATGAATTTACTGATTTAGTAAGTAATTTATTCGTTTCGCAGGAAACCCCGGCTGTAACCGGGGTTGAATGCGTAAAACGAATAACCCCGACGCACTCGTACAACGGTATCTAATTATGCGGGAGTTCCCCACCTGTAAGGGTGGGGTAATTCATTATAGATAATTGAACGTTGTACAAGTGCATGTAACATTGAATTTACAGTAAAGCTCAATGTAACAATGCACTAGTCAAAATTATCGCATTCTTTGAAATTTGTTTCAAATTCCAAAGACAGAGAATTTTGGCGTAATGGGTGCGTCGGGGTAGTCAAGAAATGCCATGGAATCTTTGCTTAGCCTACTGATGCGTAGTTTCAACAGATTCATTCAAGCTCGTGCTAAGGTCAGCATTAATAACGCTGGCGGCGAAAGCGGCAATAGTTCATTGACGCAGGAGAAGAGGGTCGTGCCCGTCGTAAAGACGTCATCGATAATGATCGCGTTTTTTTGACGGTATGCCGACGTATCCTTCTCTGTCAGCGCGAATCGGCCAAGGGGATTTTTACGGCGGGCTTTTTCCGAAAGGTGCGATTGTAACGGATAATTCTTTTTGACCGACAGCAACGCGGGCTCGAAGGGGATCTTAAAAGCCTGCGCGATATGTTTACCCAACAAGGCCGCATGGTTGAAATCACGTTCCCGCAATTTTACCGGGTGCATCGGCACACAGGTCAGATAGTGATACTGCCGCATCGGAACATTTTGCCGGATCAGGTCCCGGATCAAAAGATCGGCGATGTAGGCGGAAAGGTAGCTGTAGTGGCTGGTATATTTGTAATGATGCAGAAGTTCTTTGACGGCCGGGCTATAGCGGAATCCGGAAAAGAGGGCGATCCTGATCGAGAGATGCTTCTTGAAAGCCGGGGCAACGGACGACATTCTCTTCGGGGAAAGTCCCAGGTATCCTGCGGGCTTGAGGGTGTCAAGACAGCGCGAACAGAGAGGCTGTTGTTCAGGTACGTACGCATTGCATGCAACACAGAGCGAAGGGAAAAGGATGTTTTGGATCCCGGTCAGGAGTGAAGATAGCTCTTTGTTCATGGCGACAAGTAGACCCTAGATTCTCGATGCAAAGATCCCAGATATTTATGATCCCCTTCGGGGAGGCTTCACTTCGTTTCGCTCTCTTGGATCCCGTATCTTTCTGGAAAATATTTTACCATTTTACACAAAAAGTCAGAAGGATTATAATACTTTCCGGCCCGTTCCAAAGGAAATAATCAGCGGCAAGGCGGCGTTCATACAAAAGAGAGGAGATGCGTGTCATGAACAATACAACAATACGAAAAGAATTGTTTGATCTTATCCGTCGGGATGCTGTCGTTAAAAAGAAAGTCATTCTGGCGTCCGGGAAAGAGAGCACTCTGTACGTCGATATCCGCAAAGTCAGTCTGCATCCGCAGGGAGGCGCGCTTATCGCGCAGTTGATGTGGGAATCCGTCGTTGCGGAAAAGCCGGACGCGGTCGGGGGGCCGACCATCGGCGCTGATCCGATCGTCGGAGCGCTGTTGTATCATTCGTATCTGCAAAAGAACCCGATAAAAGGGTTTATCATCCGGAGTGCCCAGAAAAAACACGGGATGATGAATCTTATCGAGGGCCCGGTTTTGGAGAGAGGTTCTTCAGTCATCCTGGTCGACGATGTGATCACGACCGGCGGTTCGTTGAAGACGTCGATCGAGATCGTTGAACAGGCCGGCATACAGGTTAAAAAAATACTCTGCGTTATAGACCGACAGGAAGAGAAACAATTCGATGTTAAACGGTATCCGTTGTCGTCCCTTTTTCTTCTTTCGGAATTTGTATAAACCCGGATAATGCTCGATTCGCGAGTATTATCCGCCCGGCTTCGCACGGGTCGACGGATAAAACCGAAAGGTTTTATCGTGTCTTGTCGAGGCCCCGAGAGATTCGCACCGAGGAATTTCGGAGAAATTCCCGGTACTAAGTCCTGGGAATTCTACGAATTCCACAGGGGAGAATCTCCGGGATTTAGTCCCCGAAATTGCCTCCCATACGGGTTAGCAATTTCTGGGGATTACCCAAAAAATGAACAAATACCATTTAGTACTAAAGTGTTGTTTAGCAACCTATGAAGTATCAATATGTTGTTGATGAATTATTCGTCTAATTGCATTTTTTGGGTGAAACAGGTTGTACTTGGATTGATCGTATCGATACTCAGCGGTTGTTCTCTCAGTAAAGAGTATGGCGTCTTGGGCCATAAGGAGGATATTTATTTTTATTCGACGGACCGCGAAGAGTCTATGGGAAGGTCAATAGCCAAGGAAGTGAAGAAAGAGTTTCAGCTTTCGGCTGACCCGATAGACGTGGAGCGGATCGAACGCATTACCCGCAAGATCGCCGCGGTCTGCGACCGCCGGGAAATCACGTATCACGCTTTTGTGATCAATAAAGAAGACGTCAAGAACGCGTTCAGCCTTCCCGGCGGGTATGTGTACGTGTTCAAAGACCTGATAAACGCGTTAACGACGGATGATGAGCTTGCTTTTGTCATCGCGCATGAGATAGGACATATTGTCGGTCGTCATCATATTAAACGTTTACAGGCGGCTTGGAGCATGAATCTGCTTATTTTGGCGAGCACGCAAACGAAAGATTCGCCGGATCTTTTGCCGGGACTTTCCGCCGCGTTGACCTTTATTCTCTCCGGGTTTTCACAGAAAGAGGAGTTGGAAGCCGATACCCTGGCGGTTAAATATGTCGCGTTGGCCGGTTATGATCCCCAAGCAGCATTTACGGTCTTGGATAAGCTCTGGCAGTTTAAGAAGAAAGAGAAAAACTACCCCTTTTCATATGTCAAAACTCACCCGGATACCGGCCTGCGTATCAAGTCAGTCAAAGAATCGCTCGGCCTGCCGCTGGAATTCAAGGATTATATCAACGGATTGAATTAGTCTTGAAATAAGCTCGTAAGCTGGTTAGCTGGTAAGCTCGTAGAAATACGTAACAGAGTTGTATTTCGCGAGCTCACGAGCTGACGAGAAATGGCTACGCCTGCATATGTTTGATGCAGATGACATAGAGGAACATGATGAGGTTGTAACCGGCATGAAGAAGTATGGGAAAGAATATATTCCGGGTTTTTTTGTACGCGTAGGCAAAAGTCATCCCCAGGCACATCAGCGGTACGAAAATAAAGAGGTTCTTGTGCAGCGAAGCGAATACCATACTGCTGATGAGTGCTGCGGGAAAGAACGAAGTATAGGAGTTCGCTAATCTGAATAAAAAACCCCTGAACAACAGCTCTTCGGCGACCGGGGCCAAGAAGATCGCTTGCAGCCCGATTGTCGAAATGATCCCGGGATGGTTTTGTTTAAACAGCAGGACGATGATCGGCTGTAGCGAGGGAGGAATGTGTACTGCCTGCATAAACCCATAGTTGGCCACAAACGAAAGGATGAAGATATTGACAACAAGGATAAAGAAATAAGGGTACCGTTTTATCGTCGTATGGAGCGGTTGAGGCATAAAAGTCCGTAGGGGAATATTCGAAAGGATGACCACGACGATGCCGACTTGAAGAAAAACATTCAGCAGCAATATACGCAGCACGTTCTGGATCTTCGTCCCTCCCTGGAATATCGTTGACGCCGCGAAAAATACTATACTGAGTACGATAAGTAACGTGATGATCCGGCCGATCGCCGGCACGGAAACCGAAAGCCCGAACGCCGGTTCCCGCGTTGCGGGTTCTGCCGGCGGCAAACGTTTCCTGAGAATCCGGCGCCACACACTCCGTAGGGCCAGAATGATACCGGTAACGATGGCCAGGAGTATGAATATATTCAGGGACGCTACGATAACACCGTAGATATTGATTTGCGATAGCCGGTGTTGATAGTAATCCTTGATCGCGAATACCGTATGTGAATATGTATCAAACGGGGAGGATATCTTAAGAAGAGTGAAAGAAGCCGTTAGTTCGGAGAAAAGCGTATCGATAAAGGTCATCATTGTGCTGAGAGAGGGGTGCTCTTCTGAAAGAAAACCGTTCGTATATGATCGTGTGAGAGTTTAAGGCGCTTCATGAAGATTATAATTGCCGGGAGGGGGATTTGAACCCCCACCTCAAAGAGACTAGCTCCTGAAGCTAGCGCGTCTGCCAGTTTCACCATCCCGGCGGCATGTTCAATCTTAACATTAATCGAATGTTTGTCAATAATACCTGTTGCCGCGTATTTTTAACAGGTACCGATTGACAATATGACCAAATCTGACTATTATGATGATGAGTCTGTTAGGGAGACGAGGTCTATCCCGTTATCAGAATGCCAACCTACGGGTGTGTAAATGATCGATCGAGACGCCGCCCCAGAGAGGTTTAGCGTGGGGCTGAAGACAAGGGAGGTGTGTCATGGCCGTGACTAAGATCCTGTGCGTATTATTGGTGTTATTCGTTTTTCTTCCCGCAGGATTTTCTCAAAATGTCCGCAAAGAAGAATTAGTCATAACGACGTATTATCCCGTGCCTTATGGGGATTACCGCTTACTGCGTTTGTATCCGGCTCGTCCGAGCGGAGATTCTTTTGCCTGCGATGAACTTCATGAAGGGACTATGTATTATGACCAGGATAAAAAACAGGTAATGTCGTGCCGCTTGATAGCTCCCGGGAAGTATAGTTGGCAAATAATCGGGTTGTGGACTCAGGTGGGAAGCCTGATCTATCCGGAAGACCTGACTTGGAATGTAGCCATTGGTACGACCACGCCGGATCCCCGCGCGAAGCTGACGGTCGCCGGCAGCGTTTTTGCCGATGGGTTTAAAAGTACGTCATATCTGCGGATCTATAAATAGAGGGAAGTACATGATACCAGCGTTAAGCATCGTTGAGACCGATGATTTCGGCACATGCGCAAAGATACTTTTAGAAGAAAAGGTGTATTCGTTGCCCACGATATACGCCGCGGGATATATTCTTTTGGACCGGGCGACGATGATTCTCGATAAAGAAAAGTCCGCGATCGTCGTGTACTTGTTTCCTAAAGAGAAAGCCGACGACTTACGGAGATTGAGCAGGGATTTTCTGGATGAGTTAGTCAATTACGCGCATTATTTTACCCGCGCGGCTGAGAATGCCGAAGCGACAAAGGCCGTTTTGCAGCGGGCACTCTTTTCCGCGAGCCCGTCTCTGGCAAAAGAGGCGGAGGAAAAAGAGATCGAATCTTTGATCAAAGAACTTGAAGCAGAGGGCAAAGAGAGTGGAAAAAAAGGTAAAAAGAAACAGTCCCCGTAGTTTTCTACCGTTCCTTATTCAGGAAGAAAAAGGCAAGAAGGTCCTCCGGTTTCATAAAGGCGTCTATTCTCAGTCGGTCATTCAGAAATTAGCCGATGAGCATACCGCGGCTTTTCGGATCCAGAGCGAAGAAGAGTATTGGAAATTGATACTTACCCGCAGTTCATGGGAAGACATATCGTATTGGTATAATTACGTTCTTTATCTGCACCGATAACCATTTGCCATAGTGCATACAGACACGCGTTCTCCGTATTCAATCTTACCGTATACCGTCCGCCGGATCGGTGACCGTTATCTGGTAGCGACCATCCTGGGTAGTTGGCATACCTTGAATAAGGAAGAATTCCGTCAGTTCCATAGTTTTTCTTTGGCGGAGAAGTCCCCGCTCTTTAAACAGTTATACGGCAGGGGAGTCATTGTCGATGAGAAGAATATTCTTTCTCAGATGGAGCTGTATCGCCAATTGCATCGTCACTTATTTTCCGACGTCAGCCTGCATATCGTGGTGTTGTCTGAAACCTGTAATTTCTCATGCGGATATTGCCAGACAAAGAAAGAAGTGAGCCCGCCGATGGACGTTAAGACCGCCGCAAAGACGATCGATTGTGTTTTAAGTTCTCAAGCTCCGCGGAAAATGGTTGAATTTCAGGGAGGTGAGCCGCTGATGCAGTGGCCGGCGTTACAATGGATCGTCAAAGCATTACGGCAGGAAAAGAAGGTCTCTGGAAAGATCGGTATAGGGTTGGTGAGTAATTTATCCTTGCTTGACCGTAAGAAACTTGATTTTTTAATCGATCATAACGTGGATATTTGTACTTCATTAGACGGACCGGAGTATGTCCATGATAAACAGCGGGTCTACGCGGATAAAAGGCCGACCTATAAAGATACCGTCGCTAAAATAGATATGATCCATAAAACGTATCGTTCCCGCGGTATTAAAAAGACCGTGGGGTTGCTGCCGACGATCACCAAGATAAGCCTTCCTTATGCCAAAGAGATCATCGATACCTACCGGGACCTTGGAATGCAGAGGGTGGTCATTCGATTCGTGAATCCGTTAGGAACAGCTGCCCGGAATTGGGAAAGTTTAGGGTGTTCTCCCGAAGAGTTCTGTGGTTTTTGGCAAGAATCTATGGAGTATATCCTGCAGCTTAATAGGCGCGGAGTTCTTTTTACGGAGGGCGTTGCTGAAATATTCCTGAATAAGATCCTGCGGTATCGGGACCCTTCGCATGTCGACTTAGTCAGTCCCTGCGGCGCCGGCCGAAGCGTGTTGACGTATATGCCCAATGGCGACGTGTTTAGTTGCGATGAAGCGCGGATGATCGGCGAAGATCTGTTTAAGATGGGAAACGTCAGCAAGAATACCTATCAGGAGATGATGCAAAGTCCGGTCCTGTTTCATATTTGCCAGTCTTCATTTTTGGCATTGTGGGACTACACCTCCCCTTATTACCTGTGGTCATCGACCTGTCCGGTGATAAATTACAGCCAGCAGCGAAGCCCGGTCGTAAAGATCAGCCAGACCCCGCAATACAAAATAAAGAACTATCAATTCGATTATCTTTTTGATAAAATAATGAATGATTCGGACGCTTTTCGGATCTTTCAGGGGTGGGTCAAGAAGAACGAAAAAAAATAATGCGAGTTAAGAAACAAAAAAGCGTTTTCGGAAAGAACCTTCATGCTTTCATGAAGGATGAATCCGGGAAAATGTCCAAGGGGAACATTTTAAAAATCGGGTTGAGTACCCTTGGGATCCTTTCCTCTCAAGCATTTCTCCATTCTGCTCACGCGCAGCAACCAGAAATGTGCATAAGCCATACCAGCCATTCGAGTATTGTGGGTGATGATCATGTCGGGATGCAGCGTACTGCTTCTACGGCTGAATACGACGATTGGGGGCCGATAGACCACTCTAATTATGCCATAGTACATACGAACTATGACGAACAAGTGGAGTGTCCGCCTCCGCCGCCGGAGTTTCCTCCGAATTTTTTCTGAGTATGAAGATACGAAACATATGCCTGTTTGTTTTTCTGACAGTTCTGTCGGGAATATCCGGTGTATGTCTTGCTGTTTCAGAAGGAAAAGGACCGTCTAATAAACCGGGTCCTGCTGTGGATCTGGTCGTGGAAGATGTGCAGCCTGTCGATGATCAGTATCGTTTGTACGCGTATTATGCCGCAGCGGCGTTCCGGGAAAATGATTTTTCTTTTTGCGCGGATTCGAAATATCCCGATAAGTGCGCGGCTCAGGCCGGTATTTTTTTTACGCTGTCCTATTTAAGTAAGAAAAATTGTACGCGGATCAAAGACCAGATCATGGGTCAAGTCTGTGAAGCGCTGCAAAATCGGTGTCGGGACGCCAAAAGCAAAGGAATTGAGTCGATGTGCCGTGCCATACAAGAGAAGGACGCTCAGCTTCTTTTTCAGACGTGCCGGGCGCCGGCAGTGGCATATTATGGGATTTTCGATAAGCAGACCGCGGAGGAGATGTTAAATTTGTATGACGGGTTTCTTGACAATGATGTGGCGGCCTGCGTAAAAAATACGGATAACCCGTACCTGAAAAATGTATGTACCATTCTTTTCGATCCAAACTTTTCGATAGATTCACTGCCGTCGCTGGTGGCGAATAGCCGGGAGCAGTTCAAAAAAGTCCTGGAAAAGAAATATCCCGGACGGTATATCGATTAAACGCGAGGGGTTTATATGGTGAAGAAAAAGACCGGTCTGAAGAAAAATCTAAGTGCTTTCTTGAAAGATGAGCAAGGGAAGATGAGTTCTCGTAGTATTTTGAAGATCGGAATGGGGATGATCGGGGCCCTGACGGTAATGAGTACTACGAATGTGTGCGCGGACCATGGGCAGTATTACGGCGGAGGTTGGGACACGTTGACGCCGACACATACGAGCGCGGAGTCCGACGATTGGGGACCCGGATCTCATGATAATTGGTCACACTATCAATATCAACATACAAGTTATTAAGAAGTAACATGTCGAGCAAGCGCGTGCTATCGAAAACGGTGCGACAAAGATCGATCATCCTGTGCTGTATAGTCCTGTTTCCGGCGATGGCCTTTGGAAAAGGCCCGGAACCTGCGCAGCAACAAAAGACCGCGCAGGAGAAAAAGACCCAGGAAGAACTAAAGAAACTGCGTGACGCACATTCCATTGATGAGACTTTTGAACTGTATAAGCTCTATTCGGCCTGTGCGGTGAGGGAAAAGGACCTGTCGATCTGTAAGCAGTCTCTTAATCCCGGCGGATGCCTTGTAAGCGCGCGTTTTCTTCAGACCGTCGTCGATGTCGGGCACAAGAAATGCGATGAAATAAAAGACCCTTCTTTTAAGAAACTCTGCGAGTTCGGCAAAAACCGTTGCGAGAAAGCGGATGATTCGGTTTTTAAAGACGTGTGCGTGGCGGTCGATACGAAGGATGTCGAAGCATTGCAGAAAGCATCCTATAAGCCCGAGTGGGCGGTTGATTATGGCTTGCTGGATGAAGAAGATGCCCGGATCATTATGAGCCTTTATTACGGTAGCCTTACGGACAGTTTGTCGGCGTGCACGGATATGAGCGGAGGCAATATTTTTATTGACGGTATTTGCCGGGTACTTTTTGAGCCGGGTTTTAACAAGGAGCGGTTGCCGCGTTTGCTTGATGAACAGCGCGCATTCTTTCGAAGAATGCTGGAATCGGGTGATCGGCCGCCGGATGCTTTCCCGAACAAGAAACCGGCAGAGCCGGGACCGAAAACAAACAGCCGCGTTCAGCCGGTTGTAGGGAAATAAGTGTTACTACCGCAAATGATATAAGGAGTGTGTATGCCTGAGGGAAAGAAAGTCGGGATCTTTAAGAAACAATTCAGCGATTTTATGCGGGATGAGTCCGGGAAGATGACCAGAGAGAATGCTTTAAAAGTAGGTGTCGGGATGATCGGTGTTTTAGGCGCTTTGTCTTCATTTGAAGACGTTCATGCTCAGCATAGCAGTCATAGCAGCCATTATAGCGGTTCAGATTATACGCATTTAAAGAGAGTCGGAGCGTCCCAGGATTACGATGATTGGCAAGCCCAAGTGCATAGTAATTGGCCTCACCATAGTTATCGTCACGATTCATATTAAGATTCCGCCGAAAGGATAGCCTTATGAAGCGTTTCTGTCTTAAGGAGATCGTCATTATCGCAGGTATTTTGTTCGTTTTGAGCGGGACGCTCTATGCTCAGGCAGGGCCTCCACCCACCGGGCCGAAGGGGCCGGAATCGGCTTTTTCGAAGGAGGATCGGGAGAAAGCTTTTGGCCTTTACGGATTGTACGCGGCCTATGCCGCGCGGCAGGATGATATGTCTATTTGCCGTGATTCGGAGGATAGCGGTAAATGCGCTCAGGACGCGCAGTTTTTCCTGGCCATTTTAAATATTGCCCGCGGCAAATGCAGCGCGGTGGAGAACCGCCTTTTACAACAACTGTGCCGTGCGAGCCAGGAGAAATGCAGTGATACGGATGATCCTTTCGTCGGAGAATTCTGTAGCGCGATCGATCAAAAAGACGCGCAAAAACTGAAACGGATTTCGTACCGTCCGGAATGGGCGACCGCCTATGGCATTATGGATGATGAAGACGCTCAAATGATCATCGGTGTTTATTATGGCGGACGAACGAATGATGCCGCCGAATGCGTTGCCGCGAGCAAGAACGTGTATATGCAGAACGTTTGTAAAGTGCTTTTTGAACCGGCATTGTCGGCCATGGATTTTCAAAAAAGGCTCGATGAAGTGCGGCAATCGTATCAGGAGAATTCGAAGGGTCCCGCTATGAATAATTCACGGTAGCTTTTCCCGGTTTCTTCTTCGTGCATCCTGCCAATGGATCTACGCGAAAATAATCATCATACTGAAGATACGCATGAAATCTGCTGCCGCCTCTGCACCAGGTCAGATAAAAACATTTCTTGCATTGTTGCGGTAAATAATCCAGGCTTCGGACTTTTTGTATCCAGGGGTGCGCCCAGGCTTCGGTGATCGTCGTGCCGAGATTCAGGGGTATAAAATAAGAAGGTTTAAAGAACCCTTGCGCGCCGAGGACAAGCCGGGAATGGCCGTCATCACGCAGGGCCCCGCGTAATACGGTTGCATTGGTATCAAGGTCCGCGGTAATGCAAAAAGGGAGCGGGTTTGCGATGCTTACCGGAAGCCCTTTGTGTTGATGCAGCGTTTTAATCAGCCGGATAAAATCATCCTTGTGTAAATTAAGTGTTTTAAAGGCCGCCATTTTCCGCGCGATCATCGGACGATAGAGTTCCCAGGAAGAGACATTCAGTGTTTGGATAAGAGCCGCGTATTCATTGAAGTGCTGTATCAGGGCCGCGCTGATGACTGTTCCGGCCCGGACCGTGGGGAACAGCGCGGCGGCAATCTTGATGGCCTTGATTTTCTGGGCAAAGCGGCCGGCAGAACGGGTTATCGCTTGGTCGCTTATTGGGTCGTATCCTTGCAGGGATATAACAAGATTGTCCACGTATCGCGCTATTTTCGGCATGTTCTTTTTTGTCGCCAGCGTGGCATTCGTGTTGAGGATGACGTAGAATCCGGATTCTTTAGCCCAGCGAAGATAGGTCACTATATGGGGAGAGAGCAAGGGCTCTCCGCCGGTAAAGCGTAGCGTGCGGATCCCTAATCGTTTGGCTTCGGCAAGGGACACCAGTATTTTCTTGGGACTAAGATGTACACGGTTTTTTGAGCTTGCGCAGATAACGCAGTTATTGTTGCACTGCGAAAGGACCTCAAATACGATCTCGCCGGGAACATCCCGCAGTGCTTTTATTCTTTGCCGGGGTATCCGGGTGATTTGTGTATCCCAGCCCGGGCATCGCGTCCGCATGTCACAGCGCGCGCAGATCGTATCTTGTTGCTGCCGCGGAGACGTTTTTTCGTAACGCAGGTGGTCTTCTCCGTATGGAATAAGACAATAAGGCGTGTGTGCCAGAGTGATCGCGTATTTGTTTTCAAACCGGTTCAGTATCAGCTTGAAAAGTTTGATCAGCGCAGGCGTGAGCGATTCCGGCCGCGGACGGATAACGATCCGGTTTTCGTGAGCCTGAACAGTTATTTTTCGGGAACGCAGGGTTCTTATAATATGCGATAGGTCCATCGTGCGTGTCATGCCGTTAGACTGTGCAGGAAACGTATGAGGTACCCGACAAAAGGAGTTTGCGCCGTTACGATACCGGCGAACATCAGCGGGGCAAAGGGTATGTACTGTTCATCACTTTTCTCCTGCGCGGTATGATTTTTTTTGTCGAGGGTAAAGATGATCCTGAATATATGCAATAGTAAAAGATAGACAAACACGTATTTACAGTAATGCAGCAGTGTCGGCAGGGTGAAATCCTGCGGCAGAAGGATCGCGCGTAAGAGTATCCCGGCGGCGATGATGCCCAGGTAGATCCGTCCTTGAAAAACCGGGGGGACCACGTTTTTGATTTTTTTTGAAGCCGTATTGATGATGAAGTAGAGAAGGATCACCGCGATAAATTGAAAGAACGCCGGCCCCGGGAGCCTGAGGTATTCGATCGGTTTCCAGAGCATCCAGCTTAACGCGGTAAACATCAACAACCGTTGCAGGAGGTATTTCCCGGTCTGCGGAGAGCATATTTTCCCGAGGATGTCTGCGCGGCGTTGTATGATCTGCGGAAAAGAAAAGATCAGGAGCCCGACAAGGCTTACGGAAAAGATATTTATGAACACGTAGATACTGGGAAACCGGCTAAAGAGAGCATGCTGTCTTTGAGCCAGGGGAGATAAGAGGATGCAATAGGTAAGAAAAAGTTTCCCGTCGCCGGCACCCCAGAGTTGCAAATAATAGAAAGAATATCCGATCCCGATCCCGATTCCGATATTGATGAGCCAAAAGATATTGCCGTGAAATATTCGCAGCCCCAGAAGTAAGAGGCAGAGCAGCAACCCTATGCCAAGCGCGATTCCCAGGTGCCAGTTATATATCCGCCGATACCGGATATCCGTATAACTCGTAATGATCCCGAGGGCAATGATCAAGGGAAAAAAGTATTGCAAAATTACTCCTTGAAATGGTTTTCGCGGCTCAGTATACTGACAACCGTATCATTATACACTATTGCCTTTATTCGTGTATAGAAAACACCCATGTTACGCATTACTTTCCTGTATAATCATTTCAATACGTTCGGGCATGCCGCGCGCGTGTTCGCGATTGCTCAACGATTAGAAGAACGGCTCAAGGAGCGCGTTGAACTTACCATTATCCAGGAAGGGGCCCGCCGGCAGTTGTATCCGTGTGGGCGGTATGGGAAGATCGTGTACCGGCCGTATACGTGGGATGCGCAGCAGAGAGCTTTGAAGACCGCCGACAGTCTGTACGCCGCTTTGCAAAAAACCGGAGAAATATCACGCGCTCTCGTTGTCCGCCAGAGATCGTTACAGGAGGTTCTGCGGCAGAGCAGGCCGCGTGTTCTTTTTACGGAATATTACCCTTTCGGAGTGACTGTTCTTGACCGCGCGCTGGTCCATCTTCTGGTCCCGTTAAAAAAAGCCTATTCGACAAAAATAATCGGAAGTGCCGGATATCCTTTTTTCAGCAAGGAGAGCATTGATATCGTCAGGCAGGCGTATGACGGCATACTCGTGCATTGTCCGCAGTCTTTCTTTAATGAGTACATCCGCCATCCGTTATTCCCGGTTTCCGGCAGGACCGCGATGACGGCGATAAAGGCATACTTGAAAGATAGGATGTCGTGTACGGGGTATGCCGTTGACCGGCAGGAAATAAAGAAAAGAGGGGCTATGCCATTGCGGTTATCCCGCAGGGAAAAAGTCGTTTTAGTCAGTAGAGGAAGCGGCATTCTACATGATAAGCTGATAGCCGTCGCGTTAGCCGCGGCGCGAAAGATGCCTTATTATTTTTGTATTGCTTTTGGGCCGCAGGGCGATCGCGTGCAGTTTGATCGCTACCGTCAGATCATACGCCGGCAGCCGCGGGTGCGTCTGCAGCGATTGCTCTCTCCGGCATTTCAGGCCTGGCTGCGCCGCGCGGATGTCAGTGTCAATATGGCCGGATATACGACGGTAGCCGAAGTCTTATATTCCCGGAAGCCGAGTGTGCTTATCCCGCGGCACACTGAAGAACAGCGGATCCGCGCGGATATCTTGCACAAAAGATACGGATATCCGGTTGTTGAGTATCCGCACTTGACCGTGCAGACGCTGCAGGAGTCGATCGAGCGGTCTTTGGCAAACAAAGGGGCGCAGATCGTCGACGCGGAAGACGATTTTTCCGGAGTAGAGCGAACGGTCCATTACCTGACACATCTTTAAGGAAATATGCGGATCGCGATTTATTTTAACCATTATCAAACGCTGGGCCATGCCACGAGGGTATTCGTGCTGGCACAGGCATTGAAGAAACGCTATGGGAAGAAAGTCCGCCTGCTGATCGTGCACAGCGGAAAACAATCGGTCCTTGATCTTGACAAGTATGCCGAGGTCGTCGACGTACCTTTCTCACTGGGTGGAAAATGGTTCCATCTTCAGCGCGGTTTTCGTCTCACTATTCAGTCGGCCAAGCGGTTGGGAATGGATGCGTTATTAAAAGAACGGGTTTCGGTGATCAAGAAAGCATTAGGGCGTTTCCGGCCGGATATTTTTATTACCGAGTATTACCCTTTCAGATTCGAGTTTTGGGCATTTGAATTGGAATTTATCATTACGTATTTGAAACGAGAGTTTGGTACCAAAATCGTTTCCAGTGTCGGGTATCCTGATTTTGAACCCCGGACTGAAGGTATGTTACCGTATTATGATGCTGTTTTTTTTCATCACCAACCTTCGGAAATGCGGCATTATCTGGAGTATTTGAGCGCGCACGGTTTTGAAGACAAAGCCGTCACGGTCAGGAAGGCGCTTTCTACGTATCGAAAAAAGATACAGTATACCGGGTATCTGTTGGAAGAGAGGGCTTTGAAATCCGCGGATCTGATGCGGCAGCAGTTAGGAGCCGCGCCATCGCAACGCCTGGTGGTTATCAGCAGAGGCGGGGGAGTCGTGCGCGATGATATGATCATTTCCGGCATTTGCGCCGCCCGGTGTTTCCCGGATGTCTTTTTCTTTATATCTTGCGGACCGGCGACGCCGAAAGAGACCTATACCCGGTTCAAGCGTTTAAGTGCTGGGCAGCGGAATGTGCGCTTGGTATACTATGAAAGCGGTTTTGAGGATGTGATGAATGCCGCGGATGTCAATGTGGCGATGGCCGGTTACAATACCGTCAGCCGCTTGTTGTGGCTTAAGAAACAGAGCATTATTATACCTTTGGAAAGCTTCAGCGCGGATATCGAACAGGAACGCCGGATAGATTTCATCAAGAGATTCGGGTTCTTTAGAATACTACGGGACAATCCGGTTCCCGTGGAGGGTTTGGCATCGGCATTGAAGGAACTTCTGGATGATCCGCTGAAGGCGCGCGGCATGCGCGCGCTCCGGTTCGACGGAGCAAAAAATACCGTGCAGGCGTTGGCATGTTTAGTGTAGAACAGTTATTTCAAACGGTCGATATTGAGCATGTCTGGATGTTTCTTACCGATAAATGTAATTTGGATTGCCGGTATTGCTTTTTTAAGCACCGTACAAAGAAACAGACTCTGTCTTTGATACGTTTGCAGAATCTTTGGGATTGTCTTTCCAGGGACAAGCGGTATTGTTTTGTTATTTCCGGCGGGGAACCGTTGATCGAGTGGGAACTGCTGACCCGGATCGTGCGTGCGATCGAAACGCGGTTTCACCGGGGGGTTATCGTATTGCAGACAAACGGCATTCTTTTGGACCGCGCCAAAACCGTATTTTTAAAAGAGCATGGCGTTGTCGTTGAACACGGCATTGATGGGGCGTTTTTGACGAGTGCGCGGTATCGTTTGGGCACGTCGCGGCGGCAGTATCAACGCGTGTTGGATTCTATACGGCTCGTACTGTCGCAGGGGATCCCGGTCAATCCGACGATGGCCGTACATCCTCATGAAGCGGGCCGTATGTATGATAATTTTCTCTATCTGGTTTCTTTGGGTCTGTACTCGATCGATGTGCATCCGGCGATTTTTGAGCCGTGGCGGCGCGCGTCTTTACGGGTTTTCCAGGAAGCCTATGTTAAAATACTGAAATATGAGTTGGCCCAAAAGAAAAGATTGGTGTGTAAAGAGTACAGTTTGATAAAAGGGTTTCGTTTTGATTTAGTGGTAATGCCGGACGGGAATGTTGTGCCGAATTGGGTCTATTTGAACCTGCCGGCAGTGTTGCGAAAGAAGTTCTCTTTCCTGACGTTACGGGATACCGGGGTCGAAGTCCATGCCGGCCGGCTGAAGACATATCTGCAACTCTTTACGCGTTTTTATAAGCGGCCGCAGGTTTCATACCGCGGGTTCAGCAATTTTAATGCCGCGTATATGCTGCGTACGTGGAACGATCAGCGCATGCGCATGAACTTTATCTATTACCGAAAACTTACTGAATGGATCAATGATCAGGATAGAAAGAGTTTTCTATCGATGAAGGGATGACAGAAATGCTTGCGGGAAAACATTTTGAATTAACGTATTACCATCCCAAGGACCGCTCAGCGGTCGCCGGCTTTTTTGAAAGAAAAGAACTTTTCGGCCCGAAAAGCCATGATCGGATGTTGGATCTCCTGCGATGGAAATATGAGAACAGTTCTTTTTGTGTCGGGCCGAAACTGTTATTGTGTCGGCATCAGGGAAGTGTAGTGGCAACCTGCGGGTATCTTTCGCGATGGTTGTGTCTGGATGGAGAAAAGGTCCTTAGCGGATGGGTTATTGATCTGGCCCGGGACGAGAAGGTCTGTGTCGGCGCCGAAGGAAAGATGATGGGTTTTCGGATGGTGCAGGCTTTTCAGCAGGACGCAAAGAAAGCATTACCCAGTTTTATCGCCTTCAGCTTTCCCTGTAAAGATTTGGTCGAGACCTATTCGCTTCCCGGATGGGAAGATACGGGCGTGTTGCGTCATTACATGAAAGTCCTCCAGCCAAGGCGAGTCATGCGGCAGAAATCTTTTCATGACCGTTTCAGGAAATATCTTATTCAGATGCAGGGTTTAGCC
>Ga0172371_10002168_pt1 | contig 31310 bp, 55 predicted proteins | sample Lak12m_FD_114543 | JGI IMG/M metagenome (GOLD analysis project Ga0172371, IMG submission 114543) | Freshwater microbial communities from Kabuno Bay, South-Kivu, Congo - kab_022012_12m | ecosystem: Environmental > Aquatic > Freshwater > Lake | place: Democratic Republic of the Congo: South-Kivu...
CCTGTTGGACGACGCCGGCCGGTGAGGCCATCCGCATCGAGCCGAGCGATATCTCGCGCTCAGGCTCCACCGTGATAATCTCCATGTCGCTCATATGCTCATCTCCCTTTCAGTCATCGTCTCGACGGCTACCCTCATAGTAGCCGATGCCAACGCCAATCAGCAGCGCGACAACTATCAGGACGAACCATTCAACTCCTAGCACGTCAGCCTCCTACGGAATGCACAGTGCCACGGCGCACAGCAGCAGGTACATGGCCGCGATCATGGCCCACAGCGCCAGGACCGCCAGCCCGCACGACACGGTATTCTCGCTCGGGCGTTTCATGCTAGTACGGCATCTCGGCCGGCGCGGCGGCCTTGCGGCACGTCGGGCAGTCCTGCTCAGGCAGGACGCAGCCGCACTCGTCGTCCACAAGCACATCGTCGGTATGCAGCCGGGCATTGCAGTAGCGCCGGCACTTGCACGTGCCGGCGAGGCAGCGACCCAAGCGCTCCGGGTGATACGCCTCGTGGTGGGCATATCGCGGATGGCCGCAGATGCAGGTGTCCATGTCTACTCCTCTCGATTGCTCTCGCGGATAACGTCGGCATCGCACACGGGATGCCGGCCAAGGTACTCGGCCAGGGCCAGCCGGACGACGGCCGAGAACGAAAGCGCGTAGGGAAGCGCCCACCGCTCGCCGGCCTCTTTCAGCCAGGCCGGCAACGATACGTTGGCGGTGGTCATTTCTTCTGTGGGGGTAGTAGTTGGGGTCATCTTCATCTGAATGCCTCGGCCGGAGGAAATCCGCCGGGGTCAAGCGCGAGGATGCGCGTTTCGCCCCCGACGTACTTCACGACCATCCGGTTACCCGCGAGGGGTATCCGGACGGTCCAGGTATCGCACACTGCCCAGGAGCAGTGTGCGATCTCGCCAACCTCTTCCCAGGGGAGATTGGCGGCCACCCACGCCATGCAGGCGGCTTCCAGCCCATCACGCGCCGCCGCTGCGCGCGCCTTTGTGGAGTCCAGGACTCCACGGCGCCGGGCCTCAATAGCCCGACAGTCGGCCTCAGTCAGGCCGGCTTCTTCCAGCCCGACAATGTAGCCGCCGCCGAGTGCGTGCGGCTTCTCGGCGGCATCGTACCGCCGAGCCTGTCGGCCGATGACCGACAGGGGCGCGCGGTCCGGTATATGCCCGGACGCAATCGCCAGTGTCCTGCGCCCGGACTCGCACCGAAACAGTGTCCAGCGGCCGGAGCCGCCCTGCAGCAAACAATAATTGTCCATACCTTCATATTACTACGTTGGCAGGATTTGTCAATAGGCAATCTGCGGGCATGTTGACGACCGCGCCCAGGATGCCCCTGGAATGAGCGCCAGGGCACCGCCACGGCGCGCGGCTGGCGCGCTCCACTACAGATAGCCTAGAACAGAATAGAACGCCAGATTAGAGGTTTGCCTTTTGTGGTAGGCAATATGTTATGTATATTGACAAACCGGAGTGTATGGGTTATACTGGCATCATAGAACAGAGACGGAGACGGAGACAAGGAGACGAGAAAATGGCAATCACACTGAAGATAAAGAAGTTCAACCCCTGGCACAATGAAAAGATCGAGGTTGAGATTGAGTTCCGTGATGAAATCGAGATGAACGAGGCGATAGACGAGATGAAGGAGCGAGAACCAGAAATCGAAATCGTGAGCATCATTTACGACTGCCGAAACTAGCAACCACCATCACCGATGGGCCGCCCGCCTGGGCGGCCCACCACACAAGGAGACGAACATGAACACGAAGATGGACAGCAACGGCAAGAAGATCGGCAAGAACGTGAAGCGCGAGAATGACGGATGGGGCGCGAACGTTTGGAGCGGTGGCGCCCTGAGCACGGTGGTTACGACGGTGCGCCGCTACTACTACCAGACGCGGGCGGCGGCCTTGGCCGCCGACATTAGCGACGAGATCGGCAAGTCCGGGCGCATCAAGTAGCCCACCACCATCACCGACGGGCCGCCCGCATGGGCGGCCCACCACACAAGGAGACGAGAAAATGGCGAAGCGGATAAAGTACGACAGGGGCGACATCAACAGCACACTGAGCGCCGCCAAGAAGATCGCCCAGACGTACACGGTGTACGTATATGCAACCTGCTTCGGCTTCACTATCGACAAGAACCCGGCCCCATTCGGCCAGAAGTGCCTGAAGGTTACTGCCAGCAACATCGAAAAGATCGCCTGGAATCAGGGCCGGTAGGCCACCCCAGGCCAGCCGGGGGCCAGTACCCGGCAGAAAGAGGATGACATGGACAGCAACGAAAGAATCGCAAAGCTCAAGCTGCTACTCCCATTTGCGCCAGACAGCGAGGATGAGATCGCGGCGGCAGGGGCCGTCATGGGCCGCAAGGGCGGGGCCACCAAGTCCGACGCCAAGAGCGCCGCCGCCCGCGAGAACGGCCGCAAGGGCGGCAGGCCGCGGAAGTATCACGCCGTGCGAGTGACGTACCCATTCCCGTATGAGAAGTCTCCGGAGACTGGCCGAACGCGCAAGTTCTCCAGCATCGAAAAGGCGACGGAGTGGGCGCGCTCGATGGACGCGCACATCAGCGCAAACTGTGGCAACGGTTGGCCGCGCTCGATCTACGTTGATGGCGCCGCGGTACGCGACTGGACATTCATCAACTGGTAGCACGCCCCGCGAGACTCAACCGGCCCCGAACCTGCGCGCGCAGTCGGGGCCGGTGCTGTTCCGGGCATCGCCCGGCGATAGCCCCTGCGGGGGCCATCCACCTCCGCTAAAGCGGATTGACTCCAGTATAGCACAACCGCCCGCCACTAGTCACCTAGTCGCGGGCGGTGCCTGTCTGCCGAGGGAGGGCGGCAGGAGAGGCCAGCAAAATCCTATACGCTCGTGTGCTCACGGCACACGAGCGTATCACGTCCGGCGGTAGACCATCGCGGGATGGACGATGCCGGGCAGTGACGCCATGCGCCGAGACATGCGCCCGGCGGCTAACTCCTCGGTGACGATGCGCTGAGCCTGCTTGCGCGTGCAGCCCAGCCGCGCGGCCAACTCCTGCAACGAGTACTCGCCAGGCTCGCGCGTGGGATAGATGTACTCGCGCTTGAGGCCGTCGAGCCAGGCTGCATCGTCCACCTCGCCGGCGGGGATGTCCTCGGTGTGCAGTTTACGCCTGCTCATACAGTAGTCGCTCCAGTCTGCGCTCGCCCGGAAACCACAGTAGCGCGCCGATGTCCGGCGTGCCGCTGAAGTGCTTCGCCGCCCAGTGTGTCGGCATCTGCCAGCATCCGCACAGCGCCGCAGTCGTCCCGCGTATCGTCACCGGCGGCGGTGACCTGTGGACGTGGTGCCTCACGACAAGCGCGGCCTGCGGCCAGCCGCGCATGAGCGAGCGTAGGTACTCATCCTGTGCCGCCCGTATCAATGCGTTGTCCTCAAGGTGCGGCCGCTGGCTGACGTGGATGCCGTCGTGCCGCCAATCGAGCCAGGCGCCGCCGATCTCCATGCGCCAGTGAGGCCGGTACTCAGCGCCGAGCGCGTGGGCGATGCTGTTGTCGTCGTCGCCCTCGCCGCCCTCGCCGCCTGTATGCGCGTCTGTGCCGTCCACTGAGTAGATCGCGCTGGCCGCGTTTGCAAGCGGCTCCAGTAGTTCCAGCGCCATGCGCCGCGCTTCGCCTGCCGTGCCGGAGGTCTGCGCCGTGCCGTGATGCATCGGGCCGTCAATGAGATCGCCGCCCAGCATGAGCGCCAGGTCATGCCCCTTCGCCCGCTCTTTCGCGTCCCGCGCCATGCTCACCCACGACAACAGTAGCGCCTCTTGCGAGACGCTCAAGGTGTATACCCTGTCCTTGCTCTGGAGGTAGAACTCACGCGGGGCAATCGCGGTATCGCCGCCGGTGTGCAGGTCCCCGACGAACAGGCAGGCTATCGGTTTTGTGCGTGGCATGGGTTACGCCTGCGGGTCATGCGCCCGCATTACCTCCACCGCCAGGATATGCTCGGACTTAGTGAGCGGCCTGGTGTAAACAACGGCCGCCTTACTTACACTTTGCACAGGCAGCCCCGCGGCCAGTAGCTCGCGCGCCAGTTTCTCGGCGTTGTATTCCACTATGCTCTATCCGCGATGGCTGTCTCAATGTCGACAGTTTTTATAATGTCATTGTTGACGAGGATCTTTTCGATAGCGCCCGCCCGTTTTAGCGCCGCTTCCAGCGCCGCGATGCGCGCATTGAGTACAGTAGCCTCGTCAGGCTCCGGTGTCGGGTCGTGCGCCGCGATGATGGCGGAGGCTTGCTGCGCCTCCGCAGCCGTCAGCGTGCGGGTCGCCGTGTACGTCCCGTCCGACGCCGCGCTGATGATGGCCGGTATCGCGGCGTGTAGTTCGTTTAGCAACTTGGCCGAGTTGTACATAGTAGTCCTCCTATCCCCAAAGCGCCGCACGGTTCACGGTCGTTGGCGAGCTAGTCGCGTCCATTTGGTAGAATGTCGTCACCCATTTCCCAGCAGTGTCATTGCGATGCAGGAGAGAGCTCCAGTGGTACCCAATGCCGGCGTAGACGTTGCCAGCCATCGGGACCGATTGCGCATAACTCGACGCAGTGGCGTCCATACCCGTGGCAACTGCGGTGAGGCTATCGACCGCAACGGCGCTCGAGGCTCCATTGCTGTTTGGGTAGATGAAAGCGGTAGACGAAAACGCAATCGGTTCCTCCTCAACTCCGGTTACCCAATACAGGTTATAGTTCGCGTGCACTGGCGTGAATGAAGTCGACATCAACGCCACGTTCGCAGTATGCGTGGCATACATCGGACGCAGCACACGATTGTAATAATTCCACACCCCACGATTGGTCACGCTATCTGTACACGCCCCGCCAGCCCGGTCAATCAGGATGGTGCCCACATAGCGCCACGTCGCATCCCCGTCTTTGACGTACACCGAATCTTGCGTAGTCAGCGCCGTGGCGCGCGTGTTCCACTTGGTCCACACCACAAGTGCCAATTTCGGAGTTCCGTCGTAGTAGCAGAACACGTCATAGGGCAGCGCAACGGAAACAAGCGGATTGGTCGTTGTGTGGTTAAGCGCGAGCCAGTCCACCGTGATATTAGCATTGTGGCTTGTCCCGACAATAGTCGCGTCCTCCGCGCCTGCGCTCGATGATACGCGCACGCGGTCGCCGAGCCGGAACTTCGTTGTGTCTGTCATGTTCAACGTGATGTTGCCGCCCGCCGCCGGGTCGTTGGTGTACGGCTGAGTTGCCGCCGAAAGTCCCGCTAGATTGATGGATATCTCATCCAGTGGATAGCCCGCCCATCCGCTGGCCACCGTGTAGAGCGAGATGGCATTACCGCCGTATGGAGTCAGATACAGCGTAGTGCCGGCAGTCACGTCCGCTATAGTGACAGGCGTACCCGTCGTGAGAGTCAGGCGGCACTGGACTTTGCCGCCAGCCTCCATCGAGGCGATGGCGATCATGTTGTCCACAACGTCTTGATTCCATACATCCGCTGTAATGCGCTCTCCTGCAGCTCGTGCCGTCGGTTCAACGTAGGCCATATATCCTCACAATCCGAGGACGGTTACGTCCTCGAGTTCGCTAAAATGCTCCACGTCCAGCAACCACTCACGCTCCATCGGTGCCAGCAGCCACGACGAGCGGATGTCTCCAGTGCGTACGCCACATGCAAGCCGCACGTGATGCAGTCGGTAATCGTCATCTAGCCCGCTCTGGTCATCTGTTACGTGCACTAGGTCGCCTATGGAGGTGCCAAGTACTAGCCCCATATTTGTTGCGTTGGCGTTGCCGTAGATAACTAAGTCACTGATGGCAGGTCGCGCCGTCCCGTGGACATTCAGCAGGTAAGCGGCGTATTTGTTGGCCGTCTCGATGTCTTGCAGGTAACTGGCCTGGAACGATAACGCGCGCTCGCCATAGTCGGAGACAGACGCTGAACCGCTGGCACTTGCCGTTGCCGTGGAATATGAGTAATAGACAGCCTGCCCGCGTAGCCTTAGGAACGTAACGTAGTACGTCGGACGCCCGGCTCGGTTTCGCGTGTTACTGAGAGTCAACTTGGCGCTGTTTCCGCCATAGTCGCCCGTTACAGTCAGCCACTCAGTTCTATCATCTCCCTCATCGTTCTGCATCTCGTAATCCGTGACGGCCTCGCACGGTATTACCGCCGAGCCTGCGATACGTTGCGCCGGCTGGTCGCTGTCACGGTACGGCGCGATGATATCGATGCTAGTAAGGCACTTGATAGGTATATCCTCTTCTGCTTGCCAGAGCGTGGCTTCCGTACTGGCGGACGTTGTGCGAGGCGCGATAGTTATCAGGACAGTGTTGTATATGTTGCCAACGTCATGCTGTACAGTCATGCCGCTCGGCTGGGTCTCAATCTCTGTCAGAGTCGGGCGCCCATACCACCCATCGCGCCCGTCAAAGCGGAGCGCGTATGAGCCAGACGAGCCTCCGGCCATGTAGATGTAGCCGAGTTCGGACGATGCCACCTTCTGGAATTCGGCCATCAGCGAGGTGGTCTCGTCTCGCACGTAGTCCAGCGCAGTCAGAAACGTCTCCGTGCCCGGCGTGCTGATGTATGTCGGACTGCCGGATATTCCAGCGAGTACGATGTCCAGTACTTCATCGCCGCGCTTGTTCTCCTGGATGACCATCTGCGCTAGTTTGGCCGTTGCGGCGGTGTCGATCCAGTCTAGACAGGTAACGCCGGTAGAGCGCATACCGTATGGTCCCGCCTGCGGCGTGATAGTTGAGATGCGGCCCTGCCAAACTGTCCACACCGTACCGGCGTAGGTGATACGCAGACGCGCCGGACACCCGAGCGCGAATCCGCTACGGCAGTTTGCCGCGCCTGGTGAGTAGTATCCAGCCTTGCCGCCGCTGTTGGATGTCGTGTTCAGCAGGTCAAACGATAGCCGCCCGGTGGACGCGACTCTGTCCATTGGGCCGATGCCTGAAATGCCATACTCGCATGTCACGTCAGAGTTGACATCGGCGGCAACGTCTGTCCACGTGGAGCCGTTGAGTTGTAGTTCTACGGCAACAGTCGCGGAGACTATCATGGCTGCCAGGCTCCAGACTGGATGAGGCCGTCGCGCACGCCTTGAGTCACGGCCTGCGTCAAGCCATGCATCTGCGGGTTACCCAGTATTGGGTTTCCCAAATGCGGCCCGACGGTGCCGCTTGTGTACACGTCGCGGTGTATCACGGTGACGACTGACGTTTTTGACGGCGGTATCTTGCCGAGTTCCGTGTTGAGCCAGGACACATTTCCGGCCGCGCCTCCCGCCTGCGATGCCAGGTCGCCCAGAGTGGTAGTGTTGGCCTTCACCGCCTCCTGAAAGCTGGGCGACGTTTGCACGAGCGCGCCTGTTGCGGTGTTTAGTACCTGTTGCGCGCTGCCGAGTTCCTCCGTGCTGACGGTGGCCGTGTCTATCACGTCTGCGGCCTGTGCCTCGGCCTGCGCTATGTCGGTGATGAGCTTCGCCGTTTCGCCGCCTTCGAGCGTTGACTCCTTCGGCGCCGCGCCCCCACCGCCGCCGCTCATGGCCGCTTGCATCGCGGCTATCTGCCGCTTGAGCGCGTCGTAGTATGGCGAGATGCCCCCAGTGGCGCGGCCTGTCTGGAGGAAGCCGCCGCCGCCCGCGCCGGCCATCGCCATGAGTTCCTGCGTCGCCTTGTCCGCGTCGATTCCCATTGAGGCGGCGAGTAGTCGCTGTTTGTTGAGTTCCATGTAACTGCCGGTCGCCATCGACGCATTGATTCCGACCAGCTTCAGCCATTCGACCTCACGGCGAAGGGCCATGTCCATAGACGGGCCGATCTTGACAGTGCTACGAACTGTCGTATTGTAATACTCCATCATTTCGGCGGCGTCGTTCGTCTCCGCAGCGATTGCGGATATATCAACAGCTTGCTTTTTGTGCGTCACGGCTAGTAGATCGCCTAGCTGCTTCCACCGCTGCCCTAGCGTCAGCCATACCTCAGTAATCCTGACGGAGTCCGTAAGCGCCGGAATGAACTCATTCCCGATTGTGATCGTCACTGCCTGCGTGCTATCCCGCAATTGGTCTTGCGCCTCCTTGTACCTCAGCGCCGCGTCCACCGTTGACTGATCGAGCACTAGGCCAGCGTCCTTCGCCGCCTGTCCCAAGTCGCGGATACCTTGCGCGCCCTTCTCCATCAACGGGGCCAGGTCAGCCCCAGAGCGCCCGAAGTTGTCCATCAAAAACTTGGTACGCTCAATGGGGTCTTGGATGGCGTTGTACTGGTCTGCTAGTCGCCCGATGCCGTCAATGGAAGGATTGACTCCCTTCCGAATTGCCGCCTCCATTGCCGATGTCATCGTCTCGTAAGAGATAAACACATCGTCAGCGGCCTGGATGAGCATAGATGCTTCCTCGGCAGACGCGCCAATTGAGCGCCCGAGGTCGCGCACCTGGTCAGAGTATTTTACGGCCTCTGTTACCGTCGCGTCGTAGAATTCCTTTATCGTGCCCATCACCTGACGCGCGGTGCCCGCGGCCATCTCAAAGCCGCTCTTAATGTCTGTCAAGGAAAGCTTGGTTTCCTTGCTAAATTTGCCTAGCGCAGCCTCGGCGGCGGCGGTACTGGCCTCAACTATGAGTTCAACTACGCTTGACATTTAGCAACCTCAATGCCTCGGAGGCGATGCGGTATTTGCGCGGCTCGGACTGTGAGTACTTGGCCCACGACTTGGCAGCGCGAAGCCCCTTGATGGAGTCGTGCACATTCTCGGCCGCGCTCATCTGCCGCACCTCGCGCACTGTGAGAGGCCTCCCATAGACTGCCTGCGCTCCGTAGCGCTCTACCAACCACGCCGCCTCTAGGTCGGGCGGCACGTTGCCGCCGCGCTCGGCGTACCGCGCTACTGCGCGGATGCTTTTGGGTCCGGCGTATCCTCGCCCAGCACGACCCGCGTCACTTCGCCGATGAGCCATGCCACAAATGCTGCCGAGTCTTTGCGCGGCGTCGCCGGGATGCCGTCGGCACTCGGCGCGCCGCAGCCGGTCAGGCGCCACTCGCTCACGACGGCCATGAGGCCCGGTGCTATCGCCGCGTCGTAGTCGGCCTGAGTGCCGGCCAGCTCGATAACATCCGCACCCGCCTGTACCGCCCGCTGCCAGGCGAGATACTCCGGCCAGCCCAAAGGCTCGCGGATGACTACCTCGCCCGGCCAGCGAGCGATTGGACACTGACAGACGCGCATACTAGGCCAGCGCGGAAGCAGTGAGCTTCGGCGTGACAAACGTCATGCTGACGGCCACCGGGTCTCCGCTGGAGGCGTCACCGCCGGGCCAGTCCAGTTGCACGCAGTAGCCGGGGTCGCCGGTGTAGAGCGCTGTCCCGCTGCTGCCGCTCGTGCTGTTGCCCAGTGGCGAGTACCGCACTCGGCAAACGGGCGGGTCGGTGTCGGCCAGCGTGCGCAGGCCGGCATACGAGCCGGAGGCCTCGACGCTCTCCCACAGCGCGTTGACTTCCACCTGGATTGGCGCCCGCGCACCCGCCGCGAGTAGCGGGTAGCGGCTGGCGAACGTATTCGCGCTGCCAACCTCAACCTCGCCACCGCTCACCGTGAGACTGTTGGCGATGCCGCTGATGTCAATCCACGAGCCGCCCGCGCTGCCGCTGGCGTACTCGATCTTGGCGTCCACGAAAGGCGCCGATGAAGTTGTAGCTGCCATGTGTCCTCCTAGACTACTTCCGTAAGGGCCACAGTCACCTGAAAGCCCCAGAACTGCTTTCCGGTCGGGTCACTGAGCGCGCCGAACCCGCCGATAGAAACGCCGTTGACGTGGTAGGCGTTGCCGCCCTCCAGCCCCAACAGCGCAGAGATGATGCTGTCCGATGCGGCCACTAGTGCCGGCATGACGTTGGCGAGCCTGAGCGAGCCGCACTCCGCGTGCAGGTACACATAGCGGACATCCCGCTCTACCTGGTACTTGCGCGGCCGGAACGTGATGGCCGTACCACTGGCTGACGACAGGAAGGCCGGGTCCGGGAACAGGCACGGCACGCCGGGAGCGAACGTCGCGTCCGGGATGTCGTCCAGGTCCAGGACGCGGACGCCGGAGATACTCAGCCCGGCGATAGCGGCGGTGATGGTAGGCAGAGAGAGCGCCACTACTCACCCCCCAGATTGACCTTGCGGTATCGCTCAAGCACGACGCGCGCCGCGGCGGGGATAGCGCGAGGCGTGACCACCACGCCCGCGCCGGTAACGATGCTGTCGCTTTCGACGCCTTGCCCGGCCCTGCTAAGGTAGAGCGACTTGGTAATCTCTTCGCACGCGCGCCGGATGTCTGCCGGCGCGCTGCCGCTCACGGTGTAGCCCCAGTCACCATGTACGCCGATGCAACTGTCGCTGTCGCCGTTGGCGTCGGTATCCCAGACTAGCCCCGTGCTAGCCTTGAACTCGACGGAGTACTTCGGCGTCGAGTTGCGCGGATGCCACGAGAGTACAGAGCCGGAGTAGCCGACGCCTGCATTGATTACGCAGCCGCTCATCAGGTCGCCATCGAGCCAGAGCGTTTCATCGTCGGGCAGGTCGTGATACCGCGTTTCCGTTGTGGTAAAGAACTGCCGCCCGGTCTCGTGGTCCACGATGCGGCTGGCCTCTTCCACCAACCGCTCGATGAACGAGTTGTCCGCGACAGAGCCGGACGTGCCCAGGCCCACAGGCGAGAGCATGTCCTGCACGTTGGCGAGGGTCGTATAGCCGTTGGTGATGGTCACGACTACACCTCGTACCACTCCACGCTCAGGCCGATGGCCGCGCTACCACTTGAGTCTACGTTCGTTGCGCGGAGCGCGTAGGAACCGCTGGACTCCAGAATCCACTCTGAGTCACGCAGGTCAAGCACGGACCCACGGCCAGCCGGCACAAGATCGTCGGACACGAGGCTGGAACCAGTCACGACCGGATTGAGGTATACGGCCATGCCAGCGGTAGAGGCCGAGCCGCGATGCATGTTGCTCGATGCAACGGCCGCGCCGTTGTCGGAACAAGCAAACTCGTCCAGTAGTTCGATCTGGAAGTTTCCGGCAGAGGAAACGCCGAGGCGCACATGAGCATCGGCATCCCCAACGGAAAACGCCAGGCCGGTGCTGCCGGCGGCCTCAATCAGCCCCGCATACACGGAGGCATGAAACAGGTTGCCATCATGCACGCGCGCATGCTCCAGTGGAGTCACCACCCCGACTAGGGCGCCGGTGGTAGCGTCATACTCTAGGCAGGCGATGTCGCGCGACTCGCCAGTTTCGTCGTCGATGATTCTGTATGTCTCTGTCATGTTGTCACCTCGGGCCGGTTGGCGCTGAACTGGCGTTACCCGGCCCTGCGGTCACTAGCCAACCGCCACGACGTCGTTATCCTGCGACACGGTGTCGGAGGGATTGCCTTCCGGCCCAAGCACGGCCACAACGGCCAGCGGGAACGCGTCGGTCGCGCAGATGGCGACGACCTTCTGGTACGGCTTCGTCTTGCTCACGGGCACCGAGAGAATCTGGCAACCAACAGTCGCCTGCGTGAGTTGCACGCTGCCGCTCGTGATCGCGGCGCTGCCGCTCATGCCAGTCACCGTGTTTTCGTAGACTTGCAGGTCCATCGTCGCGCCGGCTCCGCCAGCGGAGCCGGTGGCGATGTAGTGGACGCGGTCCCAGCCAGAGCAGTTGACCTCGGAGCCGGTGAACGTGCCGACGGCGCTGCCGGTCGTGTTTGGAAGGTGAACCTGCTCAACCATCGAGAGTTCGTAAAATCGTCCGGGCATGTTTGCCTCCTCGTTGTTCTTGGGGCCGGTGTTACCCGGCCCCGGTGTGTCTGTCAGTCCAGCGCGCTTACGAGTGCATCTGGAGATACTGGAACGCCTCGGCCTGCCCGACGTTGCCGCCGAAGCGGACGTACCAGACGAAGCCCACCTGCCCGGAGGCGGCGTACAGCTCGTTGAGCCGCATGGCGACAATGCTGGGCCGCTCGGCCATCACGTAGAAGTTGAAGTTCGCGCACATCAGCGGCTTCAGCGAGGCAGTCTGCGCGGGCATGGTCGAGTCGATCATGACGGGCATTCCCATGAGCTCACCGAACCCGCCAGTGATCATCGGCATGTTGGCTCCAGCGCCGCGCTTGCCCTGCGGAGACTCGAGGAACGCCAGGGTGTTGCTCACCTGCAGTCCGCGGATGTATGCCTCGGTCGTGTCGGTCGTCACCCACACCGCGCCGTCGCGGTAAGCGCCAGACAACTGATAGAACTGGGCGATGACCTCGGCCGCCGTGATCGCGGTAGCACTCGCGGCAGTCGTGCCGAGCGTGCCGCCGATAAGCGCGGCCTTCGGCTGCGAGGTGCCGGTGCCGGTGCTGATGAGGTAGTAGTTCTCCGTCAGGCCAATAGCGCGGCCAGCCGCGCTGTAGATGAACTGCTCCAGGTTGCTGTCGTTGTCGGCGAGGACTTCCCACGAAGCCTTCACCAAGCGGCTGAAGCCGTAGACCGTGATCTTCGCGGTGCCCAGGGTAGGCTCGTCCTCGTCGGCCGCGGTGCCTTCGCCCACGATGACGAATCTGTTCATGCTCGTCCCTTCGATGGGGACCTCAACCACGTTGCCGGAGGTCTGGAGCACGCGGGCGCCAGCGCGCCGGGCGATGCTCAGCTCGTTCCGCTTCTCGATGACGGCGTTGTACACCGGGGTCGGCACGGTGTAGCCGCCAACCGCGCCGGACGACTCAGCGTAGGCCGCCTTCATGCCGTCGGCGCCGGGGTCGATGTCGGTGGGGGCCATGCCCTGAGAGGCCTGCCCGGTGCGGACGTAGTGCGTCCACGCCTTCATGCCGTCGTTGTCGTCGCCGCGCTCGGCGACAGAGTGGAACAGGTAGCCGCCCTTGCGCCCGTAGCGGGCCTTGACGATCTCCATAGCCCGCTCTTCGATGCGCTTCTCTTCGTCGGCCTTGCGGTCGGCCTCAGCCTGCCGCGCGGCGTCGTGCGCCTTGAGCGCGTCTGCGATCTTGAGTTCGATGTCCTTCTCGTCCATGTTGTTCTCCTGCGGCGTGTCCGCCGCTGCTGTAGTCGATACGGTTGTTTCAACGTATGGCAACGGGTCGGTCTGCGTCTGTGCCCCGTCCGGGGCCGCCTGTCCAGGCGTTTCAGTCTCAGACTTAACCCGCGATACCCCAAGGGTACGCGGCTCACAGGGAATTGGCGTTACCGATGCCTCGGCAACGGTCCACGCCTTGATAACTGAGCCTTCGCGGTCTGCGAGGTGTCCGATAGTGCCTGTGCTAATGCCGAGCTTGCCTTGCTTCACAAGCTCAAGAACAGCCTCGATGTACTTGTTGCTGCGCTCTATCTGCATCTCGAGCCAGAGGCCTACATCGTCAATCTTTTCGGATACCACCTTGCCAATCTTGCCGCGCAGGCTGGCGTCTAGGTTGTGCTCAAAGAACACGTCCTTGACTGGCACATAGGCCAAGTTCAGGTTGACGTCCTTTGCGAACGTCTCACCCGCCAGGTCCACGCCTCCGAAGATGACACCGTACCCGGCCAGAACAACATCGGTGTCTGTCGCGCTCTTGATATGTGCAAGTAGTCGTTCGTCCATCGTCACCTCGCAACAAAAAAGCCGGGCACCGCAGTCGTCTTGACTTGCGGCCCCGGCTATATGCTCGTCGGCCTAGTCACATTGTACCACACCGCATAGCGGTTATAGCCCTAGTTGCTTTATCAGCCTGTCCACGAACACCTGATAGATGCGCGCCGCCTCGGATAGTTGCTCGCGCGCCACGTCAACCAGTTTGCGCCAGCCGTAGCCGGCCATCCTGCGGGATTGCTCCTCGCCGTGGACATATGGCGCATAGTCCGCAGTGTTGCCTATCACCACCTGAAACGGTGACGGCTCTACCGTCCATTTTGTGCCTAGTCGCTGCGATGTGCGTCTGCCCCTGTCGCCATTGGCGCTCACCCAGCCATAGCCGCGCTCATACCATCCCATAGGCACCATGCGGACGTATGGCGTGCCCTTGCCCTCTAGTGTCATTCGGCCTGGACCGTTCTGGATTCCCTCAGGCGGGTAGCTCCTTAGCCCAGGTTGCCGTATGATGAGCGAGCCGATCTTCTTCCCGGCGTCGCCCATGCCCTTGCCGATTTGCTCGGCGAAGCGGTCCAGGTTGTTGATGAGCTTGTCTACCCCGACAAGTTCAACCTGTAGCCCGTCGCTCATACGTCCAACTCCGTCTGACTCCAGCACCTGCAACGGGGATGCGCCGGAGGACGCGGTATCTCGGCTATCGTGTTTCCGTCCTTGTCTTGAACCGTGAAGTTCTCCTGCAACAGCACGCTCGTGCCATTCAGCGGGCGGCAAATCTCGCAGACTATCTCATCGTTGTTCGTGAACCAGTACTCGCGCACCGTGAGGTCGGGGTAGTCCTTCTGCAACTCCTCGCCCGCGATGCGCTGCCCCTCCGCATAGGCGCGGGTTATCTCGGTTATCGCAATCATCTCGGCATGGCTTGTCTCAAGCCCTAGCCGCTCCATCACATCGCCCACCGTTGTGCCCGGCGTCGTGATGAACTCCTGTAACTGCTTGCGGAGTTCATCACTGACGCCATCCGAGATCGTCTTGCTGAGTTTCGTGTACTCGCTTTGTACCCACTTGGAGGCCTGCTTGTTGAACGCGGCCGGGTCGATGCTCACGCCCACCGCCGCTTGGAATATACGCCCGCCTCCACTCGCGCCGCGTCCCATGTGCCGCAGTAGTATCGCCCTCAGCGCGGCCTCCTGCTCATCCCACCACTCATCGCCCATCGGGTCAGGCGTCTCGGCCTTAGCCGCAGGTCGCGGGTACGCCTCTAGCCTCTGCCTGATAGCCGCCGCCATGCGCCGGAACAGCCGCGCAACGTCGCGCATGAGCGCACGCTCGGCGCGCATCTTCTCGCGCCGGCCAGGCTCTCGCCGGTCGCGCGCTTTGAACTCCGCGATGTCGTAGCGCTCTGCAAGCCACTCGGACGCCGCGGCGATTGCCGCCTCTAGCCGCTCACGCGATGCCATGCTCTATGCTCCATCGTGCCGCGTCAACCTGGCCGCGTGCTACTAACTCGCTCCGACGCGGCTCTACCATCACAAGCCACAACGAGTACATCGCGTGAGGTGACGGGCAGAGTATGTCCGACGGATGCGGCAGGCCGGCGCGCATCTGCGCCAGCGCTTCGGCGCGCTTGCCTGGCTCCACGCGCGGCACGTTCGGAAAGCGCCCCAAGATGAACGGCGCGCCAGCGCACAGGAGCAGCCTACCGTGTGCGGTCATGGCGGTCCAGTACATCGGTCACGATGACGGCCGCGATGGACACGGCCAGCAGGACGACGATTTGCAACAGGTAGACGGTCATGCTACAAGCGCATCCCGCGCAATGATGCTATGCATGTGTCACCGCCCACCACACGCGCCGCAGCCAGCACTTGACGCGCGGGAACAGCCACTTGAACCGGGCATCGACGTCCACAGTCGTATCAGCCCAGCCCGGCTGACGTTGCGCCAGGTCGTAGTCCTCGCGCAACGACGCGGCGTAGCAGATGAGCGCCTCCTCGGCATTGTCGCCGTTGCCATAGACTATAGTCACATCATCCCACGCGATGAACAGGTTGCCGTCGCGCCGGACATACACCTGGTGCGCCTCGCGCCGCGCCTTCTGGCAGGCTGGGCACATCGGAACGCCATCCGCTACTAGCGGAGCATCCTCTAGACACGTTCGGCACACTCCAGTATCAGGCATTGGTCAGAGCCTCCCGCGCCGCCTTCAGCTCGGCCAGCACGCTCGCCGCCGATGGCTCTGCATCCGCCGGCCAATGGGCGGCGAACACGCGCCGCACGTCCGATGCCGTCTTGCAGTCGCGCAGGCCGTTTGCGATGCGCGCCGCATCAGCGCCGGCCGGCGGCACTGGCCAGGCCGCGCCCGCCTTCAGAGCCGCGATGCAGGCGACACGGTACGCGCGCAACTCGTCCTGGCCCGTCGGCACCGGAGTAGAGTGGATCACCTCCTCAGGCGCGCTCTTCATGGGCGCATCGTCAGCCGGTGAAACGTCAACAGGCTCCGGCTCGTCTGGCACGTCCTCAGGCTGGAACCCCAACTCGGCCGCGGCAACGTCAGCGCGGATGATGCGCGCGCCTACCAGTGACACGAGCCGCGCCACCCTCGCGTCTGTCGACTCCTGCAAGGCGGCCACCTGCGATGTGTCGAAACTGATACGCGCACCGCGCGTCACTAGGTCGGCGTACTCCGTGACCAACTCAGCGTTGAGGACTTCCGCGTACCACGACCACCTGGGAACGATTGTGTTTTCGTACAACAACCGCTGCGCCATCTGGACGGGCGTGAGGTCGCTGGCGTTCGTCGGACTGATTAGCAGTTCCGGCACGCCAAGCGCGGTCGAGATGGTCTGATGGATGGTGTCGCGCACGTCCTTCAGCGCCAGGTCACTGAGCGGATAGCCGAGCGTCGTGGCCTTGAGGCCGCCCCACATCACGCCCAACTTGTGCGCCTTGTCTGGCCCTCGGAATGTCTTGTTGAGCCAGGCCGTGATGCGGTTGACCTCTGGCTCCGGCAACTGCTGGTCAGTGCTCAGGATGAACGACGGGAGCGCGTTGTTTTTGAAGAACGCGCTCAAGTACTTCTCGCTGTTGAGCTCACTGACGGCCGCGCGTGCCGCCCACTTCGCCAGCGCAAGGCCGGTGAGGTCGCTGGCTGGGTCGTACTGCCCACGGAAGTACACCACGTCGGGCCGGGCCAGCGTGTCCGTCTTGCCGATGCGGAAACCGCTGATGCCGCGGCTATCCATGACGGCTTCGACGTTGCTGGGGTTCAGGTAGCGCAGTTGCGCCGGGCGCCCGTTGCCCTCGCGCAGGATGAGCCAGTAGCCCGCGCCGTAGAGGCACAGTCCGCTTTCGGTGTAGCGCCAGAGGTCGGACGCGTTCCACTCGTCGTTTACCTGCTGGAGCAGGTCCAGCAACGGATGCTCGTCGATGCGGTCGCCTTCCCTGTCTGTGAGGATGACCGGCGCAACAGGCACGGCCTCGGCTCGCACCTGGACCGCGCGCATGAGCCAGGCTGAGGACAGGTACGCAGTTACGGCGCTCTCGTCGCTGTCGTCCTTGAGCGCGTCCCACTGCCAGCCGGGGATGGTGGTCAGCGCCTTGAGCGCGCCCCGCATGTTGTCCCACTGAAAAAACGGCATAGTCACACCTCCACCGCGCCGACGCCGGAGCCGCGCGCGGCCCACAAGGACAGGCCAATGGCGACGACGCAATCATCATGCATTCCCTGGGGGGCCGAATAGCGCAGCGTGCCGCCGGGTAGACGCTCGCTCTCGTAGGCTTGCAGTTCACCCACGGCAACGGCATCCGCTACCATGCTCAGTTCGCCGCGCTCAAACGCGAGGGCGAGGGCGTCTATCATCGCGGCCTTGCTAGTGTTGGTAGTTGTGAAGCCTGTGATGTTGACGCCCTCGGCCTGCGCCCGCTCAACCTGCGGTCCACCCATGCTGTTCAACTCAGCCAGCACTCGCGCATTCCCGAATCGCTCGGATAGCGCGCGCAGGCGGGCCAGTTGCAGGTTGTAATCCGTGTTAGTCATGCGGTCCAGCGCGACAACGGCGCGCCGCTCAACGTCCATCACGGCGAACACCGTCGCGTCGTTGGTCCGGCCCCAGTCGGCGCCGATGACGTAGTAGCGACCGTCCTCGCCGCGGTCCATCGGTGCCAGCGTCGCGGCCTCAGCAACTCTGCGGAACACGCCGCCGCCGTCCTCGACGAACTCGGCGAGCCACTCCTGCCGGTAGGTTCTGTCGCTGACGTACTGCCGCGCCAGCTCTGCCGCGCGGCGGATGCTCGGCAACGGGTTGGCCGACGATGGCGCGGTGAACGAGGCGTAGTGCGTGCCGTCCGCAAGGCCGCGCTGATATTCGCGCCAGAACCAGTTCCTACCCTTCGGCGTGCCAATGAGGAACGCGCGCCCGCTCCTGTCTGCCAGCGTTGGCATGAGTACATCGCTCCAGACCTCCTCGTGGTACTGCGGGGCCTCGTCGCAAATCACAATATCAAACGCCTCGCCGCGCATGCCCACAGAGTTGTCTGCGGTGTAGATGCCGATGCGCCCGGCGCGCGGGATGACTAGCTCACGCTCTGACTTGCGCGTTACGATGCGCTTGTCCTGCAAGCCGGCGCGCTCCAGGAAGCGCCATAGCGCCCGGCTGTTGCCGTAGGTGGGCGCAACCCATGCCACATGAGCGCCTAGCAACGCGGCCTCAAGGCTTAGGCAACCGGCCATCGTTGACTTGCCCCACCTCCGGCCGCTGCACACTATCTTCACTTTCGCCGGATGGGAGACTATCGCCAGTTGGTCGGGCCTCAGCACGCGGGATAAGGCCGTCATAGTTGAATGCAATCGCGCCCATCGCGCGGCCGTCCGTGGTCACATCGACAAGCGCCTTGATAGGTCCGTCTACGCGGTCCATCACATGCCCCAGGAGAGAGCCGCCGCCCGGCTCGTTGTAGAGCGCGACGTAGACGCGCAATGCGACAAGCGTCTTGAGTGGCACGCCCTTCGGCATGGCGCGCAGTTGTTGCGCCAGTTGCCCGGACGCAAAGACGGACGCTTGCTCGCCGTCCATCTCTCCGAGCGTGCGAAAGATGTCGCTCCATGAGCCGCCGCGCTTCGGCTTGCCGCCGGGGTTCCCACTGACGCCCTTCTGGAACGGACGGCCAACCGTTCGCTTGCTGACGCCTGCGCTGTTCTGTGCTTTTACGTCTACCTTCGCAGGCTTGCCTGTCATGCGTCACCGCACCTCACTCCACCTGCGCCGGGATGCCCTGCGAGTTGCCAGGGCGCCACACAGGCTTTCCGCCGAGTTGCTCAATCTGCCGGCACAGCAAACGGATACCGGCGCGCAGGTCCGTCAGCTCGTTCTGTTGCGCTTCAGCCAACCGGCCTAACTCGTCGATGCGCCGCATCGCGTCCTTCTCGCTCAACTCAAGTGCCGCGATGCGGGCCTGCTGCTGGTCGATGCGCGACTGCAAGTTCTTGCACAGATACTCCGCGGCCTCGCTGATACTCAAGGCCGCGTCCGCGTTCACCTTGCGCCTGTTCGCCATAAACCCCGCGACGGTGCCTATCAGTGACAGAGCCGCGAGGATGACCGCTGCCGTAGCTTCCCAGGACACGGCCGCGGCCTAGTACTTGATGTCGTCCGCGATGCTGGCCCGCCAAGCGCTGATGCCCTTGAACACCTCGGACACCAACTGCGAGCCGCCGCCCACAACGAAGGCCGTCAGAATGCGGCCGACTTCAGGATTGACGAAGTACTGCGAAAACAGGTTGAGGTTCGCCAGCCAAGACAAGGCGCCGCCGGCCACCCAGGTGACGTAGATGAGCCACCACATATCCAGGTTGGGGAACTTCTGCTTGACCGGCCGGACAATGGCCTCGATGATCTGCTGGGATGCGGCGGAAAAGAAAATCGCGGTGCTGATAGGTTCAAGGGGCATGGTATCCTCCGTGGTAGCGAAAAAGCCGGGCGACTCTGGTACTCAGAATCGGCCCGGCTGTGTGCTCGTTGCCTGTGTCCATTGTACCACAGGGGATAGCGGGTTGCCTCATTCTACCCTGTCGCCTCTGTCACGCATAGCCCGGATAATCCGCGCAGCGACATCAGGCGGAACGATGTACCCGCCCGGCTTGAGATTCTCGCGCCTCTCGCGCTCCTTGCATTTCCGAAACCACCGTTGCCACGATGACTCCCAGACGAGGCGCGGTCGAAAGCCAGTCACCCAAACTAGCCAGTAGCGAATCTGCTGTAGACGCCACTTGAGCCGATGCATGTTGGCGCTAGTCCCGCGATTCCTCTGCACAGCATAGCGCCTCTAGACAGTTGTCAGCCCACTCATACACGCGCTGGTAGTACCACAGGTCATACTCGCCGCGCCTGCGATGCGGAGGCACATCGTAACTGTCAGCGCGGTACTTCGCCGCCACGCGCAGCACGCGGGCCAGGCGCGCCCGGAGCCGCAGCACTTCCTCGGCCAGTGCGATGAACTTGTGCCACTCGACGTATGCGCCGCCTATCTGCCGCTCATAGTCAGCGCGCACTTCTGCGACCGCCAGTTTGTCGCGCCGCTTTGCCGCAGTCAATTGACGCTGTAGGTCTAGTATCGTGTCCTGCACGGTATCATCGTGGCGGATTAGGATGGAGCGCGTCATAAACCGGCGCATCATGCGCCGCCGCGCGCGCAACATGCCGGCGGACGGCTTCGGTTTGTCAGACTCGGTGACTATCGCGAACATCGGATCGCCGTGGAGTGTGATGCCGCCAATGCGCGGGTTACAGAACGCGTGCTCATCCATCCATTGAGTCCCGATTTGGAAGTCGTGCTCATCGTCCCAAGTGGAAAAAAATGTCTTTGCGTTAGGCCAGTACTTCGCAAACAGCCTACGCGCCCCGCAGTGTTTACAGCGTAGCCACAGCCTATCGTTTGCCATCTCATCACCTCGGCCTGAACGATACCGCCCATGACACGGCCATCGCGCGCTTAGTGCACTCCTCGCAGACGTGCCACTCCTCGGCGTCGTCATCCCACCAGCATGAGCAGTCTATCCGGCTGGCCTCCAGGTACTCGCGGATAGGCACGTCCGAGTAGCGCCAGTTACCCTCGCGCACAGTCAGCGCGAGAACGGCGTCACACTTTGCACGCAGAGCGCCGAACCAGTAATCGCGCATGCTATCGCGCTTCGCCTCGCGGGCGAGGTAGTAGCTCAACTTTTTCTCAACCTCGACGCGCATACGCTCAGAATGTGCAAGCGCGTCGTGTAGCGCCTGGATAAGTTCTGCATCTGTAGTCATCTCACCATCCTGCTAACCGTCATCTCGATATTGCGGATTGCGCCGCCTACCAGGTGTATCGTCACGCAGCCATAGCCGCCCGCCTGAACCGTCGCCACTGCGGATACCACCTCGCACAGTTGCACCTCAGGTATCCGGTCGCGCAGGGAGTACAGCAGCGCATCCATCGCGCTCGAACCGCTTATGCTCGCCGGTAGTGGGGCGGCTTCAGGCGATGGCATCCTGGTACAGCTCCAGGTGTTCACGCGCAACCCGCGCCCATGTGTAGTAGTCGCGCGCCTTGTCCGCAAAGGCTCTGCGCTCTGCCAGGCGCCCATCGGCAAGCGCCGCCAGAACCGCCGCTCCGATGCTGGCCGTGTTATCAGGCTGGCAAGCGTGCGCGATGGAGCCGAAGTACTCCGGCTCTGCCGCATATGTGCCAGTTACGATAGGCTTGCCCATCGCCGCCGCCTCAAGCGAGGCGATGCCGGGGCACTCCCACCACGACGGCAGGACGTGGACACGGCAGGCCGCGATAGCCGATAGCGTCATCTCGCGGGACAAGTGGCCGAGGAAGTGCGTCTGCGGCCTCACCCGCTGGCAGAGCGCGTAATACTCCGGCTGTGCCAGCGAGCCAGCCAGCACAACGGGCACGTCGAAGTCGCGCATCGCCAGCAGCATCCCCGCCTGGTTCTTGCGCGGCTCCACGCGCCCGGCGCATAGCACGAAGTCGCGTACCTGGTACTTGGAGTGAAACAAGTCAGGCGCCCAAGTTACCGCCGACGCATCGCAGGCCGTCCGTATGATGCACGTCTGTATGCGCTCCATGTCGTAGTCCCTGTGCAGCCAGTCCGCCTCACACTCGCTCGCGCATACAACATGCGTTGACACGTTGAGCGCCGCCTGCTGCAAGACCTCGTAAGCGCTCCATGACGTAGGCGGGCGTTGGTAGCCGTCTATCCGCACGTCCTGCGGGTTGCCGCTGTCCATCTGCCCGGCGATGCCGTCCACAAAAACAGGCGAACAGGCCAGCTCCTGCTGAACGTCAATAAACCACGGCGTGATGATGAGCGGCGCGTCCGTATGCTTTCCGGCGTGCGAGACCTGGAGCGCCGTGTTTAGCGGCGTCATCATGTCGAACACATGCACCACGTCATAACCTTCCGCCTCCGGTTGTAGCGTCGGCTGAATGTCCACATGGACGCCCAGCGCGCGCAGACCGGCCGCGAGGCCGTCCATGTGCACGGTGTCTCCGCCGTGGACCGTGTACGAGTTCGGGCGGCAGACAAACAGGACCTTCATGTAGTCCTCCCAACCGGCGGCGGGTAGCGCTCAGGCTTCGGCGTCGGCACTACCGCAACGACTCCGGGCGGCATTGTGTCATCCAGGACAACGGGTAGCCCCATGCACTCGGCAGGCTTAGTCTCTGCCGGCCTGTCCACGTAGACGATGCGCTCCACTACGCGCTCAGCCGGCAGCGTCACAGGGTACAGCGCGTCCGGCAGGTGCCCGGCGTTATGCGCCGGCACAAACTGCGCGTAGGGGATGACGGCCAGCGGATGCCCAGCCTCGCCCAGCTGGCGCAACGTGTCCGCGAGGATGCGGTACAACTCCTCGATGCTCATAGCCCTCCCGTGAACTCCAGCCAGAATGCCCACAGCGCCGCTGCCGTCCACGCCAGCCAGAACAGGCCCAGCACAACGAGCGCAACAACAAGCAGCACGCTACCCATGCTTGAACCGCTTTCGCCGCACCGGCTCGGCCACTACTGGAGGCCACATATGCGCGATGCCGAGCAGGTCCGCAAGCTCTGCGGAGACTGGCCCGGCCAACCAGCGCCGCGCGCCGTGGTGCCCGTGCCGCGCGTCAACGACGGCCTGGTAGATGACGGCCAGCAGCAGCATCCGCGCCGCCGCGTAGGTCGGCAAGTAGTCGGTCACTCGGCCACCCGCACCAACTCGCCGCCCCGATACTCCAGGGCGCCGCCCGTCCTCACCACCAAGAACCGGGTGCCGTCCGCCCAGGCTGCCGCGTCCTCAATCTCGCGCCGAATGAGCGGCAGCCCAACCTTGCACGGCCAGGGGGACGGGTCGAACGCTAGCCGGTACTGGATATTCGCGCCCGCCGTGAACCGCCCGCCTTGCCGCCGCTTGTACTCCGCCCGTTTCCTTGCGCGCCGCTCCTCCGCCAATTCCTCCGCGCTCCGTTTTCGCGATTCCGCGCACGCTGGGCACCACTTGACCGCCGAGCTGGTGCCCATGAAGTCGCACAGACAATCCTTACAAACCAACTCACACAGCCTTGGCCGCTTGCGTGTTCCCCAACCGATGCACCGCTCCGTCATGCGTCCACCTCCAAGACTCGAATGACCACCCCGCTACCCACCGGGTCCGGGTCGCACCGCCTGACCAGCACCTCCCGCACCCGGCCGTCATCCACGCCGAGCCGCTGGAATATCCCGTCCAGATACGCCTTGCAGCTTGCCAGCACGTTGTCAACGTCTCTACGCCTTGCGTCTGGTGGAATGGCGTCAATCTCTACGCGGTAGGGCCCAGGTGGAATATCGCCCGTCCGGTTGACCAGCGCCCAAGCCAACTCCCGCGCCGCCCGGACACTCGCCGACTTGCGCCGCCAGTGCACCCGACTATTCGGGGACAGGTCACGCCCAGGCCAGGGCAGCGACACGTCAGCGATCACATGGCCCATCGTGGACGCGGCCTTGCCGCGCAAGGCGTCCACGATGGCCGTTTGATTCGCGTCAACCTTCGCGGCTCTCATAGTTGTGATTCTGCTGAAACACCCCTTCTAAGTGCTCCTCAACGGCGCAGCCGCAGCCGCGGCACTCGCCGCGCTGCAAATCCTCCGCGCGCACGATGCGCCCGCAGTACTCACAGACCACATCGATGCTTTGCCACGTCCAGCGGTTGGCGTCGTACAGGAGAATCCTGCCGTTCCCATCTGTGGGAGTCATATAGATCGCACCGTCAACTTTAGCGGCTCTCATGGCGTCATCCATGCGCTACTCATGGCGCGCCTCTCCAATCTCCAGGAACAGCCTGAGCGTATAGCGGCTCTTGTGAAACACGGTGAACGCGCCAACCTCATCCATCAGCAACAGGTTTCCGTCTGCGTCAATCGCCCAGAACGCCGACTTGCTATCGAGCGAATACAGCGGTTCCGCCAGCGCAACCGCTTTAGCGTCTAACCGCATGTCCGTCTTCGTCGAAATCACATCAAAGCGTAGCATCTCTCTCCTCGCCTTCCGGCGCCGCCTCGGCCGGCACGATGACGTACCGCTCGCCGAGCGCGGCCAACTCAGCGCAGGCCCAGCGCATGACGCGCAGCAGAAGCGCGGCCCTGTTCAGCTCTCTGTCAAGCGGAATCTGGTCGCAACAGTCGCCCATGATGCACGACTCGTTATGCGCTGCCCGTGCATACTCCGCCACCCGCCGCGCCGCCTGCCGCTGCTGCTGGTAGCGCCGCTCTATAGACATGCAGCGCTCAACATCTTTATCTCTCGCTTGCTCGCGTAAGTGGGCCAGCTCGCGAAACACTTCTGCGCGATGTTCCTCATGCGCCAACAGGCGCGCGGCCTCATTGACTCGCATACGCCACAGTCGGCGCTGAGATAAGGCCGCGCGCAACACGCGCCGCTGCTGCTGGTAGCGCGCCTCCAGGTCGTCATAGTCGCACGCCAATACCGCGTTGTCGTTCACGATGTCTCGCCAGCGCCGTGCGTGCTGCTCATCCAGCCGGTCCGATGGCGTGCTCATGGCCGCACCTCTCCGAACTTTGCAACCACACTCTGAAGCACACGTATCACGTCAGGCACCTGTGATATATCCATGCCGACTGCGCTACAGTTGCGCGACAGGACTATGTACCCATCGGCCCACGCCTCAACCAAGACTCGCACGGCTTCCGAGCGGCCGTCAGGTTGAGGAACGAAAACCGAAAACTCAGGTACGTTGTTGCCTTTGCTCATGCCTTCGCCTCCATGCCCAGGATAGCGCGAAGCTCCGATAAAATGCTGTTGCGCTCTTCGATGCTCACCAGCAGCATCGCCTCCGCCATGCCCGCAAAGCGCCAATATGCATCGCGTCTGACATCCTCTGGCGCGTCGGCATTGTTGGCACGCCACCGCTTCGCCAGCATCACCGCCATACTCTCCCTTGCGTCTTCCATGCCCTGCCTCCCGTTGTTCTGATTGTTCACAAAGTTCCCAAAGTTCACATACACGCTCAATCTTCGCCGTCCGCATCGGTGGGGGAGGGGTGAAGGACCTCCGCCAGTACCGCCGCCACGTTCCGATGCTCCCCACGCAGGAACGTACCGCCGCCATTTCCACGCCGAGGCATGGCGTACCCCTTCTCTCGCAGCCACGCCACCGCCGCCACCCACTCGCCCGCGCTCCACCCCAACGACCGCGCCGAGGGGATGGTCACACTCTCGGCCGGGCACGCTTGCAGAAGCCGCACAACACGCCCACGCACAGGGTCATCCAGCACCAGGTCACGCCGCTCCCCAATGACGGTGTAAGGCACGCTCCGCACGACCGCCAACTCACCGCCCCGCCGTTCCTCGCCCGGCAGCACTTGCCAGTCACCGGCCCGGCAGATTGCTACGCCCATCGCGGTTTGCATGATGCGCTCCCGGTCTGCCCGCGCCCGCACCAGTTCGATCTCAGCGTCTCGCCGGTCGCGCTCGGTCTGGATTCGCATCTGCGCCCAGCTCGACAGGCTGACCACGCCCGCCAGCAGCACCGCCAGCAGCGAGATCACCAACCCCCACAGGCTCGCCGTCTTCGCCAGTTCCGTCCGCGCCACGTCCCCCGCCTGCTGGGTCGCCCGCAGAGCAATCCGCCCCGCCGTCTCGGTCTCCGAGCGCCGGGCAATCCCGGCCGCGCTCGTCTGCTGGAACTCCACCGCCTGGCGAGTCACCGTCGCCACGCTCTCAGTCACTGCCCGGCGCCAGGCCTGCTCCGTCGCCGTCACGTCCAGCGCGTAGGCGCCCGCCTCCACCGTGGCCGCTCCCGCCGTGCCCCGCGCGTCCTCTGTCGCTTGCGCCACATGGACGCCCACCGCCTCCGCCGTCACCCGCCCCGCCTCCGCCGTCGCCTGCCAGCCCACCAGCCCCGGCGTCACCACCGGCGCCACCGTCACAGGTTGCGCCACGCAGCCGCACAGAAGCACGGATACGACGACGAACGCGCGCTTCATAGCCCCGCCACGAACTCGCACCAGAAGCCCCACAGCGCCGCGGCCGTCCACGCCAGCCAGTACAGCACCAGCAGCACGAGCGCCACGACTGCGAGGCTAGGCATACGTCACTATCCTGCGCCCTATCCACTCCGCCACCGGCACCGTCACGGCGTTTCCCAACATGCGGTAACGCGCCGAGTCGCTCTCCGGCTCCGTCCATCCATCAGGGAAGCCCTGGAGACGTTCGCACTCAACAGGCGTTAGTCGGCGGATGCCTACCATCATCTGCCCAAGTGTGTTCAGCGGTTGCGAGATCGCGGACGGCTTCGAGCGGTGAAGTTTGCTCGTCATCTGCGCCGCGTCCCAACAAAGCTCAGGCACCATCGGCGTACTGCGTCCAGTGCCGTCCTCGCTGGCGTCGGCTTCGGCGCGGAGGGTGTGAGCCACCACGGGCGCCGCGTCGCCCTTGCCAGTTCCGCCGCTCTGCGCCTTGAGCGGCGGCGCTACCACGTCCGGCGCCCCGCGCCCGTTGCGAAGGTAGCGAGTCTCGAAAACCAAAGGCTCGCTGTCTCCACCTTGACTACTGGCGCGCAGCGGAGGACATTCCTCGCTTATGCTGTCAACGTTTCCAGTTTTGTTGTCGCGTGTAAAAAACCTAGATTGAAATACCATCGGCACGTTGCCGCCGCCTGTGCCAATGTGAGTCGATAGCGTTGACGCTGACGGATTCCAAGCCTCAGGTACAAACGCCTCGCTCTCCATGTCTATCCTGTAGCCGTGCGCGTTAAGCGATGCGGCCACCACTCCGGCAGTTCCTTTCCGCGCTTCGCCGCCCGCCGCTCGATTCCCGCTATCGCCGTCTCGCTCAAAGAGTACTTGAGCAGCCACTCCAGAAATGCCTCCTCCGTCCTGAATGTCGCCACCACCCACGGATCGCCCCACTTCAGCAAGGCTTCCGACAATGAACACTCTGCGGCGTCGTTGGGCCACTCCGAAATATCGACTGTCAAGCACGCGCCAGGAATACCGATACCCGCTGTTTGCCAACCCGCGAAGGATGGCGGCAAAGTCCCGTCCTCCGGCAGACGATAGAAGGCCGGGGACATTCTCGATGACAACAAATCGCGGATGACTTGCGTCAATGATGCGACGAAACTCGTACCAGAGGCCGCTCCGTTCTCCAGCCAGGCCCGCCCGCTTTCCGGCCACTGAGACGTCTTGGCAGGGGAAGCCTCCGCAAATAACGTCTGCTGTAATCCGCTCAACGTCTCTGACATCCCTCCGCCTTTCCACGTCCGGCCAATGACGCGCCAGGACGTTGTTACAGTGCTTGTCTATCTCAACCTGCATCACGCAGCGCATACCGGCGCGCTCGAGGCCGAGGTCAAACCCGCCGATGCCGCTGAACAGGCTTGCGAACGTCATGTTACCCATGCTTGAACCTCTTGCGCCTCACCGGCTCGGCCACGACAGGCGGCCACATGTGCGCGATGCCCAGCAGGTCCGCAAGCTCTGCGGAGACTGGCCCGGCCAGCCAGCGCCGCGGCGGTCCACAGCAGCCAGAACAGCGACAGCACCGCCAGGACCGCAATCAGCAAGGCAGTCATTGTGACCTGAAATCTCCCGCCATCAGATGCAACTCGCCCGGCTGAAACTGCGCCAGCCGCGAAGCGAACCAATTGCTGTACTCGCGCGGCCCAAAGTTGGCCGCGAACAGAGTCACGCACTCACCGGCGCGCTGATAGCGCGCATCCAGCACCCGCGCGTCCGCCTCTTTCGCCCATTCGGTCTGCCGGGCGCGCTGGAACTCGTCAATCGCCAAGAGCGGCAAGCCACGTAGGTATTCCACTCGCGCGTCGTACTCCCCGTCTGAACTCTGGTCCTTCTGGTCAGCCGAGTAGCCGCCGCGCAGATATTCCAGCAGGTCCGCATGGGTCATGTACACCGCCTGTACGCCAAGCGAGATCGACTCCGCAACAGCCGTCTTCAGCATCCGGCTCTTGCCCTGCCCAGGCCCGCCCCACAAATACAGCCAGCCCTGCCGGTTTACCATCCTGCCCTTGACACCAGCCACCGCGTTTTGCACGTCGTTGTGCACCATCCGCATCCCCGTCCACCGCAACCGCAGCTCATCCGCCGTCAGGCCGCACCGCTCTGAGTACCGCGCCACAAGCGCCAGGTTTGCGCCGCCCTTCGCGCAGTCGCACAGGCCGACCTTGCCCATCAGCGGGTGGCCCAGCGGCCAGTCAGAGCGGACGTATCCGAAGCCATGACACACCGGGCAGTCGGGCCGTCCAGGCAGCCCCGGCTGCCATCGCGATCCGGGCGGCAACATCTCCCGCCAGTTCTCCACGAACCGCCGCGCCGGAACCGCCTCCGCCGCCGCTTTGTACCGCGCCACCATCTCGCTAAGAGTCATCATCTCACTCATCGCAACATCTCCGCCTTGAGTTTGGCAATCTCCGCCTGTTGCTCTGGCGTCACTTCCGCCGCGGGCGCTGCCACCACCGCCGGGCGCCGCTTGCGCGCTATGTCCGTGTACACCGCCGCGATGCTCTGCGGCCCACGGATGGTCAGCCGGTCACGCTCCATGCGCCGCACAGCCTCGCCCATCAAGGCCGCGGCGTCAGTTGGGTTTCCCGCGATGCTCAGAAATTCACGAATTGGGTTCCACCACAAAACTGCGGCCCCCTTAGCCTGTCGCTCAGTGTTCTCCGTGGGAGACTGGATACCAGTAAGCCGGATGAACTCAATCTCCAAAGTCTTCCGGTCAATGTCGCACTGGCGTTTTGGCGTCTCTCCCGCACCGTCAGGTGCGGAAAGAGTCTTATCCTTATCCTTATCCTTATCCTTATCCTTAACTATCCCCCTTCTAGCTGGTCTATTAGCGCCCCTACTAGACCCCCTACTAGACCCCCTACTAGACCCCCTACTAGGGTCTTCCTTTCTCTCCCAATTCTTGCTTGACACAATTCCCTGCCGAGTCTGGTAATGCCAGCGGTCCTCCCAGCCATCCGGGGATGGGTAATCACTCTTAGAAACCCATAGAGGATTTTGATATCTCCACCAATTGACGATCTGGATATATCTGTACCCGTTCACCTCGTAGGACTTCACGCATCCAACCGCCTCTAGTGCTGCCAGGTCAGTGTCAACATCCTCGGTAGTAATGTCGTCGTAGGGGAACACCATAGAGCGCAGGTAGGCGGACATTCCAATCATCCGCCCCTGGTCGTCGGCAATCGCAATCAGCCCAACCCATAGGTTGCGCTGCCGATGTGTCAACTTCGCCATGCTCTGCGAGGTCAACATCTTGCTGTGTATCATCCTCTGGCTCATCCTCTCTCCTCTCGGTGGGCGGGGTCGGCCGGGTAGCGACACCCTGTTTCCCGCCCACCGTTCTCCAGGAGGCGCGGCGTATCCGGCGCCGCGTCAGGCCATCACGCAAACAGCCCCGTCTGCGTGCCGCCCTCGCCAAACGCTCGCTCGGCGCTGCGTCGCATCCGCGCAGCCGTCTCAGCGATGTCCGAGACGCGCGCCGTGAACTCAGCCAGGAACGCATCACACTCCGCCTTGTCCGCGGCCAGGTAGTACCCGCCGTCAGCGCCAGCCATTCCACAAACCAGGTGTCCCTGTCGCCGCAGATCGCGGATGGAAAGACGCACCTGACGGTCCGTCGCAGTGGTGTGCCGGTTCACCATCGCCACCAGCCCCTCACGCGAGATGCTGTTCTTCGCTCCGCGGTGGAACTGGAGCACTTGCAGCACAATCCGGTCCAGGTCGCTGGGCATCGTGGCAACTTCTTCGGCGTAGTCCATAGCTCCTCCGTTGTTGACGTAAACGACACGCCCGTAGTGGCCGCAGGTCGGGCACGGTCTGGGCGGCAAGCCCAGCGCCACGAGGACGCTGTTGGGGGCCTCGCGCTTGCCCTTCGCAATCCTGAACAGCAAGCCCGGGTCTTTCACTCCAAGTTTCCGGGCCAATTTGCGCCAAGAGCCAATTTCACTGTGAAGGCTCTCCAGGGTTGTTTTGGCGTTCCTACGGGTCTTTTGTGGCATTTGCTCTACTGTCCGCCTCAAACCCCCCTGTTGTCACGCGCAACGGGGCATCCTAGATCGCGTTCACTGGCTCCCTTTCGGCCCGGCGAGGAAGACCATGCCGGGAAGACCTCGCCGGGCCAGGAGAAAGGAGCCGGGGCGCATCCGACGCCCCGAATGGGAGAGGGGGTTATGACACCCCACTCTCCGCCTTGTGGTGCTTCGTGCCCAACTCGAGCGGGACGCACACGCAGCTGTGAAAGTGGTAGACCACCTTCGGCGTCTGCCCGGTCCGCGCCTCGTGCTCTTTCACGCAATCTTCGACGCTGCCGAGGTAGAGCCGGTATCGCTCCGCCTCAATGTCATGCACCGTCTGAGCCTCAATCACCTTGAGCGCCATGTCACACGTCCATCTCATCCGTGCTCAGTTCCGCGTCCGCGGCCGGCAAGTCGTCGGGCACTTTGATGGGCGTGACTTTCATCGCGCCGCCTCCGCCGCCTTGCGCGCGGCGCGGGCCATCACGGCCTCGATGACGCTCTGATAGTTGGCTGGCGTCACCTCGCCGAACCCGCACTTGGCGACAGCGTTCATGACGTGGAAGTCGTTTGGCTCGCCGTTGCCTTGCGAGTAGGCCGGGTACTGCTGGCAGAGCCGCTTGCGGAAGTCTGCCCACTCGTGAGCCTCAGCGCCACCCAGGCGCATCACCGCAGGCTTGACTTTCGGCTCGGCAGGCGCGGCCGGCTCAGGCTCGGACTTGTGGCCGGCGGTAGGCCGCTCGTCCTCTTCTGGCATCTCCTCGGCTGGCGTCACCTCGTACCCGGCCAGGCTGACGATCCAGCTCAGGCACAGGCGGAACGCCTTGCTGGTTGCCCGCGTGACGGCCATACTCCGCCTGGCGTAGCGCGGTCGCTTGCCCCATGTGGGCTCGTCCATCCCGCAGATAGCCGAGGCGCGCCCGATAACCGCTCCGTCGCTGGCCCGGACAAGCTCAACCGTCGCCGTGTACTCGCCTTCGGCCTCGGTGACGCTCACCTCGCGGGGAACGATGCCGAGCATGGCGCCGCAGGTGGACCACCCCTCAACCCTGACATACTTGCGCCCCTGGATGGCCGTGTACAGCTTGCGGCTGTCGATGATGCGGGCCAGTTCTTGGGCCACCGTGCTGGCC
>Ga0172371_10002169_pt1 | contig 31309 bp, 30 predicted proteins | sample Lak12m_FD_114543 | JGI IMG/M metagenome (GOLD analysis project Ga0172371, IMG submission 114543) | Freshwater microbial communities from Kabuno Bay, South-Kivu, Congo - kab_022012_12m | ecosystem: Environmental > Aquatic > Freshwater > Lake | place: Democratic Republic of the Congo: South-Kivu...
CCACCCGAACAAGGGAAACGAAAGGATCATCAGGGCGCTGGCCGAGTTGCGCCAGACCCTGCCGCGAATCCGCTACCTGCTTGTAGGGTCAGGCCCTGAGATGCCGCACCTCAGGCAGCTGGTGCGCGATCTGAAGATGGATAACAGTGTCATATTCACAGGCTGGCTCAAGACAGAGACTGATGTCGTTGAGGCGCTCAACTCGGCGGATGTCGGGCTCGTGATGCGAGTCGGGCTCGAATCCGACAACTATCACGTCACCAACACTCTCGTACACGAGATGGCCTGCGGATTGCCCATCCTGTCGGCGAGGCTTGCCGGTGTGGCGGAAATAGTCCGCGACGGTGAGAACGGGCTCCTCTTCGATCCTGCAGACATGGAACGGTTCAAGAGCTGCCTGACCATGCTGGCGGGTGATGCCGGATTGCGAGCACGCCTGGGTGAGCTTTCGAGGAAGACCGCCGTCCGGCTCTTCGACAAGACGAGGGTCGCCACAGAGACCGCCCGGCATCTGCTGAGAGTAGTGTATCCGGAAGGTGTCCCACCCACCGGAAGACCGGCGTAAGCTAAGCCAGGCACCGGTTCGTTCCGGACTGTAGCCCACGTAAAGTGGGCTCTACCCCGGACAGCCATCCGTAGAGCCCGCTTTACGCGGGCTATCCGGCACTACCTGGCTGCCAAGCTCCCGGACCATGGATGCTCTTCCGGCCTTGCCACAAGTCCGGACCGCACCGGATTCTGCAAGACGTACTGGCACTTCTCTTCAAAGCCCTTCGCACCACGGATTCGGTGGTCAAAGTATCCATCCTGCCAGAGATGGGTTCCATCCCCGCTCTCTCGCCACCACGTTGCCGTTCGCCCCTTGAAACGCCTGACGGCCTCGGACAACCCTGCAGGGCCCGGATTCACCACCAGGTGCACGTGGTCAGGCATAATGCAGTACAGGAGAACGCCCCAAAGCCCCTCATCCTGTAGACGCTTCATCTCACCGACAAGATATCCGTTGAGGGGAGACGTGACGAAAGCCCGCCTGCGAGGTTTGACACACAGCGTTACGGCAAAAGCACTCTCAGCGTCGGCATAGTCAATACGTGAACAACGTTGAATCCCACGGTATGTTTTCATCTGCATTGTCACTGCAGTTCGTAGCCCGCATGAAGCGGGCTCTACCCTGAACTCCGTTGCCTCCATCCATCTGGCACACATTTCAAAGGGCATTCTCCGTTCCAAGCCTCCAAGAACTGGGCTCTGCGCGGGACAGCCACCGTAGAGCCCGCTTTATGCGGGCTATCCCGAAGCCATACTCCAACCGTAGCCCACATAAAGTGGGCTCTACCCCGGACAACTATCCCCAGAGCCCGCTTTGCGCGGGCTATCCGCGACCAGGCCCGGGAACTTGGCAGTATAACGTTCCGCGGCAAACAGAACGGGGTTTCGGACCAGGGTCCTGTCCTCGTAAGGATGGACATGAGGCATCCCGAATTGTTTGAAGAACTCGCGGTGGAAACCGCAGCAGATCAACCGTAGGGCACAACGGCGACACGCCGGCGGTTGCTTGAACAGCATGTGGACGCGAAACGACTGCATCCACTCACATGCCAACGCGTATGGGCTCTTCCGTCCGTACCACGCAAGCGTGAACGGCCACATGAACATCCCTGCAGCCATGGCCGCCAAAACGCGAGCGAAGCCCTTGCGGTAGCCCATGTGCAGGACCGGGTCCCACTCTTTCGCCTCGTATATCGCCTGCCAATAGTCCCGCACGTGGGCCTCATGCCCCTTCACGAAACAGAACGGAATGAACCGCACGTTCAGAACCGGAATCTTGTCCCGCCACGCAGCAACTGCCTCGGAGAGCCTCCCGCCGATATCGTCGTAACTCGTAAAACGGATGGGATCGTGCGATTTGTAGTCAGTCGTTTCCTCCGAGGGGTTGAAGACAATCAGATTGACGCTCTTCGGCCTCAATGAAGCCAGGAACGTCAGATGCGGGTCCAGTACATTGCAGTTGGCGGAAGTCACCACCGAATTGAAACGGAATGACATCCCCAGTTCCCTTGCGTTTCGCACTGCCTCCGTGAGCTTTGCATGGCTGCCCGGCACCTGGGTGAGCCAGTCATGGATCTCGGGGTCATATGAATGAAACGAGAACAGCAGGTCGTTCAGGCCGGCATCGCGAAGTTCCCCGCAGTATTCAGTGTTCGCCATACGAAGACCGTTCGTGATCAGGCCAATTTCGCTGTACCCAAGCTCCTTTGCGTACCGCACGAGTCCGGGTAGGTCTGCCAGGATGGTTGGCTCACCACCGGTGAACTCAACCTGGGTCTTTCCGAAGAGCCTGCGCCCCACCCACAACTGGCGCCGGATCTGCGATATAGAGCGATTCGAGGCATTGCCGCATTCAAGAGATTCGAGGTAGTAGCAGAACCGGCATCGCAGGTTGCACTTGAACCCCGTGTAGCAGATCATGCGCGGGGAGATAATTCGCCGATGCCACGGGCGGTTGAATCGGGTTTCTTCAGCATTCATTCAAGCACCAACTTGTCGACCCTTGTAGCCCACATAAAGTGGGCTCTACCTCAAACTTCGTTTCCTTCACCCGTAGAGCCCGCTTTACGCGGGCTATCCGCCGCTACCCCCTCTCACTCAGATCCTTGCCCGGCCTCAATAGTTCAATCCACTCCGCCAGACCATAGCTGAAATGCATTACGGGAATAGTCAGGAACAGCAGGATATCCGGGAACCGGCGTGTCTGGCGCACCATGGCCAGGGTGAATCCCAGGTCAGCCAGCCCATACAAGAGAAGGTCCAGGACCAGCAGATAGGCACACCAGGGGTACAGGAACGCACCTAAGCCGAGAACGACCAGAGACAGTACCCAGGCTGCAGGGGCAAGCGTTGAGAGCTCCCATTTGACACCTGCACGCATCAGACGGATACGTGTTGCACCATACCCGTGGATCTGTCGATAGAACCTCGCAAGTGACTGCCGCGGAAAATGATATACACAGGCGCCCGAGTGGAACTTCAGCCCGAAACCAAGCTGTTGGGTCTTGAAGGCAGCTATCATTTCCTCTCCCGGCCAGAACGCGGGATCAAAATGGCCCATGGCATCAAAAGCCTTGCGCGTATACGCCATGTTGCAGCCGATAATAGAACTCCAGCTTATGTCGTGGGTAAGCGAAGGGCCACGATGGTACCGGGCAGCGACGTAGCCGGCAGCTGGAGAGGCCAGGGCCAGCCCGGCCAACCGGCCCATGCGAGGGATATCCTGCGGGATGAGCGCCGGTCCACTGACCAGGCCAATACGAGGATCCTTGAAGGCCTCGAGCAACCTCTCAGCCCAATCCGGCTCGACAACAACGTCGTCGTCCAAAAAGGCCACGATCGCCCCACGGCTCCTCTCAAAGCCTGCGTTCTTTTTGCGACTGGAGTCACCCTGTTCAAAGGACACGTCCAGGTGAACCAGTTCCGGCACGGCTTTCTTGAGTTCCTCCAACTGTACCATCACGCCGGCGTTCTTGATTCTTCCCACCACAATAATCTCCAACTTGGCGGGCTTTGACATGCGCGAAAGGGACTGGAGTGTGGGAATCAGTGTACCCCGCCCCATCGTCGGAATGACTATGGACAACTCAGACATCACACCTCGTTCCCCCACGCGGCCGGGGTTCAATTCACATCATTGGCCCTTGCGCCAGAACAGGTACTCAACGTACGCCGGCGATACCGGGCCATCGAAGCAACAGTGTAGTGTTTTCATCCCGGAGAAGCCTGCATCAATGAGATACCGCACAATGTCAGTTACATTGTTCTGACTTAATCGCAACCCGCGGTTACCGACCTCCAACACAATGTAGTCAATCTCCCGAAGGCGATCCCCAAAACCTTTCAACACTTTCAGCTCCTGGCCCTCGGTGTCGATCTTGACGAGCACGGGACGTTCCAGCGAGATGGGAAGGGAATCAAACCTGCGGACACTGACTTTGTACTGTTGCCCATCTCCCCTTGCATCAAGGGATCCGATCTCGTCATTGCCACCGGGCACATTGAGATACGCTTCGCCGTCAACGTCGGAAAGCGCGCACCTGTGCAACTCGGAGTACACTTCCGGCATGACCGACGGGTTGGGTTCTATCGCCACCGCGCGGCCTCCCCTCAGCACCGGAGACACAATCTCGGCAAACTGGCTTCTATTCGCACCCACATCGATCAACTGGCGCGGATACGGCAGGGACAGTTCATCGAGTGTCGTGTACAGATTGTAGACGGTTGTCATGCAATTCAAGCAGCGTAAATGACTGAAGAACGGCACCTTATGCTGCCGGGCAAAGCGCCAGCCGGCCCTCAGGTGACTGACTATCTTGGCGAACGAAATGGGCCACGAACGCACTGCCAGATGGTAGCCATGTATCAACTGAAGTATTCTCACATTGCCTCTTCCCTGTCGTGCTTTCTCAACACATGCATTGCACAGACCATTTCCATCAGATCATAGCCCGCGTAAAGCGGGCTCTACCTGCGTACCATCAGCCTTACGCAGGCTTTCCGAGACCCGGCCCTGTTACAGGCACCCGCACTTTTTTGACCACCAACGACACCCCCGCACCGAGGCACAGCAGCATACCCAGACCTTGCACGTACAACCCCCATACCGGAGGCTGATACCGGAAAATAGCTTCATGGCGTCCCGCAGGCACGGCCACGCCCAATTCGATGAAATTGCACTTGAGGACCGGGACAGGTTTCCCGTCTACGCTGGCGATCCAGTCTTTGTCATATTTCTGACTGAACACCAGTATCGCCGGCGTGTCCTGTTCTGTCTGAACCGTCGCCTGTTTTACGTTCATGTCTACCACATTGACACGGCCCGAAACACCTGCACTTTGGAATGTATCGCTCCCCGGGCTTGATGACAGCACGGCCTCTTTCCGTGGGTTGAACGATGACGCTGAAACCGCCGCCAGTACCTGGTCATCACCAGGTACGACCTGCCACTTGTCAACCAGGCTGAAACGCGGTACTCCGTCAAACCTGAGCAGGACATGCTCTGCCTGCCGTACATCCATCACAGGGTTGACCCCGATGCCGCCACTGGATGTCTGGTACACCTTGAAACCCATTGCAGGGCTGAATCGGCTGGCCAGATCCGGGTTCTGCTGGATCTGCTGCCACGCCTGAACAGGACCGATAACATATCTCACAGAGGCAAGTTCCCAGAAGCGTACCGGGTTACGGCCCAAGGCCGTCATCAGCTTCTGGTAGTCCGCAGGCACACGCGGCATCTGCACGATATTGAAGGCAGCGATATCGTGGTAGGGAAAGACCACCGAAAGCCAGTGGTTGTAGAATCCCTGCTCGGTGAGCAGGGCAACACGGTCCTTGTCCAGGTTCATCTTCAGGTAGCGGATCAGATCATCTTCAGCTGTGATGGATTCGCGCTCAACGGTTTTCACGTAGTGACGGGCGAGCAGTTTGGCATCGAGGGCCACAACAAGCACCAGCGCCACTGCAATCCATGTGACGTGTTTCCATGCCTGTTTCCTGCGGAAATGCAGAATACCCACCAGTCCCCCGGCCAGGACAAACGACAGGACCCCTCCGTGGAACACTGCCCTGACCATGTTCTGCACTATCACGGGAGCTGCATTACCCCACCCCTGCCTGACAAACACCTGTTCCTGCTCGCCCCTGGTCGCCACCAGGAAGCCTGCAAAGACGGTCAGGATCGCTCCCAGCAAGGCTATACCCACTGCAGACCTGAACACGCGCTTTTCCGGAAGCAGCTTTGACCCGGATATCTCTTTTCGGATGACCGCGTCCAGTCCGTATGCTGCCAGTATGCCCACGGCCAGTTGAAATATCTGGATGAACTTGTTGGGATTACGAATAGATCCCACCAGTGGGAGCTTGTAGAAGAGGGCGTAGAGCGGAAAGTACTTTCCAAACGAGAGCAACAGGGCCACCACAGCGGCAATTCCCCAGAAGAAGCATTCCGCCCGTCGGTCGGCCAACATCTGCAATGTAGCGGGGTCGAACTCTTTCCCCTCCGGCCTCCGTCGAATGTAGACAACCAGGGCCAGGATAGCCAACCCGACTGGTATGGCCCCAAGGTAGATGCTCTCCAACCGGAAATTCTGGAATCCCTGGTGCGTTTTCTCCCAGCCGGCTGACTGGCCCGTTCGTCCCCAGTACGGTCCTTCCGGCTCACCACTCCGCCACCCCGTGTACCCGGGCGCAATCAAGTCAACAATCTCATCCGGCGGAACGCTCCACTGCGTCACAAACTCCCATTGCTGTTGCGGGTCCCCCTGTTCTCCTGCCGGCTCTGTGCCTCCGATGACGGAAACATACACATTGATCAGACTCCATCCAGCTACCAGCAAGGCCGTCACGCCCATTGGCGCCAGATACATCAACAAACCGCGGACACTCCATCCTCGCAGCCGAGCCCAGGCAAAAACGGCATAGGCTCCGGCAAACAGTCCGAAAAACAACGCCACATCCTGCTGTTCCAGGAACATTCCCCCTATTGCCCCTCCCGCAAGAAGACTCCATCCAAGAGTGGCGCCCTGACTCGCGTGGCCAATACACCAGATCGCAATTAAGAAGAACATGATTACACCGAACTTGCCGATGTGCCCCGCATGAAGGAGGGTGAAATTGCTTCCCAACCACAGGGCAGTGATGGTGCCAATCAGAATTGCGGCGGCCGACATGGATCTACGCGACCAGAAGAGCGCCAGAACAAGCGATGCTGCACACAGATCTACAGCGTAAACCCAGTTGTTGTAGTAATGGGCCGGCAACAGCCAGTTCAGCACGGTATACCACGTTAGGGAACGCGTCGCGGTATATCCGAGTAACGGCGAATACCAGAAATGACCAGTAAAACCAAGGGGCAGCATCCGCTGCCGGGAAACTATGGCACCAAGGTTGCTATCTCCCGTCTGCAGCATGTTCCCCTGTTCAAGCAGAGCTCCAAACATCAAAAGGACGAAACCCAAGTTGACCAGGAACATAATGCCCGGTACCCACCATTTTCGATTGGTCACACTGCCCCCCCAAAAAAAGAGAGTTCCTTCATACCATGTTGTCCGGCCAGTTGTCAGAGATAAGGATAGAACTGCTAACGGTTGCGTCTCAGCCATCCATACTGGTGAAATGAAAAGCCGTTGCGCTTCCACAAATCGTTATCCTGAACAAACCGTCCATCCTCCCGCAGAAAATCCTCAACCGCCTCCCGTGGGCCGGGGCCATGACCGGGCTGAACGGGGTGACCCAGATTCGTATCTTCGGCAACCAGATAGCTCCCCGGCGCAACAAAGTCCCGATAGGCTCGTAGTTCCGCCAGAACGTGCAGTTTCGAGTGATCCGAGTCCAACGAAACAAGCCCCTGCCTATTTCCCACCAGGGCCCTGACTCTATCCAGAGTTCCGGGCTCGACAGAACTCCCTTCTACCAACCGCACGCGGTGATGTGTCAGTTGCCACGCCTTCTCAGTCAACTGAATATCAACACCAACCACCAGAGCTCCAGGATCAATCCCCGCAAGGTCCATGATCCCCGCAAAGAATAACAATGAGCCGCCATCGGCCACACCTGTCTGTATCACGCAGTCCGGCCGAACGCGTGACAATACCTCCTGGTACAACTGCATATCAAATGGGCACTGAAAAATCGGGTAGCCGAGAAACGTGTTCCGTTGCCATGTATCAAGGGAATGGTACCAGATGAAGTGGAATGCCTGCGTTACTACTCGACCAGGCCATGCCTGCAAGGACATGAGGTGGCGCAACCATCCCCGCCACCCGGTCCGGCTTGCCAGCTGCATTCCCATAGACCCACCCTATTGTCCTATCAGCAAACTTACCACTTCATGAACACATATCTACCATTTGAATTGCCGCGGGGCAAGCCCCGGGGAGTCTGGTGCTCGCTTCGCTCCGCATGGTTGCTGCCGCCGCAACCATGGCATGATGAGAGGGCCTTCCCTTCCCTCTCATCTCTCCCTTGCCAAGGATGCTCTAGCTCCCCGCGGCAAGCCGCGGGGAGCTAGAGCATACTAATTAGAGACAACGTTCGTGAGCATCACCGCGGAACCGTTGCATCACATTCTAGTTGCTGCATTTAATGAGCCAGGTATCCTCATGCTGCGTATTCGGAGACCCGTACCAGACAGTGTCAAAAAGACTCGCCGACAACCCTACAAAGCAGACAAGTACCGCAACCTGGGCGACCGGATTCGATGATCCTCGTCTTTTGTGGCCGGGGAAGATGCCCGAGCAGACCCAAGCACAGTGACCGCCGCACGCCTGCCTCAAAATCTGCAGGACCCAGCCAAGATTTCATCCCTAACGGAAATCATAACTATCTCTTCTTCCGTAAGGCCACGACGGCCATGTCACCCGTTTTCTTCGCCGTAAACAGAACCTGGTGGGTCTTCTCAAACCCCTTGAACACGGCCTCAAGGGGACTACCATGCAGTTCCACAAGCACCAGTGAAGCACTGGAGATGCATATGTGACCACCTTCCCATACTTCACCTTCAGCACCTTCCACATCAATCTTCACGAGAAAAGGTGCTCCAATCGGTCTAGAAGCCTTCCACCATGCGTCCAATGATATTGACGGGACACTAACATTCTCTCGCCCCCACGCCCTGTTCACGGCGTTTCCCGGAGCATAGGGCGAATCGAATCTCACCGCCATAGTCTCTCTGCGGCCACTTCCCACAACAGACGTAATCACTTCCAGGTCCTGCTGCCCCAAGGCTGCGAGGCGTCTTCGGATAATAGGCGCACAGGCTGGCATCATCTCAAAACACCTCAACCGCACGCATGGATTAATGCTTTGGCACAATGCCGCAAACATCCCCACGTTTGCACCGATATCCAGCACAAGCGGCTCCTTCTCAGCGGCAAACGGCGCACGCCAAACAGTAGTCCCGTAGTCATCCAGCAGAAACAGTTCACGGTAGGCCAAGAGATCGTACCGGCAGTAGACTGGCACACGTTCTGGGACTTCGATGATGGTCGTTTCGCCGTACGCCCTCGAGGCAAGAAGCCGCAATGTCATGAAGCGCATCACGTCGCGCCATGCCATGTCTCTACGGCGCATGGCGCGAATCACCGGGACAAGAATGCCACACTCGTACATCACATCCCGCACGAGATCACACCACCTCATGACTCCACCGCGAGTTCTTCGATGCGGTCTTTCCAATATTCCAGATGATCCGTATTCCACGCATGCACACCGAAAGGCAATCGCCCTTCGCACCTGGCAGCACACTCCGCAGGCGCGGCATCCCACGCAAACCGTAGCGCCTCGTCGACGCTCGCAATCCTGAATCCAGGCCACAATCGAGCACCAACATGAGCCCAGAAGACATCCTCTGGAATGCTTCGCAATAGCCAACTCAGAGGCCATAACCAGAAGGACGCACTCCGCATGGTACGAATGCACCTTAGCGAGAAACCGCCATTCCCGACCTGTCGTAGAAACGGACGGAGCAATGTCGACTTTGTCCACGTCTTCCTACTGTGCATCTGGAACTCATGGTGCAACCACGGGGCCCCGATGTAGTCGTAACCCCTGTCACACCATGCGGGCAACTGATCCGAGAACACGTAGGCATCAAGTTGATAGAGCAACAGGAAATCATGCCCAACAAATGAACGGTAGAAACCGGCGTTGCGGCAGAGCAGGTTGTACCCTACTGCCGAGCCAAACCATCCGGGATCGAACTCCAGCACTCTAAGATCAGCGTCGACAGCACAAAGCGCAGATGTATCCATTCCTCGCGGGATAGCAAGGTAGCGGGGATGTAACCCCAGTATCTTTCGGCATCGTGCGAGCGCCACGACCTCCAAGTGTCTCAACTGCGACCTATGAAAGGGAATGACAACAGCCGGCGCAATGGGAGACAGGTCGGATCCTGTCATGCCAACGTCCTGCGCCATGACTCTGGCATGTTTTTTGACACTTCAACCCCTTGAAAAGGTCGCCCAACGCGGGATCCGTGCCCCCGCGCCCAGTCCGCCATCCGGCTAAGACCGTCTTTCAACGGAGTCTCTGTCGCACAACCCGGAAAGAACCTCTTAAGTTTCTCATGAGACGAGAAAGCATGTACAACTTCCTTCCTCGCATCGAGATACCTGACTTGCGGCGTGGCTCTCATGGCATCCGCCACCAACCAGGCAAGTTCCTTGATATTACATACCGTGTCGGAGCCTATGTTGAATACTTGGTTGTACGCTTCCGGCTTGGACACACTCGCCGCGACAAGCGGAGCGACATCCCCGACATACGTAAACGCTCTGCTCTGCCCTCCGTCTCCAAACACTGTCATAGGTTTCCCCTGCAATATCTGGTTCATGAAGATTCCGATGACATTTCGATATGGGTCGCCGATGTTCTGTCTTTCTCCATAGACATTGTGCGGCCGAAACACGAGGTAGTTGAGCCCGAACATATTGCGCGCCTCGCGAAGATCCTGTTCTACGGCGTACTTGGCAATCCCATACGGATCCTCCGGCGCCGGAACCATCTCTTCCGTCATGGGCAGTTGGTTGGCGCCGTAAACGGCAATTGACGACGTGAACACAAAACACCTGACCGTACCGACATTGACCGAGGCATTCACGAGATTCACACTGCCAACAAGGTTATTGGTGTAGTTAAACCGCCTTATGAAATGGCTCAATCCTTCCGCTGCATAGGCTGCAAGATGGAATACAAAATCAAACCGGTATTCGCCGAACAGTTTCCCGACAAGATCAACATCCAGGACAGAACCCTCGACAAACCTTGCATCTGCCGGAACGTTCGTCGCAAATCCGCCGGACAGATCATCCAGCACCACGACGGCGTGACCGTCACGCACGAGCGCTTCAGCCACGTGGGATCCAATGAACCCAGCGCCTCCCGTAACCAGGGACCTAAGAGCGGTAGACATGAGATATTCTTCCCTACTTCGCAACGGCAGGCGCCGGGATACCAGCCTGTTTGGCCGCAGAACACAACTGGTCCCACACGAACGCAGAGACAGGAATACCTTCACGTTCGCGAATCTGTCGTACGTTCTTCTCCGGATCACCGGGCACCAATACAGGCATCGCCGGATCCTTGGCTGGCTCTCGTCGCACCTCGTCCATCATCGCCCGCAGTCGTACTCTGAACTCGGCCAAAGGCACGAACCTGCCAATATCAATGGCCATAAAGTAGTGCCCGAGGTCTCTATGGCGACCGAGGTTACTCCCGTACATCTGGGAAATGTGGCCTCCGAACGGCATCCCGGACAGGCAACTGCACAGGATATCGACCATCATTGCCAGGCCGAATCCCTTGTACCGTCCGATGGGAAGCATTGAAAACACCGCGTCCGGATCCAGTGTCAGGTTGCCGTTTTCGTCAGCAGCCCAGTCCGGAAGCAGTGGCCAACCTTCTCGCTTGTATTCCTGCACACGGTTGAAAGTCGTCATCGCAGTGGCCATGTCCAGGCAAAACGGGGCCTCACCGTCACACGGTGCGGCAAACGCTATCGGGTTGGTACTGAAGTAGGGCCTCAACCCGCCGTAGGAAAGCATATGCGGTGTGGAATGCGTGCAACTGATTCCAATCATGTCACATTCCGCAGCCAGCAGACTGAAGTAGGCCGCTGCTCCGAAGTGGGACGAGTTCCGGACGACCACCGCCGCCACGCCGGCGGACCGGGCCATGGCGATGGCGTGCCCCATGGCTTCCCCACCGGCCGCGTGCCCGAAGGTGTGGTCGGCATCAAGCATCCCCGTCGCCGGGGCCGTTTGCTCGAACCCGTACCGCGGATTCGGGTTGAGCCGCCCGGCATCAATTGCGCACAGGTAATGCGGAAGCAGTTCTACACCGTGGGAATCCACCCCCCTCAGCGAGGTCTGGATCACCGCGGTCACCACATGACGTCTAACATCTTCCCGGACGTTCTTGAGGGCCAGCAGCTTGTCGCAGAAAGAGGCAAGCGCCGTACAGGGAACTTGAACATGTCCGCCTGCAGACATTCTTCGCTAGTCCAGGAAAGTGTTTAGATCGAGGTGCACCCACCGACCGTTGGTCGAGAGACTCTCGTTCACGGCCTCAACCACGGCGGTGGATACTCTTGCATCGCGGAACGTCGCACGGAGGCCACGCAGGCCCGCCACCGTTGTCCGGCCGGCCTGCACGTCAGCACAGTCACGCAGGAACTGGATAACACTCGCATAACCGTAACCACGAAACTCCTGGGCACTATCCGATACGTTGTAGCGAAGGTCCGAGAAATAGGGATTGATATCCGCAATTCCGGTTGCATCCGAGACCAGCCTCAACCCCCTGTCCTTCTGATCACACTCAATCCGGCCGACCGTCCCGATGTACTTAATCTTCTGATCCGACATGGCGGTCGTAATGTGAGGGTCTATCCAGTTGGTCAATATGGCAGACGCGAACCGTTTGGCGGAGTCCTTGTAGCCCCATTCAATCATCACCTGGATGGCATCGTACGTGTCCACGCCTTCTGCGCAGAGGAAATTCTTCTGCCCGATTGCCATCACCCGTTGCGGGTATGCCCCGGTGCAGTAGTATATCTGATCTACGTAGTGTACGCCCAGGTACTGGAAGATGTTACTTTCTTCCGCCCACGACCGAAAATGCTTTAATGGGATGCTTTTCCTCTGGCTGTATTCCACCAGAACGTAGGACACATCACCTATCATGTTCTCTTTCAGCATCTTCCTGATACGGAGATTGCTTTCATCAAAGCGCTTGTGAAATTCCACGGCGCAGTGAACACCGTGTTCGGCTTGAAGCTGCATCAACTCGTTCACCTCACGTAGGCTGGATACCAGCGGCTTCACCACAAGGCAGTGCAACCCCCGCTTTATCAGGTTGCGTGTCACTTCAAAGTGCAAGTGATCCGGGAACGAGAGAATGGCACAGTTGTAGTCCTTCTTCTGAATCAGCGCTTCATATGCCTTGGGATTCGGGTCAGTCCCCTTCGGGTAGTACTCGACCGGAATGCTGAGACCCATAAGTTTGTTCAACTCACGGACTTTTGCCGCGACTTCGTCGGCCTTGGCCGGGTTCTGCCCAACCATCGTGACTTTGTCCACCAGTCCTTCCCTGCACCCCTCGAATACGGACGGCAGGATGGTCCCGTAGTCGTTCGTGCCCAGGCCACACGTATACATCCCTGCGCCAACGAGCAGAACATTCAACGGTGGTTGCGTGCTCATGCTCCAGCCTCCACTCTCTCCTTGAACTGACGAATTCTAGCCTCCGCCAGCAATAGGTCCTCCGGCCCGTCTATATCCACCACAAAACGGCTGTCCATCACATACGGCAGAATCCTGTCCCCGGTCATCGAGCCCTTTTCCCAGATTGTCTCGGGCCTAGTCACATCCGTGACGCAGTTGTACCAGTAGACCGGCGGGCAATCCTGTCTTCGGAGCAGGAACGGTTCCTTGTACTTCGTCTGCAGCAGCGGCTTGAGATAACCGTCTCCGCCGATCGTAAACATCCGATAGGGGTGTTGTGACGGGATCGAAACCGAACGGACGGAATCGGCCTCGGGATGCTTCACCAACATCTCTATGGCCTCATCGAGTTGCCTCGCCTTGCGCAACGGGGCTGTGGGGCGCAGGTGTACGATAATATCAGCCTTGTACTTCTCATGGTCTTCAAGCCATTTGAGCGCATGCTGGAACACTGGCAGATCGAGAACCGTATCGCCACCCAGCTCCTCAGGCCGCATGAATGGCACCTCAGCGCCGTAGCTGACTGCGAGTCTCGCTATCTCATCATCATCGGTCGAAACAACTGTCCGAGTTATGTAGCGAGACGCCTTGGCGTGTTCAACCGAATAGGCGAACAGGGGCAGGCTCGCAAGTGGAACAATGTTCTTCCTTGGGATGCCACGCGAACCACCCCGGGCCGGTATGACGGCTAGCACATGCATGAGCGCTTCCTCTTCAACCAGTTGCTTTGGCGCCTTCAACGTACAACGACACGATCCGCCTGGCAGCTACATCTGAGTCAACCAGCAGCGACGCATCCCTGCCCTGCCGGAACGAACTCCTGCAGATATCCGAAAATCCTGCCGCTGCCAGGAACTTCGCCAGCGTGTCATAGTCCCAACAGGACCGGTGGCCATGCTCCTGCAAAAGAAAACTGAGCGCCTGCACATGCGAGAACAAACGCCTGCTTCTCCGGTCCACCGCTTCGCTCTCGACGAACATGACTCGTTCCCATTCCGCGAACCACGTCTTGTCGTCCCTGGCATAAGCTTCCGCAACGATCCTTATGTCCGGGACAATCAACCTCACCCGGGCGCCGGGCTCAAGGATACGGTAGCATTCCTTCAGCAGTCTGTCCACTTGCGAATACGTCAAGTGCTCCAGCGTATGCTCGCTGAAGATGCCCGCCGCCATGCCCGCCGGCATGTTGAGAGGATAGCGCAGGTCGGCCCCATAGTCCCTGCGACCGGCTGCAAGGAAGAAGTCGACGTTCACAAACCCGTCAAGATAGCGGGTTCCGCATCCCAGATTCAGCCGGACTTCGCTACCGGCGGATGGAACATACGGGCGGGAGACAATCCGCCCCAACAACGAAACCGCATCGTAGCAGAAAGGCCCCAGGCTACCGCCCAGTACACGTCTTCCAGTCTCTGCAATCAACCCCACGGCTCCTCCGTTCCCGGGAAGGTCACTCCGGCCTTGTTTCCTGCCATGTGACGTCACAACCTGCCCGCCCAGTCTGCTTCGAGTGCAGATAACATTTCTTCCGGTCAAGCAAGGCCCGAGTTCCGCCTCTATGACCACGCCTCAGACTACCTCTTCGTACTTCACACGGGGAAACATGTTGAGCAATCCACCGGCGGTCGCATTCAGGATTTCCACGCCACACTTTGCCGCTGCATCACGCAGGAGATAGCACTGCCGCCAGATCATCCACCAGTTGATCCATATCAGACCCATTTCCTGCGCCTGTCGGTCCAGGTCCTGTTCGGCCTGGTTCTTGGTAACCGGCGACGTTCCATAGAACCGCACCTGCTGATTCTGCGCAACACGACATACCTGGTCGAGGTCGAACCCGAGCAGATAGACTTTTGCAAAACCCATGTAGATGGCGACAGCAAGACACTCCGGCAACACCGTCGGTACGCCCATCAAGGACCGCGTAAGGTCAACCGGCGCGTGCCGCACCATGGCACAGTTGTACCCCTGCCGGATGTAGAAGACACGATCCTTGAACAACCCGAGCCGGTCTACAAGATACCTCGTGTTCTTGTCGAAAAAGAAATCGGTATTGGCCGGAAGCCGCTCATTCATCGAATTCAGCCATTCCATCCAGTCGTTGTCATACTGTTTCGGCTGGTACTTGGGAACAACGACATGGTACCGGGGCTTGATAACATGGATTTGGTCATGAGCATGAAAATGGTTTTGCGTCATCACGATCCTACCCGCAAGACGTGCCAGGTCCTGCTGCTTGATAGACGGCCCGCTACCCAGAATGAAGCACGCATCACCTCGATGCCTGTCTTCCAGCACACGGTTCCTTCTCAACAGCGGGTCAGGATACAACCGGTCCGCCAGACCGGCGCGTACATGCCACCACAAATGACGCAAAGCAATTCGCCACACGGTTGCCAAGCCTTTCCCTACTGTTGCGCCTCTACGACAGCAATTTCTTCCACCAGGAGTGCGCTACCTGCCTTTTCGCCGCCCGACACAGAGACCGCTATCGAATTTCGCCCCGTCTGCAGGTCCAGCGGTTGACTGTCAATTTCCAGCACCTGTCCCTGCGCGAACACGAGCGGAGCCCCATCACCAATCCTCACCGACTTACTGGCGCCCACCGCAACTGCCCGCAGCTTGAGTTTTACCGACAGCTTCGCGTCGGTGAGGTTGTATATGTCTACTCCCACCGTACCCACAGCTACTCTCCAGTCACGGAAATCCTGAATCTGCGGCCACAGCTTCGTGTAACCCCAGCCGGACGCATAGAACAATACCGTTTTGCGCCCTTCTTCGCGGGCAATCTGCACCACGTCCGCAGGTGTGTTGTAGAAAAGTTCACTGATGATACGGTTCGTATTTGCACCCGGCATCGTGGCCGCCGGACTCGGCATCAGGTTAAGACGGGCCAGGGCCAGGGCCTGCTCATTGGTGAACACAACACGCCGACGGAAGTACAGGCGTGGCCAGTCCCACCACCCTATCTCCGGCACGAGAAACCACTGCTTCACTATCTCAAGGTAGGCCGCATCGGGATACCTCGTCAGGAACTGCTTCGCGGTCTCTCGCCACTGGTACTTCTTGAACACCTCCACCGGCTCGTTGGGAATGGTAAACGTGACCACAACATTGCTCGGAGCATGGGTCCGCATCTCATTCCATGGCTCAAGCCACCGGTCCACAAGAACCGGCGACCCCTTGGGAAGATGCTGGTCCATCCAGCGATTTATCATAGTGTAAGGGATTGACGGTGCCGGTAACGTTACGGTCCACCGCACCGGGTTCGCCATCGCCGCTCCCATCAGCACGCACAACGATAGCGTCAGCCATCCAGCCCCGGGCCGGCGCAGTAGCGGAAGCCTGACCAGAGCGTCAGCAAGCCGGACCAGCCCCACGCCGGACAACAGTATGAGCCCCGTCCATACAGGCGAGTAGTACCGGACCGCGGCAAAATTCTCCGATGCGTAGTACTGCATACCAAGGAGCAACAGGAAAGTTACAAGCGTTCCGCCCGCCACCCCGGCAGTTGTCCAGCGCAACTTACGACGCCACACGCCAAGGACAACTGCCGCCACGGGCAACCCCCAGCTGACCACGACGCGCCAGCCTCCTCCCCACGTCATGGCTTCCGGAAGAAAAGAAAGCTGTTTCCATTGAGTAGCAATATCGGTATTGGCTGGTATGAACGTTTCCTTGGCCGTGAACACAGCCGAGATGAATAACGCAATCCATGGCAGCAGGCTCAGACCCAGAGCCACTACACCGGCAGCAAACGGTTTCCATGCCGCACTTCGTCGTTCACGTCGGCGAACCATGTCCCCAGCCCAAGCCACCCACAACAGTGCGACCCCAGGCCAATTGGCCATGTGCGCGTAGCAGGCCAGTATTGAGGCCGTGGCAAACCATGTCACGGCACCGCGACGGTATCGATCCGACTCACGTCCTTCCCTGAACACAACGCAGAATGCCGCTACTGCAAACGTAAACAGACACATTGCAAACGTGTAGTTGTGAGCGACCTTCGACCAATGAAACAGGTACGGGTTGATAGCTCCCATCCACGCCAGAACCCATCCAAGCCTCGTGTCACCCCCCAGCGCCTTACCAAGTTGATACAGCGCCAGAATTGTCAGCATCCCCATCACCGCATACGGGAGCCTGATCGTGAACAGGGTGACCGGCCACCTGAGAAGATCCTGCAGAACCGCATTGGTCATGCGGGATAGCGGCATCTGGCGGCCGGGCTTGAACTCGTTCAGGCAGAACACGGCCATGTCGGCGGTACCGTGCCCCTGCTGCAGGTACTGAAGCACCCAGACCTCGTCCGACCGCGTATCCATCGTCCCAAGGTTGTACAGGCGCAACAGTGCCAGCACCACAAGCACCGCCACCATGAGCCACCGCGAAACCCGGCCGGGCGTCCACTCTGCGGGTCTTGTCACATCCACCTCGCCGCTCTTGCCTGCCTGTTTCTGCATTACACCCCTCGCGTTTCCGCCACCAGTTCCATCTCGCCGGCGTTGCCGAACCCGTACACCTGCGCCGCTACAACGGGAGCGGACAAAATGGCCAGCGCCACGAAGAACGGCACGTCCCGCGGCCGGCTCCGGAGATGAAACCTGTCCGCTATCCAGTTGCATAACGAAACAGAGAGCTCGCCAGGATCATAAACCGGCACTATCTGCCGACAGTCCAGGCCCGCCGATTCAACCAAACGCTTGAGACTCGCAGGCGTCAGGAAGCTCATGTGTCGCGGCACCTGCAAACCCTCCCAATGCCTCGGAAATGCCCTTCTCCACCAGGAATCCCAGTTTGGAACCTGGACCACCAGCTTTCCACCCCGGGCAAGCAGTACCGACGCCTCCCGGATGACAGACAAAGGATCATGCACATGCTCGAGAACATCATACAGCAGGATCGCCTGGAACGTGCCGTCAAGCGCCATCGTCTCAAACTGCCCTCCGATCAGCCGGACCCGCCCTTCCACAACCGGCGTCGGGGCAAGCCCTGGATCAACACCTACCAACTCGCGTGCGGAAAGCCATCTTCCCGCAAGGTGTTTCAGGAAAGAACCATCCCCGCAGCCTACCTCAAGAACCCGTCCGGGTTGCTCACTGAGGTACCGTTCAAGCCGACGTACGCGATAGTCAAACCGTCGCCGGTAAAGGTACCCGCGAAGTCCACCCCTCTCTCCGGTTGTCAATGCGTGGTAGTCCTGACGATAGCACAGGTGAAGGGAACTCCTGTCGGGGCGTTCAGCCAGAAAAACGAATCCGCAGCGCCCGCATTCCCCTATTGCATAGTGCCCTTCGACGCGATCCTCAACATCCACCAGGTCTCTCAGGACTACACGCGGGTCGGATGCCCCGCAGGCTGGACAACCAATTGCCTCAATATGGATATCGCCCATCTCTCCCCCGATAGCAGCCCCGCAACATGAATATGGCAGACACAATACTGCAGGCTGGCCGGCAGGGTCGAGACGAAACGGCTGGAGCGCGCACTGGGACCGTCTTTTTTGAGTGCATTACCGGCCACGAACCGGCACACTTCACACCGCTGACCTTTGGCCGACTGCCTGGATATTCATGAAAGGAATACTGCTGTCACTTGCAACCTTTGGCGCGTTCATCCCGTGCGCCATGCTGGCATCCCGTGCGCTGCGCGTGGACCGACATGCGCGTCTTTTTTTTGGGGTGATCCTTGCCTTGAGCCCAGTCTATGCCCTCGCATACGCACTCCTGCCTCCTGATCTCTGGTTCCTGCCCGACAGTCTCCTGGCCGGCCGGCCTGTGATCGAAGCCGTGTTGGGCTACGTATTGCTGCTCCTGAACTTCCATTCGTTCCTGAACGTGTTCTACGGAATGAACGGCGGGTTCTCGACCTGCATCTTGTCCGAGATCCAGAAGGCAGGACCACAAGGGCTCTCCACCAACTCCCTCGTGCAACTCTTCCAGACTCCAGATGGAAAAGACAAGATCTATGCCTGGCGTGTACCCCGCCTCGTTGAAACCGGTTACCTGCTGCGGGATTCCCAGCGGGATGTGTACCGCCTCACTGCAAAAGGCTCGTTCGTGGCCCGCATGACCTGCTGCCTGCAAAGGCTCTTCGCAACCGGGGAGAGGGGGGGATGATTCCATGCCATGCGGCGTGATTGCAGCTGCCCTTTCCACGTGCGTGTGGGTGAGCCTTCACCTGGTGGTTGTCCGTCGTCTGCCTGCCCACAACCGGGTCGCGTCGTCCTTCGCAGGTTATCTGCTTGCCCTGCCTCTTGTCACCGCGTTGGTCATCCTGTTAGAAAACTGGTGTCCCGGTGAGTCGCTTGCCCTGGGACTCATCACCGGACACATATGGCACCTAGTCCTGTTCTTCCAGTATGTCCACGTGTACTATCACGTTGACCGCTCCACCACGCTTCGCATCCTGACCGAGGTAACGAGGCAGGGCGGAACCGCATCCGAAGAAGCCATCCATGCCCGGTACAACCTGCAGGACATGGTGATACGCCGTCTGGCGATCTTGGAGAAGAACGGTTACATCCGTCGCGTCGAAGGCAGATGGAGCAACACCGTCAAGGGAACCAGGCTTGCCCTGGCCATGGCAATATGCACCCGGGCATTTCGTTCAAAACCGCAGAGCGAACGGATCTGACACTTGACAACAACGCGGTGGTAGCCCGCATGTTGCACGAGTCCTCGTGCAACATGCACCCGGAGGGCTTCGACGCGCCACGCGAAAGCGCGGCTTACTCAGGGTTAGCCTCTCGGCGCGTCGAAGGGTTACCTTGAGCAAGGTGCGTAAGCATCGTTCATGACGAGCATTCACGGCGAGCCGCGCCGAAACTTTGGCGGCAGACCCAGCTGCCGCCAAAGCGCTTATTGCACGAGCGATAAAACGCTCGCGCAATAAGCGGGCTAGAATGACAGGTCCTGTTCTTCCCTGCCCATCATACGCCTGACCTCAAGTTTCAGCGTTTTGAGGAAGATAGTCAGGGAACCGCCCACGTGCCCCTTGGCGGGGAAGATGTACCTCTTGTACAGATAAGCCTTGAGAAACGTATAGAACACGGCAAACAGGGCGTTCGGCCTGATGTGCATGGCTACCCACAGAAAGAAGTTCCGGAGACGCGGCCAGTGCGCCATGGCCGGATAGAACACCATCATGTTCCACTGCAGGTCCTTTTCCTTTTCCGAGAAACAGGTTAGCGTCGACCGTGCCTGAAAGAGCCCGTAGTTCATGGCTTCTCCCTGCCGGCTCAGGAACCCCTCCTTCTGACAGTAGTCCCAGATGGGGGTACGCGGATACGGCACAAGGATGGTCGCCTGGGCAAAGTCCACCCGGCCGGCGATATAGAAATCGATAGTGTCGATTGCATCCTGCGTGGTACTCGTTGGCACCCCCAGGATCACGTTGGAGAGCACATTTATGCCGTACTTCTTGATCAGAAGGAAACGCTGCTTGATCTCGTCATTAGACAGTTTCATGCGTCGTCCCAGCACGTCATTCCGGATACGGGGCACTACGCTGTCCAGCGATACGCTCACCGATACACAGCCGGCTTCTTTGAGCAGTGCCAAACGTTCCTCCGTGATAAATTCCAGCCGCTGCATGCAGGTAAAAGGAACTCCTATTTCCCGGCTGTACGCGCCCGCGAACTCCCGCAGCCATGGCGTATTTGCCGCGAAAAGATCGTCCATGAACTTGATGAATCCCAGCGGATACCGATCCTTTACCCACTTCACTTCCGCCACCAGCCTGCCGACGCCGCACGTCCGGACAAGAGCCCCCTTGCCACGCAGTTCATCGACCAGCCCGCCGTTATGGCAGTACGTGCAGGCATACGGACACCCCCGCGATGGCATGAAAGTCTTGTAAGGCGACTGCCCGATGATCGGTACGCGGTCGAACACCAGTCCCCGGTCCGGCATCGGGAGCGAATCCAGGTCGGCCGTCAGCATGCGCATCTGGTTCCGCGTTGTTTTTGACCAGAAGTTCTCGATATGTTCCAGATCCCCACCGGCGGCAAGTGTCTGCAGGAACTCCTTGAGCGCGGCCTCGCCCTCACCACGACAAATGTAGTCAATCCCCTCGACATCAACGACCTCGGGGAAATAGGTCGGATGCGCCCCACCCATCATGGATACAAATGCGTACTTCCGCTTCAGATAGGCATTTATCCTGAGGTAGTCATCCACGTAGCTGGACATGACGCTGTAAGCAACGACGTCCGGACGGAACCGCTCAAACACCCCGTCTATCGTCTGCGCACTGAATTCCGCGAGGTCGACTTTCCAGCCCGCTTCGCGCGCCACGGCGCCAAGCAGCGAGATCCCGTACGGATCTACCACGTCCGCCGAGTAGACCACGAAGAGCAGGTTCCTGTTCATGCAGGAGACTCCTTGCCCGGCCGCGATCCCGGCACAGCGCCGCGTCGCCTGCCTCGGCGCCACACAATCCTCCAGAGCGAACCCATGACCGAGAACACGTTGCGGGGCCTGAAAGCCGACCCCAGTCCGTATGCCCGGTCGTAGTTATGCACCTTGACTTCCCTGTATGTGATTCCCGGCTCATCCAGGATAGCCGTGAGCATTTCTGCCTGGTATCCCAGCCCGAAGGCTTCAACCCGGTGCTTCAACACATTCGCCCTCCTGTGCAGGCAGAACCCGTTGAAGTAGGCGATACGGTGACCGGACAACAGCTGAACAAGCGGCGTGTATAGAACCGATATCAGCCGCCGGATAAAGACCCGGTGATCCCAGTTGTCTTTCATGTTAAAGAGCCGCGTGTTGTAATGCGGGATAATGACGTCCGCCTGCCCTATGAGAGCAAACACGGCCTTCATGGCGTCCAACGGCACCGGGTTGTCGCCAAACAGCACGATGAAATACTCGCCGGACCCCATCGCCGCGGCCCGGTAGTAGTTCACCCCAATACCCATGTTCTCGGTGTTGACTACCAGGCGAAAACGATCCTGCAGCCCATTCTTGTCTATGTAGTGGCGAACCACGTTAACAGAGTCGTCCCTCGAACAGTCGTCTATCACAATGACCTCATACCGCAGGCCGGTACCCTGGAGCGCCTCAACAACACGCGACATGGCCCCTTCGATCATCTTTTCCTCGTTGTACGACGTGAGGTAGATGGTGAGGTCCGTTTTCTGCGACCCTGCAGAGTCTCCCATGGTCTCCGTATTCCCTTCCGGCCGCCCGGTCTCATCCTTTCCGGGCACGTGCAATGGCCGCAATGTTACCCAACGGCAGTTTCAAAATCCAGCGTCTCATGAACGGCCCAGACGTGAGCCTGCACATGGCCCGGCGCAATCCCCACGGGAGACCCGGCGCGCAGCCGATAAGGTGGAACAGCGGGAAGTAATTCCACGTTCCAACAATGCCAAGGACATCGAACCCGGCCCCCTCAAGCAGCCGGCGTAGGCTTCCCGGCGCGTAGCAGTCAAAGTGAATCGCACTGATTGGCGCCCAGTGTTTCCCTGATACGCGGGCCAGCAGCGACTCGATGTTGTGCACAACGACGAACACCACCCCCCCGCCATCCATTATTGGCGCAATGCCGCGCATGAATGCCATGGGCTCAGCCAGGTGGTCCAGCACGTGGATCATGCTCAGGAGCTGGACACTGCCCGGGCCGAAATCTGAAGGGTCGAACAGCTTGTTCAGGACTTTCACGCCGGGGACCGTTGCCGCACATGCCGCCGCTTCCTTCCCGGGTTCGATGCCGACAGCCCTCGCAAACCCGAGCTCCCGGGAGGCCCGGAGAAAACATCCCGTATCGCACCCGACATCAACCTGCAGCCCCAGTTTCGACGGGAGGTACGGCTTCACAAGGTCTACATACCCGCGATGCGTGCGAAGCAGGATGGTCTCGTCAACCCCGAAATGGTTGTCATGCTCCTGCGCCAGATAGGAATCCCCAACGGCGGATGGGTCCAGCACCGGATCGGCATAGCAGTGCCCGCAGTCCACGCAGCGCACCAGGCGGTAACGCCACCACCGGCCGACCCCCGTCCCCTCGTGCGCCGCGTGAACCACCCCGGGGGCCACCGGGTCCGGCGGCAGGTCGGCATCATATAGGACATTCTTCCGCGCGCTTCCGCAGACCGAGCAATCTCTTGAAACCATCCGGGTCGTCATCGCGTAGCATTCTCCACAAACCGCCTGCTGCAGTCGGCCATGGGGGTAAACCCCTGCCCCGTCGCTGCCACGAACCTGGCTGGTGACATCGAAGTGTCCCGGCTTCGCCGGTCCAGAAATCCGAGCGCGTCGCTCCGGCACAATTCGATCGGCGGACATTGCAGGTCGGCGGCCGCACAGAATTCCCTCAAGAGGCTGGCACGATCATAGCGCTTCGGCTGGCACAGATGATACACGCCCGCTGCCCTCTTCTCCATCAAGACCCGTATTCCGGCAACAACATCCTCGATGCATGTCGGGCAGAAGAACTGGTCATTCGCGCACCGGACAGGCCTGCCCGCGCGAATGGCTTTATGCCATTCCGAAAACATAGTCATGTCGGCCGGGTCAGCCGTGACCACCTTGCTGAGCCTGACAATTAGCCCGGCCCCACAAGAGGCCCTAACCCCGTTCTCTACCTCGACCTTCTGTTCACCGTATACTGTCAAAGGGTTAACCGGATCGTCCTCAATATAGCCGCCCTTTTCGCCGCTGAAAACGTAGTCACTCGAGAGAAAGACCGGCCTTATCCCCAAGCCGACGAGTTGGCCGACAAGCCTGAGCGTCCCGACCACGTTGACAGCCCGCGAACGCGCGACATCACGCTTGCATTCATCTATTGATGAGATTGCGCTGCATATGATGCCGTAATCCCAGGACTCGCGGGCGAATGAAAGCCGCCCAAAATCACCGTCCTCGAGCTTGAACGACACCAGGCCTTCAACCTTACGGGCAGAAAACGTGCCGGCAACAGTCCCGCCCATTGAACGAAGGTGCGAGGCCAGGTACTTGCCGACCGTTCCACTGGCACCGAATACGATAGCCTTCATGCCTTCCCGTCAGCCCGGACCATGCACCGTCCGACAACGGCGCCGGAACGCAGTTTCTGGATGGCCGCGTTGATGTCCACCAGTTTGCACCTGTCCGTAACCAGAGATTCGAGGTCGAGTCTGCCTGCCTGGCAAAGCCGGACATAACGCGGGATATCAACATCCGGCCGGCAGCCGCCCCCTTCCGACCCGGTAAGAATCTTGCGGAAGTGCAACGGCAGGGTGTCAAAGGCCGCCTTCTCGCCCTTCCTCGGTACGCCGACAAGCACCGTGCGGCCCTGGGCAGCCGCCAGTTCGTAGGCCATCTCCATCACCTGCCTGTTGCCAGTGTTGTCCACGACCACATCAGCTCCGCCCGCGCCAATTACCTCGCGAACCTCCGCCGCAACGTCCTGCCTGGACGCATCAATAACGCAGGTAGCTCCCAGCTTCCGTGCCAGGTCAAGCTTGGCTGCTTTCAGGTCTACAGCAATGATCGGGTTGGCCCCCACCAGTACCCCGCCCTGTACCAGGCTCAACCCGACCCCACCAGTCCCCAGGATCACAAGCGACTCACCTACGCGGATGGCCGCATCGTTGTTCAGTACGCCGAAAGCCGTCGTCACCGCGCACCCCATCAACGCGCCGCTCTCAGGATCAAAGTCTTTCGGAATGGGCGTCAAACGGTTCTCAGACACTACGGCATGCGTATTGAATGTTGTTACCCACCCGGCATTCACTGTTCCGATGCGGGACGCGTACTTGGGTGTCGGCGCCTGGAGACCCGCTCCCTTCCGCCAATGCATCACCACTCGATCGCCGGGCTTAACCGTTGTGACGCCCTCGCCGCATTCAAGCACGTCCGCCGTCGCCTCGTGGCCGAGAAGATGCGGCAGGAATTTGTCCGGTCCCTTCACCGCGTCGATTTCATTGATCTGCGCGCCGCATATCCCCGAGCAGATGACTTTCACAAGAACCTGGCCAAAGCGCAGTGCAGGTATTTCAATCTCCTCAATTGCCAGGGGCTTGCCAGTCTCTACCAGGATTGCCGCAGTAGCTTTCATAGACACCTCTCTATCCAGAAGGCAGAAGCCAGAAGTCAGGAGACAGAATTTTGAGCAGCCCGCGACAACTGGTGGGCTTTCTGCCAGACAATCAGATCCTCAGACGTCTTTGCTGCCTCTCTCATTCTGTCTTCTGACTCCTGTCTACTCGAAGTAGATGAACCCGTAATCGCCTGTGTAGCCGCAATGCTCGTACCACCAGCGCCACCCTTCACCAGAGTAGAATGACTCGCAAGTAAGCTGCCAGTACAGCAGGTTGGCCTTCTCGCGTTCATTTCGCCATGATTCAACGCAGATGTACTTGTTCCTTCTGCCCACTCGCTCAATCTCCTTGATGGCCGGGAAAAGGTCCTGCGGCGGCAGGTTGTGAAGCGTCGTGTTGGAATAGACAAAGTCGAACGACTTGTCAGGAAACGGCAGGCTCCTCGCATTGCCGACCTTCAGGAACGGCTTCACCTCTTCCTTGGCATGGTCAATCCCGTACTGTGAGATGTCGAGACCGGCCACCTGCACACCGGGCACCGCCCGCGTGAACTCATGGAGCATGTATCCTTTGCCACAGCCTACATCAAGTATCCTGTCACCGGACTTGATGCCGTAGTGTTCGGCTATCTTCTTCGCTAGCGGCAGCCAGCGGCCATCGTACTTGTACCCGCCGTAGCCGTATTGCCTCTCACCATCCCAGTAGTCAAACCCCCACTGCTTCGCACGAGTGGCACACTCAGCCTTGTCGAAACCCGTGACCCGGGCTACGTAGTCCCGCTTGGTCGACTTGTTGTATTCCTGCAGGAAATCAATCTGCTTCACTATCGCACCCCTCCCATTTCCCTCACCACGCGCTTTAGCCCGTCAACGCTGATACCGTATTTTCCCATGATATCATCCTGGGAACCGAATTCATCAGTGAAAACGTCCGGGAAACCCACCCTCTTGAAACGGACCTTTCGCCCCACATCTGATTCCATCAGCACCTCGGCTACCGCGCTACCCAACCCACCCATGATCGTATGCTCTTCGACCGTAACAACGGCACGAACACTTTCCGCTGCCCTGATCACACTGGCAACATCCAACGGCTTCACGGTGTGAACATGCAGGACACCCCACTTGCTCCCGGACTCCTGCTCGACCGCCGCAGCGGTCTCGATCGCCACTTGGGCGGTAACGCCAGTCGTGACAAAAAGGCCGTCCTTGCCATCACGCAGTCTTATGGCCTTACCGATCTCGAACCCTAACTCAGGCCGCGATACCACCTTGTCACCGCCCTTTGCCAGCCGTATGTAGATCGGCCCTTTCCACGCTAGGCTAGCAGGCATGAGCCGCTTCATCTCCTCGGCGTCGCACGGGGCTACAATGGTCATGTTCGGGATCGCACGCAGGACAGCGATGTCTTCGTTGGCAAGATGCGTCGATCCAAGCGGCGCGTATACCACCCCGCCCCCGCTGCCTATGAGACGTACCGGCAACTTGTGCATGCCGAGGTCCAGGAGGATTTGCTCGTAGCAACGGCGAGTAAGAAACGTGGCGATGGTATTCACGAAAGGCATCTTGCCCTCGAGCGCCATCCCCGCCGCCATCCCGATGATGTGCTGCTCGTAGATACCCTCCAGGAAGAAACGTGCAGGAAACTCCGCGGCAAGCTTTTCAAGGTCACGCTTGGTGATATCCGAGCCGATAAGAACCACCCTCTCGTCCCTGCGCGCCAGATCGTACAGACTGAGGAGGCATGTCTTTCTCATGACTGTGCCTCCAGTTCCGATACGAGCAAAGCCAGCTCTTCGTCCTTCAGCCGCGACTTGTGGTGCCACTCCGGATTATTTTCAATGGACGGAACTCCCCGTCCCTTGACGGTGTGGCAGATGAGAACCCCCGGCTTGTTCCCGTCAAACGGAAGGCAGGACAGGACCTGCTTCAAGGCTGCAACGTCGTGCCCGTCGACCTCCCTGACAGCGAACCCGAAGCTTCGCCACTTGTCTGCAAAAGGCTCCAGGTCCTGGACTTCCGACGTGGGACCGTAGGACTGCATCTTGTTGTAGTCGACCAAGGCTGTCAACCTGCTGAGCCGGTGTTTGCCGGCGGACATGGCAGCCTCCCAGACGCTGCCTTCGTCACATTCCCCGTCCCCCAGCACCGCGAACACGCGGTGCTGCCTGTTGTCAATACGCGCGGCGAGCGCCATTCCAACGGCAATCGACAGGCCGTGGCCCAACGCGCCGGTGCTGGCCTCAACACCGGGAGTCTTGCCGTATTCAGGATGTCCGCCCAGAATGCCATTGAACCCGCAAAACCGGTACAGCTCCTCGCGGGGAAAGAAACCCTTGTCCGCAAGCATGACGTACAACGCAATGCAGCCGTGCCCCTTGCTGAAGACGAGACGGTCCCTTTCCTCCCATCGCGGCCGCGACGGGTCAAAACGGAGAATGTCGTCGAACAGAACACGGGTCACCTCGATCAGGGAGAAAGTCGAGCCGATGTGGCCACGCTTGCTGCGCTCCAGGATCCGGATCACTTCCCTGCGCAGTTCAATTGAACGACTGTCAAGCTTCGCAGCCATAAAACACTATTCCTTCAACTCCCATTCCCAGCCGCCGCGATCGATGTATTTCTCCACTGAATCCAGCTGCCGCATGGCTTTCCCGAGCTGTTCACGTTTCCGCTCCTCGGGTTTCTCGCCGGCGAAACGCCGTCGCTCCATTGATACCGGCAGAAATTCGTTGAGCATGATCATCGTCCACTTGAGACCCACTAGTGGATACACCATACGGAGCCTCTTTGCAACTGCCGCAGAGTGCGGGAGTTGCCGGAGAATGCCTGCGACAAACCCACCTCTCATGGCCTCGGGAATGGGCACCCTGGGCTGAAGGCAGGCGTTCGCGATCATCTGCGCCGGATCGTCCCATCCGGCATATTCAAAATCCAGGAACACAAGTTGTTCCCCGCGCCGGATCGCGTTGTGAAACCCATGGTCCGCAGGGCTCAGTGTCTGGCTGTCCGTTGCCAGTGCTTCGCTGATACTTGTTCCTGCTTCCCCCGCGGCCGCTTCAACAAACCCGGCCACCCGTGTCCTTGTCCGAGGCAGACGCTGATGCACGAATGCTGCGAACTCGTCCCCACCGTGACTGGCAGCCGCGGCAAACAGGTTGCCCATCCGCCGGTCCTGCAGCTTCACGTAGTCACTCAGCGAGAAACAGGCTTCCGAAGCAGGAGGCAGTCCCTCCGCTCCAGGCTTCAGCCTGAGCCCACACATCGCCACAAGGAGATCGGCCAGCTGCGCCACATCCCGGGGGGAAACATCTTCTCGGCAGGGAACAGCTCCCTTGACAAACTCGTACAGACCGATGCCAGACTCACGCTCGCATGCAATCGGCTGGGGTATGCAGCGGACCCCATTGTCCCACAGGAACTGCAGCATGCCGAACTCCGTGCCAAGGCGATCGCGGTCATCTCCCGGATGCCTGAAGTACACCTTGGCAAAGAATCGCTTGCCTCCCAGTTCGACGCGTACCCCGATGTTGTTGGCACCACCGGCCAGACGATCAAGGCGCTCGGGCGCCGCACCCATCTCACGACGTATGAAAGCAGAGACATCTGTTTCCCAACCGTTATTCATCAACGCAGATCCTTCTGTATCCACCTGATCGCCGCCGGCCAGTCACCGCCTTCGCCGTCTTGGACAACATCGGCCCGGAGGGAGTATCGGAACTTGCGAACGCCCGCGGGAAAGTCCTTGTGTTCGAGAACTTCAGGAAGGTCGTCAATGAAATGCGTGCATCCGACAGAGGAAATGCGGGCTATCTTTTCCCCGCGACTGGACTCGAAATATACACTGCTCCTACGCATCCCTGTCCTCACGGCATCCAGGAATCCCTTCGCCTCAAGCCATCCAAACGCCGCCTCGCGGAGGTCAGCGTGAGGACCAAGCGCCGGGTACCGGACCTTGTGACTCACCACGGAAATAGAGATGCCATGCGCGTTACAGAACTCCAGGAACTGCATTGCACCCGGGTTGACAACGGCCTCGTCCATCCTTGTGCCATAGACGATGCCCTGCAGTTCCGTCCAGGGCGTGTTGCCGTTCTTCTGCTTCCACAGATGCGCGCGAACAGCCTGCTTTGTCCTCTCAAGCCCGGTCGGGATAAGACCACGTTCGAGGGCGCATACATAGAAGAGCTCGTCGTAGCCGACCAGCGTATTGTCGAAATCAATGCCCACATGCATGGTGTCAGTGGAGTTTGATTTCCTGCATGCGCTTGATGTTGTAATAGAACGGGTTGGTCATTGGGTCCTTCAGACCACCCGAGCGGTAGATGGCGGCAAGGCTCTGTACCGCATCCTCTATCGTGAACTTCGGCTCGAACCCCAGCCGCTCCCTCACGCGGTCGGAATTGATATGGTACGACCGGATGTCGTCCGTGGGCTCATACTGCAGAGTAACAGATTCGTCGCCGAGCGTAGTCTTCACAATCTGTGCAATGTCCCCGACACTGCGATTCTGGAAGCCGACGTTGAACGGCACGCCGTGAATCACCTTGCCGTCCGCTTCCGCAAACAGCTCGTACGCCCGGACCATGTCCCGGATATTCAGGTTTGGCCGAAGCTGTTTGCCCCCGAACACACGGATCTTCCGGTTGACCAGCGCATGTATCGTCAGGATATTGACCGTGAGGTCCAGCCGCAGGCGTTCGGAGTAGCCGCAGACCGTGGCTGGCCGCAATATGGCGCAGGTCATCGAACTGCTCCCGGCCTCCTGCATCAGGATCTTTTCGCACTCAAGCTTGAACCGTGAGTAGTCGGTGAGCGGTTCACACACAACGTCTTCCCTGACGTCCGGTTCCTGCTTCACCCCGTACACACTCGAGGAACTGGCATAGATGAACCGTTTCACGCCTGCATCACGTGCGGCGTTGACCAGGCCGGGGAAGCAATCCAGGTTGATTGACTTGCCCAGTTTCGGATCCAGCTCAAAACTGGGATCGTTTGAAATGCAGGCGAGGTGGATAACGGTGTCACACCCCTTCAGCGCCGCCTTCACCGTCTGCGCGTCGCGAATGTCACCCTTTATCTGCATCAATCCGGGGTTCTGCGAGTGCATGGAGAAGACATTGTCGCCGTAGAGATACAGGTCCAGCACCGTGACAGCATACCCCTTGTCCAGCAGGCGGGGAACAAGCATGGATCCCACGTACCCGGCGCCACCCGTGACAAGTATCCTGCGTCGTTTGGCCATTGTTACCGGCTCCCCCGCCCGCGACGGCCGGCCTGTTCGACAAGGTCCATCCAGTGGTGCAGGATCACTGCATGACACGATTCAGCGAAACCGTACGTCGGCGCCGGAACGTAGAAGTTCAGAGTCCCTTTTCGGCGCAGCGGGTTATCCGGCTTCATCGCTGACAGCGTAACCACGGTTAATCCACGCCGTCTCGCCAGGTCAACCGCCTTGAGGACATTCGGTGACCGCCCGGAACTGCTGATGGCCACCAGCATGTCCCCCTTCCTGCAACGTCGGGAAAGCGGTTCGGAGAAGACGTTTTCATAACCCATGTCGTTGGATATGGCCGTTATCAGCGAGAGATCGGAGAACACTTCCGTATGCAGGCGTGCGTTCTTGGCAAGGTCGGCAGCCATGTGGCTCGCCATCGTCGCGCTGGCGCCGTTGCCGACAAGAAAGATCGTACCCCGGTTACCACGCACACGCACGGTTATCTCCCGCAGCAACCTGAAGCCGGGCTCGTTACCCAACTCACGACCTCGCGTGTCACGGCACGACGAATCCTCAAGCAACACCAGAAGTTGCGCCACATGACGTGACCAATTCAGTTGAGACATGTCATCCACCTTTACAGAAGCTTAGGAAATTGGCGCCAAAACATCCATTTCAATCTTGAGAAACCGGCGCTTGAGGGAACAGGCAAAGGACGCTACTTCCTCCGGCCTTTGCTGGACAGCGTCGCCACTTCGGCTTCGGTCAATGCGTAGTCATAAATCCGCACTTCGTC
>Ga0172371_10002171_pt1 | contig 31262 bp, 32 predicted proteins | sample Lak12m_FD_114543 | JGI IMG/M metagenome (GOLD analysis project Ga0172371, IMG submission 114543) | Freshwater microbial communities from Kabuno Bay, South-Kivu, Congo - kab_022012_12m | ecosystem: Environmental > Aquatic > Freshwater > Lake | place: Democratic Republic of the Congo: South-Kivu...
GTCTGGCTACAGGGGCATTGCAATCTTCTCTGTACTTGTGTTTCCCTTCGGGTACTTGAGGCCCGGGCGGGCCGGGTGTTGAATAATGCTTATTCTCTTTCTGAAAAAATGGGGAAAGTCCACATGTAATATATTGTTGACATTTTGAGGATGAAGTTTATTCTCTGAAGTGCGGACACAACAAGGAATTCTGGCAGATAATAAGGTGCCTTCTTTTTAAAAAGCTTCTGGAGGAGTAATGCATTTAATTATCAATCAATTGATCCAATTGCAGGAACTTACTTTAATCAGGGATGAGCAGAAGATAGCCAGCGGCGGGGGACGGCTTGAAGAGCTTGATTCATCTATCAAGGCCATGACGGCCGAACTTCTCCCGGACCACCGCATCATGTTCGAAAAACTCCACAAGAAAGACCATAACGTCATCATTCCCGTATCCGACGGCATTTGCTCGGTTTGCGGCCTGAAACTGCCAATAAGCCTCGTGCAGGCGGTACGCCTGGCGAAGGCTCTCCATAACTGCCCGAACTGCGCCAGGATACTTTATTACCCGGAAGCCGCGCCAAGACATGTCCGCGGCCAGCCGCGCCGCAGTGAGCCGAGGAAACCCGGTATCCAGCGTTTTTCGGCCCAGGAACTGATGATCCCAAACCTGGAGGCGACTGATGTTGAGGGCGCGATCAGGGTGTTGGCTTTCAAAATGCAGGCAGAAGGTTTTGTCGACAAGGCTGAGACACTGGTCGAACGCGCGTTGAAGCGTGAAGCCATACTGAGTACGGCGGTGGATCACCTGATCGCTTTTCCCCACGTTCGCAGTATTGAAGGGGGAAGCCTTACGTTCTCCCTGGGCATCAGTAAAAAGGGAATCAAGTTTTCAGGGAGTGACGGCGACGACAAGACTTTGACAAGGATGATTTTCTTTATTGTGATTCCGACTGCGGCAAGCGCGTTTTACCTCAAATTGCTTGCCGGCCTTACCGAGGCGCTGGTAAAACCCGAGACACGCAAGGCAATCCTGGCAGAGAAAGACGCAGAAGGTCTCTGGAAGGCCCTGATCAAGGCGACCCGCCTGACAGTAAAATAGGCATGAGAGATACTTCGGAAGCGGGAATTCGGTATTCAGGAGTTGAGGCCCGAACTGCCAGCGTCTTCATTGTTTCTTCAGCCGCTTGACAAAACTGCTCATGCGTTTCATGGCTTCCTTTACATCGTCCATGCTGGCGGCGAAAGAACAGCGGAGAAAGCCCTCTCCGGATTCGCCGAACGCCGTTCCCGGCACGCAGGCAACTTTCTCTTCATCAAGCAGGCGCAATGAGAATTCCCTGGATGACATGCCGAAGTCTCCAATGAACGGGAACGCGTAGAATGCGCCTTTCGGGACGTGGCAGGGCAGACCCATCTCGTTCAGGGAGGCACAGATATAATTCCGCCTCTTCATGTACTCGGACCGCATTTCAATGATGTCCTGGTTTCCGTTCCTCAGCGCCTCGATGGCTGCTTTCTGGCTGAGGACAGGGGCGCACATCATAACGTGCTGGTGGATTTTCATCATTGCCTCGGTTATTTCAGCCGGTGCGCATGAGAAACCGAGCCTGAAGCCGGTCATGGCCCAGGTTTTGGAGAATCCGTGGAGGAATATCGTACGTTCCTTCATGCCGGGGAGGGACGCAATGCTGGCGGCCTTATCCCCATAGGTAAGTTCCGAATAAATCTCGTCGGTTATGACAATCAGGTCGTTCTCGACGGCGAGCCGTGCGATGCCTTCGAGGTCCCCGCGGTCCAGTACCGCGCCCGTCGGATTCGTGGGAAAATTCAGTATAACTGCCTTTGTACGGCTGGTAATTTTCCTGCTGAGCAGATCGGCGGTCAGCCTGAATTCGTTCTCGCGTTTTGTTACTACCGGCACGGGTATGCCATGCGACATGATTATGACCGGGGCATACGAGACGAAGCACGGTTCATGGTAAATGATTTCATCGCCCGGTTCTGTGATTGCCCTGACGGCAAGGTCCATTGCTTCGCTGACACCAACCGTGACAAGTATCTCGGACAACGGGTCGTACCTGATGCCGAAGGATTTGCCGACATATTTTGAGAGGAGCTGGCGGAGTTCAAGGAGTCCAAGGTTTGCGGTATAGGATGTGGATCCATGGTCCAGTGCGAAAATGGACGCTTCGCGGATGTGCCACGGTGTCACAAAATCAGGCTCGCCAATACTGAGACTGATTATGTCTTTCCTGGTGCTTACAATATCGAAGAAGTCGCGGATTCCTGACCTGGGGATACGATCCACATGGGACGCGACGATCTTACGGCGAGACTTTGAGTCTTTCATTTTCCTTTTCCGTTTCCATGAGGACACCCTGGTCTTTATAGGTCTTCAGCATGAAGTGGGTTGATGTTGAAACCACGCCGGCTATCGTCGCGAGTTTCTCGCTGACGAACGAAGCGACTTCCTTCAGGTTCGGCCCCATGACGAACATAAGAAGGTCATAGCCTCCCGACATGAGGAAGAGGGACTCCACTTCCTGGAACTTGCTCAAACGCGCGGCAATGCGGTCAAATCCGCCGCCGCGTTCCGGGGTGATTTTTACTTCGATGACGGCGCGGACGCAGTCAAGATCGAGCTGGTCTTCGTTAACAATTGCCTGGTAGCCGCGGATAATGCCGTTTTTCTCGTATTCCGCGATTCTCGCCTTCACGTCCTTTTCGGAAAGTTTAAGCATCTTTGCCATATTGGCGGGAGATTCCAGCGCATTTTTCCTCAGAAGTTTCAGTAATTCGTCCATATTCATCTCCTAGATTTACAATCGTTGGGCGCTGTTATATCATCAACACTCGCGCAAAGGCCATAAAAAAGCACGTAAATGGCGAGACCGCGGAACCTGGAGAAAAACGCAATGAGCCTTGATAACATAAGGATTGTGCTGGTGAATCCGATATACGGGGGAAATGTCGGGTCGGTCTGCCGCGCAATGGCGAATATGGGCCTGTCAGACCTGGCGCTTGTAACTCCAATGAATTTGAATATGGAAGAAGCCCGCAGGATGGCCTGCCATGCAACGGACATCCTCGAGAGCAGGACCGAGTTTGCCACGCTGGCCGAGGCGGTGGCGGACTGCGGTTCCGTGATGGGGACAACGGCGAGGGGAGGGCTGTACCGCCAGCACGCGAAGACACCGAGGGAGTGGGCGCCCAAGGCGGTGGAGGTGGCAAAGACCGGTAAAGTGGCAATGCTGTTTGGCAGGGAAGATAATGGTTTAAGCAACGAAGAACTGGCCATCTGCACGCAGATCATACAGATCCCGACAACCGACGAGTTTAAATCTCTGAATGTTGCACAGGCCGTGCTTGTGTGCTGTTACGAGATTTTCCTGGCCACCGGCACCTATGAGCCGCTGATGGAGAAGTCCCCGGAAGCTTCGTCGGAAGTCCGGGAACGCATGTTTGAAATGTGGCGGGAAACACTGCTTGAAATCGGGTTCATGAAAGACGACAAGGCCGACCACATGATGCAGGGGGTAAGAAGGATATTTTCGAGGGGAACCCTTACGGTGGATGATGTCCGGATTCTCATGGGAATCATCAAACAGACGCGGTGGGCCGCGGGTAAAGCCTCAAAAGAGAAGCCTGAAGTGATGCGTTAAATATGATTTTGATAATTGGCTATTTCGAGGCAATACTATATTATTCTGACTGAACGAGGGGAAAATCTTGAGGGTTTATGGCAGAGGTATCTACAACATTTCTGGCTGATGTGTTGAAGCGAACAGCCCTGTTCACTGAAGAACAGGTTGTGGCTATCCTGGAGACCATGCGCTCCGGGGATGCCAATGTTACAGATGTTGTTGTGAAGCAGGGGTTTGCGGAAGAAGAGCCGTTTCTCCAGGCGATCGAGAAGATAGTTAATATTCCCTTTGTACGGCTTGGGAACATTGAAATTAAGCCGGAAGCCCTTGAACGGCTGCCGACAAAGGCGGTGTTCCAGTACAATGTGATGCCGATCTCCATGGACAGGGGAATGCTGATCGTTGCGGGTAACGATCCTTTCAACCCGAGCCTGGTCGATGTCCTCAGGCTGGCCGCTGGCACGAGGGTGAGGCTCAACCTGAGCACTTCGACGGACATCGCAAAGGCCGCCAAGAAGTTCTACGGAGTCGGAGCGGATACCGTTGACAAGATGATCCAGGACGACCGGTTTGAACTGGCGCCGGAAGATGACATCAGCAAGGTTGATCTTGGCGAGCTCGACCAGGAGGCTTCAATCGTCAAGTTTGTGAACCAGATCATCTGGGAAGCGTGCCAGCAGGGTTCGACGGATATTCACCTTGAGCCGATGGAAAAGAAACTCCGTGTCCGGTACAGGGTGGACGGAGTCCTACACGAAACACCGGTGCCTCCTCAATTGAACAGGTTCCAGGCGGCCATTATTTCCCGTCTCAAGGTCATGGCCAACCTCGACATCGCGGAAAAGCGGCTTCCAATGGATGGCCGTATCGGGCTCCGAGTGCAGGGGCAGGACATTGATATCCGCGTTTCAACCATGCCGACGGTCTACGGCGAGAGTGTAAGCCTCCGACTCCTGCAGAGGGGCGGGGCATTTATCCAGCTTAAGCAGCTTGGCATGAATGACAGGGACGCCGGGCTTATCAGGAAGATAATCCAGAAGCCGAACGGCATTGTACTGGTTACCGGTCCCACCGGGTCCGGAAAATCAACATCGCTTTATGCTTTCCTGCATGAGATCAACACCATCGACCAGCGTATCCTGACCGCGGAAGAGCCGATTGAATATGAAATGACAGGGATCAACCAGGTACTTGTCAGGCCGGAAATCGGGTTAACTTTCGCGAAGATACTGAGATCTTTCCTGAGGCAGGATCCAGACATCATAATGGTCGGTGAAATACGTGATTTGGAGACGGCGGAAATATCCATCCAGGCATCGCTTACAGGTCACCTGGTCTTCAGTACGCTTCACACCAACGATTCGTCAGGCGCGTTTACACGTCTTCTTGACATGGGTGTTGAGTCCTATCTTCTCGCTTCCGCGGTTGAAGCCGTGGTTGCCCAGCGGCTTGTCAGGAGGCTCTGCGATTCCTGCCGCCAGCCGTATACACCGGAGTCTCAATTCCTTAATGAAATAAAGTTTCCGGTCAAACGCCTTGAAGGAAAAAGCGTATACAATCCTTCCGTTTGTGAGAAATGCAGGATGACGGGATTCAAGGGCAGGAGGGGTATTTTCGAAGTGCTGGAAGTCACTGAAAACATCCGTTCACTTGTCGTGCAGAGGGCACAGATGAATGACATCAAGCAGAAGGCGATTTCGGAAGGCATGTGTACCCTTCGCGATGACGGGTGGAACAAGGTGCTTGACGGAATAACAACCATCGACGAAGTCCTGAGGGCTTCCGAAGAAAACGATTAGGACATATGGCTGTCTTTGTATATACGGCACGGAACAAGAAGGGCGAGAAGGTGGAGGGGACAGTTGAAGCCAACGACAGGCGCGGCGCCCTGCTTGTGATAGAACGCTCCGGCAACATCCCTGTTTCGGTAATGGAGCGGGGCGCGGCGGCAGCGGCCAAATCATCCGAAGGGGTCGAGCATTTCTCGTGGCAGGGCAGGAAGCTGAAAATAAAGTCAAGGGACCTGCTGGTTTTCACCACGGAAATGAGCGATTTGCTTGCTTCCGGCATGACACTTGGCAACGCATTGAACACCCTGGCCAACCGTAAGACAGGCAAACCCGCGGACAAGATCATTGCCGCGTTGAGGGATGACATCGTGCAGGGCATAAGCCTCTCGGACGCAATGGCTAAAAATCCGGAGACCTTTTCGAAGCTGTACGTCAGCATGATAAAGGCCGGGGAAGCCAGCGGGGCTCTCGCCGAGGTATTAACGCGGCTGGTAGAGCACTATGAACGGATGCAGGAAGTGAAAGACAAAGTGACAATGGCGCTTGTCTATCCTGCGATAGTCATTTCGCTGGGCATATGCACCCTTGTTTTCACGATGATTTATGTCGTACCAAAGTTCCAGATGATCTTCCAGCAGATCAACCAGGCTCTTCCCCTGCCGACAAAAATACTGATAGCAATAAGCCGCGGCACGGTGCAGTACGGCTGGATATTCATCATATTGATCATATTTGGCGTTATGTCTGCCAAGCGCGCATTGAAATCTGAAAAGGGAAGACTGTGGTGGGATGGTTTTGTGCTAAGGATGCCCCTGATAAGGGGAATAATTGCCTCGTCAATATACTCAAACTTTGCCCGGACGCTTTCGTCGCTCCTGACGAACGGTGTTCCTGTCCTGCAGGCCCTGGGGATAGTTGAACAGACGGTCGGGAATTCCGTGATCAGCGCCGAGATCAGGAAGGCCAAGGAAAGGGTGACCGACGGCACAACGATTTCGGGACCGCTGGCGGCAGGCAAGGTTTTTCCGCCTCTTATGACTGACATGCTGTCGATCGGCGAACAGACCGGCGACATGTCGGGATCGTTGAACCACATAGCGGCACGTTATGAAAGCGAGCTTACCCGTAACGTAAAGATATTCACCACGGCGCTTGAGCCGATACTGATCGTTGTCCTGGCAGCGCTGGTGGGGTTTGTCGTGATGAGCATACTTCTGGCTGTTATCAGCATGTCTGACGGATTAAATGCGTAGTTCCCCGCCAGGGAACATTAGAAAGGAGAAAACACCGTGAATAGAAGCAAACAGGAAGCCGTAGAAATCAGTCCGAGGAAAGCGGGTTTCAGCCTTATTGAAATCATGCTTGTGGTTGCGATAATGGGGATGCTGGCTGCTGTTGTTGCCGTTGGTTTGACCGGCAAGCAGAAAGTGGCACGCGTCAACGCCTCCCGGACAAGCATTGCCGCGCTTGGCACCGGAATCAAGCTTTACGAAATGGAGACCGGCAAACTTCCCGACACGCTGGACAACCTGCTGAGGAGTTCCGGTGAGCAGAACTGGAATGGCCCCTATATTGAAGGCGGTACGATCCAGCCTGATGCATGGGGAACTCCTTTCTCGTACGCAAAGAGAGGTGAAGGCTTCGAGGTGCGCTCTGCCGGTCCTGACAGGCAGTTAAACTCAGAAGATGATCTCACGAACTAGGGCGAAGGCATTTTCGTGTTGATGAAGGCAAAAAATGCGTTCAACAAGGTCAGGAACAGCTTTCTCGCTGATTGAGTTATTGCTTGTGGTTGCAATAATGGGCTTCCTGACAGCAGTGATGGTGCCCGCCATCGCAAAGTCGATCAAGGGGAGCAAGCTTCGAACAGCGGTCCGGGCTGTTGTCGTCTCCGGCAAGTATGCCCGGACGATGTCGTTGCTGAAACAGCAGGAACTGGCCGTATCTTTTGACTTTGCTTCCTCGACTGTTTCCGTTTATCCGGCGTCCGTTGCATCTTCTTTACAGGTATACTCCAATTCGCAGGGAAAGGCGGTTTCCCAGGGCCAGCCGGCCGGAAACACTGAAGAACCGTCACCACTGCTTGGCGAAACAACCACAGTTGCTCCCCCCGCGGCCCGACCTGGAGACATGGAGATGACGAGGAAGCTGGAAGGGGTCCGTTTTGAGTATGTCGAAGTCACAAAGGGGCTCCGCGTGACGGAAGGAACCTGTGTTGTTCCCTACAGGAGCAACGGGACCTGCCTGCCTTACGAGGTAAGGGTAATTGACGAAAGGGGTCTGGCAGTGATGATCCGTTTTGATGCGCTGTCGTCCGCAACTACGGAGGCAGGCCGGTGAGATTTCATTCCGGAAAGAGCCTTGAAGAAAGGGGCGGTTTTACGCTGCTCGAAGTTTTCCTTGCCGTCATCCTGATGAGCGTCGGGTTTGTCGCAATGCTGACGGCAGTATCGCGCTGTCTTGCAGTCATGCGTTCGGCCAAAAACTACCAGACAGCCCAGTGGACACTGAACAAGGGCGAGCTTGATTACCCGCTTGTAACGACGAACGATGTAAAGACCCTGGCAGTCTCACCCCATGAATACGAAAATGGGTTTTCATACTCGCGCGAAGTGGAAGATGATGATGACAAGGACCAGCTGTTTGTAGTCCGGACAAGGGTTTCCTGGGCTGATCACAGCCGGCAAATGAGCGAAGAGGTTGTACGTTATGTCCTTGAGCTGCCAAAAGACAAATAAGCGGGCGCTGTGTTCAGGCATAACGCTCCTGGAAATGTTAATCGCGGTCTGTATCCTGGCCATGGTTACCACGGTGACGTACATGGTTTTCTCCACTGTCACGACGTCCTGGAAAAAGGGGATGACATTGAGCGATGACCTGCATCACGGTGATTTTGTCATTGAACAGCTGGTGATGGGGCTTCGGTCAGCCTATTGCCCGGACATCAGGGGCGGGTCTGCCATGTACGGGTTCTGGAGCAAGGACAGCGGTGACGGTTCATCGGCAAACGACAGTATCAGCTGGGTCAAAGTCGGATCGGCACTTGTGGGAAAAGACTGCCCGTTTGCAGGCAGTCCCCACCGGGTGAAGTTATCCATGGAGCAGGACGGGAACGGGAAAGAGGGTCTGGCAATAAGGGCATGGCGGATCCAGGGCCAGATTCTTGACAAGGATAAGGACAATGAGCAATTTGATCCGGACAAGATAGCCCCGGTTTTCCTTCCAAGCAAGATCATCGCATTCAACTGCAGGGAGGCATGGCAGAAGGTAGGGGACGAAATTGACTGGAAAGACGAGTGGACGGAAACAAACAGGATACCGACACTGATTGAGTTGACCTTCTACCTCGAGCCCCTGAAAGACGGGGAATCTCCCGTGGAGATTAAAAGAGCCGTGGGAATTCCCGTTGCGCCGCTTTCGTGGCAGTGATTGGCTGGAAATAATTGAACATGGAACAAAAGATTTGCCGCATGGATATTGTTGAAAAACGCGGTTCCGCGCTGATTGTTGTGTTGTGGGTGCTTGGCCTGCTGGGGCTGCTCGTCAGCTCGTTTGTGTTCGACGCGCACATTGAACTTAAGATTACATCTTACTACAGGAATCGGACCAAGGCGACGTACCTGGCCAAGTCGGGGGTGGAGCTTGCGGAATTGTTGATGAGGAAGAGTCTTGCAGTGAAAAATGTGCCTGAAGGAGGGGCCGACGAGTCGGAATGGTGGTTCGGCCATTCCAAGCGTCTTAACCAGGGATTGTCGATAAAAGGTTTTGTAAAGACGCTCGGCGAAGGCACAATCACCCTGGATATCGAGCCTGAACCGGCGCGCAGGAACATCAACCTGCTCAAGGAGGATGACTGGGAGCGCGTGCTTGATGTCGGCGGAATTCCTCGTGAAATGTGGGAAAGTCTCATTGCGTGCTTCTTTGACTGGGTTGATCCGGACGATACGGTACGGGAAAACGGGGCCGAAACTGATGACTACTATTCAAATCTTGAGACCCCATACCGGGCCAAGAACTGGCCGCTTGATACCGTGGGTGAACTTCTTCTTGTAAAAGGATTTACAAGAACGATATTATATGGCGGCGTACTGGAAACAAATGATGTAAACCAGGAGGTGATATCGCTCAGCGGCATTGACGACCTGCTGACAACCTATGGCGATGGCAAAGTTAATATCAATGCCGCTTCCGATCGAATCCTTTTGACGCTTCCGGGTGTGGACGAGATCAGCGCAGGCGCGATTGTTGAAGAAAGAGAAGGAATCGAGAATTCGAAGGGCAAGAAGGAAAACACATCGTACAGGGATGTAAATGATGTTTTCGGCAGGATTCCGGGCCTTGATCCGGCGCTGAGGAATTATGTTACAACGGATTCGGGCATCTACCGTATAACCGCAGTGGGAACTGTACGCGGAGTGACAAGGAAAATATGGTGCATTGTAAGGTACGCGAACAAACAGATGACGATCATGCAGTGGCGGGAAGAAGATAGTTAGAAATATCAACTGACAGCTTGAAAGCTGTCTGAATGGTGTAAATGGGAAAAGACCATATAATCGGACTGACTTTGACGAACAGCGCTCTCGAATGGACAGCCCTTGAGAAAGCCAAGGACGCCATTGAGGTTACTGATGCCGGCAGGGCAGAGGTCGAGTCCAGGCCGTCAGAAGAAGGCGGCGAAGCGCAGGTCCAGGCGGCCGCCCCAGGTGATCTTGTTGCAAAGAATTCCGCTAAATTACACGGCAAGGTGACACTTGGTCTTCCATCCGATCAGCTCCTGATCCGGGTGGTTAAACTTCCGGCAGTTCCAGACGAGGACCTGAAAGGCATGGTCCAGCTCCAGGTGGACAAGCTGTCGCCATTTCCAATAGAGAACATGGTTGTTTCCTACGAGATATTGAATAAGAAGGATGATTCCCTTCTTGTGCTTGTCGCGGCGGCCAAGAATGATGTTGTTGACTCCACGGGTAAAATGCTTGCCCAGTCGAAAATCTTTCCTTCACGGGTTGATGCCAATGCCGTTGGCTGGTGGAGACTGTTTAATGACGGCGGCCACGTAAACAAGAGCGGCCGTCAAATATTCGTTATCATTGCCGATCCGGTTCCTGACGTAATCGTGAGCCAGGATGGAATACCGGTTGTATTCCGGTCGCTCAGCGAACGCGGGCCGCTTACCTCCGAGGAGTTCTACTCGGAAATTGCCCGGGATGTGGCTTATTCATTGATTTCGCTCGACCTGGAGAAGGGCGGGGGACAGTGTACAATCTCCGTGTGGTACAGGGGGGACGAGCCGGTATTCCTGGCTGATAGACTGAAGCAGGAGTGCCCATGCGAAGTGGTACTCCATTCAATCGATTCAATACCTCCAGTGACTGAAGGAATTGCCAGGCGGACCATTGACGGCGGACCGCTGCTTGACCTGACCCCGGAGTCATGGCGGGTTTCAGGAGGAGAAAAGCTCTTTAGGCACAGGATGCTCATGGGCGCCTTTATTATTATCGGGATATGGACGCTCTGTATAGTCCTGTTCTCGGGCAGCCTTCTTTACCAGGAAAGGCGCGTTCTTTCGCTCAATGCCGAACTTAAAAACACCCAGGGGCCTGCTGACGAAGTGATGAGCATTCGCAAGAGGGTTGCCATCATAACGCGATACAGCGACCGGACCCGTTCTTCCCTGGAATGTCTTCGCGAGATCTCAATGCTGCTGCCGGAAGGGGTTGAGATCACCTCTTTTGAATACAAGAGGACCGGGACTCCGCCTGGAATTACGATAAACGGCCAGGCTCCAAGCGTTGCTCTTGTATACGAATTCAAGGCCAGTCTTGATTCTTCGAAACTTTTCATGAAGGGGACCATCAAGGGGCCATACGAACAGAAGGGCAGACAGGTCTTCCAGATTGACATGAGACTGCCTGGAGGCGGTGAATAATGAAACTTTCCCAGAGAGAAATGACACTGGCGCTGATCACCGGCAGTATAATCCTGTTTGGATTGTCGGCGATCCTGGCCAAGCCTAAAATTGAAAAGTGGAGGGACCTCAGCAAGAAGAAAGCAGAGGTTACAAGGCAGATCCAGAGCAACAGGGATACAATCGCAAGCAAGGAGAAATGGAAAAAGAAGCTGAACGATCTGCAGAAATCGCTGCCCGAATACCCGGCGGACCAGAAGATGGACGTTCAATGGCTCTCGACAATGGATGAAGTGGCTTCGAAGCAGGGGGTGAAGATTCTCAAGCGCCAGGCGGGTGAAGAAAAGGTTGTGGGTGACGTTTACGAACTGCCGATTGAGTGCAAGGACTGGGAGGGAAATCTAGATTCGATGGTGCGTTTCCTCTTTGATTTACAGAATCAAGGTGCTATGCTTGATGTCAGGCAGTTACAGATCAAGCCGAAGTCGGCTGGTTTGTTCAAGGGGTATTTTACCCTGTACTGCGCATATACCAAGGAACGGAAGAATACGGTTGAAAAGAAAGCCAGCAAATAAGGCATACGGACCCGTAACAAGGCTGCTGTCATGGACTCTTGTGTTCATGACGCTAACCTGTTTTGTGCCTGCACAGGTTGGTCCTGTCAATATGGGAGCTGGCGGAGTCTCTCCTGCTGCTTCCATTTCGACCAACCAGCTGCAGGCGTTCATGAGGGAGCCTGGTCCGCAGCTGAAGTACGAAGAGGCCAAGATCGAGATGGTCCTTGCCGATTACAGCAAGCGCCTTGGCAGAACCCTCCTCTTTGATCCCGCCACCCCTTCGCCGCCGAAAGGAATAACGCTGAAGTGCAGTGAAGGGCAGCTGACAAACGAAGAGTGGTTCCAGGCCGTGGAAGCAGTACTTGCTATGAACGGGGTGGGACTTGTCAGGCAGGGTGAAAAATTCCTGAAAATAGTTCCCATAACTGCTGCCAGGAAAGAGGGCATGGGTATCCGCAATATTGATGAAGGTAACAAGTTGAAGGAGTCTGATGAACTTGTCAGCCAGATGATCCAGCTTAAGAATATCGAGGCGGCTGAAGCGCAAAAGATGCTTGAAGCTCTTGATTTCAAGCATACATACGGCAAGATCCATCAATTCGAACGCTCAAACTGCATCCTTTACACTGATACAGCGGCAAACATAAACAGGGTGATGGAAATCCTCAAGTACGTGGATCAGCCTATTGAGGCGCGCGAGACCCCGAGTGTTATCCAGATAAAGCACGCGAAAGCTTCCCTGATCAAGCAGAAACTCGAGGAGATTATTGCCGAATCCCAGAAAGATCAGGCCACGAATCCTCGTTTAAAAGACCGCGGATCGCCAGGTGTCGTTACTGCTCCGACAACGCCGACTACTCCGACAATCTTGTCGCCCCCGGGCGTAATCAGGGCTCCCAGGGCAATCATCACCCCGGACACCGCAGCTCCGAAGGATTCTGCATTGGCCCAAATACTTGACGAGGCGGAACGGGGCATAATACGCGGAAAAGTTAAAATTGTTGCCGACGACAGGACTAATATACTGATCATAATCACCCGGCCGGAAAATATGCCGTTCTTTGACAAGATCGTCAAAGTCCTGGATGTGCCCACCGAACCAGATATCATGGTAAAAATTTTCAGGCTTGAGTTTGCAGACTCCGAACAGGTTGCGACCATGCTAAACACCCTGATCGGGGCCCAGCAGCAGAACAAGGATACAGGGAAGCCTGGTGTGACAGGCAAGGTTGAAGCAGAACCTGGGAAGGAAAACCGCGGCACTGCCCTCGAAGAATTTGCGCGGCAGCAGAGGGAAGCTCTTACCAGGGTTGCCGAGGGGGAGGGGGTAAAGTCAAAAGTCGGTGAACTCTCAGCGCAGAATATCAAGATTCTTTCGGACAAGAGGATTAATTCCCTGATTATCATGGCCAGCCGGCTCGATATGGCAACCATCGAGGAAATAGTCAAGGAAATGGATATGGCAGTGTCGCAGGTCTTGATAGAGGTAATGATCCTTGACGTCAGCCTGAATGATACAATTCAAACCGGTGTCGACTGGATACAGAGGTCGCTCGTCGCATACAACAGGAATGGCGATGGTACGCGCAAGGCGGTAGCGGGTTTTGCCGGCGGCGGCGGTGGCGGAACGATGTCGGTTGATTCGCTGAACAACCTCTCGAAGCAGTTCTCTCCGGGTGGCGGACTGACATACTATCTTACCGCTTACGGATTGAATGTGGATGCTGTCGCCAAAATGGTTGCCACGGATTCCCGGTCTCGTATTCTATCTTCACCGATAATCCTGACAACGGATAACAAGAAGGCTCAACTGGACATTGTTAAGGACCAGTATTTTTATAAAGGGCAGAACCTCGTCAACAGTTACAATGCCGCAGGAGGCATATCTTCGACACCTCTTGCGAATGTCGACACAAAGAGCGTTGGATTGAAGCTGACAGTCACTCCCCACATCAATAAGAACAAAAACGTCCAGATGGAGATTGCACAGGAGATTTCTGATGCAAACGCAACCCAGCCTGTTCCGGGAGGCGGAGCAAACGGCGCAACGGCGAACTGGCCCGTCATGGCAACCAAGAAATTCGAGGCAACTGTGTCCGTGCGGTCCGGAATGACAATAGTCCTGGGCGGCCTTTCAGACAACACAAAGTCGCTGTCAAAGACAAAGATACCAATACTCGGCGATATTCCGATCCTCGGCCTTCTGTTCGGTTCAAGCGACGTAAAAAAAGCCCGCAGTGAAATCCTTGTGTTTCTTACTCCTTACGTGATGGATTCCGCGGAGGAGATTGAAGCTGATGCGAAGAGGCGCCAACTGGCGGTTGGTGACGGCGAAGACGGCAAATGGACCAGGGGGTGGTCCGACAGTAAGCTTTCTCAGCCTACAAAAGCCGAAATGAAAGAAGCGGAAGATCAAAGGAGAATTAACGAGAAGAAGGCTCGTATTATTCCGATAAAGTCCAGAGCAGAGACCACAACGAAAGGTAAACGGAACGAAAGCGCGTCTGCCGCTGCGGTGACCAGCCGGGTAATAGCTCCTGCCGTGACAAACAGGCCTGCCACAGCAGAAACCAGTACCAGTGGCAGGCGGAACGGCGCAACCACTCCTCCTGCAGCGGTTATTCCGGCCGTCGCGACCAATAAACCGCCAATTATACTTGATCCTGAACTTGAAAAGTTCATCAAACGGAATGACAAGATGTACGACAGAAATCTCAGGAAAATTGATGAAGAGATTCAGAAAGAAATGACTCAAACAGAAACAGAAAAGAAACCTTGAATATGTGTTTGACAGCCCCGCGGGCTTTCATTATTGTGCGCGCTTATTTCTTAACTTTACTTAAGGCAATTTAATTGTGAAAACATTTCTACCAAAAATTACAGAGAAAGATCGACGCTGGTTCGTGATTGATGCAAGCGGTAGGCCATTGGGCCGATTGGCTGTGCGTATAGCCAATATCCTGAGGGGAAAGATCAAGGCGATTTATGCGCCCCAGATTGATACCGGGGACTACGTGATTGTAATCAATGCTGAAAAGGTAGCGCTTTCAGGAAGCAAGGAAATGAACAAGATTTACAAGCATTTCAGCGGATACCGGAGCGGCTTGAAGGAAATCCCGGCCCATGTGGTTCGCGAAAGGCATCCTGATCGCATGATTTCGCTTGCTGTTAAACGAATGCTGCCAAGGAACATGACCAGCAGGAAAGTAATGACCAGGCTGAAGATTTACGCAGGGGACAAGCACCCTCACGCTGCACAGAATCCCGGGAAGATTGAATAACCAAATGTTTATACCGCACAATTGCGGCAGGGAGTTGAAGTAGTGGAAAAGAAAGAAGAATATTGCGCGACAGGGCGCAGGAAGAATGCTGTTTGCAGGATCAGGCTCATAGGGGGTTCAGGCAAGTGGAATGTTGATGGCCGCGGCATTAAGGAGTACTTTCATGCAGAGGCACTGCTCCATTATATCGAGCAGCCGCTGAAACTTACAAATACAGTCGCAAAATACGATATTACTGCGAATCTCTCCGGCGGCGGAATTTCCGGCCAGGCAGGTGCTCTCCGTCACGCGCTGGCACGCGCACTGGCATCATCGGATAAGTCTCTTCGCGAGGTTCTCAAGAGCAGTGGATGTCTCACGCGTGATGCCCGTATGAAAGAACGGAAAAAACCGGGCAGACCTGGTGCACGCAAGAGGTTCCAGTTCTCGAAGCGGTAATTTTTTTTCAGTTAGAGTCTTCAGGATCAGGTGATTCCGCTCTGAAGAAGTGAAGAAGCGGAAAATTCCTGACCGGCGGTATAGCCCGCGACTCGTTGCTGGCGCAAGTAATGCCAGCCACGACTGATACGGTGAAACTCCGTGGCCGACAGTAAAGTCTGGAGGGGAGAAGACATAAGGACAAACGTATTGGAGTTTGCCCGGGAGTCTTCTCCCGGGTTTTTTGTTTTTCAGGAGTTGTCCATGTTTGATCCGATTGAAAAAGTGATCAAGGCAGTGAGGTGCGGACAGATGGTCATCGTAACCGATGATGAAAAGCGGGAAAACGAGGGCGATCTTGTCCTGGGCGCACAAAAAGTTACTGCGGCAGCCATCAATTTCATGGCCAAGCACGGGCGCGGACTGATTTGCGTGGCAATGGACAGTAACCGCCTTGACCGTCTCGAACTGAAGCGGATGTCCCTGAAAGGTTCTGGAGACAAATTCCGGACGGCTTTCATGGAATCGGTTGATGCTGCACACGGTGTAACTACCGGAATAAGCGCGCACGACCGGTCAAGGACCATAAGGGTACTGATGGACGACCGCAGCACAAAGGCGGACATATTGAGCCCTGGCCATATCTTTCCTCTTGAAGCCATGGGGGGTGGTGTTTTGAGGCGAGCCGGCCATACCGAAGCTGCTGTAGATCTTGCGCGATTGTCGGGGCTCAAGTCCGGGGGAGTCATCTGTGAGATCCTGCGTGACGATGGTACAATGGCGCGTCTCCCTGACTTGAAGAAATTTGCCGAAAGATACGGATTGAAAATCACCTCTATTGCCAACCTTATCTCGTACCGGCGCAGGAAAGAAAAACTTGTTGAATTTGTCCGCGAAGTCGTATTTCCCACACGCCATGGCGTCTTTAATCTCAAGCTGTATAAGTCCGTTGTCGACAATGAGCATCACGTTGCACTGGTTATGGGGCAGCCGGCATGCCGAAAGGCACCCCTTGTCCGTGTGCACAGCCAGTGCCTGACCGGGGATGTCTTTGGATCTCTGCGTTGTGATTGCGGTTCACAATTTAATGCCGCAATGCAAATGATCAGGAAAGAGGGGGCAGGGGTACTCCTGTATATGAGGCAGGAGGGGAGGGGGATCGGGCTGGCCAACAAGATACATGCCTACGAACTCCAGGACCTTGGTCTCGATACCGTTGAAGCAAATGAAAAACTGGGGTTCGATGCGGATCTGAGGGATTACGGGGTAGGCGCCCAGATACTCTGTGATCTTGGCTTAAAAACGATACGTCTTATGACAAATAACCCCCGGAAAGTCGTGGGACTTGAAGGATACGGGCTCAAGATTGCGGAAAGGATTCCGATTGTCTGTTCTTCGAACAAGTACAGCGAGCGGTACCTTAAAACAAAGAAGGAAAAGCTGGGGCATATTCTGTAAGTAAAAGGAGGTCGGTGATGAACGTTAAAGAAGTAGCAGGCAGTCTGGTGGCAAAAGGGCTGAAACTGGGGATAGTGGTGAGCAGGTTTAATGATTTCCTGAGCAAGCAGCTGCTCAGCGGAGCCATTGACTGCTTCATCAGGCACGCTGGAGCTGACAAGGATATAACCGTGATATGGGTTCCGGGAGCCAATGAAACTCCCATGGCTGCACAGAAGATGGCAAAGTCCGGGAAATTTGATGCCCTGGTCATTATCGGGGCCGTCATCCAGGGTGCAACACCGCATGCTGATTTGATCAACAGCCAGGTGTCGAAGTCCCTGGCCAAGATTGCCATGGAGTACAATATTCCCGTCATCAATGGCGTCGTATGCGCAAGTAACCTGGAACAGGCTATTGAAAGATGCGGAACAAAGTCAGGTAATAAAGGGTGGCATGCTGTTCTCGCGTCAATAGAGATGGCAAATCTTTACAAAGAAATGGCATTATAAATTGATGACTACCAGGCGTGAATCGAGGGAATGGGGGGTACAGTTGCTGTTTCAGCTGGATTTGAATCCTGCTGATAATATAAGCAATGTCTTTGCTGGGTTCTGGCAGGAGAAACAAATAGATCAATCCATGCGGGAGTTCACGGAAAATCTTGTGCTTGGTGTCAGGAAGAATCTGCAGGCAATTGATGATACCATCAGGAAGTATGCCGATAACTGGCATATTGACAGGATGGCTGTGGTGGACAGAAATGTGATGCGCATGGCGATCTACGAAATGCTGTTCTGCAAGGACATTCCGCCGGTAGTTTCAATCAACGAGGCGGTTGATATCGTAAAATATTTCGGAAGCAATGAATCCGGTAGGTTTGTGAATGGCATTCTTGACCGGATACGAAAGGATATTGACCGCCCTGCGAGAACGAAAGACGCGCCGTAATGCGTTTCCGGAGTTAACAAGTGAATACAGGTTTATCCCGTCGACATTGTCTTGATGTTCAGTGGATGAACCAGGCTCTTGCAGTTGCCAGGCGTGGCGAAGGTCTTACCATGCCGAATCCTCCGGTTGGCGCGGTTGTCGTCTCAAACGGCCGGGTCCGGGGAAGTGGTTTCCACAGGCGGGCCGGCGGCGCTCATGCTGAAATCCTGGCCCTCAAGGCTGCAGGCCGCTGCGCAAAAGGTGCATGTCTCTATGTCACTCTCGAGCCCTGCTGTACCCGGGGTAAAACGGGTCCATGTACAGACGCTGTCATCAATAGCGGGATAAGAAGAGTTGTTGTTGCCGTCAGGGATCCCAATCCTTTGCATAATGGTAAAGGTATTGGTATTTTGAGAAAAGCTGGAATACAGGTTGAAGAAGGTGTTTGCAGGGAGGAAGCAGCAGCGCTTATCAGGCCTTTTGCCAAATGGATTACCTTGGGCAGACCTTTTCTGACGCTTAAACTCGGCATTTCGATCGATGGCAGGATAGCGGACGGTAAAGGCCGTTCAAAGTGGATAACTTCTGCCATATCACGAAATACCGTCAGGAATTTAAGGCGCAGGGTAGATGCAATCCTGATCGGCGCAGGAACTGCCAGGAAAGATGATCCCGGGCTGCTCTGCCGCCGTACTTTGCCGCCGTTCCGCATTGTCGTCGATTCACGTGGTACGCTTCCACTGGACGCCGGGTTGTTGAACGATCCCTTTGCCTGCAGGACCATTGTTGCCACCACCGAATCATGTCCTGCGGCGAGAAGGCGGCTCTATTCAGGGAAGGGTGCACAGGTGCTTGTTTTACCTTCCAGCCAGGGTGGACGTGTATCTCTTAATTCCCTTATGAGAAAACTCGGAAAGATGGGTATCCTCCATATTTTGTGCGAGGGCGGTGGAATCCTTGCCCGCTCGCTTATAGCGCAGGACCTTGTTGATGAATATCTTTTCTTTGTAGCGCCGGCGGTTATCGGGGGCAGCGATTCTGTCGCGTCGGTCGCCGGGAAAGGATGGAGCCTGGCTTCATGTCCCAGGTTTGAATTTATTGATTACAGGAAGTCAGGGGCTGATATCGAGATACGTGCCATACCGGCCAGGAAAAGAAAGGTTCAGTAATGTTTACAGGACTGATAGAAAAAAAAGGCTTGCTTGAAAAGATCGAAAGAATCCGAGGAGGCACGACTATCACAGTGTCACACGCTTCCTGGAAAATGCCACTGGAGAAAGGAGAGAGTATGGCGGTAAACGGTATTTGCTTCACGGTGACTTCAGCAAGTCCTGGTTCTTTTACCTGCGATGTACTCGACGAAACAGCTGACAGGACAAATATCGGGACCAGGATGCCCGGCGCGCCGTTGAACCTTGAGCGTGCCCTTAAGGCTGGTGATGCTGTTGGCGGACATTTTGTATCCGGGCACATTGATGGTGTTGCCAGGCTTGTTTCCATGCGGGACGCCGGACGGGACAAGATTCTGCGTTTCGAGTGTGACGCTGAACTCCTTGAGGGGATGGTGGCCAAAGGATCTGTTGCCTGCGACGGAGTAAGTCTTACAATTTCTGCCCTGGCTGAATCTTTCTTTGAAGTGAATGTCATTCCGTTTACCTGGTCTAACACTTCATTGTCTTCACTCACCGACGGCGACAGGGTGAATATTGAGACCGACATGCTTGGAAAGTACGTTCGCCGCTATATTACCGGTGGCAAAGCCCCGCCGGCGCTGGATTTCGACATTCTCCGTAATGCTGGTTTCATTGAGTAGGAATTGCCGGCAGATAAGAGTACATTGACATAATCGTTGCAGTTATATATGTTTCCTGCGTTTATTTTTAAGGGAAAACAATACGTGAACATGATTGAAAGACTTTTAATAGTACAACAGCATGATTGCAGGATCCGTGACCTGCAGAAGGAATTGCGTGATATACCCAAAAGGAAGGCGGAAGAACTGCTAAGGCTTAAGAACCATAAAGAAGCCCTGGCAAAGGCGGAGGAAAACCTTAAAAGTCGACAGGCTGATATAAAGAAATTTGAACTGGAAGGTGAGGCGAGGAAGGAAAAGATAGCGAAGTTGCGGAATCAACAGCTGGAGATCAAGACAAATAAGGAATTCAAGACCATAGAGGGTGAGATCAAAATTGTTCAGGATGATTTGAAAAAGGTCGAAGATCAGCAACTTGCCGTGATGGAGGCAGTTGAGCTGGCAAAAGCAGAAGTACAGTCCCGCAAGAGTGCTCTTCTGGAAGAAGAGAAAGTAGTGCAAAAGGATGTAGATTTGCATGAGTCAAGGCTGTCTCAGATCAACAATGAAATGAAGGCAGCAAACGATGAGCGGATGGTCTCAGCCGGGGAAATGGATCCCAAGTGGCTGGCCCAATATGAACGAATATTCAAGCGCAAAGACAAAGCGCTTGTTCAGATTGAAGAAGGAGTTTGCGGGGGGTGCCATATGACGCTTCCGCCGTATATAATCCACGGCGCGAAGAGAATGAATTCAATGGTGGTTTGCGATTTCTGCGGAAGAATGTTATATTAGAAAGTAATGGTTTTGTCGGCTGGCGGGGGCGATCGGTCGCTCCGGCAGTTTACTGCCGGGGAGGAAAGTCCGGACTCCACAGGGCAGGGTGTCCCGGTTTATCCGGGAGGTCTTCCATGCAAGTGGAAGAGACGGAAAGTGCCACAGAAAATATACCGCCCCGATTTATAGGGGTAAGGGTGAAATGGCGGTGTAAGAGACCACCGGGTCAACAGTAATGAAGACCGCATGGCAAACCCCGTCCGGAGCAAGATCAAATAGGAAACGAGAGGCGGCCCGCCTCGTTCCGGAGACCGAAAGGTCTTTGGTGCAGTTTCGGGTAGATCGCATTAGATGAATGACCGGTCCCGCTCTGCGGGATAACAGAATTCGGCTTATGTCCTCTGTCAGTCGATATCAATATTTGCTGGTTAGATTCTCATGGATCGTTTTTACAATGACACTGGCGATGGGGTTGTTGTTGTACATAGCGTATGTGCGTCTTCCGCACATTCCCGTGGAAGATAACAGCCCGATAGAACTGGTCAAACGGCTGGGAGTTACCTCTATAATCGGCTGTGACTGGTCAATCTTCCAGAGCCGTGATGGCGGTGATATTTCCAATGGAAGGGCCGCTTTCCGCAGATTCCGGCTTGCCGGTACATTCTTTGAATATGTTTCTGATGTTGCAGGTGCAGGGGATGTCAGGAGCGCTGTTATCGACGACCTGCGCAAGAGTACTCAGATTGTGGTCAAAGAGGGCGAAAGAATAGACGATGTAACCGTTGTAAAGATATTCAAAGACAGGATTGTCATACGTGATTCGAGTGGTGCGGATGAACAGCTTTGGCTTATATTCTCAGGTTTTGGGGCCTTATCTAAGGCTGGAACAAATAATACACCCGGTACTGCAGGTATAAATGGAGGGAATGCGGATAAGTTCGGCGGCCAGCAGATTGGGGAGAAACGGTGGCTTTTCAGCCGGGAACGGCTTTTAGAGTACTATAAGGAGCTTAGAGACGAACCAGACAGGCTCGTGAAGGTATTTGACTCATTAAAGCCAATTTACGCAGGACCTGGGAAGATTACAGGGTACAGAGTTGGAATTGAGGGGGAAGCGGATTTCTTCAAGTCTGTCGGTCTGTCAGATGGTGATGTCGTAAAGAGCGTTAATTCGATGCAAATGACGAGCCGAACGCGGGCCGAATATTTTATCGCGGAATTCATCGCGGATCGTGCAAATACGTTCTTTCTTGATATTGAAAGGGAGAACACCGCTGTTAAGCTCCAGTATGACGTTCGGTAGAGTGTTGACTGACCACGAATCCCAATCAATAGAGTTATCATAGTGGGTCCCAGCGATTATATTTAAGTGTTTATTCAAGCTGTTGTGGTTATAGGCAGCATATGTGTAGACATAAGATATATTATGCGACGTTGGCTAAATACCCTAGAATCCCTGAAGTATTACCAATTGGATTGAGTTCAGCTGCCTTAAGCGCCTAGGCTCTCTTAGTGTATCAGTCCCCACCTTGTTGACCAGGGCCAGTAAACAAGAAATGCAGGCCCAATCGTGTTCTCGCCTGGAATTGGCCCCCAGTAGCGACCATCACGGCTGTTCGTTGTATTGTCGCCCAAAGCAAAATACTGCGTTAAGGTAAGCTCAACAATACTGTTTGTAGAATCGATGTATACTATGTCATTTGGAGAATTTTTCTGGGCAAGAACATAACCAGCAGAATAAGGGCTTTCCTGCCTTTCAATCCGGACAATCGGAGCAATATCATCTATCACCCGGCCATTTATAAGGATATTTGGGGGTACTATACGTATATTTTCGCCTGGTATTCCAATAAGCCGTTTAATGTAGTGGGTCCCATATGGAAGCGTCGGTATGTTTTTCGTCGAAAATACGACAACCTGACCCCGTTTAGGCTTTTGGAAGTTCCATCGTATCTTGTCGACGAAAACGTGGTCTCCGGTTGTTTCAAATCCCGACCACAGTATATCTCCCTTCCTTACGGCATTTCCGTAAGAGAAGAATGGCACAGCATTCTTAGGTAACTTGTATTTGCGACATCCGGGCGTAACCTTGTAGCGTTCTTTTGTTATGGTATAAAAAGCCGTTATCTCGTCCGACGAGAGCTCCCTGGGCCCGATGAAGCCGTCTTCCTTTATCTTCACCTGTATGTAACGTTCACCGTAGATCAGCCACTTCAAGTACCGCATAGGGATTCTGTCCATAATACGAGGTTCAATGCTTGCATCTACATGAATCCCATTGAGCGTTGGCTCCATTGAGCCTGTTGGAATCTTGAATGGCTGAATAAGATAAGTGCGGAAGCCCATTGCAACAACAACTGCCACGACAAGAATCTCAAAGTTTTCAGCAAATACAGACTGCCTTCTGCCCGGCACAATCTTGCCCATACAGGTGTAGAGGCGGTCTATTGCATTATCTATGACTTTTGCATCCCCTGCCCTAAGCGAACTTTCAAGAGCTTCCTCTGATTCCAGGAGTTTCTTCATCTCCACATCGCGCATGATATCACCCCTGAGGTTTCTTAGGTGCCTGGCCTGCCGGAGAAGTTCACGCGCATTCTGACTTTGTTTTGATTGAAATATACTCATTTGGATCTAATTGCCCATCTTGAGAACTGACACAAAAGCTTTTTGAGGAACATTTACAGTGCCGAACTGCTTCATCCTTTTCTTTCCTTCCTTCTGTTTTTCCAGCAGCTTTCGTTTGCGGGTCACATCTCCGCCGTATAATTTTGCCGTAACGTCTTTCCTGAATGCTCTAATAGTTTCGCGCGCAATAACAGTCTTGTTGATAGCCGCCTGGACTGGAAGTGTAAACATATGCGGCGGAATTGTCTCCTTGAGCGCTTTACACATCTGGCGCCCCCTGTAGACTGCCTTTTCTCGGTGAACCATGCACGAGAAAGCGTCAATAACTTCCCCGTTAAGCAGGATATCAAGTTTTACCACATCACTGGTCTGGTACCCGGCATGTTCATAGTCCATCGAGGCATAGCCTCGGCTTATGCTCTTCAACGTGTCATGGAAGTCGGTAAGGATTTCATTGAGAGGCAATGAGCACGTGAGCATTACGCGCTTGGTGTCGATGGAGTCCGTCTTCATAAGCTGGCCGCGCCTGTCCATGATCAATTTCATCAGATCGCCGATAAGTTCATTCTGGCAGATTATGAATGCACGAATCATAGGTTCTTCTATATGGTCAATTCTTGTCCAGTCAGGAAGATGGATGGGATTATCTATGTCGAGAACCGAGCCATCCCTCTGGTATACCTTGTAGATAACGCTGGGATAAGTGCTGATAATATCCATGTCAAATTCGCGATGCAGACGCTCCTGTACAATCTCCATGTGGAGGAGTCCGAGGAATCCGCAGCGGAACCCGAATCCAAGCGCGCTTGATGATTCCGGATGGTAGCTCAATGATGAATCGTTGAGATGAAGTTTGTCGAGCGCGTGGCGGAACTTCTCAAAATCGTCGCTGGCAACAGGATAAAGTCCTGCAAATACCATCGGACGTACTTCCTTGAATCCCGCGAGCGGTTCGGTTGCCGGTGCAATTGCGGTGGTGATGGTGTCGCCGATCAGGATTTCCGCGGGGTCCTTGAGTGTTCCAACGAGATAACCCACTTGTCCTGTTCCAAGCTCAGGTACTGGTTTTGGCTTGGGATAAAAGACGCCCACCTCCCTGAGTTCCGTCTGGCGGCCATTTCCCATCAGCATAATCTTATCACCAGGCTTCAGCAGGCCTTCGAAGACACGCACGTAGGTGACAACACCACGGAATGCATCGTATACCGAATCGAAAACAAGCGCCCTCGTGCCGCTCTGTCCCGGTTCAGAATGTTTTGGCGGCGGGATCAGCCTTATAATGGCTTCCAGCAGTTCCTCCACCCCGAGCCCTGACTTGGCGCTGACATGGAGCCCGTCTTCCATGCTTATAGCAAGGATGTCTTCAATCTGTTTCGATGTTTCCCCAATGTTTGCGCTGGGCATGTCGATTTTATTGATGACAGGAATTATGACCATGCCGCGATTAACGGCAAGATGCGTATTAGCCACGGTCTGGGCTTCAACCCCCTGACATGCGTCCACAACAAGGACAGCCCCTTCACAGGCGGCCATACTCCTGGAGACTTCGTATGCAAAATCCACATGACCAGGAGTATCAATCAGGTTCAACTCGTATGTGTTTCCATCTTTTGCGGTGTATTTCATCGTCACGGGATGTGACTTGATGGTGATGCCGCGCTCCCTTTCCAGGTCCATGGCATCAAGGACCTGGTCCCGCATTACCCTGTCATCAATGGAATGGGTAAGCTGCAGAAGCCGATCTGCAAGCGTAGACTTGCCATGGTCCACGTGAGCTATTATGCAGAAGTTCCTAATAAGAGAAAGTGGCGTAGTCATGAACGGATTGATCCTTCACAAGATCAGCGACGCGGATGCCCGCTGTCGCATCTCGGTAATACCATTGACCATGTCAGGTAATTGATACAATGATGTTCCTGCAACAAGCATATTAGCTCCATGTGCAGCGCACTGCACTGCGGTCTCAACGGTAATTCCTCCATCAACCATGATACCGACCTGCTTGCCAATTAATTTCGCATGATCGCGTATTGTCCGTATCTTGGGCAGTACATTTGACAGAAAAGGCTGGCCGCCGTATCCAGGGTGGACTGTCATGCAGAGCACTTCATCGACCTGCTCAAGAACAGGGAAAATCATGTCTGCCGGTGTTTCGGGATTAAGGGTAATACCGGGCTTCGCCCCCAATTCCGTTATTCGCTCAAGAGCGTCCGGAACATCACATTCAGCTTCAATATGAATATGCAAAGAGTCGGCCCCGGCTTCGATGAACCGGCTGATGAACTGGTCCGGGTTGCTCAGCATCAGGTGGACGCTCAGGGGTATTTTGATGCATTTCCTCGCCATCTGAACAACATTGGGCCCAAAACTGATATTCGGCACAAAATGGCCATCCATTATATCAATGTGGAGTGCATCGGCTCCTGATTCTTCAGCCCTTCTGGCTGCAGCTTCAAGATGCCCGACATCAGCACCTAACAGAGACGGTAAGATACGAATTTTCATAAGGCGGGAATATTGCCAGATCAGTAGTCTACATGCCAGAGAAAAAGGCCTTCAGGTCTGGCAGTTGGAACCCTGGCAGTTCTCTGTTTTGAGTAGAGGATAGTCCTGGCTTCTTCAGGGGGGACGGCACCCTCCCCCACCCGTATGAGAAAACCGACGAGGCTTCTAACCATTTTGTACAGAAAACCTTCACTTCGGGCCAGAATAACAATATCGGAGCCACGCTTTCTAACATCCAGCTTCATCAAATTCCTTATGGTACTGTAGACCTTCGTGTTAGGAATAGATGTGAAAGCAGCGAAATCGTGCTTTCCAACAAGCAGGGATGCCGCTCTCTGCATTGTTTTCACGTCCAGTTTTTTCCGGACATGTGCCCGGTAGAGCCGTATGAATGGAGGGATGATTTCAGAATTCCGGATGAAATACCGGTACTCCTTTGAGACCGCATGCCTGCGAGCGTGGAATTCAGGATCCGCATTCTGGATTTTTAGTATTCTGATATCGAGGGGAAGAACGGCATTCAATCCCTTCTTCAGGTATGATGGATTGCGCGCATTTTTCAGGTCAAAATGGGCAACCTGTCCCCTGGCATGAACCCCCTGGTCAGTCCGGCCGCTACCGTGGATTTTGACTTTTTCGCCTGTGACCTTCAGCAGGACTTTTTCAAGCTGTGCCTGTATTGTTGGCCCATTTGGCTGAACCTGCCAGCCGGCATATGCACTTCCGTCATAAGATACTGTAATTTTATACCTGTTCATCAGATTCTGGATTGACTCTTATGTTACTGCTGTCGAGATACCCCTGCAGGATGACCTGTGCCGCCAGTTTGTCCCGCACTCCTTTTCTCTTGGCACGACTCATATCTGATTGAATCAATACTCGTTCCACCAGGCTGGTGGTAAGTCGTTCATCCATCTTCTCAATCGGAATATCAAGGTTGGCTCTCAGGACTGCGACAAAAGCATCAATCTTTTCAACCATAGGTCCGCTGGAACCATCCATGTTAAGCGGCAACCCAACGACAAGCTTTTCGGCACTTTTTTCGGTGCAAATCCGTTTGACCTCGTCCTCAGGCTTCCCGGAATGCCTGAGATCAATAACACACAAAGGCATGGCAATCGTACCGGTGGGATCGCTTATAGCAAACCCCATTCTTACATCACCATAATCCAGGCCTATAATCCGCATCAGTTGTAATTCCTAGAGTAATGATTGATATTTCTTCTTCTTGGCCAGAAGCTGGACCATCTTCTTTACTTCCTGTGCTTTACCTTTCGCACAGACAAGCGTGGCATTTTCCGCCTGCACGACAATAATGTTTTCAACTCCAATCAGGGCTGTGAGGCGGGATGGAGAAAATACGATATTTCCAGATGATCCAATGGCTTCACATTTGCCGGTCAGTACATTGTTAGACGAATCTTTCTTGAAATGGTTTTCAATAGCGGTCCACGATCCGATGTCATCCCATGAGAAAGTTGCTTTTGCCACGATTATATTGTCTGATTTTTCCATAACCGCGTAATCGATGGATATTTTTTCAAGTTTAGCATATTCCCTGATAAGTGCCGGCTGGAATCGGGGCTTTCCGGCTGCTTTTTCCAAGCGGTTTGCCATTGCGAGCAGTTCCGGTCTGTGCCTTGCCAGTGCGGCCTGAATCGAGCGGACAGACCAGATAAACATGCCAGAGTTCCAGTAGAAATTGCCAGCCATAATGTATTTTTCTGCCCGTTTCCGGTCCGGTTTCTCCACAAACCGTTTTGCCTTGAGGAATACAGTCTTGCCGCCTGCCTTGAACCGGCGTCCCGCGTCAATATATCCAAAACCGGTACTGGGGAAAGTCGGCTTCATGCCAATTGTGATCAGGACATCTGTTTTGGCTGCAAGATCAAAGCAGTTACGGAGTGTCTGCTGAAACCTGGCGATGTCCTTGATGATATGATCAGCTGTAAGGATGCAAAACAATCCGCCCGGGTCACGTGCCTTGATAACAGCCGAGGCCAAAGCGCAGACCGCTGCCGTATCACGTCCGAACGGTTCACCTATAATGTTCTTTGAGGGAAGAGATGGAACGGCCCTGGCTGTGACACTGACCAGGTCTGCGCTTGTGATAATCAGGATGCGGCTGGAAGGGACGAGGCCCTTTAGCCTGTCAACCGCAAGGCGCAGCATTGGCTTGCCGCCTACCAGCGAAAGAACCTGCTTCGGATGTTTTGAAGTACTTAGAGGCCAGAACCTTTCCCCCTTGCCTCCAGCCATTATAACAGCGTAAATATTCCCGGACATATATCCCTCCGTTATATCCCTTCAGCGTTCAATTTGAGAATACAGTAGAGCCCCCGCAATGTCAGAGACTGATCGATTTTAAACGGCATGTCGAGGCCCTTTAAGACCAGGGCAGCCAGCCCGCCGGTTTCCACCAGCTTGATACGACCCAGCCGGTTCTTTCTGATCAAATGCTGGATTATCTCCCGAACCAGTCCATGATAACCTTTCACCGCGCCTATCTGCATTGCCTGCTCAGTAGTACGTCCAATAGCGGGACATGCAGCCTTAATCTTTATCCCGGGAAGAAGTGCTGTTCCGTCTGCCATACAGTCAGCCATAAGTTTAAGACCGGGTGCAATAACTCCGCCGATGAATGTTCCCTCCTTATTGACCACGTCAAATGTTGACGCTGTCCCGAAATCAGCCACCAGAACCGGCGCTCCCCAGAGACTGACAGCACCGCAGACATTAGCCAAACGGTCCTGTCCAATGCTTTCAGGCCTTGGATAGTCGACATCTATACCCAGTTTCAGGCGGTGACTCACAACCAAAGGCTTCCGGCCTGCTGCCCGCTCCATTTCGCGGATCCATAATTTATTCAAGCTGGGAACAACCGAGCAAAGAACGCTGCCTGCCACGGCTGCTTTCCCGGTTATTTTGAGAATGGCTTTCCTAACGGCTATTTGTGAACAACGGGCCGTTGACACACGCAACAGCAGGGAAACGGATTTGTCGTTTCCAATGCCGACTGAAATCGAGGTGTTTCCGATATCAACAAGCAGAATATTTCTTTTTTTCATACGTAAAAGCAAACAAGGTAAACTGGTCTTTATTCCAACTCCAGAGAAAGGTCTGCGGCCGGTGCTGAATGGGTCAAACAACCAAGAGAAATCGCATCAACGCCTGTTGCCGCGACAGCTTCAACATTCTTCATGGTTATCCCGCCCGACGCCTCCAGGCGGACCCTGCCCGAGGATTCAGCGACACATTTTTTTATCTGACTGGGTGACATATTATCGAGCAGAACCCATTCAGGTTCGGATGCCAATACCTGCCTTAGTTCATCCAGGCTTTCAACTTCCACTTCAACCTGTTTTGCAGGATATTTGCATCTCGCAAGCAGAACGGCAGCGTCAAGCCTGCGCGTTGAATTTGATTTCCATATTTTCCGATGATTGTCCTTGATCAAGACTTTGTCAAACAGCCCTACCCTGTGATTTGATCCGCCTCCGCACAGTACTGCATACTTTTCCAGGCTCCTTAACGTCGGGGTTGTTTTCCTTGTATCAAGGATAGTGACTCCATATCGCCGGGTTTTCGAGACGAACAGAGATGTCATTGTTGCTATTCCGGTCATTCGCTGAAGGAAATTCAGGGCTGTCCGTTCAGCCGTGAGAATTGATCTCACCCTGCCCCGGATTGTCATGATGGCATTACCGTTTCTGACCTGATTTCCATCTGTAATGCGGATCACACATTTCAAGTCTGAATCAACCTGACGAAAGACAGATTGCGCAATTCTCGCACCGGAAACCGTGTAATTGCCGCGCGAGACAATGACCGCATCGGCGGTAGAACCTTTATCAACCAGTGCTATACTGGTTATATCACCGCTTCCTATGTCTTCCTTGAGGGCGCGCCGGATAAGTTCACGAATTTCGAGTTTTGACGATATGTTTGGAAGCTTCATTTTTTCCATTTGCAGGGCATATAGCAGTAACCTTCAAAGGGTTTATCACTCTCGACTGCTATCGGGAAGCAATTGTCCAACCGATGATAATTGGTCTTATGATCGGCAGAATGGACCGAGAACGAAAACAGGTAGTTGCCTTTCGCCATCATGATTCCTTCAATTCGCATGGTAATAGAGCCCTTCCCCTGGATAGAAGGAATGTCATATTTCTCGATCTGGGTGTTGTTTCCATATACTATACGGCCATTAGCATCCGATATCGCGAATCCAAACACCGGGTTGTGAATCATTGAGGGTGAATCAAACAGTATTCTTGCTTCAATCGGTTCTCCCCAGTTAAATCTATCAGTTTTCCTGCCATCCTTATCCATCAGTTCGGCGCCCGTAATTTTGACCTCACCCGTCCCCCACTCCCTTCTAATGCCCCTGGTGGCAAGCTGACGCGAGAGCGATTCGTAAGAATGCACCATGTTCTGGGGATCTCCAATACCATAAACCTTGCCGTCGTTCAGGAAAAGTATCCGGTCGCTGATGGACTGGATAGTCCGGAGATCATGGGAGATGATAAGCATAGTTTTGCCCTTCTGGCGGAATTCGTCCATTCTCTGAATGCACTTCCGCTGGAATGAAGCATCACCCACCGCAAGCACTTCATCGATAAGCAGTATCTGCGGATCGACTTCGACAGCCACCGCAAAACCAAGCCTGACATACATGCCTGAAGAGTAGTGTTTTACCGGCTGATCGATGAATTCCTGCAGTTCGGCGAATTCGATTATGGCATCCATCCGTGTCTTCATCTGTTCGCGCGAGATGCCCATGATTGCGCCTGAAAGGAGTACATTCTCACGACCAGTCAGGTCCGGATGAAAACCCGCTCCAAGCTCCAGGAGGCATGACATACTGCCGGTGGTTCTGATATTGCCTTCCGTTGGCTGCTTTGTGCCGGCAATAAGGGACAACAAAGTACTCTTCCCTGCCCCGTTTACTCCGATAATCCCGAGTGTCTCCCCCCTGCACACTGAGAAGTTTATGTCCTTTAATGCCCAGAAGTCATGCCGCCCCTTTCCCCTGAACCTCACGGTATCAAGGATGGCGGACTTCAGGGTTCGGGTCCCGCTATTCCTTAACCGGAACATTTTGCCCGCGTTCTCTACCGTTATGACGTTTTCAGACATCTTTACAGTTCATCTCCGAAACGGGTTTGCGCCTTCTGAAACACGGCGATACCAATAATACAGATAGCCCACGATACGGCAAACGACATTGCCACGAGATGCCATCCTCCGCTCTGAACAGACAGGAAAACAGACCTGTAAGCAGACAGAATACCGGTCATCGGGTTTAGGTAAAATGCATAGTCTGCGAATGGTCCCAGTAGTTTTGCCGCTGTTGGCATAACGTCAGATATTTCGTAGATCACGGGCGTCAGGAAGAACCACGCCAGCATGATTGTGCCCATAACATGCTCGGTGTCCCTGAAGAACACATTCAAGGAAGAGATAATCAGCGCCATGCCCATGCAAAGGGCAAACTGCGTAAGAACTACCAGGGGGAGAAACAAAAGTGCACCAAAACTTACATTTACAACCAGCAGGTATATAATTAACACCGCCATGGACAGAAGAAAATTCACCGTATTGGCAAGCA
>Ga0172371_10002172_pt1 | contig 31261 bp, 29 predicted proteins | sample Lak12m_FD_114543 | JGI IMG/M metagenome (GOLD analysis project Ga0172371, IMG submission 114543) | Freshwater microbial communities from Kabuno Bay, South-Kivu, Congo - kab_022012_12m | ecosystem: Environmental > Aquatic > Freshwater > Lake | place: Democratic Republic of the Congo: South-Kivu...
ATCTGCAAACAGCCTTGAGGCAGCGCTCTATGCCGCAGGCGCAGTGATTGAGGCAATAGACAGGTGCCAAAAAGGAGAAATTGAAAGGGCCTTCTGCGCTGTCAGGCCTCCGGGGCATCACGCCGAGGCGGCCAGGGCCATGGGCTTTTGCATATTTAATAATGTTGCCGTTGGTGCTCGATACGCTCAAAAAATAGGTTATAAAAAAATATTCATCATTGATTTTGACGTACATCACGGAAACGGCACGCAGCATATGTTCGAAGAAGATGATACTGTTTTTTTTTCAGCACACATCAGTATCCTCACTATCCGGGAACCGGAGGCGAAACAGAAACAGGCATAGGAAAAGGCAAGGGCTTCACATACAACATTCCCATGAGACACGGTTCAGGAGATAAAGAATACTTTTCCGCATACAATGAAGTTCTGCCTCATCTTATAGAAGAGTTTAAACCTAAAGTGATTCTTGTTTCGGCAGGCTATGACATCCGCGTGGAAGATCCGCTTTCAGGAATCAGGGTGTCGGATGAGGGGATAAGAAGTATTGTAAGTGGAATTCTTTCATGCTCGTCACTTGTCACTCATCACTCGTCACTGCCTTTTATCTTTGCGCTTGAGGGAGGTTACGATTTAGAGGCTCTCGGCAAGTCGGTATTGATTACGATAAAAGAGATGCTGAAATAATCCCGCTATTGTTTAAATCTCTTGAAGACGAGGCAGGCGTTCGTTCCGCCGAAGCCAAATGAATTGGACATCACGCAATTAATTTCCATCTTCCTTGCCTTATGAGGCACGTAATCGAGATCGCACTGCGGGTCAGGCTTGTCAAGGTTTATTGTCGGAGGAACAATATTATCCCTCATGCTTAAAACACAGACAACGGCCTCAACTCCTCCTGCGGCGCCGAGCAGATGCCCGGTCATGGATTTTGTTGAGCTTACCGCAATCTTGTAAGCGTGGTCTTTTAAAACCGTCTTTATAGCAATGCTCTCGAGTTCATCTCCGTATTTTGTGGATGTGCCATGGGCATTTATGTAGTCAACTTCCGAAGGATTAATCCCTCCGTCTTTTAAAGCCAGTGTCATGCAGCGCGCCGCGCCTTCTCCTTCAGGAGCAGGAGAAGTCATATGATAAGCGTCGGCTGTCATGCCGTAACCCGCAACCTCGGCAAGTATGTTAGCGCCTCTTGAGCTTGCATGCTCAAGGCTCTCAAGTATCATTATTCCGGCGCCCTCTCCCATAACAAAACCATCCCTGTCAACGTCAAACGGCCTGCTCGCCTTTTCAGGCTCATCGTTTCGCGTGGAAAGAGCCTTCATGGCGTTAAAACCCCCGATTCCCATCGGCGTTATAACTGATTCTGTGCCGCCCGCAATCATCACATCGGCATCGCCTCTCTGAATTATCTTGAAGGCATCGCCTATGGAATGGCTTCCCGTAGCGCACGCGGTCGCGACTGCTGAGTTCGGCCCTTTGGCGCCGTATCTCATAGACACATGCCCGCCAGCGAGGTTTATTATGAGCATAGGAATAAAGAAAGGGGTCAGTCTTCTGGGGCCCTTCTCAAGCAGGACGGAATGATAATGTTCAATTGCCGGCAGGCCGCCCATGCCCGAGCCGATTATCACGCCTGTTCTTTCGGCATTGCTGTCAGTTACCTTTAAGCCCGAATTTTTGACAGCCATATCAGAGGCGGCAATGGCAAGATGGATAAAACGATCCATCTTCTTTATTTCTTTGGGCTCAATGTAGTCCTCGGGATTGAATCCCTCTATCTCGCCCGCTATCTGGGTGGGGAAAGCCGTAGCGTCAAACCGGGTCAGTTTTTTTATTCCCGGCTTTCCTTCAATAAGTCCTCTCCAGCTTTCTTCGACACCTATCCCGACAGGTGTAACAAGCCCTACACCCGTTACAACAACTCTTCTTTTTTCCATTAGGATTTTTTACTGTTAATGTATGCTACAGCGTCCTTAACCTTGGTTATTTTTTCGGCATCCTCATCAGGAATCTCAATGTTGAATGCCTCCTCAAACGCCATTACGAGCTCAACTGTATCCAGCGAGTCCGCGCCGAGGTCTTCAACAAACGACGCCTCCGGAGTCACTTCTGACGCATTGACGCCAAGCTGCTTTGATATAATCTCTTTTACTTTTTCTTCTACCATTTAAAACACCTCCAAGTTTTTTAACTACAAATGAAAATTAAGAGTTAGACCTTTTAACTTCTAACTTTTAACTCTTAACTTAATTACATATACATCCCGCCGTTGACGTGTATAACCTGCCCGGTTATATAACCTGCCTCAGGCGATGCGAGAAAAACAACTGCATTTGAAACATCGTCCGTCGTGCCGAATCTTCCAAGAGGGATTGCCCTCATCATATCCGCCTTAACATTTTCAGGAAGGGCGTCTGTCATGGCGGTTGTTATGAAGCCCGGAGCAACCGCATTTGCGGTTATTCCTCTGCTTGCGTATTCTTTTGCCGTAGTCTTTGTCAGGCCGACTATTCCGGCCTTTGACGCGCTGTAATTTGCCTGTCCGGGATTTCCCATAAAAGCAACTACTGACGATATATTTACAATCCTGCCGTACCGCTGTTTTGCCATTACCTTAACCGCTTCCTTAGAACAAAGGAATACGCTCTTAAGATTAATGTTAATCACGGCGTCCCAGTCTTCTTCCTTCATCCTCATTATAAGCCCGTCTCTTGTAATGCCGGCGTTATTTACGAGAATGTCTATTCTCCCGTAATCTTTGACTATCTCTCCGAAAACCCTGACAACATCTTCGGACTTTGAAACATCAAGCCCTACTCCCGAGGACTTAACGCCCCTCTTTTCGATTTCAGATGCTGTTGCCTGCGCCTGCTCGTCGCTGATGTCGGCAATAACGATATTCACGCCTTTTCCCGCAAGCGCTCCGGCTATTGTCCTCCCAATCCCGCGGGCTCCGCCCGTTATAACAGCTACCTGACCTTTAAAGTCCATTAACCCCTCCGAACAAAAATCGGCTATAATTTTAACAAAGTGTTCTTTTTATTTTCCAGTCCCTTCAGAAAAGCAGAACAAATTTTATAGAGAATCTTATCTTAGAAGAACAGGAAAAAACAAGTGTGATGTATGCTATAATTAAAAATTATAATGCTCTATATTATCACAACAATATAACTTTAATGAAGAAAAAAATCAGCAAAAAAATAAGCAAGGCCTTATTCCCTGCAGGCGGCCTCGGCACGAGATTTTTGCCCGCGACAAAGGCGTCGCCCAAGGAGATGCTTCCTATCGTTGACAAGCCGTTGATACAGTACGCGATCGAAGAGGCAATCGGATGCAGCATCGAGGAATTTATAATAATCACCGGAAAATACAAACGGGCCATCGAGGACCATTTCGACTCCGCATACGAGCTTGAGGAAAAACTCAGAAAGGCGGACAAGAAGAAACTCCTCGATGAAATAACAAAGCTTAATCATTTGAATTTCGCTTACATAAGGCAGAAGGCAGCGCTCGGGCTCGGGCATGCAATACTTTGCGCGCGGCCGTTTGTAAAAGACGAGCCTTTTGCGGTACTGTTGAGCGATGACCTGATTGCGCCGGAAGAGACACTGCTGGGAGAAATGATAGATTTGTATGAAAAGTACGGATGCTCTATAATTGCTCTTGAAGAAGTCCCGATGTCAGAGGTTCACAAATACGGCGTAATAGAGGGCAAATCCTGCGGAAACGGCGTATATAAGATCAGCGACCTGATAGAAAAACCCGCGAGGGAAAAGGCTCCTTCCAACCTGGCGATAATTGGCAGGTATATTCTAACGCCGGGGATATTCAGCGTACTTGAAAAGCTGTCTCCGGGCAGGGGCGGAGAGATCCAACTGACTGACGGGCTTAAAAAACTTCTAAAGAAAGAGCCTATTTACGGTTATATTTTTAAAGGCAAGCGGTATGACGCAGGGGACAAATTCGGCTATCTCAAGGCAACCGTCAATTTTGCCCTGAAAAATTCTGAGGTTTCGCAGCCGTTTGCTGAATATCTGCTTGATATAGCGGGAATGCTTGAAAATCAAAAGATCGGGAGATAAGAATGGCAAGAGTAGCGGAAAAAGAAGAGAAAAAAGAAGAGAAAGAAAAAGAGTTAGAAATTCCTGAGAGCCTTCCGGTGCTTCCGGTCAGGGATATAGTGTTCTTTCCTTATATGATATTGCCGCTTTTTGTGGGAAGAGATATGTCGATAAAGGCAATAGAACATGCGTTGAGCACAAATAAAATGATAATGCTCCTTACGCAGAAAGACCTCAATACCGAAAATCCTTTGCCTTCCGACCTCTACCCCGTAGGAACCATCGGCATCATAATGAGAATGCTGAAACTGCCTGATGGAAGAGTCAAGATACTTGTGCAGGGCCTGAGCAAGGCAAGAACGGTGAAATTTATTCAGGAAGAACCATTTTTCTCCGCAAAGATAGAAAAGATAACGGATACCCGGCCCGAGGAAATAACAATCGAAACCGAGGCCATAATGAGAACTGTAAAGGAGCAGATAGACAAAACAGTCTCCCTCGGCAAGACAATACTCCCTGACATCATGATTGTAATTGAAAATCTTGAAGACCCGGGAAAACTCGCAGACCTTATCGCGTCAAACATTGGATTAAAGTCTGAGCAGGCGCAGGAGGTTCTTGAAATAACAGAGCCAGTCCGAAGGCTGAAAAAGGTCAGCGAAATATTGGGCAGGGAGATTGAGCTTCTTACGGTCCAGCAGAAAATACAGACTGAAGTCAGAGGCGAGATAGACAAGAACCAGAGGGAATATTTCCTCAGAGAGCAGCTTAAGGCTATTCAGAGAGAACTTGGAGACATTGACGAGCGCTCGGAGGAAATAAAGGAATTCAAGAAAAAGATTGAAGCGGCAAAGATGCCTGAAAAGGTTCAGAAGGAAGCGGAAAAACAGCTTAAACGCATTGAGAAGATGCATCCGGACAGCGCGGAGGCCGGGACGGTTCGGACCTACCTTGAGTGGATGGTAGAACTTCCATGGTCAAAACAGACAAAAGACAACCTTGACATAAAGGCAGCGAAAAAAGTTCTTGATACCGACCATTATGATCTGGAGAAGGTAAAAGAGCGTATACTGGAATATTTGAGCGTGAGGAAACTGAAAAAAGAAAAAATGAAAGGCCCTATTCTTTGCTTTATCGGCCCTCCGGGCGTCGGAAAGACATCGCTCGGAAAATCCATTGCGAAGTCGCTCGGAAGGGAATTCGTCCGCATGTCCCTTGGCGGAGTGAGGGATGAAGCCGAGATAAGAGGACACAGAAGGACATATGTGGGCGCGCTTCCAGGCAGGATAATACAGGGCATCAAAACAGCCGGCACACACAATCCTGTTTTCATGCTGGATGAGATAGATAAGATTGGAACAGATTTCAGGGGAGACCCCTCATCAGCGCTTCTTGAGGTGCTAGACCCTGAACAGAACAATACATTTGTGGACCATTACCTTACGGTGCCCTTTGACCTATCAAAGGTGATGTTCATAACAACGGGGAACCTCGTTGATACAATACCAGGCCCTCTACGCGACAGGATGGAGATAATCCAGCTTTCAGGATATACGGCAGAGGAAAAGGTCGGTATCGCGAAAAATTACCTTGTACCGAAACAGCTTGATGAACACGGGATTACGGATAAGGTATTAAAGATAACGGACTCGGCAGTCCTCGCAACAATATCTCAGTACACGAGAGAGGCCGGAGTCAGAAACCTTGAAAGGGAAGTGGCCAATCTTTGCAGAAAGGTCGCAAAAAAGATTGCCGAGGGGAAACAAAAAAAATTTCTTATAACCGGAAGAAATTTGCATAAATTTCTCGGAATACCGAAACATCTTCCCGAAGAAGAGATGGAAAAAGATGAAGTCGGCGTTTCAACCGGCCTTGCCTGGACAGAGTCAGGCGGCGACATAATATACATTGAGGCGACAACAATGAAGGGCAAAGGAAGCCTCACGCTTACAGGTCAGCTCGGAGACGTGATGAAAGAATCCGCTCAGGCAGCCTTAAGCTATGTCCGCTCAAGGGCAAAATTGCTCGGGATAAAGGATGAGGTCTTTTCAAAAACAGACCTTCATATCCATGTCCCCGCAGGAGCGATACCCAAAGACGGGCCTTCAGCCGGCATAACAATGGCAACTGCTATCGCATCGGCGCTCACCGGAAAGCCCGTGAGAAAGGACACTGCCATGACGGGCGAGGTTACGCTAAGAGGCAGGGTGCTGCCGATAGGCGGGCTGAAAGAAAAGGCATTGGCCGCAAAGAGAATGGGCATAAAAAATATCATTGTGCCGAAAAGAAACAAAAAAGACCTTGAAGATATTCCAAAATATGTAAAGAAAGACATAGCGTTCATCTTTGCTGAGACAATGGATGATGTGCTTAAGACAGCGCTGAAAACGACAAAAAAACGGTAAATCGCTATCAGGTAAATCGGTGAATCGGAAATCAAAAAAGATGGTGAATCGGCCAATCGAAAGACTTTATTTACCTATTCACCTATTTGTAGTATATGAAGCTTTCTGAAATCGGCGAACTTACTCTCCTGAAACAAATCCGCAAAAGATTTACCGTAAGGGCAAAAAATATCATCACAGGCATAGGGGATGATACGGCAGTAATAAAGCCTTCCGGAAAAAATCTGCTGATGACTACCGACATGATGGTTGAAGGAATCCACTTTGACTTAAATTTTACAACGCCGTATCAGCTCGGCTTTAAACTCGTATCCGTAAATGTCAGCGATATTTATGCAATGGCCGGAAGGCCGCAATATCTTTTGCTTGATATTGCAATGAACAAAAATACCGAACAGTCCTTTGTCAACAATTTTTTCGACGGCATATATGACGCGATTAAATTGTACGGGGTCTCGCTAATAGGTGGGGACCTCTCATCGTCAAGAAAAGATATGGCCATAGCTGCAACACTCATAGGCGACGTGAGAAAACACGTGAAACGCTCCGGCGCGAAACCGGGAGATAGGATATATGTAACCGGAAACCTCGGTGATTCGGCTTGCGGATTGGAAATACTTAAACGGCTAACGCCTAAATCAATACAGAAAGTTAAAAGTGAAAAGTTTCCGCCTCGGACGGATTCGCCTGAGGCGAAAAAAGTGAAAAGCAAAAAAAATAAAAATCTCTTTATAACTCTCAACTCTCAACTTTCAACTCTTAACTGGAGCATTGCAGAGCCATTGCTCAAAAGACATCTCATGCCTGTTGCCCGGAATTCGAAGAATTTTGCAGGATATGCGACTGCAATGATTGATTTAAGCGACGGGCTATTTATTGATTTAACAAGACTCTGCGATGAAAGCAGGGTCGGAGCAGCGATATTTGCGGAGGAAATACCCGTTTCTCCTCAGATGAAAAAGGCATCATCTGTATTGGGAATGGATTCATTAAGGCTCGCGACATCAGGCGGGGAGGACTATGAATTGCTTTTTACTGCGCCTCCCGGCAAAAAAATAAATGCCGTATGTATTGGAGAAATTGTTAAATCGAGCAGAAAAATTATAGACAAAAAAGGCAGAGCAAAAAGATTCTCTCCTTTGGGGTACCAACACTTTGAAACTCAGAGATAGGCTCAGAAGCATTTTAAACGTCAATGATTCTCCACATAGGCTGGCGATGGCGTTCGCAGTCGGCATTTTTATAGGGATGTCTCCGCTTTTTGGCATTCATACGATACTCGGGCTCATAGCGGCATGGATTTTTAAACTTAACAAGATAGTAACAATCACAGGAGTGTACGTGACAAATCCGTGGACTATCGTCCCCATTTATACATTCAGCACTTATATCGGCGCAAAATGCCTCGGCATAAAACAGGTATTCTCCAATATAGACTGGTCGCATATAACCTTCAGCAGTTTCGCGCATGAATTAAAACCGCTATTGATGCCTTTTGTTGTCGGCGCCGTGCTGATTGGCATTATCTCTTCTGTTATAAGTTACTTCATTATTTATCATGCCGTAAAGAGGGCGCGCTCAAGTGGCAACTAAATTTTCCTTCATAACCATGGGCTGCCCCAAGAACCTTGTCGATTCCGATAATCTTACGGAGAAACTCATCGGAAGTGGGTTATCGAATCTTGATAATCCTGAAGATGCGGACATACTCCTCATCAACACCTGCGGGTTTATAGAAGATGCCAAAAAAGAATCAATAGAGGAGATATTGAAGCTTGCGGAAATAAAGAAGAAGTGTCAAAGGGTCAAAGTATCAAAGGATAAAAGTAAAAGACTCCCCGCCTCGGCGGGTTCGCTCTCCTCGGCGAGTCGCCTGCGGCGACCTGAGGCGAATGATACTCTGACACTCTGCAACTCTGACACTTTTCCCAGGCTTATCGTCTTCGGCTGTCTTGCGAAAAGGTACAAGGATGAACTGATAAAAGAGATCCCGGAAATAGACGCGATGTTCGGAGTCGCTGAGGAAGATAAAATCGTCGAATATTGCAGAAGGATACAAGGGTCAAAGGGTCATCTCCTCGGCGATTCGCCTGAGGCGAAAAGGGTCAGAGGGTCAGAGTTTCAAGGCGCTCATTCGCCCATTCACCTCTACGAGCCATGGCAATTCACCAATTCACCGATTCACCCATTCACCAGCTACACCTATCTTAAAATCGCGGAGGGCTGCAGCAGGAAATGCGCGTATTGCATTATCCCGTCAATCAGGGGCGGATACAAAAGCGCCGCGCCTGAGGAAATTCTTAAAAAGGCTGAACAGCACATAACCGCTGGGGCAAAGGAGCTGATACTCATCGCGCAGGATACTGCAATTTACGGCAAGGAATTCAAGGGATATGATATTTCAAATCTTCTCAGAGACCTCTGCTCGATAAGCGGTGATTTTTGGATACGGCTTCTCTATGCTTATCCGGCTTCGATAACAGACCGGTTGCTGAATGTAATCGCGGAAGAAAAGAAAATATGCAAATACTTAGACATACCGCTTCAGCATTCCGAGGACAGAATCCTAAGGCTCATGAAGAGAGGAGGCAGCCGGAAAGGATACCTGAATCTTATCAGAAAAATCAGGAGCGCCATTCCGGATATAGCCCTCAGGACGACTTTCATCGTGGGATTCCCTTCCGAGACAGAGGATGAATTTAAGTCTATGCTTGATTTTATAGAAGAGGCGCAATTTGACAGGCTTGGCGCTTTTAAATATTCAAACGAAGAAGGCACTGCCGCCGCAAAACTTGCCGGCCAATTGCCTGACACGGTAAAAAATAAACGGATAGCTCAAATAATGCGGCATCAGGAGCGCATCTCTTTTGAGAATAATAGAAAACTTCAGGGTATGCGTTTCAGAGCAGTTATTGACGAACTTAATAACGGCGCCGCAATCGCCAGATTATATTCCCATGCGCCTGATATAGACGGGGTGGTAATTATTGACGATTGCGAAATGCGGATTGCGGAATGCGGAATTAAATCCAAAACCCGCTCAGCCAGAGGCGAGTCCGCCGAGGCGGAAAATCCGAAATCCGAAATTTTAAGAGCCGGCGACTTTGTCACTGTTGAGATTACAGATACTTACGATTATGATTTAAAAGGGAAGATTGTTAAATGAAAAAAATTCCATGGCTCCATATAGCCCTTTTCATTGTAACATTCACTTCCACCCTTTCAGTCGGGGCGCTCCAGACACAGACAATAGAGGAAATAGCAAAATCTCCTTCAAAGATAATAAACGGCCTGCCCTTCTCGCTCAGCCTAATGCTTATACTTCTTTGCCATGAATTATCGCATTACATAGCATCCAGAAAACATCATGTGAAGGCGACCCTGCCCTATTTTATTCCGGCTCCTACACTGATAGGCACGTTCGGAGCATTCATAAAAATGAAATCTCCAATCACAACAAGAGAGGCGCTTATTGACATCGGAGCATCAGGGCCGATAGCCGGTTTTATTATCTCGCTCATTGCGGCCATTATAGGGCTTCCCCTCTCGAAAATCGTAATTACAAAGGGATTGGAAGGCGGCTTGGTCCTCGGAGATTCCATACTCTTCTCCCTTCTTTCCCGTTTAATCCTTGGGGAAATCCCTGAATCATACGATGTGCTTTTGCATCCCGTCGCGTTCGCGGGCTGGATAGGCTTTTTCGTAACCGCGCTAAATCTTATTCCTGTCGGCCAGCTTGACGGCGGCCACATCGCTTACGCATTGCTGGGCGAAAAACATAAGAATATGTCAAAGGTGCTTGTCCTTTTCCTGCTGATATTGGGGTTCTTATTCTGGGAGGGCTGGATTATATGGGCAATACTCCTTGTCATTCTCGGAATGAGGCATCCGCCGGTTCTCTATTGGGGAGCGCCTCTGGACGGAAAAAGAAGGCTCATAAGCTGGGTCACGGCAATAATATTTGTAGTGACATTTATACCGGTGCCGTTTAAGGTTATGATGAAATAATTCTCCTTGATTTTTATTGTTGTTTAAATCAAAATAAGTAAACAGTTAAGAGTTAAAAGTTAAGAATTATGCAGTTACTTCAAACCCTTTCTCGAAAAAACTTTACACTTTTAATTTTTCACTTATAACTTAAAGTTTAAGGAGACCCGCAAAATGAAAGTAATTCTCAAAGAAGACGTGAAGAATCTCGGCAAGATGGGCGATATCGTCAATGTCTCCGAGGGCCATGCAAGAAATTTTCTAATCCCCAAGAAGCTTGCCGTAGAGGCAGTAACGGAAAACATAAAGGCGCTTGAGCACCAGAAAAAGGTGATTCAGGAGAAGGCAAAGAAAGAGAAAAATTCGGCTCAGTCCCTCTCCGACAAAATAGCATCCCTGAACCTGACAATCAAGGCAAAGGCAGGCGAAGAGGAAAAGCTCTTCGGCTCAATAACTTCAATGGATATTGCCGCTGCTTTAAAAAACGAAGGCATTGATATAGACAAGAAGAGGATTTCCGTGGAAGAGCCGATTAAAAGACTCGGCTCGTATACCGTGGGCGTAAAGGTGCACCCTGAGATAGCAACACAACTGCGTATTACGGTTATTGCGGAATAATCGGGATTTTTCCATGAAAAGCACTGACGTAACGACAAGCAAGCTGCCGCCCCAGAATATTGAGGCAGAGCAGTCTATCCTCGGCGCCGTCTTGATAGAAAATGACGCATTCCCTAAAATCATAGAGATTATAACGCGCGAAGATTTTTACAGAGAGTCTCACAAAAAAATCTTTGACGCCATGATAGAGCTCTTCGAAAAAAGCGAACCGATTGACCTTGTGACAATCGCTGAAGAACTCAGAAAAAGAAACGATTTGGACGCGGTGGGCGGCGAGGCATATCTTTCCACACTCGCAAGCCAGGTTCCCACTGCCGCGAACATAAGGTACCATTCAAAGATAATCCGCGAAAAATCCCTGCTGAGGTCCCTCATAAAATCCGCTTCCGAGATTGCGGGCAAGGTTTATGAAGATAACATGGACGCCGATGAGCTTGTTGATAATGCCGAAAGAATAATTTTTGACATATCAGACAAGCGTATAAAGGCATCTTTTGTAACTTTGAAAGACCTGATAAAGGGCAGCTTTGAAACCATAGAGCATCTCTATGACAAGAAGAGCGCGATAACCGGCGTCGCTTCAGGGTTTACGCAACTGGATGAGCTGACATCAGGATTTCAGAGGGGAGACCTTATAGTAGTGGGCGGAAGGCCTTCCATGGGTAAAACCGCCTTCAGCCTGGATATCGCCCGTTATGTCGGTGTTGAACTTAAAGAGCCGGTCGCAATATTCAGCCTTGAAATGTCAAAAGAGCAGCTCGCATTGAGAATGCTCTGTTCAGAAGCAAGGGTTAACTCTAACGATATAAGAAGGGGGTTCATAAAAAAAGAGGATTGGGGCAAACTTACAAATGCCGCGGGCAAACTTACAGAGGCTCCTATCTTCATCGATGATTCCTCAAACACAAACGTCCTTGAGATGAGGGCTAAAGCCCGGCGGCTTAAGATGGAGCATAAAGGCTTGAGCCTTGTAGTTGTGGACTATCTCCAGCTCATGAAAGGCAGAGGAGGCTTTGACAAGAACAGGGAGCAGGAAATATCCGAGATATCCCGTTCTCTAAAGGGCCTGTCAAAGGAACTCGAGGTGCCTGTAATCGCGCTTAGCCAGTTAAACAGAGGCGTAGAACAGAGGAATGACAAAAGGCCAAGCCTTGCGGACCTCAGGGAGTCAGGCGCGATAGAGCAGGATGCCGATGTCATAGTCTTTCTTTACAGGGATGAATTTTACAATAAGGATTCCCATGAAAAAGGCAAAGCGGAAGTCAACATCGCAAAACAGAGAAACGGCCCTACCAAGACAATCACACTCTCATTTTTCCCAAGTTACACGAGATTTGAAAATTACAGCGACAGGGAATACAGCGAAACCGAAGAGGTATTCTAAGGCATGAGGCGTTCGCCCGCAGTTGCAGGACAGTTTTACCATGGCACGGCGTCAAAACTGGCGCAGCAGGTCGGGCAGTACATAAACAACAAAGTTGTAAAAGAATACGCCATCGGAATACTTTCCCCTCACGCCGGACTAATATATTCAGGCTCCGTTGCGGGAGAGGTTTATTCAAGAATAGAGATGCCTAAGACATTCGTTCTGCTCGGCCCTAATCATACGGGGCTCGGCGCAAAGGTATCTATGATGGAATCAGGAGAGTGGGAAATACCGACAGGCATTTTTTCAATAGATGAAAAACTCTCTCATAAAATAGCCGCGAACACCCCGCTGGTTTCAAAAGACACGCAGGCGCATACATTTGAGCATTCTCTTGAGGTGCAGCTTCCATTCATCGCGTATTTTTCATCCGCCTCAGGCGGACCGAAGATCGTGCCAATTGCGATTATGGCTGCTTCGCTTGAGGAATGCCGCCTGCTCGGCGAGGGAATCGCAAAATCAATAAAAGAGGCCGGTTACGCCGCTGTTATAGTCGCAAGCTCCGACATGAGCCATTACGTGCCGGATGATGTCGCAAGGCAGAAAGACAAAAAGGCAATAGAGATGATTAAATCCCTGAATCCTGAAGGGCTCTATGAAGTTGTATCAAGAGAGAGAATTTCCATGTGCGGTTACCTGCCTGCGACAGTAATGCTTTTTGCCGCTAAGGCGCTCGGCGCCATCGAGGCAAGGCTTATTAAATATTCCACATCAGGCGAAGTCAGCGGCGACTATGACCATGTGGTAGGGTATGCCGGTATGATTGTGAAGTAAAAACTCTTTTAACGTCAGCGTTATATTTACCAAAAATCCAGTATGACCTAATCTTCAGCAGGCCTAAAAACATCTTAAGCGGGTCACTCGCTATTTTCACCTTCGATAACGGAGAGTTGAGCCATTTAATAGGAACTTCTTTTATCTTATACCCGCCTTTTCCTGCAAGGAACAGCACCTCTACGTCAAAGCTGAAACCATCTATAAAACCCTTTTCAAAGAGCCTTCTCGATATGTCTCCATTAAAAAGCTTAAAACCGCATTGAGTGTCATTTAATCCTTTCATAACCATAATTTTCACGAAAATATTGAAGATCCTTCCCATCAGTTCCCTGTACCAGGGCTGCCTCACCATAAGGTCAGATTCCGCAAGCGCTCTCGATCCTATGGCTATATCATATCCTTCGCGGAGGAAAGGGAGAAGTTTCTCTATTTCCTCTATCGGAGTCGACATATCGGCATCGCACATTAAGAGGAGGCTGCCTCTGGAAGACAGGACGCCGGTTCTGATTGCATATCCCTTTCCCGCATTTTCAGGGTATCGAATTAATTTTATGCTCTCATACTTGCGGCTGAACTTCTCCACAACTGCCGCCGTATTATCGGAACTCCCGTCATCAACGACTATAATTTCATATTCCCACGAATTAGCCGTCAGGTAATTGTGGAGCCTTTCCAGAGTGGAAGAGATTCTCAATTCCTCGTTATAAGCCGGTATTATAATAGATAAAAAATCTTTCATTTTATATGTTCACAAAGTAGCTCTTCCACGCAATGTCTACCCCCTCCTTTGTAAGATGCGGGGGATGGATGTAATAGCGGGCGTTATCAATAATATGGTCTATTATATCCCTTGGATGGCAGGCATTAAGTTTTACGTCAAGCCTCTTATAGTAATTTTTCATGAGGTAATCGTATATATCCCGTTTGAACTCAATGCCGTTATATTCACAGACCTGCATGAAAATAGCCTCATATTCTTTCTCTGACGGATGGCTGATTTCAATCTTATACCTTATCCTTCGTAAGAACGCTTCATCCACAAGCTTCTTCGGCTCGATATTTGTAGAAAAAATGACAAGCTGGTCGAACGGGACATCAAACTTCATTCCGGTATTAAGGGTCATAAAGTCCGTCATCCTTTCAAGAGGCACAATCCATCTGTTTAAAAGATTGTGGGGGTCCATCTGCTGCCTGCCGAAGTCATCAACGATAAAAAGGCCGTTATTAGCCTTCATCTGTAACGGGGCCTCGTAGAATTTGGAGATGGCATTAAAGTCCAGGTCCAGCATCCTGAGCGTGAGTTCGCCTCCGGTCATAACCACAGGCCTCTTTATAAGCACCCATCTCTTGTCCACATTGCTGCCGTCTTCCGGCTCTACCGGGATATGGTTTACAGAGTCAAAAACTATGATTATCTGTCCGCCGACAATGATTGAGTACGGCATGTAAACGGTCTCAGGGAGTATCTTTCCTATTGTCTCGGCTATTGTTGTTTTGCCGTTACCCGCAGGTCCGTAAATAAAAATGGCCTTTCCGGAACTGACAGCTGGGCCAAGCTGTTTCAGAAGGTCTTCGCTTACGATAAGGTGCATGAAGGCCTTCTTGACGCTGTCTTCGCTTACAACTATATTTTTTATCGTCTGAAATTCAATCATCTTTTTATATTCATTCAAAGGAACCGGCGCGGGGCCGACATAACGGCATATTTCAAGAAGTTCTAATCCCCTGTTCTTGCCCTGTCCGGTAATATTTAGCTTGTATGTCTCCTTCACGTATCCCGTCGCGCCCTTGACCTCAACAAAATGCTCGCGCCTCAGCATCTCGATTGCTTCGTCCACGACGGGTATCGGAAGTTTAATGTTCTCGGATATATCCTTCAAATTGAACTCGCCCATGAACAATATATGCTTCATTATCAGGTCGGCAATAAAAGAAAGATCCAGCCCTGTTTCGGCAACGGTCTTTATTTCAGCCGGGGTCCTCTTAAAAAATGTATTTAATTCCTCCGGAGACGTATAGCCGAGGGCCACAAGGTTATGCCCCAACCTTCCCCCGTGAAGCCTCTGGCGGTCTAATGCCTTGCGGATCTGCTCCTCTGTCACTACATTGTCTTTTAAAAGTTTTTGCCCCAGTAATTCTTCCATAGCCTACCTCCCCAAAAATGCGCCGTTAATAATCCTTTTCTTCTCTCCAGATAAGATCAGTCTCGTGCTTGAATTTTGTTATTGAATTTGAATCCTCAATTCTCCCCGTAAAGTATTCATCATCGTCCCAGAACACTGCCTCGGGAAGCATGAACTTAAAACTCCGGGAGGAATGGGGGGTTAATTTTACGGAACCGAACTTTTTAGTATTCGCTTTTTCCTTGCCCTCGTAAATGCTGAGCGCCACGTCAGCGCTGTATTCGCCATCCCCTTTATTCCCAATAAAAAAATTATAGATGCCTTTTTCGGCGTTTGCAACAACGAATATGCGTTTTATTTTTATTTCTTCGCCGTCCTTAATCTCCGTGGTTTCTCCCATAAACCTCACGTCCTTCAGCTTGCCTCCGGCGCCCTTTTCCATTGGATGCGGCCTCTTTTTGATGCCCGCCGAAAACCCCTTGGGCTCCTGCCCTTTGATGAGAACCTCTATTCTTATATCCCTTAGAATGATTGCCGGAGGCAGGGGAATGCCAACCGGAGGCGCAGGCTTCTTAATCTCCTTGGTCTGAGAGGTTATTATTGATGCTATTATGTCTTTTTGAGCTCCGGGGGTATCGCCGCTGATTATTGAAGCTATGCCCTGGCCGTTCTCTCTGGAAGGCATACCCGGCTTTGCACCGCCGGCTCCTGAAATCGGCAGAGACGCACCCGGCCTGCCGATTATTTCGCGGCCAGTCTTTTCAGCGGATTCTAACTGTTTATCCCCATCCCCTTCTTTACCAGGCTGTCCGGATTTCTCACCGGCACTCTCAGAAGTTTCCGGTTGGGGTATTCCGGATTCTGCCTGAAGAACTTCCGAAGGCTGCGCCTCTTTTTCTGCAGGAATCAATTCTTTTTCTTCAGCAGCCGCCGTTTCCTGAACCTCTGAAGGAATATCTTTCTGAGACTTTTCACTCACTGGCGGAATTACCTCTTCCTTCTTTTGCTCTTTAGCCTTCGGCTTTACAATTTTCTCAACAGCCTTCATGCTCCCTTTCTCTTTGGCTTCTTCCGCCTTAACCCCTGCCTTCTTGGGCATTTGCGCGGCCGGCATTTTTTGCGCGCCTCCCTCTTCGCTGACAAAATATCCCCATAGGAAATCAGAAGTTATAGCGCCTCTCATATAAAGCGGCAATGAAAGAAGGAAGGTCAGCAGGGCAAGATGCACTAACAGCGAAAATAAGAAATAAGTAGATATCGAAACCCTTTTTTCGAATAAATGAAGAGTCATCAATTAGATTGTATCACAGTATTTTTTTTGTTCAACTGAAATTTTCGGTTGAACCGCGCGGGTTACGAACCGGGGGATTTATTATTTTTCTTTATTATCTTTTTCTTCGGAAACAGGCCTGACATCCTTATATTTTTCTATCAGAATCTTATTCCCCTGAATATTTCTAAGGAATATATTGGCAACCTTATCGGCATAAATAAGCTTCCAATCTTCCCTTTGCAGAAGAAATTGCGAGAGCGCGGACTTCGCGTCAAAGATTATCCAGTTGACGTCGTATTTTTTCAGAACATCGTATAATCCGGCCTCTATCCTCGCCACCTTAAAATATTCCTTTAAACGTTCTGCGCCGTACATGTCCGACCTCCCGTCAAAAAGAACCTTATATTCCGGCCATACGGCATAGATTATGTAATCGCCGAACTCATCGTTATTGAACATATTGCCGCTCAGATGCTCTTTTTTCAGAAATTCAACCGCTGCCACAGGTTTTATTTTTTCGTCAAATCCGTACTTTATCTTGCCGGATGAAGCCATGAAAACAACAGCTAAAATCGCAGCAACCGGCCATAGCCAGCACTTAGAAGATACATCCACAGACGATATTCTTTCCGCTCTTTTTTTGAAAAAATCGGCTAACCTTCCTTCCGGCTTCAACATATATTCAACTCGCCTGTTCAAAATCGGCGCCGTAATAACGCCGAAAAGTGGAATATATCTTGCCGAATACAGTGACATATACGTGAATAATAGAACCAGTGTGAGTTCGATAAAGTTTAATCTTTTTCCGGAAGCTGCGAATACGGCTATACCAAATAAGAGCAGATACTTAAAAATAATCGGCTCATGAAAATTAGGAGAAAGAAATTCCGAAACACTGTCCATTATAAATTTGTCCGAAGTTAACTTAAATGGGAATTGAAGGATATGGTAGCCATAAGGGTTTATAATGGAAACGAGAAGCGAGGCAACGGCTGCCAAACCGAAAATCTTTACCTTTTTCCGGTATTCATTTTTTTCACCGTTCCGTGAGAGAAAAAAATCCACCAGATTGCCGAAAAAATAAATACCGATGAGAATGAAACCAGCTATAAATCCCCCATGCAGGTTAACCCATAAAAGCATTATAAGCGGCAAAAGATATAGATAGTTCCTGCCCCTATACTGATAAGAATCAAGGAAAAAATACCATATAACCATTAAAAGGAGCGAAAATATATGAGGCCTTGCCAGCCAGTGTATCTGTGACGCGCCTACGACAAGTAAAACAATCATTAATGTTACAAGAATATTGCCTTTATCCGTCTGGATGCCCTTGAAGAGCAGGTAATAAACAGCAGCTATTATAAAGGAAAAAAATACCACAATCCCCGTCAGCCCGAAAGAGTTGTGAACCAGCGCCATAATTACCTCGGAGAGCCATTCATGCGCCGTCCAATTAAGAGGAGGAGATAAATAAGAAAAGATGTCCTGTTTCGGAATAGAAAATGTATTCAATATAAACTCGCCCGCCCTGATATGATACCCTGTATCACAGTCAGACAGCAGCCCTTTACCGGTGCTTAAGGCGATGAACAAAAAAACGCTCAGGAATACCATATCGGCTATAGAGGGGACAAAAAATGATTTCTTTAAATTATCCATTTTTAGTCTTGCAGCGCTCCTTAATTAAGTAAATATAACACATGATATTCTAATCCGTGCAATATCAGGACATTAAAATTACCGGTATAGCCTTTATTTAACACATCCGTGCTGTTCATTTTCATGTTTCCTTTGCCTTTATTTTCGTCAATCGTAAGGCTTTCGATTTATCAAGTAAAAAGACCGTTGATACAATAATAAGCGAAACGAGCGAAATCAGTTTGCTCCAGTATCTTATCGGAGTGTCGGCAAAGAACAATTTCACGACGTGGCTTCCCTCCGGCACGTCAACGAGGATTGCACCCGAGCCCTTTTCTGTCCTTATTGCCGCTTCGATATTGTCTATGTATGCTTTCCACCCCGTGAAGTTAAAGGTTCTTATTCTTAGCGTTATCGGTTGGCTGGCTTTTATTTGGATGACCCTTTCCTCAGCCTTCCATTCTACTACCTCTGCGTTTCCGGTACCGACCAGTATCACTGCCTTTTTGCTGTCTTTATCAAGCTTTTTTATATCCGCTGTAGAGGGTAGATGCTCTTTGGCACAGTTTATGGCTTGGGCTGGCATCAATTCTTCTGCAGTGAACACAATTGCCGAATTTAAGTATTTGAAATCAGGAAAGAAAAAAATCAGGAATACCGCGGCAATGATAAAATAGGAGTCCTTTCTCGTCCCGAAAATCGAATCGATAAACTTGAATCCGCAGGCTGATAAAAAAATAATAATAAAGCCGGTTATGCTCATCCATCTGACTGGGAACTGAATATACTTGAAAAAGGGGACAGTTTCCCACACGGGCGTTGAAATTTCCGACAATAATAGTATGCTGAAAACAGCCGCGGCAAGAAAAGACTTGTTTGCGGTACTTGTATCTTTCCCAATCTTAGAGTTTAATTTAAATGCCAGGAAGAAAAATATTAGAATGAGGGCAGCAAAAAAAATCATATAGCAAAGGAACTCTATGCGATGATGCCAATCATGATTAAAGAAATGATCGGCAAAATTGAAAGCTACACCGATAAAGGCTTTGAGATTGATAAACTTTTTTTCGTAAATTACTGGAAGGATGTAAGCCGCCGAAACAAGGATTCCCATCATCGAAATAGCGGGCATGACGATAAGATCCTTCGGAGCTTTCCTGTTCAATGCCATACCCGCAATAAAAGCCAATACCACGAACGTAAACATGTAGGCGTTTATGAGATGCGTAAGAATCAGCCCGCCGTAGCAGACTCCGGAATACATAATATCTTTATACTTCCTGCCTCTGATATATCTATAGGTAAATAGCAATATCGGGGAAAACCACATGAATGAGACCGTCGACGCGAAGTTTCCCACAATGTATAAATCATAAATTACAAAAGGGAAAAATATATAAAGCACGGATGTGCGCAAGGCGATCTTTTCAGAATAAAATTCTCTGACGAGGAAATACATTCCCACGGCTGAAAGGAACAGTGAAATAAATTTAGTGAAGTTCATTGCGGCAGGAAGAGAATGTGTAAAAATATTGAAAAATGCGGCAAGATAAAAGGCAAGAGGCGGGTAGAGAATAAATGTGGGGCTTCCATATCCCCAGAAATCGAGCCAGGTCCATCTCGGATATACTATCTCTTCCTTCAAGGCCTCCGTAAACTGCCACGCCCAGCTTGTATAAGTAAATGTATCCTGAACTCTAACTGCAAAATATCCAGACGACAGAAGCTGTCTGAGCATTATCAATGTAGAAAGGAAAAACAAAAGCAATATGCCATAGAGAACATGCCTTTTCCGTGATGTTCGATCATTATTGTCGCGTTTATCATACGGCATTGCCGAAAACGGCGAGATCATATATTTGTTCCCATCGATATTTTCCCAGATATTCCGGCCATGTAAATAATCCTTCCGCCGGGCGCATTCGCCCCTTAGCTCAATGGAGGTCAATATCCTTAAGCGTCGCAGCGCTTCCCTCTGCCATATAAATATTCGGCAGCAGTTCCTTTAAGTTTAAGCCTTTTATCCCCGATACCATTTCTTTGTCGTCCGAAATCACGGGGATTGCAATCCTGCTGATATTTTCCGGCAGGCTTATCTTTTCAGTTAAGTATGTTTTCCTGTTTATGCCCCAGAATATCCTCCTCTTCTCGCCTGTCGGAGCTGACCATATATTAACCTGATAAACATAGTATTCGGGCAAATAATACATAATTTGCCTGTAGCCGAAAAATACGTAAGGCCTGACGATTACCGCCGTTTTTCCCGGGTCAAACTCTTGTATGCCGGCAAGAACCGTCGAAAGCTCCCTGTCGTGACCTTTGATTTCCCGGTATGAAACCGGGTATGTCGAAAAGAAAAAAATGACTATATTTATGACTACAATAATCATAACCGATGGCACGAAAACATTCTCCCTTGTAATTGATTCCAGCTCGGCGCTTATATATTCTATCGACGCCGAAGCCAGTATAAACAGTGCCGGCATGAAGATAAGGACATAACCCGGATTTGCGGGATGAATGAATATCAATAGATAAAAAGCGACCGAAGGCAGTATCCAGAGAAGAAAAAAAAGAACCTTGTTTATTTCAAGATATTTAACTTTGCCGTTCCTTATCAACGAATACGCGGCAATGCCTAAAAATAAAACCCCCGCGCCGATGCCGTATATCGTAAAGTCAAAAAGAGCCGATGAAAAAATCTTAAATACCGGCCAGCCCTTCTCAAAAACAGAGACATGCCCTGTATTGAACAACCATAGCTCCCTGAATGCGTCCTGATAGGCGTTCCATCCCCCTGTCATCTGTACCATTGGGACAAACCAGAAAAGGCAAAGGAGTATAAGCAGCCCGAGTGCTAAGATAACCTTCTTTATCGGAGCTCCTTTCACGGAAAACAGCCATAAAGGAAAAAGAAATACAAGTGTGTTCTGCCTTACACCCGCTGCAACGGCAAGGATTATTACGGAGAGCCACAGGTACTTATGTTCTCCCTTCAATATCCTCCAGCAAAGGAGAGCCAGTGCTGCGCTGAAGAAGGCCTCTGCCGCATACGAGAGTGCTACTTCTCCATGAAACCAGAGGTTAGGGCTTGTTATGGCTAAGGCAGCTGCAACGGCCCCGGTTTTTCGGTTAAACAATTCCATGCCTAAAAAATATACCGCCACAACCGCCAGTGCGCTGAAAATAATGCCTATGGAAATAAAAACAAGATTCGCGTCCCTTATAAAAAAGTAAAATAGTTTTCCAAGCATTACATAAAGAAAATATCCGGGAGGGTGCGGTTGGTGAACGACTACATCGTATTTTTCAAGCGCCAATGCAAACTGTACTGAATCCATGTGATAGAGGAAACTGCTTGTAAAAGGAATTCTCGTAATCACTGCAAGAAAAAACAGTAATGCGGAAAGAAAGAAATCGGACTTATCGTTCGGCCTCTCAGGCAATCTCTACCGTGTCCCCGATGCGAGTGTCGGTAGCTGTGAGTGTTCCCGCCGGAAGCTCAAGAACACTCACAGCCCTTAAGGCCAAAGCCGTGATACGATTCGGCAGAAGGTTTTTTTTTACCTTAATAACTACATTCCTTTTATCTAAAAAAACAGCGTCTATCGAAAATCTCATGCCGATTGTATGGATACTCATACACGGCGTTATACAGAGAGATTCCCCTTCTTCAAGTTTTTTCCGGCCTAAAAGGCCCTTCATGCGTTTCAACAGGCGGTCTGCCATTTCAACCTTAGATGACAATTCCATGCCGTTTCGTAAATTGCAGACCCTCATCCAAAATCACCTACGCCGCCCTTTTGAGCTTAGTATAAATCAATGCCAGTTCCACTGCAATTACCAGTAATATTCCCGTCTCAAGCGTCATTCAACTCACCTCCTTTTTTCCTTTTTTTTAAAACTCTCCGAACATCTTAACTATTCTTATAACAGCCGGGCCCAGTATCACAAAGAGCAACGCCGGGAAAATAAAAAATACCAGCGGGAAAAGCATTTTTATCGCTATCTTTGCCGCCGCCTCCTCGGCCCTTTGCCTTCTTATAGTTCTAAGTGAGTCCGAGTGCACCCTCAATGCCTGCGCAAGGCTGGTTCCTAATTTCTCTGTTTGAATAAGCATGGCGGCAAATGCCTTCAGGTCATCAACCATACTGCGCTCGCCCATGTCCCTGAGCGACTCCGCGCGCGGTTTCCCTGCCCGGGTTTCCTGAAGCGCTGTGGTCATTTCAATGCCAAGCGGGCTCGTCTTGAAGTTGGCGTTCTCGCTCACCCTGACCATACCGCCGTCAAAGCTCAATCCCGCTTCCACGCATACCGTTAAGAGGTCAAGGACATCCGGGAGATCATGAAATATCTGAAGCTGTCTTTTCTTGACTTTTCTCTGAAGCCAAAAAGTCGGCAGAAGGTATCCCAAAATTGCCAGTATCAGGGTAAGCACTATCTTGGTTGTAAAATCCTTCTCCACAGGAATGCCGTAAAATACGAGATAAGCCGCAGGGAACAAAATCGTAAAAAATAACTTGGAGCCCATGAATATCGGCAGCCTGTCGCCTTTCATTCCTGCCGCAATTATCATTCTCCTGTACTTTCCGTAATCCTGAACCCTGAGCGGTATGTTTGCGCCGAGCCATCCGAGAAATATCTGCCACGCGCTCGGGGCCTTTTCCTGAAAAGCCCATTCCTCGGTTTTTGCGAGGCCCTTGACCCGCTCTTCAAGCTCCGTCTTCTTTGGGAAAAGAATATACATAACAATGAAGAGGACAGAAGCTATACCTACAAATAGCAATATTATGAGAACATTTAAAGGCATGATCCCTCCATATCTGAAAATTCTCCTTTAAATTTTATAAGTTTATTAGAAATCATATTCTTATATTTATCAGCTTTCTGATAACGAGAAAACCTACGATCTGTCCGGCAATAACAAAGGCTACCGCGTATTTCCCCTCTTTTTCCACAACAAGCTCGCCGAGATAATCAGGCGATGTGACAAATAAGAACAATGCCATAAATATAGGAAGAGCCGCCAGTATATAGCCCGTCAGCCTTCCCTGAGCCGTATACACCCTCACCTGCCTTCTAATTCTAATCCTCTCCCTTATTGTATTGGCGAGCCTCTCTAATGTCTCGGTGAGATTTCCGCCTACCTCTCTATGTATATCCACTGCGGCAAGAAAAAGATGCAGGTCCATGCTCGGGATACGCTCTGAGAGCCGCGAAAGCGCGTCCTTCATCGAAAGGCCCAATGTCTGCTCTTCATACGCTGTCTTGAAGAGCCCTGATATCGGCTCGGGCATTTCATTGCCTACCATCTGAATAGCGGAAGAAATTGAATGGCCTGCCCGCAGAGAACGCGCTATCATGTCGAGAGCTCCCGGAAATTCTTCGGTAAATTTTGCTATCCTCTTGTTCTTCTGCACCTGCAAATAAATCACAGGGATTACACCGCCTACAATCAGAAGAAGAATGGAAAATATTATCCCCCTGCCAATTATCGCGCCTAATGTAAAGCCGGCTGACGCGGCGATAAGGATATAGAGGCCAAACAGTTTTACATCAATCTTAAGGCCTGCGTTGTCTATCAACTTGTCAAGGCTCCTGATAAGGCCGAACTTGTATAAGACCCTGTCAACCGGGCTCATCTCATGCAGGATGTCTACTGCAAGAGTGGAAGGCAGCCTTTCATCGGCATTTATCGCAAGCTTTCTGAGGCGCCTTTTAAGTTCGTATGCAGGGGAAGTCCTTACAGCCACGTACCCCATGTATATCGCCACAAGCCCGACCAGAATCGCCATAAAGAACAAGCCGACTATTATTAGTATATCCATGGCTATTGCCTCTCAAAGATGTGGTCGGGAAGTTCATATCCCGCCACCTTGAATTTATCCATGAACCACGGCCTCACGCCCGTAGGCATAAAGTCGCCCAAAACTCTTCCATCGGCTCCTATGCCTTTTTTCTTAAACGTGAAGATATCCTGCATAACAATTGTATTGCCCTCCATTCCGGTTACTTCAGAGAGGCTTACAATCTTTCTTGAACCGTCAGCCAGTCTTGAAAGTTGTATCACTATATTTATGGCGGATGCCATCTGTTCTCTGATGGCCCTTTCCGGTAGATCCATGCCTGCCATCAGCACCATAGTCTCGAGCCTTGACATCGCATCCCTTGTGGAGTTTGAATGTATCGTGGAAAGCGAGCCGTCATGGCCTGTATTCATGGCCTGAAGCATATCCAGCGCCTCGCCGCCTCTTACTTCTCCCACGATTATCCTGTCAGGCCTCATCCTCAGGGTATTCCTGACAAGGTCCCTCTGCGTCACTTCACCTCTGCCTTCGATATTCGGAGGCCTGGTCTCAAGCCTCACCACATGGTCCTGCTTAAGCTTGAGTTCCGCGGAATCCTCAATAGTGATAACCCTCTCAGTGCCCGGTATGAATTCGGAAAGAATATTCAAAAGCGTAGTTTTTCCTGTTCCGGTGCCGCCTGAGATAAGGATATTAAGCCTTGTCTTTACACATCCCTCAAGAATTTTTGCCATATGTTGCGTTAGAGTATTAAACGCAATTACGTCCGCCATCTTCAGAGGCTCAACCCCGAATCTCCTGATGGAAAGCACCGGGCCGTCAAGGGCCAGCGGGTGAATAATGGCGTTAACCCTCGAACCGTCAGGCAGCCTTGCGTCAACATATGGGGAAGACTCATCGACTCTTCTTCCCACCTTCGACACAATCCTGTCTATTATCTGAAGGAGATGGTTGTCATCCCTGAACAGCAAATCAACCTTCTGCAGCTTTCCGAACTTTTCTATATAAACCTGATTATATCTGTTTACGAGTATGTCGGATATGTCCGGGTCGGCAAGCAATGGCTCCAAAGGCCCGAGGCCGAAGGTCTCATGCTGGATATCAACTATAAGGCTCTCGATTTCATGCTGGCTGAGCGGGATCTTTTCCTCTGCTATCAGGCCTTCGACAACCCGGCCCACTTCCTTTCTCAGCACATCCGAAGGTATCACTTCAATATTTGATAAATCTATGCGTTCCAGAAGCCTTCTGTGTATCTTGGATTTGAGGGCTTGATACATATCTAACTTCGATATCTTTTCCTTTGTACCCAAATTTCTATCAGCTGCCATATTGGATTCCTCCTTATTTTCTGCTTACTATTGTTTGCGCAAGATCTTTTATCGATAAATTAAGATCAGACCTGGGAGCTCCCATGCTTGCCGGCACTCCTTTGTTAAGGCATTCCATCGCATCATCGTAATCATTCGGAATGGTCCAGAAAACAGGGAAATTAAGCACCTTTATCGCGTCTTCAACCTTTATGTCTCCCTTTTTAACATACCTGTTCACAAGAAGCCTTACCTTATCTTTATATCCCCTCTTGCTTAGATAATCCAGATATTTTTGGATATTTTTAAGGCCGGGCAGGCTCATAATAAATGTCAGGAATATCATGTCCGAGATTTCGAGTGTCGCCGTAGTTCTTTCGTCAAGCACCGACTCAGTGTCGATGATGATATAAGAAAACATCGTCTTCAGCAGTCCAAGAACCTTTCTCAGGTCAGCGCCTGATATTGAGACCCCTTCCTCTACCTTATGCGGCTCCGAAAGAATGGAAATGCCTGAGTCATGTTTTGTGATAACTCCTTTAAGAAAACTCTGGTCCAGACGTGTGATGTTGACTGTCACGTCGCTTATCGTATAGGTAGGGTTAAGGTTCAGAAACGTTGTCACATCGCCTGCCGACAGATCCAAATCTACAAGGATAGTCGGCTTATTTGTAATCTTGTAAATATTTGTAGCAAGATTTATCGCAATGGTTGTGACGCCGACCCCTCCCTTCGGACTGAATACGGTAAATATGTTTCCGGTGGCAACTTCGGGAGCCGGCTTTGTTATCCACAGTCTCCCGAGCTTCTGAAGAGCGGACGCAAGGTCATTTTCAGAAACAGGCTTCAGCAGATATTCAGTGGCCCCGGCCCTCATGGCCTTGAGGATTGTATCTGAGGAGGTATCCGAACAGGTAGCAAAAATCGTTACCTGCGGAAAACGCTCCAGTATCGCGGAAATTCTTTCAATTTCAACAACGTCTCCTTCGCAAATGCTCATTATGACCACCATGGGCCTTTTCTTGTGAACAAGCTCAAATCCGGCGTCAAAAGAATTGGCCACGCCGTCAACAACCGCATGATCACCGAGCCTGTTGATGTACTTCACCATGGCATTGATCGCGTCATTGTCGCTGTCTATGATAACTATCGGCACATTCTGGGGCATATCTAAACCTTCCCTCCTGCTTTTAAAATTCGTTCCATTACTTTACAAGCCGGGCGCCCTGTCCAAATCCCGCCAGAGGTAGATTGCAGTCCTGGCACCCTATAGCCGTCACCTTTCTTGTAATAGTTTTAACATTCATATTCGGGCCTTCCTTGCACTGGAACGTATCCGTGATTTCACTTGCCGTAGGACAGCCATTAGAAGAATTACAGGCTGTAGCGCCCACAAGTCTTATGCCATGCTTGCCGGTTGTCATTACCTGTGTAACAACAACCTCTGCAAACCTTTCCAGATAATAAGGATTTGCCTGTCCTCCCTGCGCGCCGGGGCATGTCTGCTGCGCGACGCCGCACGACAGGTTTGAAACAATCGGCACAAAGATTCTCCATCCCTTAACATTTGTCCCGTTTATGAAATTATCCTCATTCTTATGCTTATTAAATTCATCCTCAAATGTCTTTAATAACGGGCTTATGTTTCCGTTTGTCGTGCATATGTTTTTGTTACATATCGCCTTGGGGTCTATTTTTTGGGTTCCCAATATGTAAGGCAACACCTCATCCTTAGTCGGCATATCGCACGCCGGGCTTGCGGCGCACACGTTAGTCTTAAAGTTCGTCCATGCAAGCCCCGGTTTTTTGGGGGGACAATCAGCCTGATTAGAGCTTGCAAGATAAAATGCCTGTCCGGGCGGCGTAACAGGCATATCCACGTTGTTTGAACCACCGCTCAAGGGCGGAAGATTCGGGTCTGTGCAAAGTATCGAATCCGTCTGAGGCTCCGGGCATGTTGGAAAGGGGTCATCCGGTTGAGTATCATCATAACCCCAGGCGGTTATGTAAGGCGTCTTAAGGTCGCAACTCGGGAGGCATATTGGCAAGGGAGCAATATAGGGCACATTTGTAGTTGCGATTGCGTTTGAAACTGCCTGCATCAAAGACCAATCGCCTCCTATCATCCTGAATATCTGTCCCCAGAAAACAGTCACTGACGGCATTCCCGGGGTTGCTCCGGTTCTTCTTGGCACAGCCTTTACTGCGTTAATGCTGAGTCCTGTACTGCCCGTAGCCCTACAGAAAACTCCGGCCCCTGCGGGTTCGCAGACAACGCCTGCAGGCGGCGTATCGGTTGTCCAATGGCCTACAATGATGTCGCCGGTAGCCGCGTTTGATGAATTCAAGGACGTACCGGCAGGCGGCGTATTACAGTCCGCAGGCGCATTTGTAACGAGATATATCGGCGCGCTTGCCGCTTTATTCTTACACGCAAATTTCCACGCCTCCTGTCTTGCTTCTGCCTGAATAAGCACATTTGGATTGAGCGTGGTATCGTCATTCTCGCCCGTAAGTTTGGGAACACCGGCAAGAGACGCCGCGTCTGCCCCAACCTGAAGCTGGTTCTTCACAAAATACATATACGATAAATCTATCGCCAGTCCGGCAAACATTATCAGCAGGGGCAGCATAAATAATGCCATCCATACAATCGTGATGCCCCTGTTGTTGCCGAATTTTATTCTCTTAAAATGCTTCATCCGATTCTCCAAATCCATTATTTTGCTTTTTCCTCTTCTCCGCCGCCAACACCCATAGGTATCCAGTCAAATTCCCTCAGTTCTTTTTCAGAAATTGGCTTTTCTCCGGGCAGTTCTTTTTTGGTTCCCGGAGGCATTGCTTTTACAATCTTAGGCGTTATGAAGAACGCCAGTTCTTTTTCTCTCAGTTCGTCGCTTGTGCTCCTGAATATTGCTCCCAATATAGGTATATCGCCTAACAGCGGAACCTTCTTTATATTCTTCTTCATTTCTTCTGAAAGAAGGCCGGCAAGGATGATGCTCTCGCCTTCTTTAAGATCCACGCTGGTTCTTACTGCCCTTGTGTCAATGATAGGCGCAACAAGATTTTCCAGCCTGATAAAGTCCGTGATGTTGCTGACCTCTGCAGGGTCGATCTTCAGCCTTATCACTCCTGAATCCAGAATCTCGGGCGCAAAATTAAGCCTGATTCCGACCTCTTCGTATGTTATTGAAACGCTGGCATTTGCGCCTACACCCTGTATTGTTTGAACAGGAAATCTCGTGCCCACATGGAATTGCCCCTTTTCCCCGCTCTTGACAATAAGGTTGGGCTCTGCAAGAACTTTCGCAAGCCCCTTTGAACTGAGAGCCTTCAAGACCGCTCCTATTCCGCTCGGAAAATGTGATATGCCAAACTGAGGGGCAAGCGTACCGAGGTCAAACCCCTCTATTCCCGTTTCGTTTCCCTTTATACTGCCGGTAGGAGAGGCAATCAGTCCGGGGGTTGTGAATTCGAGGTTGCTGTCTTTAAAAAGAAAGCTCAGTCCTAACTCTTTAAGCTTTGACTTGTCCACCTGAGCCACCCTGACTTCAAGTATCACCTGCTGAACTTCTGTTGTATCGGCAATTACAATAATATCAAAAAAAGTGGGCTTTCCCGCGGCATCCCATATAATGAGGTTTGTTGACCCCACCTTTTTTCCGTTAATTAATACTTCCTTGGGAGACACGACATTCAAATCCGCTATATCGGGATTAGATATTGAGACGCGTTTACTCGGCTCCTTTAGAGTGATAACAGTCCCCTTGCCCACTCCGACCTTTACCTGAACAGCGGCAAAGGACACAGACGCAAAAATTAGAACCATAAAGACAGCCAGAACGTATTTTATATGCCAGGTCTTCATAATATCCTCCTTCATCAACTTTATTATTCTTGTTTTCATATCATTCCTTTTCTTTCTTAAAGGTTTCCACAGATTTCTGCGTGCCGCGCAAAACCTCAACCTTTACAGCCTCCTCCGGCTTAGGAGCTGCCTCTGATTTCTTTTCCGCTGTCATTTCAGTTTTCTTTTCTACCGTTTTGGTAACGGTCCTAGTCCTGTATACGACAGCAGGTTTTTCCATCCCGCCTATAACCTTCGTTACTGTGGACCCCCCGGTCTTTGCAACTTCCGTATCTCCTGCCCTTCTTAAAACGAGTTGAAGTTTGCCCTGCGTGCTTGCTATGGCAAGCTTTTCCGCATCCTCAGGCGTAACATCCATGGTTACAGTGGGCACTATGACCGGCTTTCCGTCTTTTTGCTGTTCTATAATCTGGCCGGTCGCAAGAACAGGAACATTCTGAAGAACTATCTTGCTGACGGGCTGTTGGTTGCTCTGCGGAAGGGTAGTAGTAAGCACAACGTCAACCTTGTTTCCCGGTGCTATAAAGCCGGCAACGCCTGCCACCTGATCTACTGCGACTGTCATGGCCCTGTGCCCTTCAGGAATCTTATAGCTCAAAACGCCGGGCTGTCCCGCCTTAGGCACTAACTTCGTCTCTATGATCGGCTCACCGGCAGCATATCTGTCAAGGGCAACCCTGCCCACAACCTGATCAGCAGTGGAAAATGATCCCATCGGTAAATTACCCTGAGGCCAGTCAACCAGCTTTACCTGTGTCGTATTAATGGCGGCTCCGACAGGTATTTCAACAGATGCCACGGCAACCTTTGATGTTGCAACCGCAGATTTTACCCTTGTTTCCTGCCCCTTCAGATAATTGTAAAGAGATATACTTGCGATTGCCGCAATTACTACAGCAAGTACGCCAATGACTATGACTGTTTTCGGTTTTCCTGCCATGATGTCCTCCCTTTATTTTTTAAAATTAATACTTGCTTCCCATAAATATTTTCTTTATGTCAAAAGCTGCGCTCATCATTTTCTATTCATATCTCATAGAAGCGTCCGCGGTTACGGTCCGTGTTTTTGCCCATGGCCACGGTGAATCGCCGATGATAAAAGTGATAATGGTTGAGGTATTGACAGTGACCGTATCGCCTGAGTTTGTTATACCGTCGGCAACACCCTCATCCGTAACGGTTAAGGTGAATGTGGCGCCTCCCGGCACACCCGGCTGGCAGCAAACGGCATTTAAAAATGCGTCAGCCTGCGGACATACCTTCGGGGCCGGACAATTATAAGGACTTATCACTCCGGGCGCCGGCACCGGCGGAGATGGCGTTACTGCCGCAAACCTTGCCAACTGCCTTGAAGCATTTTTTATAGAATTCTTTATAAACCACCCTCTCGCGAACTCTGCTATGCCTATCAGGATGGTTAACAGAATCAGGAGTATCAAAGCTGTCTCTATTAACGTCTGCCCCTTCTTCTTACCGGTATTTTTTTTCATTTTAGCCTCAGCTACCTTCCTTCCTATTAACTGAACTTCATTTCCCTTTTTGCGGTAGAGGTAGAGGTCTCCGGAATTCCGTGAAGACCTCTACCGCCTCAATGTAACGAAAACGCCTACGCGCCAACCAGAGCGCTGTTTATTCTTGAATACACATTATTAACCTGCTGGCCTGTCCCTTTCACCATCAGAAATACGACAAGGGCGATAAGAACAAGCAAAAGCGCATATTCAACCAGTGTCTGGCCTTTCTGGCTGTACAGAACGCTGAACAGCCTTGCACTGATTTTCTCATACATTTCTTTTAATGCCTTCATTGTCTTGGAGTTCCCCCGGTTTAATAGACACATTTAAAGGTAAAATTGTAAGCAAAGGAGGAAGTGTCTATGGCGAACCGGAAGTATACGGAGGAGTTCAGGTCTGAGGCAATCAAGCAGGTAAGCGAACGGGGTTATAAGGTTCATGACGTATC
>Ga0172371_10002173_pt1 | contig 31253 bp, 26 predicted proteins | sample Lak12m_FD_114543 | JGI IMG/M metagenome (GOLD analysis project Ga0172371, IMG submission 114543) | Freshwater microbial communities from Kabuno Bay, South-Kivu, Congo - kab_022012_12m | ecosystem: Environmental > Aquatic > Freshwater > Lake | place: Democratic Republic of the Congo: South-Kivu...
ACCTACCAGTGGTGGAGCTGGGGTAACTCGTACAAGTACTATCAGCAGGGACTCTACGCGAACCGGGTCCGTTCGTACAAGGGCAACTTCACCATCAACCACCTGCTGTCGCCGACCACGGTCTATGAGGCGAAGATCGGCTGGTTCCAGACATCGCTCATTCGGACCGTCCGGAATTTCGACGCCGAGGCGGCCGATACGACCGGCGGCTGGGGCGCGCTCCGCAAAGCCGGCATCTGGGACCGCTACATCTTCCGTGCCGAGGACTGGGTGTTCAACAACTGGGAGGGGCTGCCCAAGGACAGCGCGGTATTGCAGCTCTACCGGTCGTACTGGCTGTCACCGAGCGGAGACACGGTCTACGCGCATCCGGGCAAGAAGAACTTCGCCTCCGGGTATGCACTGACGAATAACCCGTGGGGCGTGGCCGGGCTGTTCGTGACCGAAGGCGACGAGCGTACCTGGCATTACCGCGCCACCAACCAGGTGCTCGGCAAAGTCGACCTGACTCATACCGTGTCCAAGATTCACGAAATCAAGACCGGCATCGACCTGACCCAGTACTCGCTCTCGGTCTACGAGAACTCGCTGCCCTGGGACATGAACCCGTTCTGGGACGCGTACAACTACAAGCCGCTGGTCGCTGCCGCCTACGTGCAGGACCGGGCCGACTTCGAGGACCTGGTGGTCAGGGCCGGAATCCGGTTCGACTACCTCGATTCCAAGGCCAAGGTGCGGGCATTCCCCGAGAGCCTCGGCGCGCGGAACGAGATTGCCGACTCGCTGCTCTCGGTGCCGGCCAAGTACCGGCTGGCTCCGCGGCTCGGACTTTCCTACCCGATAACCGAGCGGATAAAGTTCCGGTTCTCCTACGGTCACTTCTACAAGAATCCTTCGTTCTCCGACCTGTATACCTACGCTGACCGGACTGCGGCCCAGTTGCGCAGCCGCGGCAACGTCATCGTTGGCAACGCCGACATGGGCGCGGAGAAGACCATCGCCTACGAAATGGGCTTCGACGCCCAGTTGACCGACATCTTCGAATTCGACGTGACCGCGTTCTACAAGGACGTGTTCGACCTCTCCGGTGTGCGAGTGGTCCACGCCCTGCCGACGTCGTACACGATGTACTACAACGTCGAATACGCGCGCATCCAGGGTTTCGAGGCGACGGTGACGAAGGCGCTCGACCACTACTGGTCCAGCCGCCTTGGCTACACGTTCCAGATCGCCAAGGGGACGGCCTCGACGGCCGAGGCCCAGTACCAGCGCTCGACGCCGCGCCAGCTCGACTACTTCCTCGACCAGGACGTGCGTAACTCGTTCCACGCCGACCTCGCCTTCGCGTTCCCGTCCGACTTCACCTTCGTGCCGATGCGGGACTTCGAGATTTCCGGTGTGTTCTCCTACAGCTCGGGAACGCCTTATACGCCGACCGACCAGAAGGGCAACCAGATCGGGCTCACGAACTCGGCCCGGCTGCCCGGCAGCTACACGCTGGACGGCCGCCTGAGCAAGGACCTCACAATCGCCGGTATGGCGCTATCGATTACCTGTGACATCACGAACGTGATGAACACCGAACTCATCACCAACGTGTTCTCCGCCACCGGCAAGCCCGACTACACCGGCCGCGTGATAACCCCCGGCGAGTTCAGCGCCACCGGGTTCCTGTTCGGCGACTACTACTACCACCCCGCGCGCGACTACAACCACGATGGTTTCATCACCCGCAACGAGCAGTACGCATCGTACCTCCGGGCCTACACCGACGCGAACACGCCGCCGACCTACTACGGGCCGCCGCGCAAGATCAAGGTCGGGCTGAGCCTGTCGTTCTAAGGAGCAACCATGAGATCACTTCTAACCAATCGCAAGTGGCAGACCGCGGGGCTGCTCCTCGTCCTTTTGACGATGGCAGTCGGCACGGCGCTGGCGCGCAGCGCCACGCCGCCGCCGGTCGGCCATCGAATCTATGACCTGAAACGGCTGAACATCAACCGGTGGGCATGCCCGTTCTACAATGATGGGCGGTACGGCATCGACACCGCCGGGACCGGCGTGGCCGGCGGAGCCTGGCCTCAGCCGCTGCACAACTGCTACATCTTCGGCGCCGGCCTCTGGTTCGGCTCAATCCGGCAGCGGGTGAATGACCCGAGCATCGAGGATACGCTCGTAACATTCGGCTACAATCCGAACTCCGGCGGCACCGAGATGTCGCCGGTGACGGTCGAGAATTCGGCCGAGGGGACGGGCAGCGCGAACGACCGGATTTTCGTCTACCCGGGCGACTGGCCGCCGACACCGCGTGACCGCTGGGTCACGTCTCCCGACCTCGACACCATCGTGCCGAAGGAGAACTTCTCGCTCCAGGACATGTGGTGCGCCTACTCCGATGTCCTTTCGGAAAACCACATCTCGCCGGGCAAACCCCTGAACATCGACGTTTTCGAGACAGTCTACGCCTGGAACTATCCTTCGAACCAGGACATCTTCTTCATCACCTACGTCGTCCGCAATGCGAGCACGACCGACACGCTGAAGAACTGTTACATGGGCGCGGTCTGCGACGCCGACGTCGGCGATGCGACCGATGATATGGTCGGCACGCTGCTCAATACCTACGTGCCGGGCGCAGATACGGTTAAGAACGTCGGCTATGTCGGCGATAACAACAACCAGGAGAACGCCGGTCGAGACTGGGAGAGCGGCACGCCGGGTGTCTTTGCCTACAAGTTCCTCGAAAGCCCGCGCGACACGGCCGGCCCGACCGGCCGGCCGCTCGGCATGACCGCGTTCAAGAAGTTCACCATCGACATCGACCCCGTTACCGACGCGGCCCAGTACCTGACGATGGCCGGGTTCGACTACCGGACCGGCGTGTACGCGCCGTACGATTCGGCGCCCGACATCGCCCCGGCCGACAAGCGCTTTGTCCAGTGCTCCGGACCGTTCACCCTCGGTCCGCAGCAGATGGTGAGGCTGGTCATCGCCTGCATGGGCGCTCCGTACGGAGGCCCGGGCCAGACGTGGCAGAACCGGCCGATCGATTCGCTCGTTCACCTGGCCAAACTCGCCAACCAGGCGCAGTTCATCTACGACCAGGGCTGGCTTCTGCCCGGACCGCCGCTGGCACCGAACATGACGCTCGTGCCGGGCGACAATCAGGTCCGGATTGTCTGGGACGACCTCCCGGAGAGAACGCCGGACCCTTACTGGCAGAAGGTAGCAAGTGACCCCAGCAAGCCGGGTTGGGACCCGCTGTACCGGGGTTACGACTTCCAGGGCTACATCGTCTACAAGTCGAAGAACGGCAGCGACTGGGGCATTCTCGCCCAGTGCGACCTGGCCGATTCGGTTACGTTCAACTACCCGCCGGGCGGAGATTCGGCCGGCACGCCCGACAGTCTCTGGATCAAGGCGAACGACAAAGGGCTTTTCTACAGCTTCGTTGACAGCAGCGTGACCGACGGCTACACGTACTACTACTGCGTGACGGCGTACGACTACAACTTCCAGACGACCGCCTGGGACTCGGCCCATACTACGCCGCTTGACTCGGCCGTCATCATCCTGCGCTCCGGGCTCGTGGCCAATTTCTCCACCGTCCCGCGCTGGGACGCGGCCAACTACATCGTGCCGACGGTCAGCGTGGCCACCACGGTTGGCGACACCACCAGACCCGGCATGAAGTGGAGAGCCGATGTCGTGGTTCCCTTCCAGGTCACGGCTGATACCTACGAACTTCGGTTCCTCGGCCCGACATTTGGCGGGGGTGCCTCCAAATCCATCTACGGCTACTATGTGGTCGACCGGAACAACAACGACAGTCTGGTCATTGACACGGCGTCGTTCAGTTACACGGTCGGCAACACCATCACCCGGGCCGTGCCGACGTTCAACGGTATCGCGCTCAACTGCACGATGAAGGTCAGCGTACCATCGAAGCCATTCGACACGGCGTACGCTGTCCGCACGGCGCACTACCCGCGCGAGTCGATCGGCATCAGGACCGGCAACGCTCCGAACACGGGCTGGTCATTCCGCGGCTCCGATTACGTCATCGTCTGGACCAACGCGCCCGGATACATGACGGCGAAAGTGCTCGATGCTACCCATGCCAACGTCGAAGTGCCGCCGACGCAGTGGGTTTCCGCGTCGCCGAGTTCGGCCAACGGCTGGTGCTTCCTCCAGAAGGGCTTCAAGTCGCCAAGCGACACCCTGACCGGGCTGGACGCGTATCTCTACATCTGCGGCGGCTTCGTCCGGTTCAAGCCGTCCGATGACAGCCTGTCGACGCTGTTCTCGTCAATCGCCAATGGCGACACTTGGTACGTCGTGGGCCACAAGACCGAAGGCACGCCGCCCTACTACAACGTGTACCAGGCACTCACCCAGCCGGGAAGGTCGGACACGGTCACGAAGGTCAAGCTGAATGTCAAGGTCGTCCCCAACCCCTACGTCGTCTTCAATTCCTGGGAGAAGTCCACGGACCAGCGGTTCGTGCGATTCACCCACCTGCCCAGCGAGTGCACCATCCGCATCTACACCATGTCCGGCGACCTGGTAAAGGTCATCAGGCACAAGGACACGAACGTCCAGCCGCTCGACCTGGGCGGCACCGAGACCTGGGATTTCACCAACGAATCACCGGGTAGTACCGGCACGGCGATTTCCGGCCAACTCATTGCCTCCGGCGTGTACATCTATCACGTACAATCGCCGGTCGGTGAGGCGGTGGGCAAACTGGCGTTCATTTACTAGGGGAGGAGCCATGAAAAACAGCATCACTTTCATCCTGACCGTGGCGCTCCTGGTGTCGGTGGCGTTCGTCTCTCCGGCCCAGGCGGCGTTCTCCAAGGTCGGCACCACCGGGGCCGCGTTCCTCAAGATCGGCGTCGGCCGCTCAACGGCAATGGGTGACGCTTTTGTCGCTATCGCCGACGATGCCTCGGCCAGCTACTTCAACCCGGCCGGGCTCGCCCGCGTCGGGCGGCAGGTCGCGCTGAATCACAGCGACTGGCTCGCCGACGTGACCCACGAGAATCTCGCTTTCGTCCTGCCGATGACCAACTTCGGCACGCTGGCGTTCACGGTTACGGCGCTGGCGATGGGCGAGATGGAACAGACGACGATCGACAATCCCAACACCGTGACCCGCGAGGATGAAGGCACCGGCCTCTTCTTCGGCGCTTCGGACATGGCGCTGGCGATAAGCTACGCCCGGGTCATTACCGACAAGCTCAGCTTCGGCTTCACGACCAAGTTCATCAATCAGAGCATCTGGGATATGTCGGCCTCGGCGGTCGGCTTTGACCTCGGCCTGTTCTACAATACCGGCTTCAAGTCGCTCCGCATCGGCGCCGCGGTCACCAACTACGGCACCCAGCTTTCGTTCAGCGGCCGCGAACTCGACTACAGCTTCTTCTGGCCCGACTCCGGCCCGAGCCAGATCGAGGGTTCCTACAGCACGACACCGGCCGGCCTGCCGACGACGTTCCGCTTCGGCATCGCCTACGACATCATCGAGGCCATGGACCCGGACAAGGACTCCCGCCTGACCGCGGCCCTCGACATCACCCACCCCTCGGATATCAACGAGACGGTGAACTTCGGCCTGGAATACGGGATCGCCAACGTCTTCTTCATGCGCGGCGGCTACATCCTCAACGCCGACAATGCCTATCAGGACGAAATCGGCTGGCTGACCGGGCTATCCGCCGGTCTCGGCGCGCGGGCAAAGCCGGTCAAGGGCATGAGCCTCGGGCTCGACTATACCTTCCGCTATTATCAGTATCTTAAACCGACGCATCGATTGCAGCTGACGGTTGGATTCTAGGCTGAAGGTACAACGCAACGTTGCAGGGGCACGGAGGTCCGTGCCCCTGCTGCCTTTCGTCCTCCTCGCGCTGACTTTAATGCTGCTGCCGGCGTCCGCGGCGCAATGGACCGTCGGCGTCTACATGTGCGCGGATAACGGGATGAGCGACGTGGCCGACCTCGACATTGCCGAAATGGAGAAGGTTGGTTCCACGAACGATGTCAATGTCGTAGTCCAGGTTGACCGCGCGGCGCAAGACCCCCGTCCCGACTGCTATCGGTACCTGGTCAGGAAGGGCGCGGCCGACCTGCTCGCCGACATCGGTGAGGTCGACATGGCCGACCCGGCAACCCTGGCCGGTTTTGCGGGATTCCTGCGCAGTCATTACCCGGCGACGAACTACCTTCTGGTTCTCTGGGACCATGGCAACGGCTGGTATCCGGGCTACGGGCCGAGGGCCAGCGCCATCTTCATCGACGATTCGCACGGCCACGAAATGGGAGTCGCCGGCGGTGAATTCGCACGGGCGATGGACAGTGTGAGACAGGTCCTGGGCAAACGGCCGCGGATTCTCATCTTTGATGCCTGCCTGATGGGCATGGTCGAAGTCGCCGCCGAAGTCAGTGACGACTGTGACTACATGGTTGCGTCGGAAGCCCTGGTTCCCACTTTCGGTCTGCCCTACGACAAGCTGCTGGACCGGCTGACCGGCAGTCCGGGCCGCACTCCGGCCGAACTGCTTCCCGGTGTGTGCGCCGACTATGTCGAAGCCTATCCCGGGCAGCAGGTCGCGCTCTCCGGGCTGGATATGGTGGCGATCGCGCGGGCGCTGGACCGGATGGCGGTGACGTTGCGCGAAAGCCTCGACGCGGCAAGTCCTTTCGTGCGCGCGGCCCGCGGTGAGGTTCAGACGATGCCCGGCTACTCATTTCACGTCGACCTGATTCACCTGGCTGAGCTGCTCGCAGGCAGTGTGAGCGCGCCCGGACCGCCGTCGGCGTCGGTCAGCTCGCTCTTGGCTGCGCTGCGCTCCGCCGTCATTGCCAACGAACGCAGTTCAGGGCTTGAGAATGCCTCCGGACTTGCCGTCTGGTTTCCGGACAACTACCTCGCGCTGAAGCGCCTGGCTCAATCGTATTTGACGCTCGGCTTTGCCCGGGAGTCGGGCTGGCCGCAGTTCCTGAACCGCTATTTCGGCGCCGACGACGTGAAGCCGGACCAGCCCACAATCACACAGGTGCGACAGGGCGGGCGCGGCGACGTGCGGCTATGGTGGAACTCCTGTCTTGACCTTGCGCCGGTGCGCTACCGTCTTTACGAAGCGACCGAGCCGGGTGTAGCCTTCGCAGACGACGCCGATAGCTTCTCAAGCTGGACCAACCTCGGTTGGACCACAGACACTCAACAAGTTCACTCCGGCCCGACTTCCTTCTTCTCCGGCTCCGGCTCGTACCTGGCCAACTCCATCGAGAGCGCCGAGCCACTGAAGCTTGCCGGCGGTGGGCTGCTTTCGTTCTATGCCTGGTACAAGACAAAAGAGGACCTGGAACCGGACTCCGCCGGGATCAGCCGGAACGTCTGCTACGTGGAATGGTCGCCGGACCGGAGCAGTTGGCGGGCGCTCGATTCGCTCTATGGCGACGAACGGACGTGGCGCGAACGGCGCTATGTGCTGCCGCCGGCGGAGAAGATGTATTTCCGGTTCCGTTACGCTACCGGGTCGAGTGCGAATGACCCGGGTGTATTCATCGACGACATCAGAGTCTACGCGTTTGATGCTTTGCGCACGGTGGCCGAAGACATCCCGGACACTTCGGCCGCCGTGTTCGGCCTGCCGCGCAATACGGCCGGATTCTGTTATTTCGTCACCGCGACCGACTCGTTTGGCAACATCTCGATGGCAAGTCAGTTCGACCGGATTGAAGTTGCGACATGGGCCGAACCGTACACTCGCCCCGCGCCGTTTTCAGGACACTGTGATCTGGTGCTGGACTTCCCGGCCGGTGAGACGCCGGACGTGCTCATCTACACACTTTCTGGAACGCTCGTGCGCCGGTTCGAAAACGTCGGCGAGCACGTGTTTGGGTGGGACGGCAACAACGAGAACGGGAAGCCGCTGGCTGACGGGCTCTACATCGTCGCGGTGCAGGGCCGCGACTTCAGAAAGCTCGGCAAGATTGCCCGCGCCGGCGGGCAATAGGACCTATTGGTCCTGTTCCTCTTCCGGCAGGACCTTCCCCGGGTTCAGTATCCCATCAGGGTCGAGTGTCCGCTTCAGGTCCCGCATCACGGCGAGTTCAGCCGGGCCGAGTGCCCTTTTCATCAGGTGGCGCTTGGCCGAGCCGACACCGTGCTCGGCGGTAATCTGGCCGCCGTGGGCGAGCACGAAGTCCACGAGTTCGTCCACCACCGCCGACCGCACCCGCTGCCAGTCGCGCTCGTCAGCGATGGTGCGGCAGATGTCGACATGAATGTTACCGTCGCCGATGTGGCCGAACGGTACAATCGGAATCCCGTGCTTCTGCTCCAGCCCGGCGACCAGCTCGACCGTTGCCGGCAGCTCGGATAGCGGCACCACCACGTCCTCGGCCGTCACCTGCGGATAGACCTGCTTCAGGGTCTTGGCCAGCGAGCGGCGGGCGGTCCAGAGCCGTTCCTGGTCGGTGGCGTTGTCGGCCACCAGCGGTTCGCGCGCACCGAGCGCCATCGCCGTCTCGCCGAGCAGCACGCATTCGTCAAGAACCTGCCCGCGGTCGTTGCCTTCCAGTTCGATGAGCACCTGGACCGCGGCGTCGGCGAACGGCAGGCAGTTGCCGAGGACCTGGTTGCAGGCGCGAATTCCGCCGCGCTCGATGAACTCGACCACCGCCGGCAGCAACCGGCTGTCGCGGATGACGCGCAGGCAGAGTTCAACTCCCTGCTCAAGGCGGTCGAACGGCACCAGCACGTCAACCTGGTAGCGGGGCCGGGGCACCAGCTTGAACGTGATTTCAGTCAGGATGCCAAGCGTTCCTTCGGAGCCGACCATGAGTTTGTTCAGGTCATAGCCGGTAACGTTCTTGTGCAGCTTGCCGCCGTAGCGGATGATGGAGCCGTCGGCGAGGACCGCTTCGATTCCACGTACGAAGTCACCGGTGACACCATACTTGTAGGCGCGGGCGCCGCCGGCGTTGGTCGCCACGTTGCCGCCGATGGAGCAGTCGTCGAGCGATGCCGGGTCAACCGGATAATAGAGGCCGGGTTCGGCGCACGCCTGCTGGAGCCGGCCGGTGCGAACCCCGGGCTGGGTGCGGACAACAAGGTTGTCGGCATCGACTTCAGTCACCCGGTCCATCAGCTCGGTTGAAACCAGGATGCCGCCGCGGACCGGAATCGAGCCACCCGCGAGCCCGGTGCCAAGTCCTCGCGGAGTCAGCGGTACGCGCTCGGCCCGGGCCAGGGAAACAATTGCTGCCGTCTCCTCGGCCGAGAGGACCTTGACCAGTGCCTCGGGCAGGCGCGCCGGCTCGGAGCTCTCGTCGTGACCGTAGTCGGCAAGCAGCGCCGGGTCGGTGATGACGCGCTCCGGCGAGCACAACTCAGCCAGGCGTCCGGCGGCGGTTCTGCCAAGGGGTCGGTAAATCACCGGTTAGCCTATCGTTGCCCGGCTGCCAGTCAAATCGGGCCACCGGCCTCAATGCGTCCCATCCGTCTCATCGGTCCTATCGCCCTTCGAAGAAAGGAACCCGGCCGAAGCCGGGTTCTGGGACAAGCTTCCGTTCTACTCAGCTCAGATGTTTGTCGATCTTTGCCGAGAGTACATTCTCCGCCGCGTAGCCCACGTGCCGTTCGACCTCCTGCCCGCCCTTGAAGATAATGACCGTCGGGATGCCGTGGATGTCGTACTTCCCCGGGGTCGAGGGACTCTCGTCGGTGTTCAGTTTGCAGACCGCCAGCTTCCCGGCGTACTTGGCTGCCAGCCCTTCGATTATCGGGCCAAGCATCTTGCACGGGCCGCACCATGGTGCCCAGAAGTCCACCATCACCGGCAGCGCCGGCTTCAGCACCTCGGCATCAAATGTATTGTCATTCACCTGTTTCACGTCAGCCATCTTTCACTCCTCCTGCAGCGCTCCGGTGACAAGGCGAACGAGCTGGCGGAGCCAGGGCCTGGTCACCCGGTAACAAACCTGATTGCCTTTCCTCTCATGAGTAACCACACCGGCTGCCCTGAGCACAGCCAGTTGCTGCGAGACCGTGGCCTGGGCTACGCCAAGACACTCAGTCATGCGTTTGACGTTGCACTCCTGGTTCAGCAGTCCCGACACGAGCTGCAACCGCATGGGATGGCCCAGCGCCTTGAAGGTCAGGGCCAGTCGCCGGGCCTGTTCCTGGTCTATGCAGCTTTCCATATGATGTTTGGACGCCGGGCGGGGCCTGTGCGATTCCCGCGGCATCTCACGACCTCCGACGCACGACGACGTCACCGTTGGTAGTCGTGATGTTGATTACCGAGGCCCCGGAACCGATGCGGCCACGCAGGTGGTGTTCTTCCTGAGCTTCGTAGATGACCGTGAAGTCGTAAATCGTCAGGAGTCCGCTCGAGTTGGTGGCGTCGATCATGGCCGACACGTCCTCGGGCAGCAGCAGCGTGACCTTGCCATTCGTGGTGACCAGCCCAACGTTTTCGGTAGGGCTCAGTGCCGCGAGGTCGCAGTCGACCGCGCCGTTCGTCGTCGCTCCGTAGAACGCGCCGCGGTGCACCCTCACGTCGAGTCGGCCGTTGGTCGTTGCCACGCTCGCCGTTCCGGCGGTGCCCGTCAACTCGACTTTGCCGTTGGTCGTGTTGGCGCTGATGCCGCCGGTCATGTTCTCGACGGTGATGTCACCGTTGGTCGTCGTAAGCGACAGACCGATGCTCTCCGGGCCGGTGACAGTGAAGCTCGCGCCGCATGGGCGCCCGCGCGGCATAGATTCGCTCACCCGCAGTTCCGCGCCGATGATCGCAACACTGTCGATCATGTCTCTCAAGGTCTGCTCGGCGTCCGCCCGGTCTCGGCCGTAGGCGTACTTCGCGACCTGCACCCGGACCGAGCTGTCGGGGTCCACCGAAGCGGCGACGTCGATGTCGCCGTTCCTGGTCGCGGCGTTGAGTTCGTGGATACCGGTGGCCGCGTATACGTACGTCGCCGGGTCGTCCGAGTTGTCGAGCCGATACGTGTACAGGCAGGCAACGGCCAGCAGAGAGAGGCAGACAAACCAACGCAGTAGATTCTTCACCGGACCTCCTTAGTCGGTTTCGCTCGCGGCCTGCGCCGGCGGCATCAGCAGCAGGCCGACCGAGAAGAACCAGCCACCGAGGCGGTCGTCGGGCGTGCCGCCGACGATGGGGCCATTGGCGACGCGCCAGGTCGGCCGGAACGGTGAATAGAGATAGCCGCCGCGGAAAGTGATGCCGATTCGGCCGGAGCCGCTGTTTGCGGCAAGCCCCAGTTCCAGCGCAGCCATGCCGCCGATCTTCATGCCGGATGAAAGCGACAGGCTGCCGTGAACGTTGCTGAACAGCGTGTCGATGTTGATGCTGTCGCCGGCAGACTCGCGCAGGTTGAATGACTGGCTGAGGCCGCCGACGCCAATCATCGGGACTATCGTCATGAAGCTGAACGGCGCCAGCCGCAATCCCGCCTCGCCGAAGATGCCGGTCGCATCGGTGCGGAGCCGGTACGAACCATTGTCGACGTCGTCCCAGGTTTTAAAGAAAAGCGGGCCGAGCAATAGCGAGGAACCGGTCAGCGTCCGCAGTTCAATGCCCCACCCGAAGTGGCGGCTGCGCGACGCGGGCAGGTCGTGACTTTCGAGGCGCGAGTTGAAGCCTGCGACCGGCGGCTGGTAGGCGGCGGCAAACGGGATGAGCCATGCCTCGGGCGAGTTGGCGGCCAGCGCCGGCAGGGTTGCGGCCAGCAGCAGGACAATAATGGTTATTCGCATATTCAAGACTCTTTAGGAAGCTAGTATAGGGCGGACGAGGAGAGTGTCAAATGGCGGGCGCGCCGGGCAGCGGGAAAAATGAAGCCGCCCGCGGCGGACCAGCGGGCGGCCCTGGAAACTCGGGCGAAAGAGCTAGTGCGTTACGAGAACTTTCCGCACCGCAACCACGCCCGCTGCGGCGTAGCGGCAGAAATAAACGCCTTCCGGCACAACCTGCCCAAGCCAATCCTCGCGGTTCCACGTCGCCGCGGCAGTCCCGTTGGGTCCGACTGTGCAGTTGAGCACGCAGACGACATTGCCGACCGCGTCGTGAATCTCGACCACCGGTCGGCCCGGACCGGCGGGCTCCAGCATTACCGACATCTGCCCGGTTACCACGCTGGGGCTCACGTTCAGGCGCGGCCGTGGCCCGACTGCCGACCGGGGTTCCTCGACGCTCGTCACGCTGCTGTCAAACATCGCCTTGGGCTTGACAATGCCGCCATAGGTGAAGTCGTAGAACGTGTTCGGCACCGGGGATACGAACATGGAGATGCTCGGCACGGAGTTGATCGTCGCCAGCAGCTCGATCGAATCAGGCCACTGGGCGATGTCCGGGAACTGGAAGGTGTCGTAGGTCGTACCGCCCGCATCCCAGCCGGTGGTGGGGATAGTCTCGATGCTCGTTGCTATGAATATGTGAGCCGTCCATACACTGATCGTGCGCGTATTCGGGTTGACGACTCCGACGAAGGCAATCGCGGCGTTGCCCACGCTGAAAGTAACGCCCAAAAGCGCGACAGCTGCTACTGCGATACAATACTTCTTCATACTGCTTGCTCCTGTTTTTGCGTTTTGCCGACTCCGGGATGCTCCCCCGGCAGTAGAGGATATCCCTCCCGCCCTGCTTGTCAAGCGAAATTGGCGCTCGGTAGAGCTAAGTCCCTTGACCGGCCGCGTGCCTATCACTCGCCGGCGCGACGAGCGCCGTGACGAGCCGCGGCTGCCTGCTGTGGTGCCGCTGTCGTGACTGACGTCGATGCGCTTTCGCGCGTCGAACTCGGCGCGTGCTGTACCAAACCGACGCCTCCGGCCCAGACCCGTGAACCCGTCCAATTCAAGCGTCTTTGTCTTAACTGAAAACCCGGACAGTATGGTCGTGTTTTGCGGCGGCTGCCTTATTATGCGGCTGCGCCGTAATGGTGAATCTTGCGGCTGACAGCCTCTCTACTGCAACATGCTGTAGTTCTGGCAGTTGCCGGACGCCGTCGCTTCGCCGATGTCTGGCGTGCCCTGTGCATATAAGCAACAAAATGCACATGGGCGGCGGTGAGTTGAGATGTCCTTCTGGCGCATTGGTGCCGTCATCTCCCCGGCGCTATCCGATGGAGGACACGATGGTAATCTGGGAAGGAGACCTTGGCAATGGGCCGGCAGAGACGTGGAGTCTACTCAGGCACTCGCCCGGCCAGGAGCCGAAAACGGTGGGATTGGAAGAGCTGTATCGCCTGCGGAGTGAGGCGGGAAACGCCGACAACTGGACTGACGAGTTGTTCCTTCGGGAACGCTGAGCCAGGCCAGTCGGGCGCAGGCGTTGGCCTTAGCCGGTCATCTGGATCGGCCGGCTCGGGGGCACTGGTGGATCACTGTTGCGCGGTTGACGCCCGGCAACGCCAGGAAAAAGACCGGGACCTTTCTCTGGTGGGTCTGCGGTCTAGGAGCGACTGGGAAGACCCGCGCTATCAGACGGACCTGAGCGGTCCGGAAGAGACGCCCCGCAAGGGGCGTCTCGCTTTCTATTCCTCGAACAGGTTGTCGATGAACGACCGGACTTCGTCTTTCACCGATACTCTCCGGCTGCCGTTGAACCCGAACCGGCGCCGGCCGAACACGGTCTTGACCGCGCAGTTCCCCTTCACGCCCAGTACGATGCTGTCCGTCAGCAGGCAGGGAATCGCCTCTCCCAGGTTGCCCCAGTCCACCGACAGACGGAAGTCGGCGTTGGTGGTGTCACGGGCGTCAAGGAAGAGCGCTTCTGAGCGCTGGCCCTTGCCGCACAGGCGACCGCCCAGCGATACTTCGTAGTCCACTGATTGCAGGTGAAGCGGGAAACGATTGGGGTTGTAGACAGAGAGGGTGACGACCGCCTCCCTCATCGAATCGAGGCAGATTCCCTGAAACCGGACCTCCGGCGCCTTAACCGCCGGCCCGCAGGCGAGGAATGCAGCCGCCAGCAGGAGAAACCAGCGCCTCATACCAACCTGGCTCCGCTGGCCGCGTCCGGCGCCGCCTCGACGCCGCCTGCGTCACATGTCGTCTGCTCGTGCTTCATGACTTCGCTGATTCTAGAGGTTCGCGGGCCTGAGTCAAACCGCTTCGGGTGGCGTTCTCTGTAGCCGTCCTCGTTCTCAACGGCGGCGGTTTGACAGGGGCATGGGACGGACTAAAATGGCTGCGCTATGAGACCGCGGCGGTGGCGCACTGGCCGTATCGCTGGACCGCTCAGTTGGGGTTCCTGTACCTACAATCGGGCCGGACAGACTGTTGCCTTGACGCTTCTCGCCGCCGTGCTGAGCGCGGGGGCGGCGTTTGGCCAGGGTCACACTCTCTGGCAGGACGGCGGGGTCCAACTGTGCGGGCCCAGTGCTCTAGATCCCGTGTTGGCCGTAAGCGACAGCGCCGGCGGCGCGATCGTAGTCTGGCCGGATGTCCGCAATGGACCCCTCAACTACGGCATATATGCTCAGCGGGTCGATGCCGCGGGCGTGCCGCAGTGGGCCGAGAACGGCGTTCTTCTTTGTGACTCGACCCTGTCGACGGCTGGCTACTTCGCTGCTACAGGCGATGGGAGTGGCGGAGCCATTGCGGTCTGGGGTCCTCCCGGGCGGCCGTTCGCGGTTCAACGGGTGAGCGCTGACGGTGTTCCGCTCTGGGGCGCAAACGGGCTCGAGCTGCGGCAGCCAAGCGACAGCCTCGTGGCATGGCCCGCGCTGGTCCAGGACGGCCACGGTGGGGCGATCGTCGTTTGGAGCGCGATCTGTTTCTATAGCCGTGCAGACACACTGATCGCCTGCCGAGTGGACAGCAGCGGGGGCAAGCTATGGGAGACAGTGGTTCGGATGGACACGATCGACGACCAGCCGTTCCTGTGTCCGGATGGCTTGGGTGGCGTCATCATCGAATGGTCGGAAGACCTCTCAGGGCCGGTGCGGGTCCAGCGAGTCGACAGCGCCGGCGACATCAAGTGGGACTCGGCCGGCGTGTTGGCATGCACGCTGTCCGCGCCGCAGGGGGGCCGGGCATGCGTTTCAGTTGGAGAATCGCTCTTCGTAGTCGGTTGGTTCTGCGGTGGAGGGGGTGCATTCCAGCATCGGGCTCAGAAGTTCGACTTGGGCGGGAATCGGCTATGGGAGCTCGCAGGCGCGCCGATCTCAGGCGTGTTCAACTCCACTTCGAGCGCCGTCGGGCTGGCCGCGGATGATCGCAGGCAGTCAGTATGGCTGTGGTCCGAGAGTAGGACCGGGGTAACTGACCTTTTCGCACAGAAGCTTGATTCGGTCGGGACACGTCGCTGGGATTCAGCCGGAGTGTGGCTGGGCACCGTTAACACGTCCGGGGGCCGATTCTCGGCGACGATTGACGGACGAGGGGGAGCGATTGTGGCCTGGGCTCTGCACCGCAGTGGCCTCAACTGGGATATCTACGCGCAGCACGTGGACTCCGGAGGACGTCTGTGTTGGAGTGACACGGGTCTTGCCGTGTGCCTGGACACCAACCGGCAGCAGTGGACGCCAGCGATCGTGCCTGACGTGGATGGTGGAGCTATATCTGCATGGTTGAGCTATCAAAGTGGTGATGCGTGTTGGGTGTACGCGCAACGCGTGGCAGATGGAGCGGGGGTCGAGGAAACGTGCAGCGTCGAAGTGCGAAGGGCGGACAGCGGGCCGACGATCGTTCGCAGTGCGGCGTGGAAAGGGCTGGCCGACCGCGCGGTTATGTTCGATGCGATGGGGCGGAGGGTGACGCAGGCGAAGCCGGGGGTGTACTTCGTGGTCGAAGAGCCACAAGCCTCAAGCCACAAGCCGCAAGCTGTCCGAAAGGTCGTCTTGGTCGAATAGCCCGTTCGTCCCTCAGTCCTGCTACCCGCGACTCGAACAGCCGGCTCAGCCAGATAGATGTGGAGAGTGAAGACCAGTTCTGCGAGGCGGCGGGGAGGGCTAGGTGGCGTCGGTGGTCTGGACGAGTTGACGTTCGGCCAAGAGAATGAACTCCCCGGCGCGGGAGATCTGGACCTGCGCCTCTTCGGCTGAGACCGAGCCGGGGTAGTCATAGTCCCCGACGTGCCGTATTTCCATCCCGCGTATCAAGTGTCGGTGGAATTCCTCGGGCACGATCTTCGTCTGCGTGAAGTGCTGAGCGAAGGCGGCGATGACTCCCGAGTGCTTCGAAAACGAAAGTCCTTTACCGGCGAGAAAAGCCTCTGCCACGTAGAACATGGAGTAGTAGGCACGCGCCGCTGCAAAGCCGTGGTGGCCTGCCTGTGTGAGGAGCTTTGCGGCGTCGAGGCTCCGGCGCGCCTGCTCGACGAGCGCCTGCTGCTGCTTTGTCATACGAGAACGCCTTCACGGCGCACATTCGAGAGCAGCGGCGTCCACTCGCTGCTGTAGCGTTCTTCGGAGACGAACACGCACGATACCACAGATTGGTACGCGAGGGAAACCTCCGAAACGATGTCGCCGGTCCTTTCTATCTCCCGTTCAGGGCTGACATCGCCCTTGAGCACGACTAGAACATCAATGTCGGAGTCGGGTTCAGCGTCACCCCGTGCCTGTGAGCCGTACAGAATGAGTCTGACCAGCCGGTCTCCGTAAAGCGTCTCGAACCGGGCTCGCAGTTCGGCAAGTATGCTCCTCAGTTTCGTGTTCACGTCGCACCTAATCTAGTCGGACCGAGACCAAAGTCAAGCCTCGGTGCCGACAGAAGCTGGCCTCAGGCCCGTCGGTTTCCGGCCGTGAAGACCAATTCCGCGAGGCGGCGGAGGAGGGCCTGGTCGATGTGTGGCTGCTGGTGTACGCTGAGGATGGTCTGCATCATTCGGTCGCGCTCGGGCGAACCCGCAGCCGTGGTCTCAGCCACATTCAGGAAGGCCGTGATGATGCTTCGGTAGTTGCCAATCTGCTGCTGAGTCAGGCCTGATGAGCGGAGCAGGGCGAGCGCCGCTTCGATTACGGGCTTGCGTGCTTCCTCGCGGGCCTGGTGCTCCTTGGACATCCGCGCGAGCCACTCGCTTCGGCACAGGTCGTAGTCGGTCTCTATCCGGTGCCGGGGCGCAAGCAGCATCAGGTGCTTCGCCTGCTCAGTTGGCGGCAGCCAGTCCAACTCGCCCTTTGTCTCCATGTCGTTGAACAGCTCGGTCACGACTCTGCCCAGGTAGTCAATGACGTCGGCCTGTACGGCCTTGCGCTCGGCCCATGCCCGGCAGCGTCTCAGCCGTCGCTCGCGCAGGGCCGGCCGCAGTTGTCTCGTCTGGTAGAGAATCCTGAAGACCTTGCGGCCGTACTCAGCCACAATCTTGCGCTCTTTGCTCATCGGCTTTGCCCCGAGCCCGTTCAGTTCGTGATGGAGCATTACCTCGATTGTCTTTCGCAGGTTCCACCAGGCAGCCTCTTTGCGCAATGCGAGCAAGGCGGCATCCTCGGGTTTTACGCGGGCTTGGGACACGATCCCAATTCCTGAAGGAATTGGGTCATGTCCCGCGCCCTGTCGCGGGCCGCTCACCGGTCGCGACGGTATCGTCAACCGCGTGCCCAGATAGCCATCAAGGAACTCAGTCAGGTCCTGCGATGTGGCCTTGCAGGCACACAGGTAGTCGAGCACAAGCCTGATGGACGGGTTCTGGACATGTCCGGCCTCGAGCCGCGCGATGAGCTTGCGGCCATGCGCTCCGCCCGCGCCGGTCGCTTCAGCAATCTGCTGCTGGGTCAGACCGGCTCGGGCGCGGGCCTGTCTGAGAATCGGGAACAGACCGGCGATGGCTGGCTTGCTGACCGCGTCTTGCTTTGCCATAGTCCAAGTCTATTTTAAAGTAGACAACATGGCAAGGGCTCATTCCGTGTAAGTGGCTGGATTAGCCGTGAGCTATGTCCAATACCACATTTTGCAGGGGACTATCCCGGGGGCCGTTCCGACCATAGCTTGGGGATGAGCCTCGCAAGTGGCTGTCACCGTAGCCCGGCAGAGCACTCGGACAGGAATTGGGAGGATAATCTGGCAGGCGGCGCGTACGGTTACGGGGACAGAAATCTGCCCGGCAGCTTCGCCCGCAATCTCCGCAGCAGTCTGGGCAGTAGTTCGGGCCATTGCGGTGCAGATAGCGGGGTGAGGCGTTCCGCAGGTAGCCAGCCGATTAGCTCTGTCCGTAGTTCAGTCAGGCGCTTGCCAGGCAACTCGCTGAACCATCTGCACCGCTGCCTGGTCCGCTACCATGTACGCTATCCGGCCCGCAATGGGGCCGGCCCGCGGACCCGCCAGTTGCCGGATACCAGTGGCGGAGACGGCCTGCGGCGGACAAAACGGGGCTGCGGTCAGGGGTCGAACCAGCGGGTGAAGCGGCGACTCAGCGCTTAGAGGTCGAGCCTCGCTCTATGGCTTGGCCGTGACGCCGGACAAGCTGCGGGCAGGCTCTGCGGCCCGGGTAGTCGTCCGCAGCATGAGCCATCTCGGAACGGGCTTGCCGGTCGAGTTGCCTCTCGGTCATGCCGGGACAGGTTTGGGGCGCGAGCGGAGCCATGCCGCCAGACCGCAGGTGATTGTGAGTATTGCCGTGGGGTAGACTTCGTAGTAGTCACGCAGCTCGTCGAAGAATCCGCCGACCAGCGAGAGCGCGAAAAGCGGTACTGCCATCAACAGGGCGCGACGGAGGAGCGGCGGCGAGTGTTTCACGCTGACCACGAGAACCGGAATCCCGGCCAATGCGATCGTCTTGTACCAGTGTTTTCTGGCGTACATGGCAAAACTACCGTCGAAGGGAGCCTTCGCCATTCGTGCAAGCACGTCGATATTGCGCTGCCAGTGCCACCACTCGAACATGACACCGGGCGAGTTTCGGTAGAGCAGCGCGATTCCTCCTCTGATAACGAGCCACACCGCCAGCTGGAGCGCAAGCCCGGATGCGAGCGACCGCGAGGGGAGCTCTCGGCGGTTCTCGAGAAACCAGGGGATCGACAGGAGAATCGCCGTTTCCTTGTTGAGTGCGGCCAGCATGTACACGAGGAGGAACCACCGGCTGCGAGCAGCGATCATGGCCAGGGCCAGCGTGAACAGCAGGAGCGTCGCCATATCGTACACGTAATTCATGTAGGTGTACATGACCGGCAGGAGCAGCAGGGCCCCAACCGGCACGATGCGCCCAAGCCACGGTGGGGCGTTCGTGAACCGCCGAGCAAGGTTGCGGAGAAGGAAAGCAAAAGCAATGAGGCAGCCCAGGTGGAGGAGAATGGTGAGCCCGAATTCGAAGCCATAGGGGATGGCGTATGACAGCCGGCGGTCATGCGCGACGACTCCACTGACCGCGGATGTCACGTGGCCACGGGTTGCCGCCGGGGTGAGCGCGACGATGGCCTGAACCGTCCACGGCACCAGAACTCGAGTGACGAATGGTCGTTCGCACCGGCTGTGAATCGAGTCTCCGAAGCGGGCGCGACCGTAGAAGTCCATGCCGGGACGAGTCGCGAACATCCACAGGGCCCAGATAATCGCTATCGAATAGCCTAACGCCAGCAGTACTGCGCGCAGGACGGCCTGACGTGTGGCCGGCCCGGTTCCGGGGCGGATGCCTGCCGGCTCAGGCACCTGCCAGCCCGCTCCAACGTTTGAAGACGCTGAGCAGCGTTTGCTCGACTTTGGCGCAGACGACCTTCATCAGTTCCTCGGCTTTGGCCGGGTCGAAGTCCGGAAAGCCTTCGTCCGGCTTGTACAGCATGATGGAGCCGGGGAAGGGCACGGCGGCAAGGCCGGGCGCTACCGTGAACGCGAGTTCCCTCGAGTAGTCCTGTTTGCGTACGCACTCGGGATGGTCGACCTGCACCATCGCCGTCTCGTCAGTTCCGGCGTGTCCACCGGCATGACCGTAGACCTGCCTGACCTCTTCCGCGCAAAGAGTCCACCAGTCAACCACCAGGCTGTACGTCTTCTTTTCCCGGTAGAGCCGAGTCGACACGTTCTTCAGGGCCTCGGTGTTTCCGCCGTGGCCGTTGACGAAGACAATTCGGCGGAATCCCGCGTCGGCCAGACCCGCAGCGACCTCGAACACGTAGCGTTCGAATGTGTCGGGCAGCACGGTGACCGAGCCGGGATAGGGCAGGAGCGACTTGGTGATGCCGTAGTTCACCGGCGGGGCGATGAGCGCGTTCACCGGTCCGGCAATGCGTTCGGCGATGGATAGGGGTATGTGGTTGTCGGTGCCGAGCCCGGTCACGCCATGGGCCTCGATGGTGCCGACCGGCAGAAGCGCCGTGTCGGTTTTCTTCGGAACGAGGCGCCCGAACTCCATCCAGTTAAGCTCTTCGAGCTTGCGGGTGCGAAGGGTCGTTTTCATCGGCTGAGCATAGAGCGGTTGCCGCCTGCGGTCAAGCCGGTCCGGTTCAACGCGTAGTCCCCACTTGATTCGGCAGGCGTTTTAGCTACGCTGGCAGGGCGAAGGGCAGGGAGCGGGGGCAGGCAGTAGAGTTCTGGGCGCAAAGAGAATGGAGGCAGAGCATGAAGAGACTGACCGTGATGGTACTGGTGGCCTTGGCGATGGCCGGGACCGGGATGGCTACGTCTTTCCTCGGCCGTTCGTCCACCATGAACAAGCAGTACCAATTCTTCGGCTGGGCGAACTTCGGATACAATCAGACCACGTTGAGCTACGACTGGGCAGCGGGCAAGTACGAGACGCTGGCCGCAGCCGGGCAGATTAAGACAACTTCCTGTGACCTTACCCTGGCGTTCGGGCTGACCAACGAGTTCGACATCGACGTGGTGGCCCCGCTGGCGATGAAGCAGAAGGATACACTCAAGTCGTCAGGCATCGGCGACCTGATGGTGTACGCGCGCTACGGCATCCTTCAGAACGCGGAGCAGCCCTTGAGGGTGGCGCTCCTGCTCGGGGCCAATCTGCCCACTGCTAGCAAGACCGCGAACCCATCGCTCAGCGACCGGACTACCGACTTCGCATTCGGTTTCTCGGCGAACACGAGGAAGCTCGGCAAATTCCTCGGCCACATCCGCGCCGCCTACTGGTTCAACGGCAGCACTCCCGACGACGTGGATGGGACCAGGGTCGGCGACATGTTCGAGTACGTGCTCTGCGGCGACTACTCGGTCACGAAGACCCTGACTCCCGAACTGGCGCTGTCCGGGTTCATCCGGGACGAGACCAACCGGGGCCGGACATGGGTTCCCCAATCCCAGGTCAGCCAGCACCTCCTCAGCGCTCTCTTGATCTGGAAGCCGACTTCGACGCTGACCATCCGGCCCAAGGTGTCGTTGCCGCTGACGTTCATCTCCGAGGGCGGCACGATGGCCAACTGGTACGGCGGGCTTGACGTCTGGGTGTTCATCCCCTGAGCCGGAATCGGTCATCCTTCTGCCGGCGTCAAAAGGTTAACGCCTAAACAAGGAGCTAATCATGGCAAAGAAGGGCGATACGATGGTTTGCGATTCCTGCGGGCTGGCCGTTACGGTCTGTGATGAGTGCGGCTGCGAGACCGACCAGCTCATCTGCCGTGGGGAACCGATGAGGACAAGAAAGACTGGTCGGACCGCTCGGAGAACGAGCAAGAGAACGAAGACCAGGGCCCGCAAGTAGAAGATCTGAAGTGTTGAGCCCGGCCATTCGGCCGGGCTCATGTTTTTACGCGCTTGACTGGCGGTCGTTCGGCGCGTAACCTCAGCACTGATGAAAGAGCAATCCGGTCATGCATCCGTCCTCGCCGCCCGCATCGTTGACGTCAACCTCAACCGGCTGACCGAGGGCATGCGCGTCTTGGAGGACGTGGTACGCCTCGGGCTGGAAGACCGGCGGCTCCTTGCCGGCATCAGGAAGCTCAGGACTCAGGTCGGACGGGATATCCGGACGCTGCGAAGGCAGGTCATAACGAGCCGCAAGAGCGAAACCGACCTCGGCCGCGGCGACCGATTTGACCGGGCTAAACGAAAGACCCTGGCAGACGTGCTGCTCGCGAACTTCAAACGGGCCGAGGAATCGGCCCGCGTACTGGAAGAGGTGTTGAAGGTTGTGGAGCCCACGCTCGCCGGCAAGTTCAAGGCCGTGCGCTTCAGGCTGTACGACCTGGAGCGGGAGGCCGTCGGGAAATGTGGGGTGTAAGATGAGAGACGTAAGATGTTCCAGACCCCGGCGGCTTGACTTGGCCAAGGTGAAATCTATACTCTGCGAGCTTTGATGATTCTCTAACGCAGGAGGCAAGATGGCAAAAGACGACGAGAAGACCAGAGCCCTCGGCAGCGCCCTGGGTCAGATTGAGAAGCAGTTCGGCAAAGGCGCGGTGATGCGTCTCGGCCAGGAACAGCCGGCAGTGAGCGTCGAGGCGATTCCCACCGGCTCAATCGGGCTGGATGCGGTGCTCGGCGTCGGCGGCGTTCCGCGCGGTAGGATTGTGGAAATCTACGGGCCCGAGGGGTCGGGGAAGACGACTCTCGTTCTGAACATCATTGCCCAGTGCCAGAAGCTCGGCGGGACCGCGGCGTTCATCGACGCCGAGAATGCGCTCGACCCGAACTACGCCAAGGCGCTCGGGGTCGACCTCGATGCCCTCCTCGTTTCCCAGCCCGATTCCGGCGAGCAGGCGCTCGAAATCGCCGAGATGCTGACGCGGTCCGGAGGTCTCGACCTGTTCGTCGTCGATTCGGTCGCGGCCCTGGTGCCGCGGGCCGAGATTGAGGGCGAGATGGGTGATGCATTCGTCGGCGTGCAGGCGCGGCTGATGTCGCAGGCGATGCGGAAGCTCTCCGGCGTGGCCGCGCGCTCCAAGACCTGCGCCATCTTCACCAACCAGATTCGCCAGAAGATCGGGGTGATGTTCGGCAACCCCGAGACTACTACCGGCGGGCTCGCCCTGAAGTTCTACGCCACGATGCGGTTCGATATCAGGCGCATCGCCGCCATCAAAAAGGAGGAGAGCGTTGTCGGCAGCCGCACCCGCGTTAAGGTCGTAAAGAACAAGGTGGCGCCGCCGTTTCGTGAGGCTGAGTTCGACCTGATATACGGCAAGGGTATCTCGCGGGCAGGCGAGCTCGTGGACATCGGCGTCGAGCAGGGCGTGTTCGGCAAGTCCGGAAGCTGGTATACTTACGGTGAGATGCGGATCGGCCAGGGCCGGGATGCTGCCGTTGAGTTCCTGGAAGGGAACGCACCGGTCATGTCCAAGGCTGAGACCCAGCTCTACGAGAAACTGAAGATACCCAAGGCGAGCAAAATAGCTCAGCGCGAGACCGGAGCCGAGGCCGAAGCAGAAGCCACGAAGGCGCGGAAAGCTAAGAACTAAACAGTCTGGGACAATAGTGAAGTCAGAAACCAGAGACCAGAGACCAGAAAGCCGGAACCTGCCGATCCCGATTTCACTTTTCTGGTTTCTGGTTTCTGATTTCTGATCTATCCGGTCTGACTCCGTGCGGATCACTGCACTTGAGCCGCAGAAGAAGAACAAGCGGCGAGTTTCGGTTTTCCTCGACGGCAATTTCCTATTCGGACTGTCCAATGATACGGTAGGCGCACTTGGCCTGCATGTCGGGCAGGAAGTAGACCGCAACTACCTCGACCGTATTGCCCTTGAAGAGCAGTCTTACGAGGCCCGGCAGTACGCGTTCCTGCTGCTTTCATACAAGGCAAGGACCTCGAGCGAGCTCAAGCAGCGCCTCACCCGCAAGGGCTTTTCCCCGGATATCGTCGCGGCAACCCTGCAGAGGCTGACCGAGCTGAAGATGGTCGATGACGCTGGGTTTGCGCGGCGTTTCACCGAGGACCGCATTACCATTGGCCACAAAGGCAAGTGGCGCGTGCGCGGGGAGCTCTTGAAGCGCGGCGTGGCCAAGGAACACATCGAAGACGCTCTCGCGACAGCGCCGGATGAGAAAGCGGCAGCTCGGGAAGTAGCTGAGAAGTACCTGTCCCGCAATCGGGGGCTCGAACCTGACGTCCTGAAGCGCCGGCTATACGCCTTTCTGGCCCGCCGCGGCTTCTCGCCGGACACGATACGCGGGGTCTTGGGCGTTGCTGGTGACGAGTGAGTGGATCGCAAATGAGACCATTGCGTCGTGCGTTTCCAAGCCCGGCCCGCAGACTCCTCCTTGATGCGGTCCTACTTTGCTTGGTCCTAATCCCGATGGCATCGAATTGCCGGAAGCCTCCAGGCTCGGCAAGGCAAAGAACGGCGGCTCCTTCATTGGCATCCAGCCCTTCCGGGTGGGGCTACCAAGACAAGCAAGGACGATGGGTCATCCCGCCGAAGTTCATCTGGGCCAATGAGTTCTCCGAGGGCCTCGCCCTTGTGAAGTTGGGTGACACATATGGTTACATAGACGCAACCGGCAAGTTTGTGCTCATGCCGCATTTCGCGGGCTTCCAGTCGTTCTCAGAAGGGCTTGCCGTTGTGGCAGTTGGCGACTCGCGGCCTTATAGCTATGGCTACATAGACAAGAGAGGGAAGTTCGTCATTGCCCCGCAGTTCGACTATGCTTGGAGCTTTCACGAGGGGCTCGCACGAGTTACACCTCATAAACTTGGCAAGTGTGGCTACATAAACAAAGCCGGAACGCTTGTCATCCCTCCGTTGTACGAGGCGGCCAGCGATTTCATGGAAAGCCTCGCGATGGTGCGGTCTCACGGCAAGTGCGGATTCATAGACAGAACCGGCAATGAGGTCATCGCGCCGCGCTTTGACAATGCACAGGGCTTCTACGAGGGGCTTGCGGCCGTGTGCGTTGGTCGCGACGACACAGGTAAGTGGGGCTTCATCGACAGGGCGGGCACGTTTGTCATCCCGCCGCAGTTCGACGATGCCGGGTGCTTCTCGAACGGCCAGGCGGGCGTGTATGTGGGCGACAAGCTCGGCGTCATAGACAGAAGTGGCAGATTTGTCCGAGCACCCAGTCCGGACGTGTTTCTCAACTTCCAAGACGGACTTGCTCCGCAAGAATCGGCTTGGGTCTACGGCTATGTGAACACCCTCGGCAAATGGGTGATAAAGCCGCAGTTTCAGTCCGCCTCGGGCTTTTCGGAAGGCTTGGCTCGTGTCGGCATCGCCGGGAAGAGCGCCTATATAGACACGACCGGCCGAATCGTCATCGGTCCAATGACGCACTTCACCGGCGGCGATTTCTATTATGGACTTGCGGTGACCAAGGTTGGCAACAAATGGGGCTACATGGACAAGACAGGAAAGATAGCTATCAGTCCGGAGTATGATCGCGCGGATGATTTCTACTATGGCCTCGCCGTGGTGGAGCTGAACGGCAAGTGGGGCTACATAGACACTGCCGGCACTCTCGTTATCAAGCCTCAATTCGATGACGCGATGCACTTCGTCGAGGGCCACGCGTACGTCAGGTTAGGCGATGCGTACGGCTACATTGACATGACCGGTAGGTTCGTGCATCCGCCGACGAAATGATGCAGGTGTTGTTGTTTGACGTTGCATCGTTGCACGTAGCTGCTACAATCCACGAGCTATGAACCATCGCGAGTTGCGCCGAACGTTCCTTGAGTTCTATGCCCAGCGGGACCACCGGGTCGTGCCGAGTTCGTCCCTCATACCGCGAGACGACCCGACGATGCTCTTCACGAGCGCGGGCATGGTCCAGTTCAAGCCCTACTGGGCGGGAACGGTCGAGCTGCCCTACCGCCGCGCGACCTCCATCCAGAAGTGCCTGCGCGCGTCCGACCTCGACCAGGTCGGCAAGACCCCGCGTCACTGCACGTTCTTCGAGATGCTCGGCAACTTCTCGTTCGGCGACTATTTCAAGCACGAGGCGATCCCCTGGGCGTGGGAGTACCTGACCCAGGTGGTGAAGCTCGATGCGGAGCGGCTGTACGCCTCGGTGTTCACCGAAGACGATGAGGCCTACAACATCTGGCGCAGCAAAGTCGGCCTGTCGCACAAGAAGGTCGTCCGGCTCGGCGCCAAAGACAATTTCTGGGGCCCGGTCGGCGGCGGCGGCGCCTGCGGTCCCTGCTCGGAAATCTACGTTGACTTCGGGCCCGAGTTCGGCTGCGGCGGGGCCGAGTGCGCGCCGGGCTGCGACTGCGACCGGTTCAGCGAGGTCTACAACATCGTCTTCCCCCAATACAACCAGTTGCCCGACGGCACGCGGGAGCCATTGAAGAACCGCGGCATCGACACCGGCATGGGTATGGAGCGGCTGGCGATGGTGTCACAAGACAAGAGGACCATTTTCGAGACTGACCTGTTCGCCCCGATTGTCAAAGCGACCGCGAAGATGCTCAATATCGAGCGGACGGACGAGAACCAGACGATGCTCTACGTCGCCGCTGACCATGCGCGGGCATTGACATTCGCTATTGCCGACGGCGTGATTCCGTCGAACGAAGCGCGGGGCTATGTCCTGCGCAACGTCCTCCGTCGGGCGTTGCTCTTCGCTCGCCGGCAGGGCGTCAATGAACCTTTCCTGTACAAGGTCTCGGGCGAGGTCGTCGAGTTGATGCGGCAGTGGTATCCGGAACTCGTGGCCAAGCGCGAGCAGGCAGCCCTCATCATCAAATCGGAGGAAGAGCGATTCCTCAGGACACTCGATGCCGGCCTCGAGCGCTGGCAGAGCGTGCTGGAAGCGCACAAGCGAGACGGCCTGATTCCCGGGGAGGACCTGTTCAAGCTGCACGACACCTTCGGTTTCCATGTTGAGCTTGTGAAGGAGCTTGCCGCCGAGGCCGGGGTGAAGCTGGATACGGTCGGGTTCGACCAGGCGATGAAAAGCCAGCGCGAGCGTAGTCGCAAGGAGACTTTCATCAGTACGACCGGCCCCGCACATGAAGGTGCTGCCGACTGGGAGTTCGTGGGCTACGAAAGCGATGAGCTCGATACCGAGATACTGAGCTTCGCTCAACTGCCTGACGGCCAGTACGAGGTCGTTCTGAGGAAGAGCCCGTTCTATGCGGAGATGGGCGGACAGGTCGGCGACACCGGCAGGATCATCGGCGAGGGCTTCGAACTCGAGGTGCTCAACACCTTCTACAAGCAGGGCGTGCCTGCCTGCAAGTGCAGGCTCTTGCGCGGACAGGTCGCTGCGGGCAAGGTTTTCGCCGCCGTAGACAAGGAGCGTAGACGCGAAATCGAGCGGGCCCACACCGCCACTCATCTGCTACATGCAGCGCTACGGAAGACGCTTGGCGATTACGTGAAGCAGGAGGGCTCGCTGGTCGAACCGGGCCGGCTGCGGTTCGACTTCACCGCATTCGAACCCATGAAGCTGGAACAGGTCGGCGCGGTCGAGCGGCTGGTGTACGCGCAGGTCGTAGCCGACCGGCATGTTCAGGCGCTCCGCAATACACCCTTGGACGAGGCAAGAGCGATGGGTGCGCTTGCCTTCTTCGGCGACCAGTACGGCGAGAAAGTGACAGTCGTCAAAGTTGGAGACTTTTCGATGGAGCTCTGCGGTGGCACGCATCTCAAGAGCACCGGCCAGATCGGGCTCTTCCGGATCGTGTCCGAGACCGGAGTAGCCGCGGGCATCCGACGCATCGAGGCGCTGGTCGGCAAGGCCGCGTTCGAGTGTGCAGCGGTGGAGCGGGCGACCGTCACCGAGCTGCTAGGACAGCTTGGGGGGACCGAGGAAACTCTAACCAAGAGGGTGGCAGGCCTGACTGACGAGATGAAGCGGCTTGGCGCGAAGCTGGCCGGCTTGTCAGCGCAGGTGGCTCGCAGCGCCGGCGAAAAGCTGGCAGCGGCGGCCGAGGAGCTCGGCGGGACCAAAATCGTCGTCGGCCACTTCTCTGAGTTCGAGACCGGCGAACTGCGGCTCGTATCCGACCGAGTGCGCGAACTGCTCAAAGGGAAGTACGTGGGGCTTTTGACCGGCGGCTCAGGGCCGCGTATCCGCTATGTTGTCTTCGTCAGTCCTGACCTGCAGGCATCTCTACCCGCGGGCAAGTTGGCCAAGGTGGTCGGACCGGCCATGGGCGGCGGTGGTGGTGGCAAGCCGGACCTGGCCGAAGGCGGCGGCCAGCTCGACAAACTCGGCGCGGGGCAGGAAGCGTTCCGCAGCGCGGTAAGAGCCGCCTCGACTTCGACCACCTAGCCGCCGGAGAATCAACCACCGATGAACACAGATGGACGGGCAGATGCTACCGAGTTCCGGATGTTATGTCCGGCGTTGTGTGGGCGGTACATCTGCGTCATCTGCGGTTGATCCTGCCCGCGATCTCGTCTCTACGTTCGAGCTGCTGACTCGGGGACCTATCTGCCTGGCTATCCGTGTTTATCCGTGGTTCAACTCTCCGCGTCTGTCACTCTGAATCCCGGGTTCTGGTTTCTGACCTCTGAATTGTCCGGGCCCGCCTGTCGGACTACTTCTTAGTCGGCGGTGTTGCCGGAGCCGGCGCTTCAGGACGGTCAGCCGGAGGCTGTGACGGGGTCCTGTTCCTGCGTGAGCGGTGCTTGTGCGTAGAATCGGCGGCGACCGTGTCGGTGGCCGATTTCTCTCTGCTCGCCGCGCCAAGTTCCTTCAGCCGTGTTGACTTAAGCTGCGTATCCATCCCGGTCGTGTCGAACGGCAGCGGCACGAGCGAGTCGGCAGAATCGGTCGGCGTCACGTAGTTCTCGAAAACGTATCCGGGAGCGTGGAACTTCTCCTGGGTCATGAAGCTGATTGCCTCGACCCCGGGCTCGTCCTTCAGGAACCTGGCCGCCTGCTTGTCGATCTCGGCGTAGACGGGAAGGTAGCACGATAGCGTTTGATTGTAGCGCGCAAGCGTCACGTCGGCCCCCACCGCAACGAGCACCGCGGTTTCGGTGCGGTCGGGTCTGAACCCGGCCTGTCTCAGTCCGTCAATCACCTGCCGCGCCTCGTCGAGCGTCAGGTCGGTGTCTTCGCCGACCACCGCGAGCAATCGCCCGAGCACGATGTCGCCCAGCCGCGTTCCACCCAGCCGCCAGGTGCGAATCATGATGGCGCGGATGAGCGAGACCGCGTTGCGGCAGCGGTCAGCGTCGTCCCACTGCAAACCGTAGCGCTTGCGGGCGAACTTCAGCGCCTGGTCCCGCTCGGTCAGGTTCACCTCGCCGATGCGCAACACGCCGATAAAAGGCCGGAGGACGTCAAACGCCATCCGGAAAGAGTCGAAGTCGAACGCGATGGAGCGGTGGATCGGGATGCCGAGCAGGTGGGTGATGGTTTTGCGCAGCAGCTTGTCCCCGCCGATGGCGTAGGTGTGGGTGATCTTCTCCATGTGCGTGAAGTCGATATTCGACGTGGCGGCGGTGATGCCCGGAACCTCGACCAGCAGGTCGCGGGGAATGGCGACGAGACTCACCGCAGGCAGGCCGAAGTTGATGTGACAGACGATGATGACGTCGGAGTGGGACTGCTCCTCTCGTTTGTTTCGCTGCCGGCCTTCGTTCACCACCGGGCCGACGGCACGGGCGTCCTTGCCGACGATGAGGATGTTGACGGTTCCGGTCGGGGTCGGCTTAAGCTCGGTCGCAACCGGCCGGCGTGGCCGCGGCCCGAGTAGATAGAACGTGGCGACAAAAACAATCACGACGACCGCGGCGACAATCCACCAGGCAGGGTTCAGGCGGCGAGACATAGTCCGGGACCGGAGAAGAGTGAAACCAGAAACCAGAGACCAGAAACCAGAAATGCGGGCAGGGACAGGAGTGAAATCAGAAATAAGATACCCCGCTGGGACCGGAGAAAAGTGAGACCAGAAACCAGAGACCAGATATCAGAGAGTCCGGACCGGCAATTCTGGTTTCGGCCTTCTGGTTTGTCTGACACCAGACTCAACACTTCGCCTTCGCTGTGACCACGGACTTCACGACAATGCGAATCAGTTCGTCAACCTCAGCCAGCGGGCCGACCAGAAGACCTGACGGAATCACCCTGGTCTCCCTCAGCAGCCGAAGCCAGTATTCGGTCTCGCGCAGCTCCTTGAGTACGACCTGCATCTTGTGCACGAAGTCGGCCCGGCTTTCGGCCCCACGCGCCTCCTGGAAATTGGCCCCGGCCGACGTGCCGGAACGCACCATCTGCCCCACAAGGTATCTTCCAGTCGGTGATCGCTGAAGTCGTGGAGCCAAGGCAATCACATCGGCGGCAAAACGCAGCAGCCTGCCGTCCATGTCCAGTCTGTCATCCTGCATCATCTAACGTCTCTCCGCCGTCCGGTTCGGGTAGTCCCCAATTCTGATTTCACTTTTCTGGTTTCTGATATCTGATTTGTCCGGTTCCTAGCTCAGCGTGTCACTTTCAGCCGCACCTGGTACCCGACAAACTTCACTTTCTTCCGGATCTCGGCGATAACGAACCGCTCGTAAGAGGGTGTTACCACGTTGGGCTTGGTCGCCCGCAGCCGGAAGGTCGGCGGCCGCGTGCCGACCTGGGTCAGGGCGATTACGCGGCAGTCAAACCGGGGCTGGTTCTTCTCAAGGAGCGAGAAGACCTGGTCGCGGAGCTTCGAGCCGGGCACCTGCTGCCCGCCGCTCTCCCAGACCCTGCGGGCGGCCCGCACCGCCTCGGTCGCGCCCTTGCCCTGCAGCACCGAGGTAAACAGGATCGGCGCGTAGTCGGCGAAACCGAGCTCCTTCTTCACCCAGTCGCGCACCTTGTCCTTGAGCTTGTCCGGCACAGTGTCCATCTTGTTGGCGACGACAACCAGGCCCCGGCTTCGTTCCTCGACGAGGTTGACAATGCGTTTGTCCTGGTTGGTCGGGCCGTCAAAGGCGTCGAACATGACAAGCGCGACGTCGCAGTGCCGAATCTGCTCGATCGCCCGCGTGACCGAGTAGTACTCGACCGGCTCGCTCACCTTCGGCTTGCGCCGGATGCCCGCGGTGTCGAGCAGGCGGTAGGCGTGGCCGTCGAACTCGAACGACTCCTCGATGACGTCGCGCGTCGTGCCGGGCGTAGCCGTGACAATCGAGCGCGAGTGGCCGAGCAGGTGATTCATCAGCGATGACTTGCCGACGTTCGGACGGCCGACGATGGCGAGCGTCAGCAGGTCGGTCCGTTTCACGCGCTCGGCCTGGGGCAGCCGTTTGAGAATCGCTTCGAGCAGGTCGTCAACGCCGGTGCCGCCTTCGGCCGAAATCGGGATGAGCGCGGTGCCGCCCAGCTTGTAGAAGTCGGCTTCGTCGAACTTGCTCCGAATGTCCGACTTGTTCACCGCGACGAGGAACTCAAGCCCGGCCCGGCGCAGACGCGCGGCAATCTCCTCGTCCAGTGGCTGGAGCCCGGCCGAACCGTCCACCAC
>Ga0172371_10002177_pt1 | contig 31234 bp, 26 predicted proteins | sample Lak12m_FD_114543 | JGI IMG/M metagenome (GOLD analysis project Ga0172371, IMG submission 114543) | Freshwater microbial communities from Kabuno Bay, South-Kivu, Congo - kab_022012_12m | ecosystem: Environmental > Aquatic > Freshwater > Lake | place: Democratic Republic of the Congo: South-Kivu...
CTTCCCACGCAACGGGAATACCTTTGGGAGCAGCTGGTATCTGGAACATTATCACTCGCCCTTCAGGTAGAAGAAGTTCGTAAATTTCGATAAAGGTGATACGATTCGTGGTCTTGTTGGCAATCTCCGATTTTAGGCTGTCGAGATCAGAACGGTTAGGACGATAGCCTGTACCAGCGATTTTCCGCGTTTTATCTGAAACACCGAAAATCAGCCAACCATAAGGTTGTCCCTTCAAGTTCGCCTCATTGCTCAAGGCAGAAAAGTATTGCCCGAGTTCCTTGAAATGGAAACCCGACTTGGCTTCCTTAAACTCAACCCATTCGGTTTCCGAGGAAAGGGTTTTCAGTTCAACAAAAAGTTTCTTGAGTTCTTCCTGAGTCATTCCTCGTCACTCTCCCGCCCCATGCGGTATTTGATGTCGTAGTTGATGATGAAGTCCAGTTCCTCGTCTGTGAAACCATAGTGCTTAGCAAGCACTTGGTCGATTTCGTCAATGATGGGTTTAAAATTGTGCACCTTTATCTCTAGTGATTTGTAGCCGGGTCTCTTTTCAAACAATATGGTATTTTTAGAATAAGCTTGTTGAAGTTTTTCAACTAAATTCTTAGAAATATTTCTATCTGAAGGAATTGGCAAGCTTTCAATAAATCCTTTTGTCATATGCCGACAGTCTGTATAAGCAGCCCATAACCAATATAACAGATTAGAATTTAGAAGAAGATATACGAAGGGTCTGTCAGTAATTGAAATTTCAATGTTAAACCACTGAGATGGTTCAACTCGCTTATTGTTCCTGTAAGCTATTGGCTTATCTAAAAGCGTTTTAGTCCAATATGATTCTCCAGAGTCATGAAAATACAATATTCCAGACTTTCCTTTTAACATTCCAACAAAAACCCTATTATCTCTAATCGTTTTAATGATATTAACCTCTATTTTTGAGGCAACTTTTGGTATTACACTATCTTTATGTGTAATATGTGTGACTTCTGCAAGTCTTATCCGTGGGAAAAGATTCTCTCGCTCAATAGCTGCCCAGCGGATATAATTTGTTGAATAAACTTTAGTATCGTGATTTACGCCTAACTGCAAAATAAAAATGGAATTTCTTTGCATAATTTCTGGGAATAATGGTTGAGGTCTAATAGCAAAATTACAGAACCAAGCATTCTTACATTTCTGCAAAGTAAAATTACGAATTGAGGTCATTCTTTCCGAACATGCAAGACTAATAGGTATAATCATTCCACATCTTCCACTTTGGGCTTGTAAATTAAATGACCTCTCCATTATAAACGCATACAGATTACCGCAACTTTCCGTCTGATAACCCCCTATTGTATATTCGTTTTTAACCTTGCTATATTCCACATATGGCGGATTGCCGATAATTACATCAAATCCTCCGCTCTTCAGAATTCCATAAAACTCAATGAACCAGTGAAAGGGCTTATGAGAGTCGAGCCACTTCCTGTAATCGGTTTTTTTTACGGGGTTGATACCATACCCACCAGCAAGATATTGGTTAAGCTCATCTTCAAGGGCTTTGAGGCGGGTTCTCAGTTTTTGCTTATCTTCAGGAGTTACTTCACCGCCCAACTCCGTCTGCTGCTTCTGAAACAATTTAAAAAGGCTGTCAATGTCCTGGGCTTGTTCTTCAATGCGCTCCATTGTATTTTCAAAATCCAGCTTGCTTGTGACGGCCTGTTTGACCTCATCATAGGTCGCAAACCCCACAAGGGTATTACCAGCACGGATGTTGAAATCGATATCAGGAAGAGGTTCGATATGTTCAACACTCTCTATTTGCGCTACTAACTTAAGGAAAAGGCGAAGCTTGCATATTTCAATAGCCTCTTCCATGATGTCAACGCCATAGAGGTTGTTGACGATTATTGACTTGAAGATGAAATATTTGAGGTTGGGATGTTCTTCGACACGTTTTAATATCTTCTTGAAATCACCGTATTTGTCGGAACGATATTGTTTTTGTAGGGGCAACCCTTGTGGTTGCCCTGTGTCAGGGGCAGGCACAAGACCCGCCCCTACAATATCCAATTCATTTACAAAGACCTGCATCCTGTCGAGACATGCCTCATAAAGAGGCTCAAGAATATTCAGGGCTGCAAAGAGGAACGCACCCGACCCGCAAGTGGGATCAAGCACTGTTACTTTTTCGATCGCATGATAGAACGCGCGGAGGAGTTCAGGGCCTTCTGAGTTCCAGATCACATCCTGGGCAAACTGGCGGATATCAAGATTATATGTAATAAGATCATTTATCGACTGTAGCTCTCCATTGAGCATTTTGGCCTTGACCTCTTCGTATCTCTGCCGCCTTGCGACAACCTCTCTCCAGATTTCAGTCGGGAGGGCGTAATCAGGGAGTGCAGGTTTGTTCCATTCTGTACGTCTTGAAACATCCTTAAAGCCCACTGCGACTTTTTCTGGCAAAGGCAGCTCAGTGCCCTTTTTCACGGCAGGATAAAAATAACGATCCGGGTCGGTTTGTAATAATTTCCATACCGTTGTATCGGGCGAACGGCCGTTCGCTACAAAGGCAATTTTGCATTTCTCCTTTACTGCATCAAAAAGAAATGGGATAACCGTGTTCTTGCTGATATATCCGGTGATGTCCTCTTTTGTGTAATAAGCGCCCATCTGCTTTTGGTTGATGTATTTCTCGAAGATGTAACCAAGGACATCCGGATTAATCTCGTTGTCCCTTTTCAGAGGCCTTTCGTCGAGATGCCACTGATATTGATCAAAAAAGTCAAAAAGCTTTTCAAATGCCTTATCAGCGATATCGATATGTTTGCCATGCAGTTCTTCTATTTGATGCTTGAGGAACAACCCTCCATTTAGATATGGGACCGTGCCGAGAAGCCTGTTTATCTCTGCTGAACGATCTTTTTCCTTCTTTGCGAAACCCTCAAAAAACAGAGGGCAGAGGAAGTTTTTATAGAAGCGGTCTTTGCCTTTCTCTTTGTTCTGGTGTAGCCTGTTTATAAGATAGTTTTCATCATTGTCAAGGAACCCTTTCTTCTGGATAAAGTAGATGAACATCAGACGGTTGAGCATTACTGAGGCATACCATCTCTGCAATTCATTATCAGGGATACCATCTATAAATTTAAGGAAGGTGTCATGTTCTGTCTTGAATCTGTCATAAAACCTTTTTGTTATGCGCTCCACATCAAATGCAGCCCGTGCCCTGCCGCTTACCTCGATAATAGTCAGAGTCTCTTCTTCTTCAAGACTGAAGACTATGGCCTGCAGTTTTTGGATCAGGGAGTCGCCGGGCTGATTAATGTGATACGTATGTTCCCGGCATGCGGTGGGTTTGCCGGGTTCTCTTTTTACCCACTGCCAGATCTGGTTTGTTTTGTCACCATTGGTGTAGATGATAATGTGCTCGTGAACTGATTTTGCAGCTTGTCTCTCGATTTTACGCCTTAGAGAATAATCCGGTATGCTCCCGTCGGGTAAAGGAGCACAAAGGAATACTACCATGCCGTGTTTTTCGGCAACGGCCGAAAGATCAAAGGACATGCCATCAAGCGAAATATCAAGCTTGTTGTTGCAGCGACCCCAGCCAAGCTCCTCTATGAAGATTGATTTAAAATCAGATTCCTGCAGAAGATTGCGGAGTCTGGTGATGTCAAGATTCACAACTTTTATTTCCCAAACAGATCAAGGTATTCTTTGAAAACAAAGAGCCTGTTCCGTTTGAACCCGGTTATTTCCCGCAAAATGCCGATACTCTGGAAGTCTTTCAAAAGTTGATTTGCGGCAGGATGGGTAATATTCAGCATCTGACATACAATCTTGGCGGTTACAACCGGTTGTGAATAAAGTATTTTTAATAACTGTTGTCCTGTTTTGGCCCGTTTACCGATGGTAAGAATTTCTGCTTCAACTTTATTCCTCAGCGCTATGATCTCCTTAAATGTCGCCTTGCCTTTTTGTGCGGTTTCAGCTATTCCAACGAGGAAAAACTTAATCCATTGTTCAATATTGTTTGTCGTATGTACCATAGTTAATGAATCATAATATGTGCCCTTATTGCGTTCAAAAAAATCGGACACATAAAGGGTTGGCTTGGCCAGCATTTTCTTGTCTATGAGATAGAGCGTTATAAGCAATCTTCCAATGCGCCCATTGCCATCCAGAAAGGGGTGTATTGTCTCGAATTGATAATGGCTGATGGCATTCTTTATCAGGTGAGGTATCTTAAGATTATCGTTATGCCAGAATTTCTCAAGGTCGCCGAGCAGATCGGGCAACTCACTCTGATGGGGTGGAATAAAAAAAGCGTCTTTGAGTGTGGCGCCACCTATCCAGTTCTGGCTTATTCTTACTTCACCCGGACTTTTATGCTCCCCCCTTACCCCCTCAAGCAAGGTTTTATGCGCCTCTTTTAGTAAACGCATGGAAAGCGGAAGTTTTTCCAGGCTTGCGATAGCAAGGTTCATTGCCCTTGTGTAATTCTGCACCTCTACCCAATCATTTTTGCGCTCCGGCTTTATCTCCTCTTCAGGCATAACTGCCTCATCAATTCCTGTCTGAGTTCCCTCTATTCTGCTTGAAGTTGCGGCTTCTTTTATGACATGCATATAAATGAAAAAATCCACATCCGGAACGAGCGTGGAATAGGCATTTAATTCACCAAGAAGCCTCGTTGCATTCTCTAAAAGCATGTCTATCTCTTTGTCGTTCCAGAAAAATGGAACATTAATAAAGCTCGGCGAGAAGCTTTTGTATTCATATTGTTGCTTATAACTGCCCGATTTAAAAAGATGTTTTGCCATCTCAGAATTTCCGTTACATATAGGATATTATATGTAAAGTTTAGACGTTTCCGTTACATATGCCAACTTTATATGTAATTTTATGCCGACTTCTTAACTAACCCCATAGAGCAGATGATCATCGGCTCCTGAGTCTGCTCTTCTTCATGGATAATGCAGAGTCGTCCCTCATCACGGAGCGCAATTACAAGCTGGGCGAGTGTCTCATCGGATATGCCGCTCCTCAATTGCCGGTTGAGAGTATCGATGGCGGTCTGTCGTAGCGGGTATCGATATATATCATCGATTGCTTTCAGAAGCTCCGGTGATTCAAAGAGGGGGGTATCTTTAATCTCTTCAGCATATCTCTTGAGCCTTTCATATGTCCGGAAACGGGCGCCCGAAGGTCTACCCAGTTGCCCTCCCACAGACTTCTCTTCTTCTATTATTAATTCAACTCCTTTTTGGACAAGATGGTGATGTTTCTCATCCCGTGGGATTGCAGGGGTATCAGGTTTACATTCCGCAGTCTTCAGAATTGTAAACTGAGACTCGGTTACACTTTTCCCCTCTTTATCAATCCATGCAAGAGCATCGTTGCCATCGGCAGTTTTCATATAGACCAGGACTCCCTCAGGATATTTATCATAAAATCCCCCTTCATCCCCCTTTTCCAAAGGGGGAGATGCTGATGTTTTGTCCTTTGCCAAAAGGGGGCTTAAAGTGTTCCCCCCTTTAGCAAAGGGGGGCGAGGGGGGATTTGTTCTGATTGATTTAGCAGAATATATCACCGGCTGTAATGAGGGGATAATCTTCTGCAATTCCGGACTTGCAGTTATAGCATTTTTCCATATCTGATATGCATATGATGCAAGGTCAACTTCTCCGTCAATATCGCCATCAAGAATATCTGACTTTTCATTGTAAAGGTCGAGTATAGCCTGATCATTCCGATCGTCTTCGAAGAATGCCTCATCTGTTCCAACCACTTCTGCGTTCTCCTGAAGTCTCAAACGAACTCGGGCACGCAGTCTGATGATGCGCTCCACACCATCTGCAGGCAGGAAAGAGTAACAGACGATGTTTTCCGCTTTCTGTCCGATCCTGTCCACGCGGCCTGCCCGCTGTATCAACCGGATAATCGCCCAGGGAAGGTCATAATTCACGATTAGGGAACAGTCTTGCAAATTCTGCCCCTCGCTGAGGACATCGGTTGTAATGAGGACGCGAAGCTCGTCTTCCGGTTTTATCAGTTCACGCTTCTCATTGCTTTCAGGACTGAATCGCCACGCCATCTCTGTGGGATCATCCGTGTCGCCGGTAACTCCCTCGATTTTTGTTATCCCACGCTTTTTCAATTCGGTTTCAAGATAACGCACGGTATCGGCAAATTGACTGAAGACCAGAATCTTTTCAGAGGGGTGTTTGCTGGCTATAAGATTGTAAAGTGCGTCTATCTTGGTATCTTTTTCTGCATCCCAATCTCCGCACGTTGCAAGGACTTTTATGAGAGACTGAATGTCTTTGCGGAGGTCTTTCTCAAGCTCCTTGAGAAAGAGAGACGAGTGCAGCCATTTAAAGCGCTTTTTATATTGTGTCTCATACCCCCTATAGACCTCTTCCGCTTTTTTCCTGAAATCTGCTTCGGTGCGAAGAGGTGAAATATGGCAGACCTTCGTTTCCTCCTCCTCGTCGAAGATATTTACAGTGACACACATGTCATCCGCGTCTTCATCAAAAAAACGGGAGTCGAGCATCTCAGGGTCCTGTGTACCAATTGGCACTTGCTTTCCATTCTCAACAGCATGAAGATAAATATAATTGCGGAGAATATGCCGCTCTACCGATAAGAGAAATGACCGTCCACTGCTTTCAAGGCGTTTGAAAAGGTTTGTGCGGCAGAACCCCATAAGACGCTTGCCGGCGCGGGACAGGTCTTGCAGGATTTTCGCCTCGACTGGTGTCGGCGGTTCATGAGGAGTTTCGGCGATATAGTTGCCAAGGCCATATCTCGGCAGGTTGAGCCCGTTAATGGTATCAACGACATCCGGCGCATAGAGACAGGCATACTGATCGGACGAATTACTGTCATCGATCTTAAACTTCACTGTCTTGGGCTTTCTATCCGGAAAATATGAGCGGGTTCCGTCTTCAAAGGTGAGAAATTTACGGCCTTTTACAGGGTCGGTCTCCGCGTAGTTTTCCTGGATGAATGTTCTCGTACGTCTTACCATGTAAAGACGCATGAGATCGCGCCAATCATCGGGATATTCGCTTTTTTCAAATGCAGCAAGAGATCGCACAGGGCATTGGTGTCTCCGTATAAACTCAGTCTCTCCTAATTCACGGAGCCGTCTCTCAGGCCGAATACCCAGATCTTTATCTTCCTGCACAAAGAGCCTGAGCTGACTGGTAAGATCGCGATAGTTTTTGTTGTATGGGGTTGCCGACAGCAGAATGCACCGACTCTCATTTTCCTGAATATATTCATGGATCGCATGATACCGTTTGCCTTCACGATTGCGGAGATTATGACTTTCATCAATGATAATCATACGGTATCTGCGGAGATCAGGCAGTTCATTTATAACGCGTGTGATCGGAAGTACTTTTGCCCGCATACGATAGTGATACACATAATCTTCCCACATCTTGACAAGGTTTTTGGGGCATATGATAAGTGTTTCAAGGCCAAAATCGTCTTCAAAAATGCGTGCAATGGCGGTTGCCATAAGGGTCTTCCCTAATCCTACAACATCACCGAGCAAAACACCGCCACGCTTATGGAGATGATGAGCTGCAATTTTTACAGCAGCCGTTTGAAACTCAAATAGCTTTTTCCCAAAATCTCGTGGTATCTGGAATTCTGAAAGTCCGGCGCGAGCCTCCTGCGCAAGATGATAGGCCATTTTGATATATATGTGATAAGGTGGAATCAGGTCTTCCCGCGCCCAGCTCTCCTTAATAATTTTTACTAATTCTTCTGAAATATCAATGCACCATTTATCATTCCACCGGTCCTCAAACCATTTTGCGAGCTTATTGCAGGCGTCATGATCAAGAACGTCAATATTTAGTTCGCCCTGATAAGAAAGTCCGGCAAGAGTCAGATTGCTGCTCCCGAGATAGCCTGTAGCAGGGTTAATGGGATCAGGCCGAAAGAGGAGATAAAGTTTTGCGTGTAATGGATGCCTGAGGAACAACTTAACAATGACTTTTTTAGCCTTAATTTGTGCTGCGAGCTTCCGGAGCCCGACTTCATCTTCATTGGTAGGAATTCCATAGGTCAATTGTCCCCGGAATTCCTCTGCCAATTTCTTCTTTATACGAAGGGCTGTTTGGTTGTCAATCTCTTTGTCCTGTTTTATGAGACTTAATGCCGATAGGAGCTCTTCCTGGGGAAGTTTCTGCATTCCTACAAGGAGACGGCAGCAATTTCCTTTACCGCCTGCCCACTTTTCTATGTAAGAATCAAGTTGTTTCCATCCACGGAGATTGAAATATCCTGCACAGAAGTCAGCACGATCAGAAACGTTAAGAGTATCACGAAGAGCGGAAAGAAGATGCTGTTCTATGTTATCGAAGATGCGCGGCATTAACCCTCGATGTTTGGGCTGATCTTTACGACTTCGATAAGGCGGGGACAGTGGCTATTCAAGCTCATGTGGCCATTTCCTTGCAGCATGAAGGACGCGCAGTATTTCTATAATATCGTTCTTCACGCGGTAGGGGATAATGTAGGGCAAGGCAGTCAGGATAAGCTCACGAGTTCCCTCAATCCTGCCGGGCCGTCCAATGTCGGGATGGCCAGCGAGCGGCTCAACGCTTTGCCTAATCAGAGCAGCTACTCTATTTGCAGTTTGAGGTTTATCCGCCGCAATATATTTTCTGATTTCAACGAGGTCTAATACAGCTTCATCGAGCCATTTTATCCGCACTGCGGCGGCTCCTTCTCATTTTTCGTCCCCCATGTTTCAAGCCATGCAGAAACATCCTCATGAACGGCAAACTTTGCGTCAGGACTGTCAGCTTTAATTACAGCCTTTTTAATGGCTTTTACCTGCCATTCGTTCATTTCAAGGTAATCCTGAAGCGCCCGTGTTACAAGATATGACTTTGAACGGGCTACAGACTCTGCAAGGCGGTTAAGCCTCTCCTTTGTCTCATCATCAATCCGTATGGTCAATGTTGTGCTCATTGCTTACACCTCCTGTAACACAGTATAACACAAAAATTGACACGTTTCCATCCCAGAGTTTCCTCATATCTCATGGTGAGCCTCGGCAATAGCCCATTCGATAAGAATATTAAAGAGCGAATGCCCCGGCCCCATCAGCTTGGTCCTGTCTATTTTATTACCTTCCAGACATGATATACCCTTTGAACTACTGTAATATGCGTAAGGATTAGCATTATCCATAGAACAGGAACAAGCCATCCGGTCATTGTGGCAAATATTAAGAGGATAATCCTTTCCGGTCTTTCCATGATCCCTGTGTGGCAAGATTCACCGAGTCCCTCTGACCTTGCCCTTGCATAACTGATCAAAAAAGCGCCTATCAGTGTTCCGAGACTTATAAGGGCGCCTGTGTGGTTACCATTTTTCTCAAGGTACCATGCGATAGCCAGGAAAATAAATGCATCAGAATATCTGTCAAGTACAGAATCGAGGAATGCGCCATACCTTGTAGTCTTTCCTCCTGTCCTTGCAACTATTCCGTCAAGCATATCAAATATTCCACCGATTAAGATTAATACACCGCCAAGTCTGAGGTTGTTAGGAATAACAAGAGCTGCAATAACAGTTATAAGAAATCCGGCAATGGTAAGGATATTTGGACTTAATGGAATTCGTTTTGCAATCGGGCCGAGGGGAGTATCAAGAAAATGACCGAGTTTAGCACCAAGCATCTACCTTTCTTTTTTCCCTTTTATAAATTCTTCTACCATGTCTCTTGCCTTTTCGTCAGGGAACTGAATCATTGGATGTTTCATGAAATATGCTGATGGAGATATAAGAACCCCCCCTACCCCTCTTTCAAGCGCAATTTTGCAACACCTTATTGCATCTATAACAACGCCCGCACTGTTTGGAGAATCCTCAACTGAAAGCCGCATCTCAAGATTTATTTTTATATTTCCGAACCCTCTGCCTTCCATCCTGAGAAAACATATCTTATTGTCCATAAGCCATGGCACATAGTCAGAAGGGCCTATGTGGATATTTTCATTATTTAAAGGATCGTGCAGTTGCGACTGTACAGCCTCTGTTTTTGATATCTTCTTGGACTTAACCCTGCTTCGGTTTAGCATGTTTAAAAAATCAGTATTGCCGCCAACATTCAGCTGATATGTATTGTCTATCTTTACACCCCTGTCTTCAAATAGTCTGGTCAGATTTCGATGAATGATTGTCGCCCCTACCTGGCTTTTAATATCATCACCTATTATCGGAATCTTTTTCTTCTCAAAGAGCTTTGCCCATGATTTATTGGATGCAATAAACACCGGGATACAGTTAATAAAACTGACCCCGGTTTTCAGACATGCATCAGCATAAAATGCAGTTGCCTTTTCAGATCCAACAGGCAGATAGTTTAAAAGCATATCAGCGCCGCTTTGTTTTAAAACCTTTATAACATCGCATGTTTTTTTTCTGGCAACAATAAACCTGCGGTCCTCCGGGTACTCTTTCATATGAGGAGATGCACCGTCAAGTACATTCCCCATCATAACAGATACAGGAAAGTCGGGAAGATTATTATTAAACACTTTTGTACAATTTGGTCTGGCAAAGACAGCTTCTTTAAGCGGTTTATTTACTTTTCTCTCGTCTATATCAAAGGCAGCTACAAACTGTATATCCTCTGGCTTGTATCCCCCGAGATTGTAATGCATCAAGCCGAGAACTGCATCCGGATGACTCTCACCCAATGCCTTGTAATATTCGACACCTTGAATTAGTGAGCTGGCACAGTTCCCAACCCCTGTAATTGCAACTTTTATCTTACCCATTTACACCCTCTTTTGAATTCTTTTATGTAAAAGTATTATAAGGTCTTCGAGTTTTATATTGAATTCCTTTAAAAGGCTGTCCACAGATTCTTCACAATAAAGCACAAATCTTTTCCATATCCTGTTTACAGTGTCTTTATCTAAGTCAGATGCGGCTGCAGCCTCTCTGAAACTCATCCCTTCTAATAGATACGATATAACCTCTTTTATCTTTGACTCTTTTGTATGTAAACCAAAGAAGAATGTACTACGCCTTTCAGAAAATCTAAAATTGCAGGTCCTGCATTTAAGAAGTTTTCTCTGATCCTTTCCATATTTGTTAGAGACAACAATATTTCCAAGTCCCTTTTTACCATGGTCTTCACAAGATTCATTGGGACAGTAAAAATCATCTAGTTTTATTGAAATTACCATGTAAGAGTTAGTTTATATAACAAATTTCTTGTAATGTCAAGATAAAAATCAACAAAATGGGGACAATTATATTGAATTTTCTGATAAAATTACCTGAGATGAAACTAAATAAAAAACATATTGCAAGCTGGGTACTCTTTGACTTCGCAAATTCTAGTTATTCTGCTGTCATTGCATCTGTTGTATTTCCTGTCTATTATGTGAATTCCATTGTTGGTAACGAAACAGGTCTGGGGGACATCTGGTGGGGAAGATCTATATCAGCAAGTATGGCTGTTGTGGCATTGAGCTCTCCTTTCTTAGGAGGTATTGCAGATTATGGCGGTATCAGAAAGAGGCTCCTTTTTATTTATACCGTCGTCAGTGTAGTAGCCATAGCAAGCCTTTCTATCCTTAAGAAGGGAATGTTCTTTGAAGGATTCGCCATAATAGCTTTGGCAAATCTTGGTATGGAGGGAGGCCTTGTCTTCTATAATTCTTTCCTTCCCCGTATAGCCCCGCGGGAATTTCACGGACGGGTTTCAGCATGGGGATTCGCGATCGGTTATTCAGGTTCTATCCTTTCCCTCCTTTTTGCTCTTCCATTAGTAATGAAAGGTCAATTCGAAGCCACATGGTTTATGGTTGCTGCTTTTTTTATGCTTTTTTCAATGCCAGCCTTTCTTTTCCTTCCGTCAGACATCAGAGGTGAATTCTCTGCGGTTCAAGCAGGAATCAGAGGTTCAAGATACACGATGAAGACAATAAAAGAGATCTGGCGAAGAAAAGAGCCGAGAAAATTTCTCATTTCTTATCTCATTTATGAGGATGGGGTAAATACAGTGATTGTATTTTCGAGCATATTCGCTGCAACCACTCTCGGATTTAAATCCCAGGAACTTATTGCCCTTTATCTGATTGTCCAGGTCTCAGCGCTTATTGGGGCTTTTGTTATGGCAAAGCCAATAGATACATGGGGGCCCAAGAGAGTGGTTATTATATCACTCCTTATGTGGACATCAGTAGCAACTATAGCCTTTTTCATCCAGACAAAGGTCCAATTCTGTTTACTGGCATCCTTTGCAGGACTTGGTGTAGGCACTGTTCAGGCAGCTACCAGGGCCTTCTTTACCCAGTTTGTCCCTGGAGGAAAAGAGGCCGAATATTTTGGGATTTATTCTTTAGTTGGGAAATCATCTGCTATAGCCGGCCCTCTTATCTTTGGTCAAGTATCTAATGCATTCGGCAGCCAGAGACCTGCAATCCTTTCTTTAGTGGCCTTCTTTCTTGTTGGTATGATGATTCTTAAGTCTGTAAGAGGAGGCGGACCTAATGTCAAGATTGATTGATGTTTTTTTCATTTAGGGATAGTGAATACTCTGCGCAGAACCTCATGGTGTAAAATTTATCAAATAAGGGGTTTAAAACATGTTATTGGCCGATTCTTATTCCCAGCTTTTTATAAAGTAGCGGAAAGTCTACATTTTCCATAACAAGGTTCATTCCGCGATCCACTTTAGCCTTATCTCTCAATCTTAAACGTACAGATAGTTTTTCTAATTTTTTTGCAACACTGTAAGTATCATCTCTTACTACCAGAATTGGTATATCTTTTTGTTCCGCTCTTGATATAATAATCTCGCTAGGATACAGTTCACCTGTGAGAATGAGGCACTCGGTTCCGGACTCTATAGCTGATAATTGTATATCAGCCCTGTCACCTCCCACAATAACCGCATTATTCCTGGTCCTTTTAAAATAATCAATAGCTTTGTCTACCTGCATAGCCCCGATCAAGAAACGCTCCACAAGATTGCTGAGTCTGTTATGGCAGCATAAAACCTTACCGCCAAGCATGTCGCTCACCTCTTCGACAGTAATAGAACCCACTATTGAGTCGTGCGGTATAATGCCAATAATATCAATACCCTTTCTTTTTAAAAAAGGCACAATGTAATCGTTTATGCCTTGCATGTATTCTTTAGATACTTTATTCAGTATTACGCCTATAAATTTATCATTGAGATCCTTTTTTGCCTGAAGGATATAATCTACAATATAGTCACCCTCATACTTTACTACAACTACTACCCTGGCCTTGAGGCGTTTTATAACTTTCAAACCTTGAATTCCCAGTACAGCTCCGGTATATATGCTCCCATAACCACCGGCTATCATAACGTCCTTATCTTCAGCTAGTTGCTGGTAGGATTTTACAATTTTTTCCAGGAGACCCTTAACATCCTTTAAATAACCTTTGACTGCAAGTTCCTGTGTCAATACCACGGGGCATATTTTAGATATTGAATCTTTTAGATCAAGCGCCCTGTATATGCGCCAGGCATCATTATCTGTCAATACATCACCAAGCTTAACAGGCAAGATACCTACTGGCTTAAAATAACCTACCCTGAGTCCGTCTTTCTTAAACTTATAACCCAGCCCCATAGAGACTAAACTCTTGCCAGAGTATCCTGATGTAGACCCCACATATAAAGAAATCATTTTAGTCACCTCCTATAGTAAATCTTGCATCAATAGCTATTACACCTTCTCCCCTCTTTTTAACCAGGAGTGGATTGATATCAGCTTCAATAATTTGAGGAAAATCTAAGGCCAACTGCGATAACATCAATAAAGATTTTTCAATGGTCTCGATATCAGTCTCTGCTTCTCCTCTAACCCCTCGTAAAAGTGGAAAGGTTTTAGTTTCCCGGATCATTTCATGAGCATCCTCCTGGCTTAAAGGTGTAACTCTAAAAGAAATGTCTTTCAAGACCTCAACATAAATCCCGCCCAATCCGAACATAATCATATGACCAAACTGAGCATCCTTTGTTATTCCTATAATTACCTCTTTCCCCCCTTTTATCATTTCCTGAATTGTCACTCCATATATATAAGCGGCAGGCATAATATTCCTGGCACGGGTAGTAATATCAAAAAAGGCATTTTCCACCTCCTTTTTGGTATTCAGATTAATTCTGACACCTCCTATATCACTCTTATGTACAATCTGTGGAGAAATGATTTTCATAACCACAGGGTAACCTATTCCTTTGGAAGCAGCAACAGCCTCTTCAGAAGTTCTTGCTATTAAACTTTTGGGTTGCAAAAATCCGTAAGTATTTAAAATCTCATAAACTTCTGAATCGGTTAAGCGTTCACGCTTCTCTTCTTTAACCTTTTCAAAGAGGTGGGACACTTTATCTTTTAACCCTTCAAAATGTGGATAGGTTTTTTGAGGTCTGTCAATCCAGACATGATATCGATACATAGCATTCAAAGAGGAAACCGCCTCTTCAGGATAGCTGTAGTTGGGAACGTTGTATTTCATAAGAATTCTTGATCCGGATTCAACACTTTTCTTTCCCATAAATGAGGTAAGGATAGGCTTGTCAACTAAATTGGCAATATTTGCTACTGCTTTTGCAGTAGCCTCAACATCTACTACAGCAGTAGGGGTCAGGAGTACCATTACTCCGTGTATCTTCTCATCCTGCAATACTGTATAAAGAGCCTTTTCATATCTCTCAGCATTAGCATCGCCCATAATGTCAATCGGATTATAAAATGATGCGGCAGGCGGTAAAAAATTCCTGAGTTTGTCCACTGTTTCCTTATGCAAAGGAACGAGCTGAAGATCTGACCTGTCACTTGCATCTGCTGCTATAATCCCCGGTCCGCCAGAATTGGTTATTATGGCCACATTCGGCCCTGCTGGTAAAGGCTGATTAGCAAAAGCCAGGGCATGATTAAAAAGCTCACCCATTGTATGTGCTTTAATAATACCGCTTTGTTTAAAGGCAGAATCAAAGGCTGCCTCCCGACCTGCAAGCGCGCCGGTATGGGAAGAAGCAGCCTTGGCTCCTGAACTTGTAACACCTGATTTCATTATAATAAGCGGCTTCTTTTTTGAGACCTGGCTGGCAACCTCCATAAATTTTCTTCCATCATTTACTCCTTCTATGTATCCTAAAATTACCTTTGTATTATCATCTTCTGCCAGTGCCAGCATTATATCTGTATCTGTTATATCTGCCTTGTTTCCCATGCTTATGAATTTTGAGAACCCTATATCTTCAGGCAAAGCACGATCAAGAACAGCAAGACAGAGCGCACCCGACTGCGAGAAAAATCCAATGCTTCCTTTGCTTGGCATCCCGGCTGCAAATGAGGCATTGACCATTGAATGGGTGTCAATTATACCCAGGCAGTTGGGACCTATAAACCTGACCCCTGATTCTTTTGCCTTTTTAACAAGATCATTTTCAAGCTTTGCGCCTTCTAATCCGCTCTCTCTAAACCCAGCGGTTATGATTACAGCTGCATCGATTTTTTTAGCCCCACATTGCTCGATGACTTCTATTACATTCTTTGGAGGAACTACTATCACTGCTAAATCAACTTTAGGAGGTATATCAAGAATAGAAGGATAGGACTTCATGCCTAAAATTTCCTCTGCGCTGGGGTTAATGGGGTAAATATTTCCCTGATAGCCGTATTGAATAGTGTTTTTGAGAATATCATGTCCCACCTTTCCAGGTGTTCTCGATGCCCCTATGACTGCAATTGACTTTGGATTAAAGAAATTATTTAGCATATATGAAAGATATTATCGAAAGCATGCTTCATTTTCAAGGAGAAAATCTTTTTGTATAATGCCAACTTGCATCTTTATTTATCACCATCCCCTACCCTTTCCGTCAAGGGAGGGTCATTTAGAAACCCTCGCCTGAGAGTATCGGATATTTTTGAATGCGACTTAGTGTAACTCAGATTATTAACAAATATGCAAGCCTAGGTGCAAAAACCATTTGGCTGCTGCGGTAGTTCTGAAATTTTATACTGCCAGTGGTTGCCCGCGACACGCGATCCCCCAGACGCCGAGCATAACCAACTCGGCAGGTAACACAAGCGTCAACGTCCAGACTACGACCATAATGAAAGATATTTAAGCGAGAAGACGACGGAGGTTGCTTCTCATCTTCTTTTTCAGCGTATAAAAAATAAAGCCGAAGAAAGATATAAACAGGTTTAAGAACGTTAAGGGTACGAGTGTGAGAAGTCCGTTGCCTTTATCGAAACCAGAGTTTGCATTCATATAAAACCTTACGTGCGGATTTTGAGAGCTTTGCCAAAATGCCTTTTCCCCATCAGTAGTCTCTGTTATCCAGCCTACTTTTCTGAGTAACGGATTATTTTCGTCAGCCTTTTCTAACCCAAACTCGTCAGCCAAGTGCATCATGAGCTTTTCAACCTCTGAGGGAATAGCGCTATCATATTTTGGATATATTTTATACGTATACTTTGCCAAGATGGCGTACATACTTGGATTGACAGGTGAACATAAGAAGTAAGCCTTTCTACCTGGATGAAGTGTTTTAAATTTTATTGCCTCCATCAACCAGAAAGAAAGGTTGGCATTTTCCCGCCTGTACTCAGGCACTAAGCCTGCTTCTGCCCTGAATATAACTGATGGCTGATCATGAATATATTTTTCAAAACGATGAACAGCAAAATATCCTATTATTTCTTTTTTTCTTTTATTGCAATATGTAAATATTTTCGTAAAGTCAGCAGGAGAGTTAACCACGTAATGGTCAAATTCCCTTTTATTAAGGCCCTTAAAAATACGTTCATGCACTCCGTATAAACTTTCGCTAAGCCTTTGCCGTTCCTCAGGCGTTAGCTTAGAAGGATAAACGATTTCACCACTAACTACTTTTGGCATCTATAATGGTCCTTACCATGAATGTGAGTTGTATCTGATGATCCCGAAGTATAATTGTTACTGTACTTCTCTCTATCTCGTTTGCCGGGGTGCACTATTTCAATGCCTCCTATGCTATGCTCATTGGCTTAAGGCACAGTATAAGATAGTGGGGAGAATCTTTCAAGGCAGATACAAATCAATTCTTGTTGAAGATGATAGGGATGGTTTAAAACTTTCTGCATCTATACGTTTAAATCCTGTAAGTTCCGGATTTATTGTTTCAAAAAATAAGGAAGATATCGGATACGATTATATCCTCCGGTTTGGAAAAACCAAACTTTAAAACCGCTGAGGTAGCGAGTGAATAAATGCCTCGGACTTTAATGGTTTAGCGAGTATGTATTTTATATGCATGTTCATTATCTCTGAAAGCTCTGAAAGGAGCATATCTGAAGGCTTGATTCGTTTTATCTTTGCAGTATCCCAGGCAAGTAAATCTGCATAGAGTTTTAAAACTGCCGGTGAAAGTCTTATTGATGAGTCAATTCCTCTTGCACATGCTTCACACAGGATAGAACCGTGGGATGTATAAAAAGAATATCCGATTTTCCCGCACCTTCCACAAGCGTCAAGTTTAGGGGCATATCCAACAAACTTAAGGAATTTTATTTTATAGTGGGTTATCATCAAATTTGCACTTGATAATCCCCCCTTCCCTCTTTTACTAAAGGGGGGTGAGAGGGGATTACTTCCGTTGTCCTTTGTATCTCTATAGGACATGTTTGTTCTATTTTGGTCATTCTCAATATCATGCAATGTATTTAAAAGTAAAGAGTATACCTTTTTATTTGCATCTCTCTCAGGGATAAAGCTTATGGTAAGTTCTATTATTTCTAATACCTTAAGAAAGCAATTAAGGGTATCTCTTATCAAGTGGAAGGGGTGGATGATGTCCGACTGTGTTAATCTTGGCAGGGCGGTATCTTCCTTGCCCCAGAATGATATTCTTGTGCGTGTAAGCGGCTCAAGGCTGCTTCCAAAGCGACTTTTAATCTTACGGGGACTTTTTGCAAAGAGTTTAAGAAGTCCGAAATCAGGAGTGAGATATGTGACTATGAGATCTGCTTCACCAAAGGAAATGTTTCTTAGGACAACACCTTCAGTCCTTTGGAGCATTACATGATATTCCCAAAGTCTTCCGGTTTGAGATTTTTAAGCCATTCCTCCAGTTCGTCAGCGCTTTTTTGTTCCATGATACTGTCTTCTATAAATATAGGAGCATTAGCTCTTAGCGCAATTGCTACGGCATCGCTCGGTCTTGAATCTACGAAGGTTTCTTTCTTGCCGTCGTTCAAACAGAGAAGTGAATAATACGTATTGTTCAGAATCTCTGTCACTATGATCTTTGTTATTCTGATCTTAAGACTGTCAGTAATATTTTTTATAAGGTCGTGGGTTAAAGGTCTGGGAGTCTCAATTTTCCCTAAGGCCAGCGCTATTGAATCAGCTTCTGGTTTGCCAATCCAGATGGGAAGTGTACCGTTACCATTAATCTCCTTCAAAAGCATGATATACATATTGCTTCGTGGATCGAACAACAGTCCTTCAACTTTCATCTGAATTAACATTTATTTATACCCTAATTCCTTCAAAAAGCGTATATCATTTCTCCAATTTTTTTTAACCTTTACCCATATCTCAAGAAAGACCTTTGTATTAAGTAGCTTTTCTATTTCAAGTCTTGCAGCGCTCCCGATTGCTTTCAGCATTGCTCCTCTCTTACCTATTATTATAGCTTTTTGTCCCTCTCTTTCAACATAAATATTGCAATTGATGGATATAAGACCACCTTCCCTCTCCTTCCATTCAGCAACTTTAACAGCAACTGAATACGGCAACTCTTCTTTTGTCATATACATGGTCTTTTCTCTGATTATCTCGGAGACCATAAATCTTTCCATCTGGTCAGTTATAAGATCATCAGGGTAATATCTTGGTCCAGACGGCAGATAATCGCAAATTCTTTTTATAAGCAGGTTAATGCCATCATTTTTTATTGCAGAGATAGGGATTATCTCTTTGAAAGGGTATAGTTCTTTGAAGTGATCTATGATTGGGAGGATGTCTGATTTCCTGACAATGTCTATTTTGTTTATCAGGAGAAAGACAGGAGACTGAACTTTTTTCAACAGATCAATTATAGCCCTATCTCCTTTATCAGGTTCGCGAGGTTCAACCATAATTAAAATAACATCTACTTCGTTTAATGCTTCCTTAGCAGCTCCAATCATTGTTTCACCGAGTTTATGTCTCGGCCTGTGAATTCCCGGTGTATCAATGAATATAATTTGTGCAGCATCAAGCGTTTTTATGCCGATAATCTTATTTCTTGTTGTCTGTGGTTTTGATGTAACAATTGCAATCTTATCTCCAAGAATAGAATTCAGAAGTGTAGATTTGCCAACATTAGGCCGTCCTATAATAGATACATAACCCGAACGAAAGTCTTTTAGCTCCTCACCTATCACTCGTTACTCGTTTTAAGAAAGTCTATTCAATGCCTCTCTTATCCTGCTAACCCCTTTCTTTATCTCCTCAATAGACATTGCATAAGAGAGTCTTATATAATTGTCGTCCCCAAAAGCTCCTCCATGCACAAGGGCAACATTTGCTTTTTCCAGGAGGTACAGGGCCAGGTCTGATGAAGATGATATTTTTTTGTTTTCAAAAGATTTGCCGTAAAACTTAGATATGTTAGGGAATGCATAAAACGCTCCCGTTGGGGTAAGACAACTCATGCCGGGAATAGAGTTGAGTTCGCCGATAAGAAATCTTCTCCTCATATCGAATTCCGCAAGCATTATGTTAATAAAATCCTGGGGGCCTGTAAGCGCCTCAATAGCTGCCTTCTGGGCTATAGATGTGGGGTTGGATGTTGACTGGCTCTGTATATTTGTCATAGCCTTTATTATCTCTTTTGGTCCTGCTGCGAAACCAATCCTCCAGCCCGTCATAGCATAAGACTTTGAAAGTCCATTCACAACAATGGCTTTCTTCTTTATCTCATTATCGAGCGATGCAATACTAAAATGTACTACTTCATCGTAAAGGAGTTTTTCATAAATCTCATCAGATATCACATAAAGATTATGCTTAAGGGCTATTTCTGCAATCCTTTCTAAATCCTCTTTATTATATGTAAGACCTGTCGGATTGGATGGTGAATTCAGGATCAAGGCCTTTGTCTTTTTTGTGATATGAGATTCGATCGCTTCTGGTTTAAGCTTAAAGGAATCGGTCTCATATGTTTCTACAAAAACCGGAATTGCATCGTTAAGCATAACCTGTTCAGGATATGAGACCCAGTAAGGTGACGGAATTAAAACCTCGTCACCAGGACTATATAAGGCCTGTGCAATATTATAAAGGCTATGTTTTGCACCGCTTGAAACAATGATTTCATCACGCACATAATCAAGGTTATTGTCTTTCCTGAACTTTCCTATAATCGCATCCTTCAAAGTGTTTATACCGCCGACAGCGGTATATTTTGTGAAACCGTCTTTTAAAGCTTTTATTGCAGCCTCTTTTATATTTTCAGGTGTGTCGAAATCAGGCTCTCCTACACCAAAATTAACAATGTCAACCCCCTCTGCCTTCATCGCTTTTGCCTTCGCATCTATCGCAAGTGTCGGTGACGGCTTTATCCTACCTGCCCTGTCAGAAAACATAAAGTAATACCCCTCCAATGGGTTAGATTTTTTAATTCTAACACAATATAACCACGGAAAACTATTTTGAGCTATACAGCCTGGAATAATTTGCACAATTTTTCTTCTATTTGTTATTGTGGTATAAGCGTTATCAAGAGGTGAATAGCCATCAATCAGGAGGCAATTAATGGAAGAGAAAAAGTTTTATCCCACAAAAAGGTATATTGAATTTCAAAAAAATGCAATTTCAAATTTAGAGATGTTCTGGGAAAAAGAAGCAGAAAAAATTCCGTGGTTTAAACGCTGGGAAAAAGCCCTCGTTTGGGAGGAGCCGTTTGCAAAATGGTTTGTAGGCGGCTTGCTTAACGCATCTTATGGGTGTATAGACGCCCATTTAAATTCATGGCGCAAAAATAAAGTAGCTATATACTGGGAAGATGAGCAAGGGAACACGAAATCATTCAGTTATGTCCAGTTGCACAGGGAAGTAAATAAGTTCGCAGCTGTTTTGAAAAATATCAGCGTAGAGAAGGGTGATATAGTAGTTTTATACCTGCCGATGATTCCCGAACTCGTGTTCTCTATGCTCGCAACAGTGAGGATAGGCGCGACACATACAGTTGTATTCTCAGGGTTTAGCAGCCAGGCCTTAGCGGATAGGATAAACTATACTGGCGCAAAGGTTTTGATAACCGCGGACTTTGGTATAAGAAGAGGAAAATTTGTTCCACTTAAAAACATCGTTGATAATGCCTTAAAGCTTGCGCCATCTGTTAAAAAGGTAGTTTTAATAAAAAGAACCGACGAAGAAGTAAATCTAGAAAAAGGACGAGACTTGCTTTATCACGAAGTGGTAAAAAGCGCTGAAACCTATGTGGAACCTGAACCTGTAGAATCCACACATCCGCTGTATATACTTTATACATCAGGCACTACTGGAAAACCTAAAGGGATTGTCCACTCTACAGGTGGCTATCTGGTTTACAACTACTCTACCTATAAATGGGTTTTTGACATATCTGATGAATCTATTTACTGGTGCACTGCGGATGTTGGATGGGTAACCGGGCATTCAGCCATAGTCTATGCCCCTTTACTTCATGGTGCGACACTTCTTATATACGAAGGAGCTCCGGATTACCCTTATCTGGATAGGTGGTGGGAAATCATTGAAAAGTATGGTGTCACAATATTTTATACTTCTCCAACAGCACTCAGGATGTTTATACGCTTCGGAGAAGATTGGATTAAAAAGCATGATTTAAGCAGTTTAAAAATCCTGGGAAGCGTTGGCGAACCTATCAACCCGGAGGTATGGGAATGGTATTACAAGATTATAGGGAATGAAAGGTGCCCGATAGTCGATACCTGGTGGCAGACAGAAACCGGGGGCATGATGATATCACCTGCTCCTGGTTTAGAACTTGTTCCCCTTAAGCCTGGGTCAGCAACTTTGCCTTTACCTGGAATTGACGCAGATGTGGTAGACGATTCAGGGAATCCTGTGCCTCCTGGAACGAAAGGCTATTTGGTAATAAGAAAGCCCTGGCCCGGTATGTTGATGGGAGTTTACAACGATCCTGACCGGTACAAGGAAACATACTGGTCAAGGTTCAAAGGGTTGTACTACACAGCAGATTATGCAATAAAAGACGAGGAAGGATACTTCTGGCTGTTAGGAAGGGCTGACGAGATATTAAAAGTTGCTGGACACAGGATAGGCACCGCAGAAATAGAGAGTGCTACTGTTGCAGCCCCTTTTGCTGCAGAAGCTGCTGTGGTGGGTATGGCTGATCTGATAAAAGGAGAGGTCATTGTCCTTTTTGTAATACTAAAAGAAGGCTATAAGCCTGATGATAGCCTCAAGAAGAAGATAATTGACAATATCCGTTCACAAATAGGGCCATTTGCTTCACCTCAGGAGGTCTACTTCGTAGAGAAACTCCCGAAGACCAGATCTGGCAAGATTATGAGGCGAATATTGAAAGCGATTGTGCAGGATAAGCCCATCGGAGACGTTACAACCCTGGAAGACGAAGCCTCAGTAGAGGAAATAAAAACAGCTTACGAAGAATTCAAAAAGATGATAAGAAAAGAAGCGCCTTGATGCTTTCCCGAAGTCGCGAGGAAAAACTATCTATCCCGGAATAAATTATGCTATATAATATGCTATTTGGTTTGTATCTTAGATATTTAGAGTCTGTCCATAAACTCAGTTTTTTCGCATGCTCCCCCTTTGGCAAAGGGGGATGAAGGGGGATTTTAAGGATATATGCTTATTTATTATTCATAAAATCTCCCCTCGCCTCTCTTTTCCAAAGAGGGGGATAATGGGGCTGGATCAAAAGACAATTTATAAACAGACTCTATTTATGAACTCTTAGATCAAGATAGAATGAAAGAAGAAAACAAAGTAGATCAAGAACTTATAGTTGAAATAAAGGCACTAGAAACTAAAAACAAACAGCCTATCCAAAACACTAAATTGATCATTCCGCTGGCGGTGACGATGCTTGTCATGCTAATCGGCATGTCTGTGTATCAGATAGTAAAATATCTCCTTTTCCCGGACATTACACTTATACAATCGAATATAATTACAATTCTTTTCAGCTCCATCGTTGCTACCATTGCTGCCTATTTCGTATTGCGTAAACAACAGTTGCTCCTTCAAAAAACTATCAAAGAAATTGTGGAACGCAGGCGTGCGGAAGAAGAAGTCAAGAAACTGAATGAAGACTTAGAATATCATATTATGCAACTTGAAGCAGCCAACAAAGAACTGGAAGCATTTAGCTACTCTGTTTCTCACGACTTACGCGCGCCTCTTCGCCACATCGGTGGATATGCGGATTTGTTGCAGAAAAATGCCTCCTCAGTGCTAAATGAAAAGAGTCGTAGATTTTTAATGGAGATTTCAGATTCAGCAAAGCGTATGGGAGAGTTGATTGATGACCTGCTAAGATATTCACGAATCGGGCGTACGGAAATGCAAAAAACAGTATTCAATCTTGAACAGCTTGTTAAAGAAGCACAGCATGATTTATCGGAAGAGGCAGATGGACGAGAGATTTCCTGGGAAATTGGGCCAATGCCCGAGGTGTATGGTGACCGCTCACAGTTAAAACTTGTGTTCCACAACCTTATTTCTAATGCGTTAAAATTTACTACTCCGTGTGTAAGAGCCGAAATTGTGATCGGGTGCACATCTGATAAAGAAAATGAAATCGAGGTCTTTGTCCGGGATAACGGGGTTGGCTTTGATATGAAATATATAGATAAACTTTTTGGCGTATTCCAAAGGCTTCACAGCGCCGCCAAGTTCGAAGGCACGGGCATTGGGCTGGCCAATGTCCAGCGCATTATTCATCGTCACGGAGGAAGAACCCGGGCAGAGGGTTCAGTGGATGGCGGCGCAACCTTTTACTTTTCAATCCCAAAACCAAAGGAGGATAAATGATTGCTGAATTAAGACGCATTTTATTGGTCGAAGACGACCCCAGGGATGTGGAACTGGTGCTGATAGCTCTGGAGGAATATAATTTGGCCAACGAGGTGGTCGTAGCTAACGACGGTGAAGAAGCGCTGGACTACCTGTATTGCCGGGGGAATTTCCAAAAGCGGCCTATGGGCAACCCTGCAGTAGTACTGCTGGACCTGAAGTTGCCAAAAGTGAATGGCCTGGAAGTATTGCAACAAATCAGGTCTGATGAGAAGTTGAGGATGACCCCTGTAGTGGTAGTGACGTCCTCACGAGAAGAAAGGGATCTGGTAGAGAGTTACAAACTGGGTGTGAATGCCTATGTGGTAAAGCCTGTTAATTTCCACGAATTTGTGGACGCTGTCAAAGAATTGGGAGCATTCTGGGGAGTTATCAACGAGCCGCCGCCAGGAAGCATCGGAAGAGCAAAATAAATTAGATGATGAAAAAACCATCTGCTGAAAAGAGAAGCAAGAAATTAGCGCTGCGCATTCTTTATCTCGAAGATGATCAGCATGACGCAGAACTTGTTCAGGCGATACTTAAAGAGGAAGGCATTGCATGCGATGTATTCCACGTTGAAACCCGCGCCGACTTTCTTGCTGCTCTTGAACAAAGTAGATTCGACATAATCCTGGCAGATTATGCACTTCCCTCGTTTGATGGTCTTTCTGCGCTGGCAATTGCAAGAGAACAATGTCCTGATGTGCCTTTTATCATCGTCTCAGGAGCAATCGGCGAAGAGCTGGCAGTTGAAGCCATCAAGAGTGGTGCAAAGGATTATGTTTTTAAACAGCGCTTGTTTCGGCTGGGCTCCTCAGTACGCCGGGCATTAAAGGAAGCGGAGGAGCGAACCAAGCGCAAGCGGGCGGAGGAGGCGCTGCGAGAAGCTTATGACAAATTGGAAATGCGGGTCAAGGAACGGACAGCAGAGCTTGCAAGCGCTAATGCGCGCCTGCAACGGGAAATTACTGAGCGCAAGCGGGCGGAAGAGGAATTGAAGCAGATGGCAGACGAACTGGCACGTTCCAACGCCGACCTGAAACAGTTTGCCTTCATAGCCTCACATGACCTGCAAGAACCTTTAAACGTAATCGCAGGCTATGTGAAACTGTTGGCGCGTCGCTACAAAGGCAAGCTCGATACCGATGCTAATGATTTCATTGATTATGTTGTTGACGGCGTTAAACGCATGCAGTCTCTTATTAAAGACTTGTTAGCATATTCGCAAGTCGGAACTAAGGGAAAAGATTTCAAGCCTGCAGACTTCTCGTTAGTTGTAGGTCTGGCAATTGCCAATCTGCAGAGAACTATCGAGGAAAGTAGTGCGGTGGTAACACATGATGACCTGCCTACTGTAATGGCCGATTTCTCACAAATGAGTAGATTATTCCAGAATTTGATTGGCAACTCCCTAAAGTTTTGCAGCAAGGAAACACCGGAGGTTCATATCTCAGCCGAGCTAAAAGGAAATGAATGGGTTTTCTCCGTACAGGACAACGGCATCGGAATGGACACTAAGAACGCAGAGCGCATATTTGTCATCTTTCAACGCCTCCATACTAGGGAAGAGTATCCAGGCACAGGCATGGGCCTGGCAATTTGCAAGAAGATTGTAGAGCGTCATGGTGGGCGCATCTGGGTAGAATCAAAACCTGGAAACGGCTCGACGTTTTATTTTACTATTCCATTTAGTTTAGTGAAGAACTCCCAAAGCCTTTGGGTTAAAAATCCTTAGCCTATACAACTACTTTATCTCCATTTTATTTTTTTGCCGCCTCTTTTATTAATGACAGCCCTATGACGTTCCTCTGAATCTGATTTGTGCCTTCATAAATCTGAAGGATCTTTGCATCGCGCATCATCTTTTCAACAGGGTACTCCCTCATATACCCTGAACCACCCATTACCTGCACTGCATTTGTAGTAACACGCATTGCTATATCTGTTGCAAAAACCTTTGCCATTGCTGATTCCTTTGATACATCCTTTGCGCCGCTATCTATATACCTTGCTATTGAATAAACGAGTGCCCTTGCTGCCTCTATCTCTGTTGCCATATCTGCAAGCATATGCTGAACAGCCTGAAAACTTATTATGGGTTGTCCGAATTGGACACGCTTTCTTGCAAATTTCACTGCCTCTTCAAATGCACCCTGCGCAACTCCAACACCCTGCGCGCCGACACCTGTCCTTGCGTTGTCGAGGGTCTTCATAGCTACAATAAACCCATATCCTTCCCTGCCCACGATATTTTCCTTAGGAATCCGGCAGTTATCGAAAATAAGTTCCCTTGTAGCAGATGTCCTTATGCCCATCTTTTTTTCTTTCTTACCAAAATTAAAACCCGGAGTTCCTTTTTCTACTATAAATGCAGATGCTCCCCTTGCACCCTTCGTCTTATCAGTCATAGCAATAATCGTATAAATCTCAGCCTCTCCTCCATTGGTAATCCATTGCTTAGTGCCGTTTAAAACATACTCATTCCCCTCAAGCCTTGCTGTTGTCTGTATTCCTGCAGCGTCACTTCCCGCATTTGCCTCTGTAAGACCAAATGCAACGAGTCTCTTACCTGCTGCGATATCCGGAAGGTATCTCTTTTTCTGTTCATCAGAGCCGAAAAGAATTATAGGGTATGTACCGAGTGCATTTGCTGCATATGTTGTTGATACCCCAAGACATGCCCTTGACAGTTCTTCAACCGCTAGACACAATTCGAAACCTCCCTTTCCAAGACCTCCGAATTCTTCCGGGATAAAAAGGCCAAAGAGGTCTAACTGAGCAAGTACCTTCATTATTTCCCATGGAAATTCTTCTTTCTCATCAAGTTCTTCTCTCATAGGAACAACTTTTTCCTCTGCTATCTGCCTTATCAGTTCCTTTATCATCACTTGATCTTCGCTTAAAAAGTAGTCCATTATCTATTATCTATCCTCCATTTCTTAACCTAAACATTCATGTCTCAAAGAGACTCAAAGGAATGATGAAAACTTGTAATCCCCCCTACCCCCCCCTTTAGAAAAGGGGGGTAGGGGATTTGAGGTATTTTCGGAGCAAACGTTGCAAAACATTTTTTCACTCTTCATAGTATGTGGCGTAGGTAGTCTCAGACTCCCAGACTGTCACAGCAGAGAGACGAATGTTACCATTATTTAATTTTTTTCTGAGTGAGTCATAAATCCACTTTGCTATATTCTCTGAGGACGGGTTCTTCTCAGTAAAGGGAAATATTTCATTCAGAAAGCTATGGTCGAGCGGAGCAATAACTTCATTTGTAAATTCCTTAATTTCATGAAAGTCTATTGCCAGATCTATTTCGTTAAGTTTTTCTGCAATAACATGCACCTGTACCTTCCAGTTGTGGCCATGGAGGTTCTCGCATTCTCCCTTATAGCCCCTGAGCTGGTGAGCTGAGGAAAAATTTGTTTCTACCATCAGTTCAAACATTTTTTACCTTTTACCCAAATAATACAATTGAAATGATGCATCTGCATTATTTGGGTTTACGCTTTCTTCTTAAAGATTGAGATATATGGCAGGTTCCTGAATTTGCCATCATAATCAAGACCATAACCAACAACATATTCATTTGGTATCTCAAAGCCTACATAGTCAACTGGAACATCTATCATCCTTCTTTCTTTTTTATCAAGGAAAATACATATCTTAAGGCTGTTGGGGCATCTTGAAAGTATCCTTTCCCGTATTTGATTAAGGGTAATTCCGGAATCAATAATATCGTCAATAAGAAGTACGTCCTTGTCTGAAATGTCTTCTCTTATATCATAATAAATCTTAACCTCCCCTGAGGTTTCAGTCTTTACATAACTTGAGGCTACAATGAAATCAAGGGTAAGAGGAACTTTTATAGCTCGTACGATGTCAGAGAAAAACATAAATGCACCTTTAAGAATGCCGACAACAAGAAGGTCCTTGCCTGAATAGTCTTCAGATATCCTATCAGCAAGTTCTTTGACTTTTGCCTGTATCTGTCGGGTAGTAAAAAGGGGTTTACCGATAATCATTGGCTCTCCTAATTTATATTAATGTTAACTACCTAAGTTTACATCAATATTTAATAATAATCTATTCAAAAATCGCAAGCGCTGTTACTGTGATTCATAATAATTCAGATATATTTCTATGATTTTTACGCAAATTTATGTAAGATATCATACATTTCATACATGCCATAGAGCATTCCAGCTCTGCTTGTTAAGATTTTAAATTGATAATCTGCGTTTATGTACAAAAGGAGACAAAAATGAGGAAGAGTTTAATAATAACTATACTGCTTTTTTTATGTGTAATAATAGCCAATCATTCTTATGCTGAAAAGATAAAGGTCATTGCAAGTATTGCACCCCTTTATGACTTTGTAAAACAGGTCGGGGGAGAAAGAGTTGAAGTAAAGTTACTTCTACCACCGGCGGCAAGTCCGCACATATATGAGCCAACGCCAAAAGCCATAAAAGATGTTTCTAATGCAAAGGTATTTGTCAAGGCAGGTGCAGGTCTCGAATTCTGGGCAGAAAAGATAATAAAGGCCTCAGGAAACAAAAGGCTTATTATCGTTGATTCATCATCAGGAGTATCATTAATAAGAAAAATCCATTTTCACAGTTCATCAGGCGACCCTCACACATGGCTTGATCCTGTGATTGCGAGTGGTATCGTTACAAAGATAGAAAATGCTCTTATTGAAGCTGACCCGCAAGGTGCCGGCTTTTACAAACGGAATGCATCCATATATAAGGGAAAACTTTCACAGCTTGATAAAGAGATTTCTGAAAAGGTTAAGACATTCAGGATAAAAGAATATGTCACATTCCATCCGGCATGGAATTATTTCTCGAAGAGATATGGTCTCAGGGTTGCCGGTGTAATTGAGGAATCACCCGGCAAGGAACCGAGTCCGAAACACATTGCAAAGATTGTCAGAGAAATCAATCGCATAGGAAGCAGGGTTGTCTTCGTTGAGCCCCAGTTTAATCCCAAGATTGCTGAGGCTGTAGCAAAGGAAAGTGGCGCAAAGGTTTTATTCCTTGACCCTATTGGCGGCCAGAAAGGCAGAGAGACGTATATAGATATGATGAGATATAATATTTTTGTAATGGAAAGTGTAATGAAATAAACACAAAGCACATGAGGCTCTTGCAAAAGTCCGAAAAAAGCTTTTCTGTCATAGTGAGCTTGTCGAACTATGACCATAAATCAAATGGTTATATCACCCTTCGACAAGCTCAGGGTGACAATTCAGGACTTTTGCAAGAGCCTCACATGAGAAATTAATTTTCGAATGAAGGCGATAGAGATAAATAATCTTCACGTGAACCTCAACGGCAAGGAGGTCTTAAAAGGAATAAGCCTTTCCCTTGATGAAGGCAGGTTTATCGGGATAGTCGGCCCTAATGGCGGCGGCAAAACAACACTTCTGAAGGTAATACTCGGGCTTATAAAACCAGCTTCGGGAGAGATATTTATCTTTGGAAAGCCTCCGGAAGAGGTTTTGAAAGCGGGCAGCATATTCGGTTATCTACCCCAAACATTAAAGGTCGAACCAAATTTTCCAGTCAGGGTGATAGATGTAGTCATGATGGGAAGATATGGAAAGGTCGGCATGTTGAGATGGCCAAAGGGAAAGGACACAGAAAAAGCGATGGAATGCCTCTCAATGATGGGGATGGCAGATCTTAAAGATTCACATTATGGCCAGCTCTCAGGAGGACAGCAACAACGGGTATCAATAGCAAGGGCGCTTGCAGGAGAACCAAAGATATTAATACTTGACGAACCCAGTACAGGTATTGATGTAGTGGGGCAGGAAGACTTCTACCATCTTTTAAAAGGCCTCCAGAAAAAAATTAATCTCACTATTATCATGGCTTCGCATGATATTGGAGCCATAACAACCTATGTGGATGAAATAGCATGTCTGAACTACACATTTCACTACCAGGGGAATCCGCTTGGCGCTCTGAACGGAAGCGTATTAACAAACCTCTACGGCAAAAATGTAGATGTCCTTAAGCATACAGATATATGTGATAAGTGTGAGCGGTTGAGAAGAGGTTAATTGGACAGGGGAGAGGGCTCGCCCCGTAGAGTAGAGAAACATACTCAACGGGACAAGGGTGAGGCGATAAGAAGCAGTAATGATCGAAATCTTAAGCTCTGCATTCATGCAAAAGGCCTTATTTGCAGGTATCCTGGTCAGTCTCATGTCAGGGCTGATCTCGGTATTCGTTGTACTGCGTAAGATGTCCTTCATAGGAGCCGGTATATCACATGCGGCTTTTGGCGGGGTGGCAATTGGTTTTTTCACAGGGGTAACCCCCATTGTTACAGCTCTCTTCTATTCTATTGCAGTTGCACTCGGGATAGAATTTGTAAGCAGAAAGGGGAAGGTCTCAGAGGATGCCTCCATAGGTATATTCTTTGTAAGTTCGATGGCACTCGGCATTGTGCTTATAAGTCTCTCGAAGGAATATAATATCGACCTGTTCGGCTACCTTTTCGGGAATATATTAGCCATTACCGATGGAGAAGTCATGCTCACATTGTTTACAACAGTATTAGTAACCGGATGCATCATGCTCTTTCTAAAAGAGATATTTCTTATAACATATAACGAGGAGATAGCGCGTGTAAGCGGCATACCCGTCAGGGCCATTAACATCCTTTTCCTGATTGTCCTTTCGGTATCTATTGTTATCTCTATGAAGATTGTAGGTATCATCCTTGTCTCAGCCCTTCTCGTTATACCAGGAGCAACCGCACAATTACTTACCAGAAACTTATATTCTATGATCGTAACCTCATGTGGAGCTGCAGTAATTTCTACAGTTTTGGGGCTTTTTCTCTCCTACGAATTAGATGTTGCGCCCGGAGGGAGTATAGTCCTGACAGCTACCGTCCTATTCTTTATATCTTTATACTTTAAAAGAAGGTAACTACTCAGGTTCAAAGTTCTAAGGTTCACAGTTCAAGGTTAAGAAGTGATGAAGATTGAAACGGTTTGAAGATATTGAGGCTTGGCAACTGGCTCGCGAATTGACTCGGAAAGTGTACCGTTTAACAAAGAAGTTAGGATTTACGAAAGTAGCTAACCCTGAACCTTGAA